>Ga0308170_10000290_pt1 | contig 74369 bp, 73 predicted proteins | sample PhyBR2_2_FD_202136 | JGI IMG/M metagenome (GOLD analysis project Ga0308170, IMG submission 202136) | Phyllosphere microbial communities from UC Gill Tract Community Farm, Albany, California, United States - DLSLSB.R2 | ecosystem: Host-associated > Plants > Phyllosphere > Unclassified | place... | reverse complement strand
CCTCACCCACCGGCCGGCACTACACAAGCGAACACCAGGACTGGGAACCACCACGATGGCCTCGCTGTCATAACTGCGGCCAGGCACCAGGGGAAGGACCGCCGGGAGGCTACCCGGACCTTTTCTACCTCAGGCTGTCCCCGGGGGAAGAAGCATTGGAGCGGATCCTGCACGCCCCATCCGCCTGACACGGCGAGTATGCTCCGGTCGCCAAAGCCTTGCAGGACGGCGGTGCTGATGGCTGTTGGAATGGCTGATGAAGAGGTAGTGAAAAACCTTCCGGACGACGAGCCCCTGCAGCAGGACGTGGCATCGGAACCTGCGGGAGAACCCCAGGACCCGCAGAAGGACCAGTTCACGCAAGGGCGGACGAACGCCGGACAACAGGGGTCCGGCCTCGCCTCAGCCACCGGCTGCGGGGAAACTCCTGAGCCGCTATCCCACGGCTGCGGGCTCCAGCACCCTTGCGCTCTCTTCGGCCACCGGTTCCCCGCCCTTATGCGGTTCGAAGCGGACGAACATGGCCTTGAATCCGGGGGTGTTGGATATCCGGGCAACGTTTTCCTTGTGGACCAGGGCGTTGGCCTCAGGGAAGTAGGCGGCCGCGCACCCCTTCGCCGTCGGGTAGGCCACCAGGCGGAACTTGTCCGCGCGGCGGTCCACACCCTGGAATGTGCTGACCACATCAACGAGTTCCCGGTCCTGGAAGCCGGATTCGGCGAGGTCCTCCGGGTGGATCAGGATCACGCGGCGGCCGTCGGAGATGCCTCGGTAGCGGTCGTCCAGGCCGTAGAACGTGGTGTTGTACTGGTCGTGGCTTCGGATCGTCTGGAGCACGAGGTGCCCCGGCGGCGGGGTCAGGTACTCCAGCGGGCTGACCGTGAACCGGCCCCGGCCGATGTCCGTGGCAAAGGAACGCGTGTCTCGCGGCGGGTTGGGCAGCACGAACCCGTTCCTGGTCCGGACGCGGGCGTTGAAGTCCTCGAAGCCCGGCAGGACGCGGCCGATATGGTCGCGGATCACGTCGTAGTCCTCGGCCATGCCGCGCCAGTCCACGGAGTGGTCCGGACCAAAGGTGGCCTCGGCCATCCGGGCCACGATCACTGGCTCGGCCAGTAAATGTTCGGACACCGGGGTCAGGCGGCCCTGGGTTGAATGGACCACGGACATGGAGTCCTCCACCGAGAGGAACTGCGCGCCCTTGGGATGCTTGTCGTCCTTGTCCGTGCGGCCCAGCGTAGGCAGGATCAAGGACGTGCGGCCATGGACAACATGCGAGCGGTTGGGCTTGGTGGAGATATGCACGGTCAGGCCGATCCGCTGCATGCCCGCTTCCAACGCTTCAGTGTCCGAGCAGGCCAACGAGAAATTGCCGCCCATCGAAACGAACACGTCCACCTCGTCGCGCTCAAACGCTTCCATAGACTCGACCGCGTCATAGCCGTGGTGCCGCGGAGAGGTGATCCCGAATTCGGCATCCAACGCCGTGAGGAGCCATTCCTTCGGCTTCTCCCAAATCCCCATGGTCCGGTCACCCTGGACATTGGAATGCCCGCGGACGGGACACGCGCCGGCGCCCGGTTTGCCGAAGTTGCCCTGCAGCAGCAGGACGTTGACCATCTCCTTGATGGTGTCCACGGAGTGCGGCTGCTGTGTGACGCCCAAGGCCCAGCAGAAGATGGAGGCCTTGGACGCCACCAGCATCCCGGCCACCTTCTCAATCTGCGCGCGGGTCAGGCCGGTGGCCCGTTCCGTTTCATCCCAGTCCAGGCTCCGGCGAGCCTCGCGGTAGGCCTCGAACCCGTCCGTCTGCGCGGCGATGAAGGAATGGTCGACGACGGTCCCCGGGTTTTGTTCCTCGGCCTCCAGAAGCAGGTGGCCAAGCGCCTGGAACAGCGCCAGGTCCCCGCCGACCTTGATCTGCAGGTACTCGTCCGCGAGCGGCGTCCCGCCGCCCATCACACCGGAGAGCGTCTGCGGGTCGCGGAAGTTGAACAGGCCGGCCTCGGGCAGGGGGTTCACGGCCACCACCTTGCCGCCCTTGTCCTTGCACTCTTTCAGCGCTGACAGCATGCGGGGGTGGTTGGTGCCAGGGTTCTGTCCCACCACAAAGATCAGCTCGGAGTCGTGGATGTCATCCAGGGACACCGTGCCCTTGCCGATCCCGATGGTCGGGTTCAGCGCGGATCCGGAGGACTCGTGGCACATGTTGGAGCAGTCCGGCAGGTTGTTCGTGCCGATGGACCGTGCAAACAACTGATAGAGGAACGCGGTCTCATTCGCGGTGCGGCCGGAGGTATAAAAGACGCAGCGGTCCGGGGTGGTGGCACGGATGTGTTCGCCGATCAGGTCGAACGCATCGGCCCAGGAAATCGGCGAGTAGTGCGTCTCCCCTTCCCGGATGACCACCGGCTCGGAAAGCCGGCCTTGGTTGCCCAGCCAGTACTCCGTCTTGGTGGAAAGCTCCGCAATGGAGTGCTTCGCCCAAAACTCCGCCCCCACGGTGCGCAGGGTGTTCTCCTCGGCCACTGCCTTGGCGCCGTTCTCGCAGAACTCGGCCGCCTTGCGCTTCTTGTCCGATTCCGGCCAAGCACAGCCCGGGCAGTCGAAGCCGCCCCGCTGGTTCAACCGCAGCAGCGACTGCGCCGTCCGAGCCACACCTGCCTGCGCCACCGCCCGTTCCAGGGCCACCATCACGGCCTTGACGCCGGCGGCCTCGGTCTTTGGCTTGTGGACTTCGAGCTTGTCCTCGTCAATGTCCGCCACCGGGGCGGGCTGCTTACCGAACTTCATCGTTCCAACTTCCTTACCGGCTCATGCTTACCGATCGGCAGTGAAAAGCGCGCCGGGCGTTCCCGGCGCGCCTTTCACTGGCTTACTGCGTTGATTCCTGCCCGCTACTGCGGAACGTTCGCCAGCGTTTCCTGCTCTGCGGCGATGGTGGTGTTGTCGCCGTGTCCGGTGCGGACCACTGTTTCAGCCGGCAGGGTCAGCAGGCGTTCGCGGATGGAGGTCAGGATGGTGGGGTAGTCGCTGTAGGACCGGCCGGTGGCGCCGGGGCCGCCGTTGAACAGCGTGTCCCCGGTGAAGACCGTTCCTTCGCTGTCGAGGTAGAAGCAGGTGGATCCCGGGGAGTGGCCCGGCGTGTGGATGGCGCGCAGTCGTGCTCCGCCCACTTCGAAGACGTCCCCGTCGGAGTGGTACCGGTCCGGTTTCGCGTCCGGGTAGACCTGCTCCCACAGGACCAGGTCCTCCTGGTTCAGGAGGATCGGGGCGCCCAGGGCGTCGGCGACTTCGCGGGCGGCGCCGATGTGGTCGTTGTGCGCGTGGGTGAGCAGGATGGCCTTGACCTTGCGGCTGCGGACCTGGTTGATGATCGCGGCGGCGTCGTGCGGTGCGTCGATGATGACGCATTCCTCGTCATTGCCCACGATCCAGACGTTGTTGTCCACATCCCAGGTGCCGCCGTCGAGCGAAAACGTGCCCGAGGTGACCAGGTTCTCGATGGTGACCCCCATCAGAGTTCAACAACCGAACGCAGGACCTTGCCCTCGTGCATCTTGCCGAAGGCTTCCTCCACCTGGTCGATGGTGATCCGTTCGGACACAAAGGCCTCCAGGTCCAGGTTGCCCTGCTTGTAGTGGGAGACGAGCATGGGGAAGTCACGGGAGGGCAGGCAGTCGCCGTACCAGGAGGACTTCAGCGACCCGCCCCGGCCAAAGACGTCCAGCAGCGGCAGTTCCAGCTTCATCTCCGGCGTCGGCACGCCCACCAGGACCACGCGGCCGGCGAGGTCGCGGGCGTAGAACGCCTGCTTGTACGTTTCGGGACGGCCGACGGCGTCAATCACCACGTCCGCGCCGTGGCCTCCGGTGAGGGCCCGGATGGCTTCCACCGCGTCCTCCTGCCGTGAGTTCACGCCGTGGGTGGCGCCGAGGGACTTGGCCATCTCAATCTTGTTGTCGTCGATGTCCACGGCGATGATCGTCGTCGCGCCCGCCAACTTGGCCCCGGCGATCGCCGCGATGCCCACGCCGCCGCAACCGATCACTGCCACCGACTCGCCGCGCTTGACCTCACCGGTGTTGATCGCGGCGCCGATGCCGGCCATGATGCCGCAGCCCAGCAGCCCCACCGCGGCCGCGTCGGCTTCGGGGTCAACCTTGGTGCACTGCCCGGCAGCCACCAGGGTCTTCTCGGCGAAGGCACCGATGCCCAGCGCCGGGGACAGGACCGTGCCGTCCTCGAGGGTCATCTTCTGGGTGGCGTTGTGGGTGTTGAAGCAGTACTGCGGCTGGCCCTTGGCGCAGGCACGGCACTCACCGCACACCGCGCGCCAGTTCAGGATGACCCGGTCCCCGGGGGCAACGGACGTCACGTCCGGGCCGACAGCGCTGACCACGCCGGTGGCCTCGTGGCCCAAAAGGTATGGGAAGTCATCGCCGATGCCGCCCTGCTTGTAATGCAGGTCCGTGTGGCAGACACCGCAGGTCAGGATATCCACCAGCGCCTCGCCCGGGCCCGGATCCGGCACCAGGATGGTCTCCAGTGACACCGGAGCGTTCTTTTCCTTAACCACTACTGCTTGGACTTTATGGACCATGGTCTCGTGTTCCTTTCCTGGATCCGGGCGGATCCGGTGAGTCGGCACCAAGTGCCAATGTAGCTGACATGCCATGTCCGGGGGCCTGATCACGCCCTTGGCGTGCATGCGGCGAATTGCGTATTGCACAACACGATGCACATAGCGCTTAAGGGAAATATGACAGTGGACACATTTCCTGTCAATAGATATATCAGTGAGCGAGCAGGTGGCTACCCAGGTCCAGAGTTGGATCCCTCAACCCGCCGGCTCCCGTTACACGGCGCAAAAGTCCGGCAGTAGGCTGGATGGCATGGCTTTTGAAGAAACCCCTGCCGAGCGGCGGGAAGTGACGGTCCGCCGCGCGCCCAAGTACGTCCCCTTCCTGATCCTGGGTGGACTGGTGGGAGCCGTCGCGGCGGCTATCGTGGCGTACGCAGTACCGGGCGATGCCTCCTTCGACCCGGGCGCCGTCTTTGGGTTCTTCCTGATCATGTTCGCCGCCGGCGGCGCAATCCTGGGCGGCATATTGGCGCTGGTACTGGACCGCCGCAGCGTGAAGCGGCAGGAGCGTGCGGTGGTGGAGGCCGTTCCTGATTCGGAACCGGATACCGACCCCCAGGGCTAGCAGGTCACAAACGGGCCGCCGGAAAAGACATACCCCATATCGTGCGATAATCGATCAGTGGCACGCGGCGATGGAAAACTTTCCCATGATCTTCTCCCCGGCGAAAAAGGCCCGCAGGACGCTTGCGGCGTCTTCGGCGTTTGGGCCCCAGGCGAAGAAGTAGCAAAACTTACCTATTACGGGCTGTATGCACTGCAGCACCGCGGTCAGGAGTCGGCTGGCATAGCTACCAGCGACGGCAAGCGGATCAACGTCTACAAGGACATGGGTCTCGTGTCCCAGGTCTTCGACGAGACCACCCTGAACACCCTGACCGGGCACCTGGCCGTCGGCCACTGCCGCTATTCCACTACCGGCGCCAGCCATTGGGCCAACGCGCAGCCCACCTTGGGCGCCACCTCCACCGGTACGGTGGCCCTGGCACACAACGGCAACCTGACCAACACGGTCGAGCTCAACGCCATGATCACCGAACGCAACGGCGGTCAGCTCACCGGCGAGATGAAGCAGGGCAACACCTCGGACACTGCGCTGGTCACCGCCCTGCTGGAGGGCGAGCCAGGCAAGACCCTCGAAGAGACTGCGCTCGAGCTCCTGCCCAAGATCAAGGGCGGCTTCTGCTTCGTCTTCATGGATGAAGGAACGCTCTACGCCGCCCGTGATACCTTCGGCATCCGCCCGCTGGTCCTGGGCCGGCTGGAGCGCGGCTGGGTTGTGGCCTCTGAGCAGTCGGCGCTAGCCACCGTGGGCGCCAGCTTCATCCGCGAGATCGAGCCGGGCGAGTTCATCGCCATCGATGAGGAAGGCGTGCGGTCCAAACGCTTCGCGGAGCCGACGCCGGCGGGTTGCGTTTTCGAGTACGTTTACCTGGCCCGCCCCGACGCCGCCATCGCCGGCCGCTCCGTCTACGAGTCCCGCGTGGAGATGGGCCGCCAGCTGGCCCGCGAGAATACCCAGGCGGCTGACATCGTCATCCCCGTGCCGGAATCCGGCACCCCCGCGGCGGTAGGCTACGCCGAGGAATCAGGCATCCCCTTCGCGCACGGCTTCGTCAAGAACTCCTACGTGGGCCGCACGTTCATCCAGCCCTCGCAGACCCTGCGCCAGCTGGGCATCCGGCTCAAGCTCAACGCCCTGGAGTCCGTGATCCGCGGCAAGCGTGTTGTTGTGGTGGATGACTCAATCGTCCGCGGCAATACGCAGCGTGCCATCGTACGGATGCTGCGCGAAGCCGGCGCCGCCGCCGTGCACGTGAAGATTTCCTCTCCGCCGGTGCAGTGGCCCTGCTTCTACGGCATCGATTTCGCCTCCCGGGCAGAGCTGATCGCCAACGGTGCCACCATCGACGAAATCTCCCAGGCCATCGGCGCTGACTCGCTGGCCTACATCTCTGAGGACGGCATGATTGGGGCCACCCGGCAGCCGCGTGAGCGTCTCTGCACCGCCTGCTTCACCGGCAAGTACCCCATCAAGCTTCCGGACGCGGACAAGCTGGGCAAGAACCTGCTGGAACGCACGGACCTGGGTGGCCTGAAGCCCTCACCGTCCGCGCTGCCGGGCGAGACCGCCGCCCTGGCCGTCGACGCCACCCAGGACCCGGCGGAGAAGGCCGGCGCCACCGGTTGTGATCCGGGCCCGGACTCCGAGTTCGAGAACCTGCTGACCGACGACGACCTTGTGCCCGACGTAACCGCCACCAGCGCCGACAAGAAAGAGTCCGTATGACTTCCGCTAGCCCCGCCGCAGAAAACTCCGGCATCACCTACGCTTCCGCAGGCGTTGACGTTGAAGCCGGGGACCGCGCCGTCGAGCTCATGAAGGATGCCGTCAAGGCAACCCACAACTCCTCGGTTATCGGCGGGGTAGGCGGCTTCGCCGGCCTCTACGATGTGTCCAAGCTGCTGACCTACAAGAAGCCGCTGCTGGCAACCTCCACCGACGGCGTGGGCACCAAGGTTGCCATCGCGCAGGCCATGGACATCCACGACACCATCGGGTTCGACCTGGTGGGCATGGTGGTGGACGACATCGTGGTGGTGGGCGCTGAGCCGCTCTACATGACCGACTACATTGCCTGCGGCAAGGTAGTTCCGGAGCGGATTGCAGGCATTGTCCGCGGCATCGCCTCCGCCTGTTCTGTTGCAGGCACCGCCCTGGTGGGCGGCGAGACCGCCGAGCACCCCGGCCTGCTGGGCGAGCACGAATACGACGTCGCCGGTGCAGCCACCGGCGTCGTGGAAGCCGACGCCCTGCTGGGGCCGGACCGCGTCCGCGCCGGCGACGTGGTGATCGGCATGGCCTCCTCCGGCTTGCACTCCAATGGCTACTCCCTGGTCCGCCGCGTGATCAACCACGCCGGCTGGGCCCTTGACCGGCAGGTGTCCGAACTGGGCCGCACCCTGGGCGAGGAACTCCTGGAACCCACCCGCGTCTACGCCGCGGACTGCCTGGACCTGGCCCGCACCTTCCCCGTGAACTCGGGCGCTGCTGTCCACGGGTTCAGCCACGTCACCGGCGGCGGACTCGCCGCCAACCTGGCCCGCGTCCTGCCGCAGGGCCTGGTGGCCACGGTGGACCGTGCCACGTGGGAACTGCCGGCCATCTTCAAGCTGGTCTCCGAGCTGGGCAATGTTCCGCTGGCCGACCTTGAGCGCACCCTGAATCTCGGCGTGGGCATGGTGGCCATCGTGTCCCCCGAAGCCGCTGATGCCGCCGTCGCGCGTTTGAACGAACGCGGCCTGCCGTCCTGGATCATGGGCACCGTCACCGAGGATGCGGACTCCATCCTGAAGTCCGGCCCGGACTACGTCCAAGGCGCCAAGGGCGTGGACGGCGGCGCGGTCCGCCTGGTCAACGCTTACGCCTAACGCCTCAAACACGTAGAGTCCCCGCCGCCTGGCGGGGACTCTACGTTTCTAAGCGACCTGAATGAGGCTGAGCACTCCGCCCTGCGGGTCCCTGATGGTGGCCAGTGACCCGTCGGCGGGGCGCTCGTCCGGCTCCACCAGTACCGCTCCCCCGGCGGCTTGCGCGGCAGCTGCCGCCGCAGCAACGTCCGTCACGCCGAAGTAAACCTGCCAGTCCGCTTTTTCGCCCGGGTCGGCAGGGACGATGCCGGCCACCTCTTTACCGTCAATAAGAAGCGTGCTGTAGCTGCCGCCGTCGTCCTGCGGGTACTCGGTGACCTCATGCCCGAAAAGCTGCTGGAAAAAGCCGATGGCGGCCTGCGGCTCGGGCGTGAAGAGTTCCGCCCAGGCCAGCGCACCCGGCTCGTTGAAGAGGTGGCTGCCGTAGTGGCTGCCGGCCTGCCAGATTCCGGTGGTTCCGCCGCCGGGCGGGGCCAGGAAGCCCAGGACTCCGGTGTCGCCCACCTGCTCAGGCCCGAACTGGGCAGCGCCGCCGGCATGGCGGGCTTCTTCGAGCAGGTCCGCGGCATCTGCTACCGCGAAGTACACGTTCCACTTTGCGGAGGTGCCGGCCTCCAGCTGGAGGGGGCTTTGCGGAGCAATCGTGGCCACAAGCGCGCCGTTGACGAAGGCCTGCGCATAGCTGCGGCCATCGGGGGTGGGAAAGTCCTGGTACGTCCAGCCGAAGATACGACCATAGAACTCTTTGGCGGCGGCGACATCGGGGGTCTGCAGGTCAGCCCAACAGGGCTCGCCGTTGCGGTAACCCTCAACCAATGCCATGGATGCAAGGGTACACGGACCCCTTGAGCAGTGCAGGGTGGCGGGGCACAATATCGCCAGGGGTAACTGCCGGGTTTTGCCTTCGGCGACGTCCTCGGCAACCGAAGGCCGATCCTGAACGGGGGTGCACGTGGCAGGCATCGTGGACATTGACGGGCACCCGACGTGGGTGGAGGACCTGGGTGGCGGGGGCGCCCCGTTGCTCCTGCTGCACGGCGGCCTCAGCAACAGCGACGCCTTGCTTGGCACCATTGGGACAGGGCTTGCGGAACACTACCGCATCGTCGCCTTCGACCGACGGGGCCACGGTTACACAGCCGACACAGATGCGGAGTTCCACTACGCCGACATGGCGCGCGAAACGGTGAGGGTTCTCGAGAAGATCGTCGCTGCGCCGGCCCATTTGGTCGGCTGGAGCGACGGTGGCATCGTCGCTCTCATGGTGGCGCTAGCGCGGCCGGACCTCGTGGCAAAGATGGTTGTCATCAGCACCAACTACAACATTGACGGCCTTCAGCAGATTGAAATGGACCCAGATTTGCCGGTGTTCCAGGAGTTTGGCCGGGCCTATGCCGAACGCTCCCCTGACGGACCAGGGCACTTTGAGCAAGTAGCCCGGAAAGCCATGCAGTTGATCAGCACCGAGCCGTCACTTACAGCTGCCCAGATCTCCAACATCCAACAGCCGGTACTGGTGGCTCTTGGGGACGATGACCTTGTTAGCCTGCCCCACGCCGTTTCGTTGTATGAGGCACTGCCCAACGGACAACTGGCGGTGGTTCCTGGCACATCACACGGGCTGCCGCTGGAACGGCCGGCCACGCTCACCAGCCTTATCCTCCCGTTCCTCGAAGAGGACGGGCCGCCCAAGACGCTCATGCCCGTGAGGAGGGCCATCGTCTAGCCGGGAACGGCGAAAAAGACCGGTGAGGCATGCCAGAAACAGACATGCCCCACCGGGCCTCTTGAGCGAGGTCAGCACTAAGGAGTGCCGCCAGGAAAGCAGCATGGCGAAGATTATGCGACTGGAGTACCGACTGCCTTAGGGCAGCGACGGCCAGCGACAACTAGCCGATGCGACGGTGGTCTACCTCGTCGTCATCGTCATCCAAATCATCCGCGTACTTATCCACATAAGCCGAATAGTCCGGTTCAACCGGCTCATTCGAGTAATGGCTCGTTGAACGACTGCCCGGACCCGTCAGCTCGCGCTGAAGTGCCGAGTAATCAGTGTTCGGGGAGTAGTACTTAATGTCCCGAGCCTGCTTGGTAGCTTTTGCCTTTTGACGGCCGCGCCCCATGGCGTGACCCCCTTTTGTACTTGGACCGGAGGTGGTCACCTTGGCGATCGGTGAGGCCCCGGAATGTTTGGTCAATTTGTCGTACACCTAGATTACATGCTTTCGGCTGCCCCCGCTTGCCGCCGACCGGCCCCGACAGACGCGTGGGGTACCATGACGCACCTCCGCCCGCGGGATTCCGGCATTTTTCTTCGGTAGAGTCAATTAAGAACTGCCGATTTTATCTGGCCGTTGGCGAGCCGTGGAAGCAAAAACCAGGAGGATGCGCACCAGTGGAGCACCAGGACATCCCGCCCAAACCCGCTTCACCCCCACGCACCGGAAGCCTGCCAAAGATCCACAATGAAAGCAGTGGGCCTGCGCCCGCTCCGGAATCCGTCACCTGGTCCCAGCCGGTGCAGGATCCGGCGCCCGGGCAGCACCCCAACAGGCGGCCGGCGTTCTGGAAGGCGCTGCTCGTCGTGGTTATCCTGGCCGTTGCAGCCACGCTGGCATGGCTTGCCGTGTGGCTGAACTCCTCGCCCGGCACCGAGCCACCAAAAAACGATGCTCCCGGGGTGCTGCAGACGGCCGTCACCCCGCCCGCAACTCCCCTGCCCTTGCCCCGTGAAGGTGTTGCACCCGCAGCATATGCAATAGGTGACTGCTTCAAGGACTTCGACCCCCAGGCACTGACGTCCACGGTGGTGGCGTGCGACACCCCTCATGCGGCGCAGCTCGTGGCCACGCTCCAGTACCCGGAGACCACAAAGTACCCGGGAGCGGATGCCCTCAAGGCCAAGGCCTTGGAAGTCTGCCAGGCAGCCAAGCTCGGCCCGGCAGCCAAGCAGTTCCAGCTCAACTACCAGCGCAGTTTTCCTAGCACCACCAGCTGGGAATCGGGCGACCGCAGGGTGGACTGTTACGTCACGGCCGACGGCGGCAATGTGATCACCGCAAGCGCGCTGCCCTGACGGTCAAACCGCCAGGGCAGCACCCGCCCGCCTAGCCGGCCGGCTGATCCTTCCGCCGGACGGAGAGCCCGGAACTCGGGGCTCCGGTCAGCGCGTCAACGTTGGACGAGGTGAGTTCACCGAAGTCCGGCGCGGTGTCGACCAGGACGGTGTCGCCGTCGCTGATCTCACCGGCGAGGATGGCCTTTGCCAGCCGGTCGCCGATCTCACGCTGCACCAGGCGGCGCAGCGGCCGGGCACCGTACGCGGGGTCGTAGCCGGACAGAGCCAGCCATGCCTTGGCGCCGTCGGTGACATCGAGGGTGAGCCGGCGCTCGTGCAGCCGCCGTCCCAGCTCCGCCACGTGCAGCTCCACAATGTGTGCCAATTCCTCCACCGAGAGGGCATCAAACAGCACCACTTCGTCCAGCCGGTTCAGGAACTCCGGCTTGAAGGACGCGTTTACCGTGGCCATGACCGCGTTGCGCTTGGCCTCGGCGTCCAGGGACTGGTCCACCAGGAACTGGCTGCCCAGGTTGGAAGTCAGCACCAGGATCACATTGCGGAAGTCCACGGTGCGTCCCTGACCGTCGGTGAGGCGGCCGTCGTCGAGCACCTGCAGGAGGATGTCGAACACCTCGGGGTGCGCCTTCTCAACCTCGTCCAGCAGCACCACCGAGTACGGGCGGCGGCGGACGGCTTCGGTCAGCTGGCCGCCTTCCTCGTAGCCAACGTATCCCGGAGGCGCCCCGACCAGCCGGGCGACGCTGTGCTTCTCGCCGTACTCGGACATGTCGATGCGCACCATGGCGCGTTCGTCGTCGAACAGGAAGTCCGCCAGCGCCTTGGCCAGCTCGGTCTTGCCCACGCCGGTGGGGCCCAGGAACAGGAACGAACCCGTGGGGCGGTTGGGGTCGCTGATGCCGGCCCGGGCGCGCCGGACGGCGTCGGACACTGCCGTCACAGCCTTGCTTTGGCCGATCAGGCGCTTGCCCAACTCCTCCTCCATATGCAGCAGTTTCTGGCTTTCGCCCTGCAGCATGCGCCCGGCGGGGATGCCGGTCCAGGCGGAGATTACCTCGGCGATGTCCTCCGCGGTCACTTCCTCAGCCACCATCTGGGCAGGCTTGTCCGTTACGGCGGCCTCGGCTTCGGCAGCCGCACTCAGCTCGCGCTCCAGGGCCGGTATTTCGCCGTAGAGGATCCGGGACGCGGCTTCAAGGTCGCCCTCGCGCTGGGCTTTGTCCGCGGCGGAGCGCAGCTCATCGAGCTTCGCCTTCAGGTCACCCACCCGGTTGAGTCCGGCCTTTTCAGCCTCCCACCGGGCATTCAGTGCAGAGAGTTCCTCTTCCTTGTCAGCCTTGTCAGCGCGGAGTGCAGCCAGCCGCTCCACGGAGGCCGGGTCCGATTCGCCGCTCAGAGCCAGTTCCTCCATGGTGAGCCGGTCCACCTGGCGGCGCAGCTGGTCGATCTCCTCCGGGGCGGAGTCGATCTCCATGCGCAGCCGGGAAGCGGCCTCGTCCACCAGGTCAATGGCCTTGTCCGGCAATTGGCGGCCGGAGATGTAGCGGTTGGAGAGGGTGGCGGCGGCCACGAGGGCGGAGTCCGCGATGGAGACCTTGTGGTGTGCCTCGTAGCGCTCCTTGAGGCCGCGGAGGATGCCGATGGTGTCCTCCACGCTGGGCTCGCCCACATAAACCTGCTGGAAGCGGCGTTCCAGGGCCGCGTCCTTCTCGATGTTCTCGCGGTACTCGTCCAGGGTGGTGGCACCGATCAGCCGCAGCTCCCCACGGGCCAGCATCGGCTTGAGCATGTTGCCCGCGTCCATGGAGGAGTCACCGGTGGCGCCGGCGCCCACCACGGTGTGGATCTCGTCGATGAAGGTGACGATCTGCCCCTCGGAGCCCTTGATCTCCTCAAGGACAGCCTTCAGCCGCTCCTCAAATTCACCGCGGTATTTCGCGCCGGCAACCATGGAGCCCAGGTCAAGGGAAATCAGGGTCTTGCCGCGCAGGCTCTCCGGGACGTCGCCGGCCACCATCCGCTGCGCCAGCCCTTCCACCACGGCAGTCTTGCCTACACCGGGTTCGCCGATGAGTACCGGATTGTTCTTGGTGCGCCGGGACAGGACCTGGACCACGCGCCGAATCTCCGAGTCGCGGCCGATCACGGGGTCCAGTTTGCCGGCGCGGGCCATCGCGGTCAGATCCGTGCCGTACTTCTCCAGCGCTTGGAAGGTGTTTTCGGGATCCGGGCTGTCCACCTTGCGGTCCCCGCGGACGCCGGGCAGCGCCGCGAGCAGGGCTTCGCGGGAGGCACCGGCGTCGCGCAGCAGGCGGGCAGCGGCATCGTTGCCGGCAGAAAGGCCGATGAGGAGCACCTCGGTGGATACGAAGCTGTCGCCGAGCCGGTCGGCTTCCTCCTTGGCCTGCTGGATGGCCTGCAGGGCCGGCCGGGACAGCTGCGCCTGCTGGCTGGAGCCACCGGAGGTGGCAGGCAGGGCCTTGATGGCGCTGCTGGCCTGGACGCTGACGGCATCGGGGTCGGCACCGGTGGCGCGGAGGAGCGCAACGGCAACACCCTCGCGCTGGTCCATCAGCGCCTTGAGGAGGTGGGCCGGTTCCACCTGCGGATTGCCGGCCGTCGAGGCGTTCATTGCCGCGGCGGAAAGAGCCTCCTGGCTCTTGGTGGTGAATTTGACGTCCAAAGAGAGCTCCTTTCGGGGGCTTGTTGACTAAGTTGAGTCTACTACGCTCAAGTTTGGACGGCGAGGTCCATTAGCCATGTTTGCCCAAGGCGAAACGGCTGTCCAGAGCAGGAAGTCCTCCAAGGGTGCGCCGCGCCTGGTGGCGGGCGGCTTGGAAGGGCCGGCGCGGCGGATGTGATGCCCCGCACCGCTTCGGACGCACCGCTACGTCCCGTACACCGACACGGCAGCGGCTTTGACCACGAAGTGCACCGTCATTCCGGGAACAAGGCCCAGGTCCGCCGACGCGGCAGGTGTGATGTCCGCCGCCAGGCTCCCTGCGCGGACGCGGATCAGGTCGCCGTGCGGCTCGAGGTCGGTGATGGTCACGGGGAATGAGTTCCGCGGGCTGCCGTGCGCGTCATTGAGGAACACGGAAACGGCCGACGGCGGGAACACAGCGACGCCGGGGCCGCCCGGCGACGGCAGTTGGCCGGCTTCCTCGTCGTGGCCGGAGACCTTCATCCCCTCACTGGTGCGGACCCCTCCGCCGTCAAGGGTGCCCGGAACAAAATTCAATCCGGCCAGCCCGGCAGCAAAGGAGCTTCGCGGGCGCTCCAGCACCGCCCGGGTTGGGCCCTCCTCCGCGATCCTGCCGTTTTCCAGGATGACAACCCTGTCCGCAAGCATCAGGGCATCCAGCACGTCGTGGGTGATGATGACGGCCTGCCGCCCTGCGAGGACGCGTTTGAAAAGCCTGCGCAGCAGCGGCGCCGAGTGGATGTCCAGGGCGGCCAGCGGCTCGTCGAGCAGGAGGAGTTCGGGGTCGGCCGCGAGCGCCCGGGCCACGGCGACGCGCTGGGCCTGGCCGCCGGAAAGTTCGGCAGGACGCCGTCCGGCGAGATGGTCCGCTTCCACGTCGGCGAGCCAGCGCATGGCCTGCTCTTTTGCCTCCCCCTTGGCCACACCGGCACTGCGGGGCCCGAAAGCGACATTGTCCGCAACACTCAGGTGGGGAAAAAGCAGCGGTTCCTGGGCAAGCAGGGCGGTGCCGCGGTGGTGAGGCGGCACCCAGGTGCGCTTTCCGCCGTCGAGGTCAAAGAGCGTCCTGCCGTTGAGTTCGGCGCGTCCGCTGTCCGGCCGCAGGAGGCCGGCGATGGTGGCCAGCAGGGTTGACTTGCCGGCCCCGTTGGGCCCCATGAGCGCAACGGTTTCGCCGGGCCGGACCGTCAGGGCCACGTCGACACCGCGACCGGCCACGGCTGCCTGAAAGGACAACGTCACCGGACGGTCCTTCCTGCCGGTGCGCGCGCCGTCGTCCGTTGTGCTGAGCCGGAACGAGCCCCTGCCGGGCTGCGGTAGGCGAGGGCAACCACCGCGACGGCCACCGCCACCAGCACCAAGGAAAGGGCGACGGCGGCGTCCGGGTCCGTTTCGCGCTGCAGGTAGATTTCCAGCGGCAGGGTCCGGGTGACCCCCTGCAGGCTGCCGGCGAAGGTCAGCGTAGCGCCGAATTCGCCCAGGCTCCGGGCGAAGGAGAGCACGGCGCCGGACGCCAGCCCAGGCAGGACGAGCGGCAGCGTGACACGCCGGAACACGGTGCCAGGCCGCGCGCCAAGGGTCGCGGCCACGGCCTCGTACCGGGAACCCGACGTGCGCAGCGCACCTTCAAGGCTCACCACCAGGAAGGGCAGCGCCACGAACGTCTGCGCCAGGACAACCGCCGTGGTGGAAAAGGCGATTTGCAGGCCGAGCACGTCCAGTGTCCGCCCCAGCAACCCTTGGCGGCCAAATGTGTAGAGCAGGGCGATGCCGCCCACCACCGGAGGAAGTACCAGGGGCAGGAGCACCAGCGAGCGCAGCAGCCCTTGCAGGCGGAACGTGTCCCTTGCAAGGACCAACGCCAGCGGCACGCCGAGCACGATGCACAGGAGGGTACTCGCCGCCGAGGTCCGCAGACTCAGTCCCAGCGCCGTCAGCGACGGCTCCGACGTCACCAACGGAACGAACTGGGCCCAGTCCACCCGGAGCACCATCGCCAGCAGCGGAAGTACGACGACGACGGCGGCCAGGACTGCCAGCGCCCGGACCCAGCCGGGTATGCCGGAGTATCCGGGGGCTTGGGTGCGCGGAGCGGGCGTGGTCCTGCGCTGCAGGCCGTCCTGCTTTCCGATCATTTGCCGGTTCCGGTGACGGCGCCGGGCGGGCCGAATCCCGCGGCGGCCAGGACCTTTTGGCCTTCCGGGCCGCCGACCAGGTCAACGAAGGCCTGGGCGGTGGCCTTGTTCCTGCCGGTGGCCACGCCGGCAATCGGGTAGGTGTTCACGGCACTTTCCGCTTCAGGGAACTGGATACCCGCCACTTTGCCTCCCGCGGCTTTGATGTCCGTTCCGTAGACCAGGCCGGCGTCCGCTTCGCCGGCGGCGACCTTGCCCAGGACGTCCGTGACCGAGTTTTCCTCGCTGACGGGACTGAGCGTTATTCCTGCGGCCTGTGCCAGCGTTGCCGTGGCCGCCCCGCACGGGACTTGCCTGGCACAGATAACCAGCTTGGTGCCGGGGCGGGCGAGGTCTGTGAGTGCTGCAATTCCGGCCGGGTTTCCGGGCGGCACTGCGATGGCCAAGGTGTTGGTGGCGAAGTTTTTCGGGTCGCCGTCCGCCAGGCCCGCGTCCTGCAGCTTCTGCATGTTGGCCGTATCCGCTGATGCGAAGACGTCGGCAGGCGCACCCTGGCTGATCTGGCTCACCAGGTCGGACGACCCGGCGAAGCTCAGGATGACTTTGGTGCCAGGGTGTCCGGCTTCGAAGGTGCGGGCGAGCTCGGTGAACGCGGCCTTGAGGGAGGCGGCCGCATAAACGGTTATGGTGCCGCTTGGCGCGGCGCCGGTATCCGGGGCGCTGCTGTCCGATTCGCTGCCGTCTAAGGAGCAGCCGCCGAGCGCGGCCGGGAGGAGGACGACCAGACCAAGCAGGGCGGCGAAGCGCCAGGGCTTGAGGATGGAGCCGCGTTGCCGCCTCATGCCGTGGCCCTCCCTTTCGGGGATTCGATGATGACTGTTGTTGCCTTGACCACCGCCGTGGCCACGCCGCCCGGCTCCAGCCCCAGCTCCCGGACTGCCTCGCTGCTCATCAGCGAGACAACCCGGAAGGGCCCGCACTGCAGTTCCACTTGGGCCATCACCTTGTCCGTGATCACGTTGGTCACAAGGCCCACGAACCGGTTCCGGGCAGAACTGCTGCCGCTTTTCGGGTCGTCGGGAAGCTGCGCCAGCTTCTGCGCGTGCGTTGCCAGCTCCAGGCCGTCGACGGCGAGCCGGCCGGAGTCGTCACGGAGCGGCGTGAGCGTTCCGTGCTCGGTCCAGCGGCGTACGGTATCGTCGCTCACGCCCAGGAAACGTGCAGCTTCGGAAACGCGAATAAGGGCCATAAGGCGATCTTAGAGCGCAAATGCGGTTACTGCTGAGACTTCTTGGCGTAACTGAGGAAAACCGTCGCTGGGGATGTGCGCCGCGTCCGCAGGAACGGCAGCACTAGACTCCTTCCATGGCCATCTACATCGACCCGCCGCTGTGGCCTGCACACGGAACACACTTTTCGCATCTGGTCTCCGACGCTTCCCTCGACGAGCTGCACGCCTTCGCCGGTGCCGCAGGCATTCCGGAGCGGGCATTCGACGGTGACCACTACGATGTGCCCGAGCGCCGCTTCGACGAACTGGTCGCGGCCGGGGCCGTGTCCGTGGAGGCAAGGGTGCTGGTCCGCAAGCTCATCGCCAGCGGGCTGCGCATCCCGGCCCGGCGGCGGAACAAGGCGCTCAAGGTCCCGCTGCTGAAGCGCTGGGAGGCCATCATGCCCGGCCATGACGCCCTCTTCCTGGACCTGCTGGACCGGTGGAGCGAGCCCCACCGCCACTACCACGGCTGTACCCACCTGCTCGCCGTGCTGGAGGCGCTGGACCTGCTCACCGAACCGGAAGAAGCGCCGCGGGCGGTGCTGTTGGCGGCCTGGTTCCACGACGCGGTATACCGGGGTGCGGCCGGCCAGGATGAGGAAGAATCAGCACGGCTCGCCGAGACACGCTTGGCTGAGGCAGGGCTGCCGGATGCAGAGGTGTCGGAAACGGCTCGCCTTGTGCGGCTGACCTCGGACCACCGGCCCGACCCGGATGACCACGACGGGGCCCTCCTGTGTGATGCGGACCTTTCCATCCTGGGCGGCGGGCCGGAGGAGTACGGGCATTATGTTGCCGCAGTCCGGAAGGACTACGCGCACATAGCCGACGCCGACTTCGCCGCCGGCCGCTCCGCCGTCGTGCGCCAACTGCTGGAACTGGACCCGCTTTTCCACCATCCGCGGGCACGGGACCTGTGGCTGGACGCTGCGCACCGCAACCTGGAGGGCGAACTGGCGTGAACGCAACAAGCTCCAACTCGCGGCACACCCACTCGGCCAACGCCGCGCACCGGCAACTGCCGTTCTCCGTCCGGATGGACTGGGGTATGGAGGGCGCTATGACGGTGGCGGCGGGCGCGGACATCGCAGTGGTGGTGGATGTGCTGTCGTTCAGTACCTGCGTAAGCGTGGGGCTGGACCGGGGCGCGGAAATCCTCCCTTACCAATGGCGGGACACCGGCGCGGAAGACTTTGCCGCCCACCACCGGGCACAGCTGGCCGGTCCCCGCGGCGGCGGCGGGCTGAGCCTCTCCCCCGCCAGCTTCCGGGCCGCAGAGGCGCTGGACCGGGTGGTCCTCCCGTCCCCCAACGGCTCTGCATTGTGCCGAACTCTCGCCCGGGAAGTGCCCCTGGTCGCCGCTGCGTGCCTCCGAAACGCTGCCGCCACAGCGGACTGGGTGGCAGCCCACCTGTCGGAAGACGCAGTGGTAGCGGTCATCGCAGCGGGGGAACGCTGGCCGGACGGAACCCTCCGCCCGGCCATTGAGGACCACATCGGAGCAGGAGCCTTCATTGCCGGGCTGGTTGCCGCCGGAAAGGGCGGCTACGAAGCCGGCGACGGCAGGCACGGTTATGCACCGGAGTCGGTGGCGGCCATGGCTGTGTACGAGTCTGCGGAACCGCGCCTGCGCGAAATGCTCCAGCAGTGTTCCAGCGGCCGCGAACTGACCGGTGCCGGCTACGCGGAGGATGTGGACATCGCCGCCGAACTGGATCAAAGCGACTCGGTGGCCATCCTGCGGAACGGGTCATTCCGGCTGCCCTGAGCATGGCCCGGCTATGGCGACCTGCTTCGATTCTGCCGGCAGCTGTGCAACACTGCACGGATGACCCTGCACATCCAGGCCATCGCTGTTGATTCGACCGATCCCGGCATTCCCGCAGCTTTCTGGGAAAAGGCGCTTGGATGGCGCCGGACCCATGACGAGGATGGCGAGATCGTGCTGGAGCCACCGGCGGGCAGCCTTGAAGACGGCGTGCTGCCCGACCTGCTCTTCCTCAAGGTTCCGGAGCGAAAAGAACTCAAGAACCGGCTGCACCTGGACCTTCGACCGGAGGACCAGGACGCCGAAGTGGCGAGGCTGGAGGAGTTGGGTGCCCGGCAGGTTTCGGTGGGCCAGGGCGTGGCCGCCACGTGGGTGGTGATGGCCGACCCGGACGGCAACGAGTTCTGCGTGCTCCGCGCCCTGCGGCCCGGCGAAACCGGCTAGCGGTACGTCCTGACGGGGTAGGTGCTCACGAAGGGCGTGCTGGTGGGCACGATCTGCTTGCCGAGCGGCATCAGCGACACCGGAATGAGCTTCAGGTTGGCGATGGCCAGCGGAATGCCGACGATGGTAACCGCCATGGCGAACGCGGTCACCACGTGTCCGATGGCGATCCAGATCCCGGCCACCAGCAGCCAGATCACGTTGCCCAGCAGCGAGAAGACACCGGTGCCGCCTGGCTTGTCCACCACCATCCGGCCAAATGGCCACAGGGTGTAGGCGGCGATCCGGAACGAGGCAATGCCCCAGGGGATGGTGACGATCAGCAGGCAACAGATCACGCCCGCCAGGAAGTAGCCCAGGGCCAGCCACAAGCCGCCGAAAACCAGCCAGATGATGTTCAAAAGTGTCTTCATGCACCCATTGTGCCCCCAGCCCCCTGACAAAAAGGTGGGGGACTCCCCTGATCCTGCCCTGATAAGCGCCCGTCCACCGGAAAGGGCGGGGGCGCCCCCGCTTAAACCGTGGCGGCAGCCTTGGCTGCGTGGACGAAGGCGCGGATCTTGGCCGGGTCCTTCACGCCCCGGGACGCTTCAACCCCGGAGGAAACGTCCACTCCCCATGCGTGGGCGGCCGCAGACGCCTGGCCCACGTTGGCAGGCTCGAGGCCGCCGGCGAGCAGCCAGTTACGGCCTTCGAGCACCGGCAGGGCGGCCACGGAGGCGTAGTCCCAGGCTTCGCCCGAGCCCGGCACGGCAGCGTCGATCAGGAGCAGGTCCTCACCCCAGTCTTCGAACTCGTCCTGGGTGGCACCCATGGTAACGGCCCTGACCAGCTTCATGCCGGCGTCGTGCACTGTTGTTACATCCTCACGTGACCGCGTGCCGTGCAGTTGGATCCAGTGCAGGCCCGCGGCGCGGGCAATGGCGATAGCGTCGGCAACAGGCTCGTCACGGAACACGCCGATCGGGGAGACAGTGCCGGGAACCCCGGCCAGGAGGGAGGCCGCCTGCGATGGCGAGATCACGCGGGGGCTGGCAGTGAGGACGAATCCCACGGCGTCCGCACCGGCGTCCACTGCTTCGCGCACCGATTCGGGCGTGCTGAGACCACACACTTTGACGAACATTCCCGGGCTCCTTCAGGCTGTTTTCGTGTTGACCCCCCGCAGGAGAGTAGCAGGGACGGGAGCCGACTGCGATGTCGGCCGCGGTGGGAAACTAAGCTGGGCTGATGCAGATCATCCGCTTCGCAGAACTCAAGGCCGAACCGTGGCGCAACGGAGGCGGGGTGACCAGGGAAGTTGCCCGCCACGGCGGGGATGACGGCTGGGACTGGCGGGTGAGCATTGCGGACGTGGCCAAGGCCCGGGACTTCTCCGCATACCCGGGCATGGAGCGTGTCCTGACGGTCATCGAGGGGGACCTGATCCTGCTCACCGTTGACGGCGCGGAGCAGCCCCTGGAGAAGTACCGTCCCTTCAGGTTCGACGGCGGCGCGGCCACCGCGGCCACGCTGCCCACCGGAGATATCAGGGACCTTAACGTCATTACCCGCACGACGGCCTTCAAGGGCTACACATCCATCATCGAGCTGTCGAAGAAGCGCGCCCACCTCGTGTTCGAAGGGCAGTTCGGGGTGCTGCTGCAAGGGCAGGCGAATGTCAGTGAAGGCGGCACCGGGCCCGTGGAGCTGGGCCGCTACGACGCGGTGGTGGGCTCTGACGCCGACTCACCCGAAATCCTGGGGCGGGGTTTCCTGGCAGTGGTGTCCATCGACCCCGTCAGCTAGCGTCGCTTCAGGGCAGGGCTGAACGGCTCGACCGGCACCACGGAATTGTTCCGGCGGGCCTCTTCCGCGGCGAATACGGTTGCATGGCTGATGAGCGATTCCTCAAGGCCGGACACCACGCCTGACCAGTCGCCGGTGGCGAGCCCCTCCACCCAGGCATGCACGAGGCCCCGGTCGCCGCCCTCATGCTTTTCGCCGCGCACGCCAGGTTGGGCGGCCGGGACCTTGTGGACGGCAGTCCTTCCGGTCAGGAAGTCGTAAACGGAAATCATCCCCGCCTCGACGGAAATCTCCCCGTGGCTGCCGAAGATCCTGGTCCGGCGCGGGCCGGTGGCGGTGAATGCGGTGGCCGTGAACGCCGCCGTAGTGCCGCCGTCGTATTCAATGTTGACCACCTGGTGGTCCACTGCATCATTGTCTGAAAAGTAGACACAACGGCCGTAGGGTCCTGTGGCCAGGGCCTGCCGGAGCGTTTCAGGGGTGCCGCCGGGATCAACGATCTCGGTGAAATAGGCTTTGGCGGGATCAGCCGCGGAACCGTCCGAGGGGCGCCCGTCACCGTAGATCCGCAGCGCTGAGTAAGGGCAGCCGGCTTCCACGGCGCAGTCAATGCAGCGCCGGCCGGCACCTTCCGGTGCGGCCTCGGGGCGGAAGTGGCTCAGGTGGCCGAACGAGGAGACACGCCGGGGCCGGCTTCCGATAATGAAGGAAAGCCAGTCGACGTCGTGCGTGCACTTTGCCAGCAGGAACGGACTGGACTCCTCAGCCCTGCGCCAGTTTCCGCGTACATAGGAGTGGGCGAAGTGCCAGAAACCTACGGGCTCCAGGTGTTGGACGGAGACGATTTTTCCCACAGCACCTTCGGACAGCAACTGCTTGAGCAGGGTTGTCAGCGGGGTGTAGCGCAGCACGTGGCAGACGGTGGCGTTGGCTTCGGTGTCACGGCTGATGCGTGCCAGGGCGGCACATCCTGCCGCGTCCACTGCCACCGGCTTTTCCAGGAGGATCTGGTACCCGTGGCCGGCGGCGGCGGCGAAGGGGCCTTCGTGTTGACGGTCAGGCGTGGCGATTATGACTGCGTCAGCGGTCAGGCGGTGGTCCAGCATGGCCTGCCAGTCCTCGAACACACCGGACTCCGGTACCCCCAGTTCGGCGGCGAGGCGCTCACGCAGGATGGGTCGGGGTTCTGAGATGCCCACCACTGTGGCCCGGCCCGTGGCGAGGGCAAGCCGGGCGTACGCGGATCCTCGTGCACCGGCACCGGCGATGAGGAGCCGCACGGGTTTCCCGGTCACAGGGACCGGGCGGCCCGTGACCCCGGGCAGCGCATTGCCGGCCACGGTCAGCCGCTCGGCCGGTCGTCAAGCCATTCCAGAGCAACGGCAGCCGTCCACGACTGGTCCATGCTGCCCAACGGTTCTCCCGTGAAAGGCTCGTAGTACTCCGCGTAATGGCCTTCCATCAGTTGGGCCAGGGAAGCCTCACGCAGCCGACCGTACCTTTTCTCGTCGCCGCGCCTGCGCAGGCAGGTGGCCAGGTACCAGTTCATCACGGGCCAGACCGGGCCCCGCCAGTACTGCCGCGGCTTCAGCCCTTCATAGGTGGTGGAGGTGGAGGCCGGAAGCGGGAAGGCAAGGCGCGGGTCGCCTGTCCAGTCCGGGCCTTCGAAGATTTCCAGCTGCCGTGCCAGCAGGGCCTCGCTGGCAGTCGAGATAAGGGGCGCGAATCCTGCCATGGTGGGCAGGCCGATCCATTCCCCTTCCAGCACATCCCGGTCCCTTGCCAGCCCGGTTCCCGGGTCCACGCTGGAGTCCACTCCGTCGCGGAACTCGTGGGCCCATTCCCGCAGCCGGGATGCCTCCCCCGGGTGGCCGAATTGTTCTGCCAGCACGGCGAGGTCTTCGTTGGCCGCGGCGAAGATGGCGGACATGAAGACGTCCTTGACCTGGAAGGCCATCACGCCGGGCAGCCGGGCATCATCGAAGCGGACCTCGGCCATCTGCTGCACCAGCCACAGGTACCGGCTGTATTCCTCGTCGCTGGGGCGCTGGCTGGTGTCCGTGACCTTGAGAGTGTCCGTGCGGACGAACGGCTCCATATCGCCCGGCTTCACACGGGAGTAGGGGCCGTCGAAGCGCGGCGAGTTATCCATGCCGGACTCCCAGCCGTGGTAGATGGTCAGCAGCCCCGAGCCGTCTCCCCCGCGGCTGCTCCGCAGCCAGGCGTGCCACCGGATCCAATCGGGCAGGGTGCGCCGGACGAAGGCGTCCGCGAGGCTGGCGTCTTCACCGCCCGCCGCCATCGCACGTTCCACGACGCGCCGCAGCATGGTGGCATGCACGGGTGGCTGGCAGATGCCGCTGGACTTCACGCCCTCCGGCGAGACGCCGCGTGTCCCCCACCGTTCGACGTCGGGAAAATACCCGGGCACGTCGGAGAACACAATGTGCGGGATCATTCCGCTCTCCCATTGTGCGGCGAGCAGATGATCGAGTTCCTGCAGGGCGCGGGCCACGCTCATGGTCGACAGGCCGGTGGCCACGAAGGCGGCGTCCCAGCTCCACATGTGGGGGTAGAGGTTCGGTGCCGCGGTGACCATGGTGCCAAGGTCGTTGCCGGCCAGCACGTCCCTCGCCCGGCGGCCCAGGTCCGCAAGGTCCCGGATTGGGTATTCCTCGCCGCCGTCAGAGCTCATGCCGTCAGCCCCAGCTGCGTCTCCGCGTCGAAGAAGCGGAGCGCACCCGGGTCGAAGCGCAGCCCCAGCTTTTCACCCGAGGATGTGCGCACGGTCGATGGCACCTGGACCTTCACGGTCTGCCCGCCCAGGTCCACCGTCAGCAGCGTGGCGTGGCCGAGCGGCTCCACCACCTCCACCACCGCGTCCAGGGAATCGGAGGAGCCCCGCTCGACGATCGAAATATTCTCTGCACGGATGCCCACCATCACCGGTGTGCCGCCGGTGCGGGCGGCCGCGCGGGCCAGGAACTCAGGAGCGGTGATGCTTTGGCCGCCCACCTCCAGGGCGCCCTGCTGCGTGATGCGCCCGTCCAGGAAGTTCATGGGCGGTGAACCGATAAATCCGCCAACGAACCGGTCCGCCGGCTCTTCGTAGACCGTGATCGGGTTGCCCAGCTGGGCGATCTGCCCCTTCTTCATCACCGCCACCCGGTCGGAAAGGCTCATGGCTTCCACCTGGTCGTGGGTGACGTACAGCGTGGTGGACCCCAGTTGCTGGACGATTTTCTTCAGCTCAGCCCGGAAGTCCAGGCGCAGGAGGGCATCGAGGTTGGACAGGGGTTCATCCATCAGCAGCACGTCTGCGTCCATGACGATGGCCCTGGCCACGGCCACGCGTTGCCGTTGGCCGCCCGAAAGCTGCGCCGGGTAACGGTCCAGGTACGGGCTGAGCTGCAGGAGGTCTGCCGCCCACGCCACCTTCCGCTCCATTTCCTCCCGCGGGACCTTCTTCATCATGAGGCCAAAGGCGATATTGGTCCGGACCATGCGGTGCGGAAACACGGCATAGGACTGGAACACCATGGAGAGGTTGCGGTCCTGCGGGGGCAGGTAGGTCACATCCCGTCCCCCGATGGAGATACTGCCTTCGTCCGGAAAGTCCAGGCCTGCCACCATGCGAAGGAGCGTGGTCTTCCCGCAGCCTGAGGGCCCCAGCAGCACCATGAACTCACCCTCCGCCACGTCGAGCGAAACGTTGTTCGTGGCGAGCTCGGTGCTGCCCGGGTAGGTCTTGTGCAGGCCCTTGATGGAGATATCAGCCATGGGACGGCCTCTCTTGGAAAGCGGTCAGCGGATGGTGGAGCCCCACATGTTGGTGAGGTAGCGGCGCATGAAGAAGATGAAGACCAGCGCCGGAACCACCAGCAGGAAACCCCCGGCGAACCGGTAGGCCAGCGGTGATTCGGCGAGGGAACTGAGGACCTGGGCCGGCAGCGTGCGCTGGTTCAGGGTGAGGATCGACGCCCCCAGGACTTCGTTCCAGGACATGACGAAGGTGAAGATCGATGCGGCGGCGATGCCGGGGACGGCCATCGGCAGCACCACCTTCAGGAAGGCCTGCACGGGGCTGCAGCCGAAGATACGGGCAGCTTCCTCCACATCCCGCGGCACCCCCAGGAATACCGACGCCGTGATGAGGATGGTGGTTGGCAGGGCCAGTGCGGTGTGGAGCAGGACGACGGCGAGGACACTGTCGTACAGTCCGGTCTGCAGGAACAGCTGCGCCAGCGGCACCGACAGCACCACGATGGGCAGGGCGCGGGTGAAGAGCAGGAAGAGCTGGTACGGATCCCTGCCCCGGAACGCAAAGCGCGCCACTGCATAGCCGGCCGGCACCCCAATGATCAGTGACAGGACAAGGGTGAACACACCCACTTGGACGGAGTTGATCAACCCGCCCAGGATGCCCGTGGACTGCAGGAACGTCTGCATGGTCTCCGTGGAGAAGTTGTCCGGGATGAAGCTGAGCGGAAACTTCTGCAGTGACTGCCGGCTGGACATGGCTGCGAGGGCGATGAGGTAGATGGGCAGGGCCATGAAAAGCGTGATCAGGATGCAGGCCACCTGGAGCAGCACCCGGTTACGGCGCTGGCGCGCCAGGGGCCTGCGATCCACCGCAGGCTCAGGACGGGCGCCCGCTGATGCCTTGGACGTTGTTGCATGGCTCATTGCGGCGCCTCCGACTGGTCCCGCAGAAGCTTGAGGTACCCCACCGCCGTCACCATTGACACGGCCATGACCACCAGTGCCAATGCCGAAGCGACGTTGGGATCCTGCAAACCGGTGTACCAGCGGTATGTTTCACCAACCACCAACGGGAAGTTCTGGCCGGTAAGGGCCAGTGCCACCGCGAAGGTCTGGAAAGCCAGGATGGTGCGCAGGATCAGGGCCGTCTGCAGGCTGGGACGCAGCAGCGGCAGGGTCACGTGCCAGAGCCTGCTCCAGAAGTTGGCGCCGAAGACCCCGGCTGCCTCTTCATAATCCTTGGGGATGGACTGCAGGCCGGCGACGACGATAACGAACACCAGCGAGGTGGCCCGCCAGACCTCTGCGATCAGCACGGCACCGAACATCGACGGGTAGTTGTCGTAGGCAAGCCAGGACACCGGGGCAAGGCCAAGGGAAGCCAGCAGGGAGTTCAGGTAGCCGCGGTCCGTGAACACGGTCAGCCACACCAGGCCGGCGGCAAGGTCGCTGACTGCCAGCGGAATGGCCCAGATGTAGAAGTAGGCAGAGGACCCACGCGGTTTCGCCCTGATCAGCAAGGCCATGGCGAGCGCCAGGACGAACTGGATGGGGATCATCACCACAATCAGCAGCAGGGTGTTGCCCACGGAGGACCAGAAGTAGGGGTCCTGCACCATGCGGGAGAAGTTGGCGGTGGTCAGCCCCTGGGGTCCGCCGAAGGCCTGCAGGATGCCGCTGACCATGGGCCAGCCGAAGAGAAGCGTCATGAACACGATGGACGGGGCGATCAGCAGCAGCGCCGCTGAGTTTCCCTTCCTCCGCGGCGGGCGGCGGCCTTTGGGGCCGGCAGGCGGCACCTGTGGCCTTGCCGCCGCAGGTGCATCGGGGGCAGCCATCACGCCACCTTGCATTGGGCCGCTTTGGGGTCCGGGGGCCAGCAGGGGACGTTGAGCGAGTCCATGATCTTGGCCAGTTCCGCCCCCTGGCGGTCCAGCGTGGTCTTGACGTCTGCGTTGTTCAAGCAGATTTCCTGGAAGCAGTTCTTGAACAGCTGGGAAACCTGGGGATCCTTATCGCCCAGGCCCACCGGCGGCAGTGCCAGCAGGGCGTCGGAGGCCTCTTCCTGTGCCTTGACTGCCTTCGCCTCCAGCGCGACGCCGCCCGGGAGATCGTTGCCGATATCCGCCTTGACCACAGGGAAGAAGGCATTGGACTTGAGCGTCTCGATTTGGGCCTCGGGCTTGGACAGAGCCTTGATCAGCTGGAACGCCTTGTCCTTGGCCGGGGAACCCTGCGGGACGGCCATACCGCCGACAATCAGCAAGTACCCCCTGCCCTTGGGCCCGGACGGTGCGGGGACCATCTGCCAGTCGTCGGGCTTGTCCTTCACGGCGTTGATCAGGCGGGCAACGTGGTCCCAGGCCACCATGACCTCCCCGTTGGCGAGGGGTTCCTGCATGAAGTCGTAGTTGGTGGAGGCAGGATTCGTGTTGGCCCACAAGTCGCGCATGTAGGTCCAGGCGGTCACGGCATCAGCGTTGCGGAAGGTGGTGACCTGCCCGCCGGTGAAGCTGGGCAGGAGGAATCCCTGGTAGAAGCGGTGGTGGAGGCCCTTGGGACCGGCAGGAATGCCGAACACCGGCTTGCCGTTGGCGGCTTTGGCAGCTTTGGCCCACTCCAGGTACTGGTCGTAGGTGAGCTTGTTGACGTCCGCGCCGGACGGCAGCCACGCCAGCGCCTTCTTGTTGATGGCCAGGACGTAAGTTGCCTGGATCCAAGGGATGTAGCGGGGAACGTCAGTGCCGAGCTTCGCCAGTTCCTTCAGGTCGTTGGAATAGCCCGCCGAGGAGAGGTCATTCATCAGCGAACTGAGGTCCTCCAGCTGGGAGGCGAAGGGGACGAGGTCGCCGTGCAGCCCGCCCGCAATGCCCACCTCCACCTTTCCGGCTGAGAGCTGTGATTTGAGGGTCGTATTGAAGACGCCCGTATCGACCGGGTTGTAGGCCACGCTGATGTCACCAGCGAACTTCTTCAGCGTTGCCTCGTACTTCTGGCGTTCCTCCACCGGGGAGAACTGCGTGGAAAGGAAGCTGACCGAGCCCGCTCCGCCGCTGCCGCTGGTGTTCACGCCGCAGGCCGCAAGCAGGGGCCCGGCTGCCAGGGCCGTGAGGCCTCCCTTCAGGACGGCCCGCCGACTGACGCCGTTGTGAGCAAGATCGGTCATGGGAGCCTCCTGGTGAGGGTAAGCTAGGGTTTTTGTCTGATGATCGATCATAATTGTGTGATCTACACCACGTCAATGATTCAGCTGTGGAGGCCGTCCGCCCACCGCACCGAAGGAGCAGCTTCGCATGACCCAGTCCAGAACGCTTGTAGGCGGTCCGGGGCAGCCTCCCGCGGGGCTGGCCACCAGGGCCGGTGATCTGCTCCAGCTGCTTCGGTCGAACGCAACGGGCTATAGCCGGGCGGACCTGCTGGAGATCACCGGCATGGCACGGTCAACGCTGTATGAGCGGCTCGATGCACTATTCGCGGCGGGCCTCGTCTACGAATCCACCCCTTTGCGTTCCCAACGGGGCCGGCCACCACGCGCCGTCCGCTTTGATGACCGCAACAAGCTTGTGGTGTGCATCGAGGTGGGGCACACACACGCGGGCATCCACCTTCTGTCCCTACGCCGCGAGATCGTGGCCGCCGCGCGGGTACCCGTTCACATTGCGGACTCCCAGGAGACGGTGGCCAACCAGGTGATCCAGGTGGCCCTTGAGCTCCTTGACGGCCGCCAACCCGTGGGAGCCGGAGTGGGACTGCCCGCACCCGTGGACCCGCTGCACCGCCTGGGACTGGAACGGACCATCCTGGCCCATTGGGACCTGCAACGCCTGCAGGAAGCGATGGAAGCGCGGCTCGACTGTCCCGTTCTGCTGGAAAACGACGCACGCTCCATGGCCGTGGGCGAGATCCACGAGCCCCTCGAATCCCTCGTGGCAGTGAAGATCAGCACCGGCATCGGCTCCGGCATCATCGTCCGCGGAGCCTTGGTCCGCGGAGCCCATGGCGCGGCGGGCGACATCGGGCATGTCCGCATTCCGGAAGCAGCCGGCAGGCGTTGCCGCTGCGGCCGGGACGGCTGCCTCGCGGCGGTGGCCTCCGGCCGTGCTTTGCTGGCAGCTCCCCGGTTCTCCAACTACCGGACCTTGCGGCAGCTGGTGGACGCCTGCGGCACCGACCCCGCCGTGAGCGCTGCCGTCACGGAAGCGGGACAGGTGCTGGGACGCGCGCTCGCCGCCACGGTTGGAACGCTCAATCCCGGACGGATCGCATTAGGTGGGCTGGTGGGCGTGCTTCCGGAATTCCTGGTTGCCTGCCGGCAGCAGATCCTGGACGACGCCTTCGAGCCCTCCCTGGTGGACCTTGAGATCGTTTCCGCAGACAGCCGGACCGCCACTGCCGTTGGGCTTTGCCGGCTGGTGGAGGAGAGCCTGTACGCGCCGGAGCGGATTGAACAGCTGTTGTCGCAGCGAAGCAGCTGAACGGCCCGGGCACCATTCCCGGACATTGCCGGTGGTGAGGTGGCGCACCAACGGTGGCTGCCCGGCGTCGTGCGTTGCTACGCTGGAATGCAAGGCTCCGCACCCGAGCCTCCGGACGACGGTTCAGTACCCGGCACGCGACAAGACTGGCCAAAGGATCTGGTCATGTCGTGGTTAATTCTCATTCTCTCCGGCGCGCTGGAGGCCGTCTGGGCCGCGGCCCTGCACCGGGCCTCCCAGGTTTCCGGGCGCCGGCGCCTCGCCCCGGCCGCACTGTTCCTCGTGGCCGTCGCCGCCAGCACAGGCGGACTCGCCATAGCAATGCAGACCATCCCCACCGGCACCGCCTACGCAGTGTGGGTGGGCGTGGGGGTGGTGCTTACCTCCGCCTACGCAATGATTTCCAAGGTGGAACGCCCGACGGCGGCACGCCTGTTGCTGCTGTCCGGAATCGCTGTGTGCGTGGTGGGCCTGAAGGTGGTGGCGTGATGTTGAAGCGTTTGGTTCCGTGGCTGGTGCTCCTGGCCTCCGCGGTCCTTGAAGCAGTGTGGGCCACGGCCCTGGGCCTGTCTGACGGTTTCAGCAGGCCTCTGCCCACCGCCGTCTTCGCCGTCACCGCAACCCTGAGCATGCTGGGGCTGGGCATGGCCATCCGATCCATTCCGCTGGGCACCGCCTACGCCATCTGGGTGGGTATTGGTGCCGCACTTACGGTCGGCTGGGCCATGGCCACCGGCGTGGAACCCTTCAGCGTGGTGAAGCTGCTGTTCATCGCCGGGATCGTGGGCTGCGCGGCCGGCCTGAAAGCGCTGCCGGCAAAGGACGCGGCATCCGGCACGGACACACCCGCAGAGCCCGCCCGGCAGTGACTAGGCTTTTGCCATGGACTCCCCCGAGATTAACCAGGCCCTGGACGCGCTGCGCGGCCGGATGATGCCTGGCACACGGACCATCCTGGGCATTGCCGGGGCACCGGGGTCCGGGAAGTCCACTTTCGCAGCGTGGCTCCAGGAACAGTTCAGCCCGGGCACTTCGGTGGTTGTGCCGATGGACGGCTTCCACCTGGGCAACGCGATCATCGAGGGAACCCCGCTCCGGGACCGAAAAGGCGCCATAGACACGTTCGACGGCGGCGGCTACCTTTCGCTGCTGCGCCGGCTGGTGCGCCGGGACGAGGCAGTGGTGTACGCGCCGGAGTTCCGCCGCACCTTGGACGAACCGGTGGCCGCCTCCATCGCCGTCCCCGCCGAGGTCCCGCTGGTGATCACGGAGGGCAACTACCTGCTGGCGGACCAGGAGCCGTGGAAAGAGGTGCGGGCGCAGCTGGACGAGGTGTGGTTCCTCGAAACCCCGCACGAACTCCGGCTGCAACGCCTGGTGGACCGGCACGTGTCCTTCGGAATGGACCGGGAGGCTGCACTGGCCTGGGCCAGCGGACCCGACGAAACCAATGCCCGCCTCATCCAGGCCACCAGGCCTGCCGCGGACCGCGTCATAACCTGGCTGTAATTTCATCATCAGGAAACGAACAGGAGCACCCATGGCACACACGCCCGCTAACCCCGGCGGCACTGTCCCCAGCAACACCGTCCAGCTCGGGGACGGCCTGGCCGTCAGCCCCCTGGGCTTCGGCGGCATGGCCCTTACCCCCGTGTACGGCGAGGTGGACCCGACCGAGGCACTCCGGACGCTGCACCACGCCGTGGATGCCGGTGTCAGCTTCATCGACACGGCCGACATCTACGGCGGGGGCAGCAACGAGGAGCTGATCTCCCAGCTGCTCAAGGACCGGCGGGACGAGGTCCAGCTGGCCACCAAGTTCGCCCTGGTGGGCACCCCGACCGACGGCTATACGGACATCCGCGGTGACGCCGCCTACGTGCACGAGGCCGTGGAGCGCAGCCTGCAGCGGCTGGGCACGGACGTAATCGACCTCTACTACATGCACCGTCGCGACGTCCGCGTGCCCATCGAGGAAACCGTGGGCGCCATGGCCGAGCTGGTGAAGCAGGGAAAGGTCAAGCACCTCGGCCTGTCCGAAGTGACGGCCCAGGAACTGCGGGACGCGGCAGCGGTCCACCCGATCGCCGCCGTCCAAAGCGAATGGTCCATCTGGAGCCGGGACGTGGAACGCAACGTGGTTCCCGCAGCCGCCGCACTGGGTGTGGGCTTTGTCCCCTACTCCCCGCTGGGCCGAGGCTTTCTCACCGGGACCGTCGACACCTCAAGCCTGGGTGAAAAGGACTTCCGCCGGAACATCCCCCGCTTCGCGCCCGATGCCGCCAGCGCCAACCAGGCCGTGGTGGACGCCGTCCGGTCCGTAGCGGACCAACTGCAGGCCACGCCCGCGCAGGTTGCCCTCGCGTGGCTGCTGGCACAAGGCAAGCGGCTCGGCATCCCGGTGGTACCCATCCCCGGCACCCGCAAGGCCGCACGCATCGACGAAAACCTCGGCGCACTGTCTTTGGACCTCACCCCTGAACACCTGGAGGCCTTGGACGCAGCTTCGGACGCCGTCGTCGGCTCCCGGTCCGCGGACCCCAAGTGGGTTTCCGAAGGCCGCGAATAAGGAATCTCTCCAATCCCCACCCCCGGACCCAACAACAAGGAGCCCCATGACTGCCATCGTGCACTTCGAAGTCCAGTTCAAGCCCGACCATGTCGCTGACGCCGCCAAATATCTGGCTGACACCCTCGCCGCCACCCGTGCGTGGCCCGGCAACCAGGGCATCGAGGCTCTGGTGGACGACGCGGATCCCTGCCACATCTTGGTGGTGGAAACCTGGGCCACCACCAAGGATCACGACGACTACGCCGCCTGGCGGGCCACGCCGGAAGGCAGGAGCGCACTGCACGAGGTCCTCGCCGCAAAGCCGTCCAAGCAGGTTTACTCCACCACCCTGCCGCTCGACCTCTAGTCCGTCCCTAGACTGAAGCCCATGGACTCACTTATCTACGACCTGCCGGCCCTGACAATCCGCGGCATCTCGGTCAGCGATATGGACAACAATGTGTACCTGCTGACCGCCAAGGAAAGCGGCGCCCAGCTGCTGATAGACGCCGCTGACGACCTGCCGGCCATCCAGCAGCTGCTGGCGGACGGGGCCGCGGACACCTCCGCCGCTCCGCGGCTCGAGCTGATCGCCACCACGCACCAGCACTGGGACCACGTGCGGGCGCTGAAGGAACTGGCGGAAGCCACCGGGGCGCCGACAGCCGCAGGGACGGACGACGCCGACGCGTTGCCTGTTGCCGTGGACCAGCGGCTTGGGCACGGGGACAAGGTGGCCGTGGACGGCTTCGAGCTGGCGGCGGTCCACCTGCGCGGACACACCCCCGGTTCGATCGCGTTTGTGTACCAGGACCCGGAAGGGCCGGCGCACATCTTCTCCGGTGACTCGCTGTTCCCGGGCGGCGTGGGCAACACGCAGAAGGACCCTGAACGGTTCAACCAGCTCCTGTCCGACGTCACGGAGCGGCTGTTCGGCGCCTACCCGGACACCGCCGTGGTCCATCCCGGCCACGGCAGGCCAACCACCCTTGGTGCCGAACGGCCGCACCTGGACGAGTGGCGCGCCCGCGGCTGGTAGCCGTTTAAACGCAGCGAGTGCTCCGTAGTTGTCGTTATGACGCGTCTAAACGACAAATACGGAGCACTCGATGGATTAGCTATGCTTGGGCCCATGCCGGCAGGGTTCCCTGGCCGAGCTTGCGAGGCAAGGGGGCCGGTGGGGATTAGCGGCTGCGGCGCTCGTTCGACGCCGGGGCGGAGGCGCGGCGCGGGCCACTGCGGGCTGGACGGCCCGAACCGCCGTTGCCGGAGGCACCGCTGCCCGAACCGTAAGAACCTCCGGAGGTTCCACCGGTGTTGGAGGACCAGACGGCCTTGCTGCCGCCGGCTGCGCCTGCACCCGCAGAGCGCTGGCCCGATGCTCCTGCTGCTGCGCGCTGGCCGGTTGCGGGGCGTCCACTGCGCTGGCCGCCGGAAGCCGGGCGGCCACCGGAGGCGGGGCGGCCGGTGCCGCCGCGAGGAGCGGCACTGCGAGTGATCCGGGAATCGCCACGGCCCTCTGCTGCACGCCCGTCCGAACCGCGGCCGGCCGATGAGCGGCCACCTGCCGCGGGGACGTCGTTGCGGTGGGTGCCGGCAGCCGTGCCGCGGCCGCGGGCGTTGCGGCGGGCAGCCGCTGCTGCCACGGCGCGGTCCTCGTTCTGCTCTGCATTGCGGTCGAAGGCTGCACGCGCTTCCGTGCGGCCTTCGAAGGCGACCGCGCGGCGCTCCGCGCGGGGAACATCGGTACGGGCCGGCTCGGCCGACACCCTGCCGCGTCCACCGCGGCCGCCGCGGCCACCGGCTGACGGCGGAGCCTGGCGGCGTGCACGCTTGCGTTCGGCATTGGCGCCCGCGGAGGTGCCGCCGCCCTGCTTCGGTGCCTTGGCGGCCATCAGTGCGGCGCGGGTGCGGGGGTCAACCTTGTCCGCGATTTCGCCCACGAGGTCGGCCACGATCGGGGAGTTGGCCGTGACGCGCTCAAAGTTCACATCGACGCCGGCGGCCTTCATGAGCTTTTTCACGTCGGACTGCTGCTCAGGCAGCGTCAGGGTCACTACGGTGCCGTCCGAGCCCGCCCGCGCGGTGCGTCCGGAACGGTGCAGGTACGCCTTGTGCTCGGTGGGCGGATCCACGTGGATGACCAGTTCGACGTCGTCCACGTGCACACCGCGGGCGGCAACGTCGGTAGCCACCAGAACGCGGACGTCACCGTTGGAGAACTCGGCAAGGTTGCGGTCGCGGGCGTTCTGCGAGAGGTTGCCGTGCAGGTCTACAGCGGGGATGCCGGCGTCCGTCAGGGTCTTGGCCAGCTTGCGGGCGTGGTGCTTGGTCCGCATGAACAGGACGCGGCGGCCGGCGCCGGAGGCGAGCTCCACGATCAGCTGCTTCTTGACGGTCTGATCATTGACCACCAGCACGTGGTGCTCCATGGTGGTCACCGCTGCCTGCGGATCATCCACGGAGTGGGTCAGCGGGTTGGACAGGTAGCGCTGGACGATCTTGTCCACGCCGTTGTCCAGGGTTGCCGAGAAGAGCAGCCGCTGGCCCTGGCTCGGGGTCATGTCCATGAGCTTCTTGACGACGGGCAGGAAGCCCAGGTCAGCCATGTGGTCTGCCTCGTCCAGGACGGTGATTTCCACGGCCTCAAGGGTGAGGATGCGCTGGCGGATCAAGTCCTCCAGGCGGCCGGGGCAGGCGATGACAATGTCGACGCCGGCGCGGAGGGCCTTTTCCTGGCGTGCCTGGGAGATGCCGCCGTAGATCACGGTGGTGTTCAGCCCGGCGGCCTTGGCCAGCGGTTCGATGGTGGCGTTGATCTGGGTAGCCAGTTCACGGGTGGGTGCCAGGACCAGGCCCATGGGGCGGCCAGGCTTGCGGAAGTGCTTGGCTTCCCGCTCAGCGAGTCTTGCTACAAGCGGGATGGCGAAAGCAATGGTTTTACCGGATCCGGTCCGGCCGCGGCCCAGGACGTCGCGTCCGGACAGCGTGTCCGGAAGGGTCTTGACCTGGATGGGGAACGGTTCAACGATTCCCTGCGCGGAAAGGGTGTCTGCAAGGGCCTTGGGAGTACCGAGGGCAGCAAAAGTAGTCATGTAGTTTTGTACGGTCTTTCTGGCGGTATCCAGGCGGATATCGGCCCCCGATGCCGGTTGGACCAGGGGTTTCGCCGAAGAAAAGTCAGGTGATCAACCGGGCGCTGTAAATAGGGACAGCCGGCCGGGACCAAATGGAACGCGTTCATCGACGCAGGATGTGCCTCTCACATGAAGAAAGCCCGCTCCCTGGAAAGGAACTCCAGATCCGGAGCAGGCGGCATCACTGCACATCAAGTTCCACCAGTCTAGCATCACGCGGGCCGGCTCCCGTCCGCAGCGTTGCCTTCGAAGGCCTGCAGGGGCAGTGTTGGGGCATGAGCGAAGACCCCGAACAGCACCAGGACACGCACCAGCAGGCAGCGCACGGACAGCAACCGCACGGGCATCGCGGGCACGACGACGGCGCGGCGCCGGATGCGGCCGGCGGCAGCGTGGACGCCGCGTCAGTTTGGGACGAGCGGTACCGCACCAGACCCCGGCTCTGGAGCGGCAAACCGAACCCCCAACTCGTCCGTGAAGCGGGCGGCCTGCGTCCGGGAAAGGCGCTGGACCTGGGCTGCGGCGAAGGTGCCGACGCCATCTGGCTGGCGCAGCAGGGCTGGTCCGTGACCGCCGTCGACGTGTCCGCCGTCGCCCTGGAGCGGGCGCACTCGCATGAACTGGCCGAACTCGCCCGGGAAAGCGTGAATGCGTCCAACGGGGACATCGGCAGCCGGATCACGTGGCAGTTGGCGGACCTGACGCGGTGGCAGCCGGATAATTCCTACGATTTGGTGACATCACAATTCCTGCATTCGCAGGAGCTCGACTGGCGCATCCCGCTGAAGGCAGCCGCCGCAGCCGTCAAGCCCGGCGGAACCCTGCTGGTAGTGGGCCACCACCCGGACCGGCTGCCGCCCTGGGGCGCCGACCATCACCACCATCGCGACATGTTCTACAGCGCAGACGACTTGGTCCGCGAGTTGGGACTCAGCGGCTCCGGGTGGCAACTGGAGGTCACCACCACCCGGGAGCGGCCGGTGACCGGTCCCGATGGGCAGGAAGCGGTCATCGCCGACGTCGTGCTCCGCGCCACCCGCCTGCCTTAGCCACTCAGGCGTCCTTACCGCGGGACCTTCCTGGCGGTGACCCGTGGCGCCACCAGTGCCGCGGCGACACCGATGGCCGCCGTGAAGGCGAAGACGCCGGCGAAGGACTGGACCGCCGTCGGAAACGCCGCGAAGACAATCCCGGTGGTGGCCAGCGAAAGCGCCCCGCCCAGGGAGTCGGAGATGGACATGGCGGAGCTGTTGAAGCCCTCGTTTTCCTTGCTGGACAACGCCAGGGTCATCACGCTCAGGCGGGGGTAGAGCAGGCCCATGCCGCCGCCGGCCAGCACCCAGCCGGCGATGGCGACGGCAGCGGGCCAGTGCAGCGCGGTGGTGGCCAGCGCCAAGAGCACGGCGGCCAGGACCATGAGCGATCCGACCTGGACCGCGTTCCGGTGGGGCAGCCGGGAGCCCAGCCGGCCCTGCACCGCGGCAGCGCCGGCCCAGGCCAGTGCTCCCCCGGTCAGGGTGAGGCCTGCAAGGGTGGGCGGGAAGGCGTACTGGTCGATCAGGAGGTAGGGAAGGTAGACCTCGGCTCCGAAGAACGACGCCGAGGCGAGGCCGCGGGCCAGGATCACGCTGGGCAGCCCCCGACGCGCCATGAGCGTCCCGGCGGGCACCAGCGGCCGGACGGCCACCAGGGCAAGGACGACGGCGGCCGCCGCCAGGAGTGCCGTGGCGGCAGGAAAGGCGGGGATTCTGACGTCCGCAGAAAGGTTGAGCCCCAGCACAGCGATCGCGGCCAGCCCGGCCCAGCCCAGCCTGCGCACGGCCCAAGGCGGCGGGGTTTGCATTGGCTGGGCTGCATCTTCCGGCTCGTTCAGGCCGCGCAGCACCGGAACGATCATCACCAGGGCGGGAATGACCAGGCCCACCACGCCCAGGAACACCCAGTGCCAGCTGAAGACTTGGGCCACGATGCCGGCGGCGAACGGCCCCACCAGGGACGGAACCACCCAGGCGGCCGAAAACGCAGCGAAGATCCGCGGATGCAGCGGGCCGGGAAAGAACCGGGCCACCAGCACGTAGAGCGCAACGGTCAGGGCGCCCCCGCCGAGCCCCTGGACCAGCCGTCCGGCGACGAGCATGGGCATCGAAACGGACGTTCCCGCGATCAGCAGGCCCAGTACGAACAGGGCCACCGAGGCGTACAGCGGCAGGGCGGGTCCGCGCCGGTCGGACCAGTTCCCGGCTCCCACCATGCCGATCACGCCGGTGGCCAGCGGCCCCGCGAAGGCCAGGGCGTAGAGGCTTCCGCCGTTCAACTCCCGGCTGACCAGGGGCATGATGGTGGTTACGGCAAGGGATTCGAAGGCGGCGAGGAACACCAGCGCGCAGGTCCCAACGGTCACCCACAGGTATGGGAGCCGGAAGATCCCTGTGGCAGGGTGCACGGCCGGGATCGCGGAGTCCTGCACGCCGGTTCCTAGCCCACGTAGCGGTTCCGGCCCGACCGGTAGCCGAATACCGCCGCAAGCAGGCCCACCACCATGAACAGGACCCCGGCGGGAACGAAGGACCCGGTGGCCTGGTGTAGCTGCCCCACCATGAGGGTGCCTGTGGAGCCCACCCCATAACCCACGCCCTGCATCATGCCGGACAGGTGGGCCGCGGTATGGCCGTCACGGGTGCGGAGCATGATCAGGGTGAGCGCGCAGGCCGTAAGGCTACCTTGACCCAGGCCCAGCAGCCCGGCCCACACCCAAACCAGATCCAGCGGGCCCAGGATGCTGAGCACGAACCCGCCGCCGGTCATCAGAGCCACCACGGTGTTGATGGCGCGCTGGTCCCGGAACCTGGCGGCCAAGGCGGGCGCGAACAGCGAGCCCAGCATCTGCAGCACGATGCAGACGGCAACGATCAGCCCGGCCGTGGAGCCATCCACGCCCCTCTCGCGGAGGATGGGTGCCAGCCAGGCGAAACCGCTGAAGGACATCATGGCCTGCAGCACCATGAAGATGGTCACCTGCCAGGCGACAGGAGAGCGCCAGACATTCACGCCGTCCCGGACCACCTGGTGCCGGACAGAGCCCTGCCGGACGGCCACGGGAAGGAACAGCAAAAGTACGACGGCGGCCGGAAGCGCCCACACCCACAGCGCCTTGGTCCACTCCCCCGTCGCCGTGTAGACCGGGTACGTGAAGCCGGCCCCGAGTGCCGCGGAGGCGCAAATGGCAGTGGTGTAGAGGCCGCCCATGAGCCCCAGCCGGTGGGGGAAGTCGCGCTTCACCAGGCCCGGGAGCAGCACGTTGCACAGCGCGATTGCCGCGCCGCAGGCCGCCGTGCCCAGCAGGAGGGCAGGCAGGTGCCCGGCACCGCCCGGAGCTACCCCGGTATCGACGGGCCGCAGCAGCAGTCCGGCAGTCAGTAATGCCATGGCGCCCAGCAGCACCCGCTCAGCGCCGAACCGTCGGGCCAGTACCGGGGCGAGCGGAGCGAAGACACCCAGCAGCGTTACGGGAACGGTGGTCAGCACCACCACGGACCAGCCGGGCAGCGCCGCCTGGGAGGTCACCTCCGGCAGCACTGCCGAGAGGCTGGAAAAGACGCTGCGGAGGTTCAGGCCGATCAGGACCAGGCAAACACCCAGGTAGGCAAGGGCCCGCCGGCTGCCCACACGGGTGGGCTCCGGCGCCGGCAGCTCGTCGATTTCCGCATCCACCAAGGTGCTGAGGTCCACCAGGCTGCTGCCCGTCCGGGTTCCGCCCTGGGCGTCCCCGGACGCCGTCCTTTGCCGCTGCTGCATTGCTTCGGCATTCGTTGCGTCCGTCATGCGCCCATTCTTGCAGGAGAGCGCCGCCGCCGGGTTTTCCACATACGGATCGTGGTGCCTACCCGGTTCCCGTGCAACTTCATACGTTGAAACCAGCCGCGGCCAGGCAAATGGGCCGCAATAACCAATGGAGCATCATGGAAACCACGCCGCAACCGGAACCCCGCCCCGCTCCCGGTGAGAGCGCGCCTCCTCCCGTGGGGACCAGCCCGCCTTCCTACAACGCCGATTCCAACGCCAGTGCCGAAAGCAGGTCCACAAACAGCCTGGTCCTGGCGATCCTTGCTCCGGCAAGCATGTTCCTTACGGGGCCTGCCTCCATGTTCGCCATGTTGATGACGTATTCGGACAACGGCTCTTCCAGCCGACCATGGGTGACTCCCCTGGTGCTGTTCAGCCTGCCTCTCCTCTTCGCCTCGCTGGGTCTGCGCCAGGCACTGCCGGCCCTGAAACAATTGCCACGGGGATCAGGAAGTTGGTCTGCGGCGGCAGTTGCCCTCTGTATCTGCGGCCTGGTTTTCGTCCTGGCCCTCGGTCCGGCACTCGACCTCATCGGCGTGTTCTGACCGCCAGCGTGTTCTGACCACCAGCGTGTTCTGACCACCAGCCCGTTCCGGGCACGCGATCATCCTGGGACCAAGCATTCCGGGCACCAAGCGGCCGCCCCGTTTCCGCGGCGCTATTCTGGAAGGGATGAGTGAATCCCCTGAAAACCCCCAGCAGCCGCATGTCCCGAGGCCCGTCACGCCCGGAACCCAGGCCTCCTTTGGCACCTACGGCGGCCGCCCGGTCAGCTTCGTGCGCCGCGGGACCCGACTTCAGGGCCGGCGGCAGGCCGCGTGGGCTGAACACGCCGAGCGCTGGGCGGTCGACGTACCGCGGCACGTGGCCAACACTTCGGTCCACCCTGACTACACCTTTGACGCCACGGCTGAGTTCGGGCGTGAGGCACCGCTCATCGTCGAGATCGGCTCGGGCCTTGGCGATGCCATCTGCCATGCGGCTGAGCAGAACCCGGACACGAACTTCCTGGCAGTGGAGGTCTACACCCCCGGGCTGGCCAACACCATCATCAAGATCAACAGCCGTGGTTTGAACAATGTGCGCGTGGTGGAGGCGAACGCTCCGGAAGTACTGGCCACCATGCTGCCTGCCGGCTCGGTCAGCGAACTCTGGGTCTTCTTCCCGGACCCTTGGCACAAGTCGCGGCACCACAAGCGCCGCCTTATCCAGCCTGAATTCGCCAGCCTGGCGGCCCGTGCCCTGAAGCCGGGCGGACTGTTCAGGATTGCCACCGACTGGTCCAACTATGCCGTCCACGTCCGGGACGTGATGGCTGCTTCAGGAGATTTCGAGAACCTGCACACCGGCGAGCGCCGGGGACCCGAAAGCCCGTTGACGCAGGTATGGCAGTCGGGCGTCGAATCAGTGGTGGGCGGCGCGCCTGTCCGCGAGGGACGCGCCCCCGTGAGCACAGAGCACACCGGCCCCAACGAAGGCGTGGATGAAACGGGTGGCTGGGCGCCGCGCTTCGAGGGCAGGATCCGTACCAGTTTCGAGGCGAAGGCCCACGAAGCGGGGCGGCTGATCTTCGACCTCTGCTACCGCCGCCGCTAACGCCCAACGGGTGTCCGGAGGCCGCTCAGGCCACGCTGATGGAGCCCACGATCTCCTTGAGCATGTCCAGCCGGGGTTCGGCCCGGGGATCCAGGTAGGGCCAGATAACTACCACGCCAATGAACCGCGCGCTTTCCCACACCCCCACTGTGGCTGCCACCTTGGCCGGCCCGCCGTCGTCGCCGTAACCCACAACCACGGCGTAGGCGGCCTTGCCGGGCAGGTTCAGCTCGCCCTCCGCCAGGAGGGTGCCGCCCCTTTCCTCGAGGTAGAAGCCTGACATCAGGTGCGCCCAGCCGTTGGCCTGCGGCGCATCCTGCACTGAGGCGTCGTCCTTGATCACGGTGACCAGGACGCCGCCCGGCAGGCCGTACTGCCCCGTGTTGCGCCCGGCTGCGGAGTCGTCCAGGACTTGCGTGTACTCGGGAAAGTCTGCGGTGAAGCCCAGCGGGGATTCGATGTGCACTGACATGGTTCAGAGCCTCTCGAGCTTGGTGTCGTTGGGGACCTTATAGTACGTGGACACGTTGGTGATGGCCTGGTTCTCGGTCTTGACCCCCACCTCACCGGCCTTCAGGTCGAAGCCCGCCTCATTAGTGGCAGTGACCACGGTATTGACCTGGACGGTAGCGGAACCTGCCTCGTACAGCCTGGCGGCGTCACGGGCGGCGCCGGTGTCATTGCCCAGGGCGACGTTGCGCAGGTAGCTGTCGATGATGGGCCGGTTCTCCGGCGAGTAGTCCACGTTGATCTTGACGGTGCCCTGCGTCCCGGCCGTGACGGAGGAATCGAACTTGGCAGTCTCGGTATGCACGCCGGAGGTGACGCCCTGCGCCACGGTTCCGTCCATGGACACCGAAACGGATTCGATGTTGTTGCCCTTGTCCATGTTGACCTGCAGTCCGCCCTTGCCGGAGGCTTCGAAGACCCGGCCGTCAAGCTTGAGCTTGCCTTCCGCGGAGATCTCGCCGCTGGCGGTGGAAGTACCATCGGTCAGGTTCCGTTCATAGGCAAGGTCAAGCTTCGCCCCGCCTGATGCCCCGCCGCCCTCGGCCTTTGCATCGAGCGAGAACGTTCCCTTGGCCTTGTCGGTCTGTCCGGTGGAACCGTTGTCGGCGGCAGCATCATTGATGGTGTCCAGGACGTAACCGGGAGGATTGCCGGCCACATCCTTGATCTCGCCAATGCTGTCCGGCGGAAGGTCGCGGTACATCTGTTCCCGGGCAGCCATGGCTTCCTCCACGCTCCCGAACGTGTACTCGCGGGAGGCCTCGCCGGTCAGGGTGGCCCCTGCCGTGCCGGTGGTGTCGTTGACGCCCAGGCCCAGGTTTCCGTACACCTTCATGGTGGCGGAGCCATCGGCGTTTTCCACTACTTCGGTCCCCACTTCGGCACCGCCGTGGATCCAGGCCACCCGGGCCTCGATGGAGGCCTTTCCGGTCTCCGTGTAGATCGGGGTGTCTGCCTTGGCCAGTTCCTGCAGGTGCTGCTTGGCCAGCTGCTGCGCCGAGGCGGGGATACCGCCGTCCATCCGCATCAGGTCGTTGGCAAAAGGACCGTTGCTGCCTTCGCCCTGGATCAGGTACGCGCGGTCCGCGTCGGAGAGACCGGCCCACCACTTTGCCTGCTCTTCCGGGCTGGCATTGAGCATCCGGTCCAGCCCGGACGCCAGCTCCCTGTGGTGTTCGGCGAGCGCCCTGGCGGCTTCGGCCTTTTCCTGGAACCATTCCCTGGCCTGTGCGGCCAGCGAGGCCAGCCGGTCCCAGGTGCTGGCGCCGGAACCACCGCTTCCCGTGGTGGACGACGCTTTTTCCTGCTCATCGGCGTGCTTCATCAGGATCCTGGAGTTTTCCCGCAGGCTGGCAACCACCTTGTCCAGGCTGGGCCGGTGGCTGGTGCTCCACTCCTGGCGGAAGCGTTCCCCGTCCCTGCCCTTCCACGGCGCGGACTGGATCTGGCTTTGGAGCGATCCCGCGCGGCTGCTCAACAGTGCAGCTGCCTGGTCCGCCGCCTTGGCCAGCGCCCGCAACTGGCTGATGTCTGCGCCGTAAAAGGTCATGGTTTCCCCCGGAAAAGAGTGCGGTACGTGTCTGTCGCTGGTCCTTATGGTTGCACAGGCGGCAGGGCACGGCGATGGGCATCCCTCCCCACCGCCGGAACCGCAGGATGACCGTGAATCCGCGCCCGGCCAAGAGCGCCAACACTCCCTCAAAAGCCGGCGCCAACTGTTCCGGATCGGGCCGTCGTGGCACGATTGCCCATGTAAGAAGGGCACGCACACCAGCGCTCTACCGCGCCTGTCCAAAGGAAAGACGATCAAAGAAGAACTGAAGCAGGTCGTTGACAAGGCCGAGGATGTCACCAATTCCCGCATCCTCGAGTTCCTGGCCCGGGCCGGGTTCGCGGCCAGCGGCATCCTGCACCTGCTGGTGGGTGCCATCGCCATCCGGCTGGCCATGGGCGGCACAGGGAGTGCCGATTTCAGCGGCGCCGTGGCCGAGTTGGCCACGATGCCCGTGGGGCCGTTCCTGCTGTGGGGAAGCTTCGCGGCGTGCGCCGCCCTGTCGCTCTGGCAGGCGGGCGACGCCATCTTCGATTTCAACCACCAGGCCACCAAGACCAAGGTCAAGAACAAGGCCAAGGCGGCCCTGCAGGCAATCGTGTACGCCGTCCTGGCCGCGACCCTGTGGCACTTCGTCACGGGTACCGGGACGGGCGGGGACAATCGCAAGGCCACCAGCGACTTCACCATCGCCATGATGACGGCCCCCGGGGGCGTGGCATTGCTGGTCCTGATCGGCTTGGCCGTTGCCGTCACGGGCGTGGCCTACGGCATGCGCGGCCCCAAGAAATCCTTCGAGAAGCAGTTGCGGATGCCGGACCAGGGAGCGGCCCGAACCGCGGTGGTCTCCTTGGGCGTGGCCGGATACCTGGCCAAGGGACTGGTGCTGCTGCTGACCGGGCTGCTCATCGTCATCGCCACCATCAAGGAACATCCGGAGGACTCCACCGGCCTGGACGGCGGCCTGCGGGCCCTCCGGGATCAGCCGATGGGCCCGTACCTCCTGGCCGCCGTGGGAGCAGGGCTGGTCTGCTACGGCGCGTACATGATCATGCGCGCCCGGCTGGCCAAGATGACCAGGTAGCGCCCGGCGGCGCAGCTAGGCTGGGGGTATGCCCCAGGTACGCGCCGAGCGCTTCATCCGCATCGATCCGGACACCGCCTTCGCCTTATCCCAGACCACCGGCAGCTTCCGCCTCAAGTGGGACCCCTTCATCTCTGCGCAGGGTTTCCTGGATGGCGCCCAGGCACCGGGAAAGGGCGTGCGCACCCGCACCAGGTCACGGCTGGGCCTGGCTATGGTGAGCCAGTACGTCTCCTACGCGCCGCCCCGGAACGTTGGCATGACCATGCTGTCCGGGCCCTGGTTCTTCAGCAACTTCGGCGGCGGCTGGCGCTTCACGGCTGACGACGGCGGCACCCGGGCGGTCTGGAAATACACCTTTTCGTGCCGCCCGGCGTTGCTCCGGCCCCTCATGGAGCGGATCGGAAGCCGGCTGCTGGGTTACGAGATCGAACGGAGGATCGAGGCCTTCGCGCGCGCCTGCGAGGACCCCGCCCTGGTGGCCGAGTTCAAGGCACCGGGCAAAAGCCACTGGGCAAACCGGGACGCCGGGCTTAGGGAACGGTAATGACCGCCACTGCGTGCTGCGAGCCGTCACGGAGCTCCACGCTGGAGATGCTGCCCAGCTGGATGGGCGTTGCCCCGGTGACCTTGACCTTCCCGCTGGGGGTGGCCGTCCAGGCGCACGCACGGTCCTCGCCGCCGGCCCGGTCGCGGACCCAAAGCGAGAGCGTTCCTTCCGCGGGCAGGCTGCTGCCGCTCACCGCAAGTTCGGTGCCCCACGTCTTCCGGGCCATGTCGATGTTCACCTGCAGCCCTCCCCCGGACGCCACGGAATAGGTGGCGTCCGGCTGCGGCGCCCTGACCAGCAGCGGGCCCGCCGCCAGTCCCACGGCGAGGCAGGCGGCAGCGAGGGCGCCCGCCAGCGCCGCCCACCGCCGTCGTAATGTCCGACGGCGGTGCGCCAGTTCATCAAAAAGGCGCACGGGCACGGACGCTTCAGCGGCCTCACTGCCGGGGACGGCGGTCAGGGCCACGGCGTCGGGAACGGGAAGGGCGTCCAGGAGCATGGGCACCTTTTCCAGCACCGCCAACTCCTTGCGGCAACCGGAGCAGTCCTGAAGATGCGCTTCGAAGAGGGCCAGGTCGGCCGGATCCAGGCCGCCCAGCACGTAGGCGCCCAGCAGGTGGTGTGCATTAGTACTCACCGCTCCACCCCCATTTCATCCAGGATGGTGCGCAGTGCCCGGAGGGCATAATACGCGCGCGACTTCACCGTTCCGCTGGGGATGTTGAGCTGGACCGCTGCCTCGTTGACCGTGAACCGGCGGTAGTGCAGGGCCACCAGGACGTCCCGGTGTTCCTTGCTCAGCCGCAGCAGTGCTTCCTCCATCAGGACCCGGTTAAGCAGTTCGTCAACGCGTCCCATCACCTCCACGGGGTCGGCGGGGCTGCTTTCCAGTGCCTCCGGCGGGCGGCGCTGGCTCCGGCGGTAGTTGTCGATCATGATGTTCCTGGCTGTGCGGTACAAGTAACTGCGGAAGCTGCCGTTGACGTCAGGAGCGTGCTGCCAGACGCGGAGCACGGTCTCCTGCACCACGTCCTCCGCGAGCTGCGGATCCCGGGTGGCGCTGAGCACGAACCGGCGCAGGGCGCTGCCGTGTTCACGGTAGATGGCCTCCACCACCTTGTCGTCGAGCGGCATCCGCCCCTCCCTTACTGCCCCTGTTCCGGATCCGGGGACCACGGCTGTTCCTGCGGCCCCTGCTTCTGGCCTTAACCACGCACGAAAACCCGGAACGGTTCAAACGGCGGCTCCGCCCCGCTCCTGTGAACCATTCTTCTACCGGAGGCGTCGTAGGGGTTAGCGGCCGGTGATTCCACGCCGGAGCGCCTGTGGAACTAGACAGCCAAGGAGCACACCATGAAGCATCATCTCGGGGCGGGATTTGCCATCCTTGCCCTGGCAGCGGCCCTCACGGGTTGCAGCAGCGGCACCGGCACCACCCCGGCAGCATCAGGCCCGGCCGCGGGGGCCACCAGCGGCGCCGCCGGCACCGGCGCGTCATCCGCCAGCCCCTCGCCTGGCTCCGCATCGCCCTCGGAGGCAGGCGCCGCCGTCGAACTCAAGACTGCCTCCTCCAGCGCCGGCAACATCGTGGTGGATGCGAAAGGAATGAGCCTCTATTTCTTTACCAAGGACACCAAGGACTCCGGCACCAGCGCCTGCACGGGCTCCTGCCTGGTCCAATGGCCTCCGCTCACCACCGCCTCGGGTTCACCCAAGGCAGAGGGGGTAACCGGGAAGCTGGGCACCATCACCACCCCTGACGGGAAGAAGCAAGTGACTCTGAACGGCCTGCCCCTCTATTACTTCGCGAAAGACAAGAAGCCGGGCGATGTCCTGGGCCAGGGCGTCGGCGGCGTCTGGTATCTGTCAGACCCTTCGGGGGCCATGATCAAGGCGGCCGGCCAGGGCTACTAGTCGTGCCTGGCCTACTTCAGCGGGACGTCCTGCGCCTTGCCCGGGAGCGGGATTTCCGTGGGAACGGGAACCGGCAGTTTCGGCGCCTGTTCCAGGCCCTTCCTGACATCCTCCGCCACGCCCGGGGGCAGTGACGGCGCCGCCGGCACCTCCGCAGGCTTCTGCTGGGGCGCGCCATGGGTGGGGGCATTCCCGGCCCGCGCCGGAACGCTCGACGGCGCCGCGGCAGCGGGTGCCGGAGCGGGCGCGGATGCGGGAGGGACGGCATCCGCGCTGCTGGTTGCCGCCGGCTGGGGGGCGGCGGGCTTGGGCGCAGGCGCGGGGCCGCCCGTGGCGCCGGCGGGCGACGTGGCGGACCCTGTGACCAAAGTGGTGATGGCATGGTTCAGCTGGGTGAAGGACTCCCGGAAGCCCTGGTCCGAGGCTGCGGCCACCGCCCCGCCTGCTGCCAGCGAAGCGGCGACGGACAGCGTGGTGAGCGTGATGCGGCGCTTGGCCCTGCGGCGGGCGGCAAGTTCGTCGGCGGGTGGCGTCCCGGGAAGGTCGGTGCCCGGACGTGATTCGACGGCGGGAAGCACGGCAATGGCTGCCTCTGCCGAGCCAGCCATCAGTGCGGCGAGTTCGGCGGAGGGGGCGGGCGTCTCCGTGGCCAGGGCGCGCAGGTCCAGCAGGGCGTCACGGAGCTGGCGGTCGCCGTCCATGCCCGCCTCCAGCAGCAGCTGGTCAACGGCCCCGGCGTTGCGGGATCCTGCGGTGTCACTCATGATTCGCCTGGTTTCTCTTGAGCGTTTGTGCCTTGAGGTTCTGCAGGGCCCGGCGCTGGAGCTGCTTGATGGCTCCGGCGCTCTTGCCCATGATGGCGGCCACCTGGTCGATGGACAGGTCCGCCACGACGCGGAGGGCCAGGACTTCCTGGTGTTCCTCGCTGAGCCCCTCCAGCATGGCTGCGGCGCCGCCGGTCAGTTCCACGGTTTGGTCCTCGGCGGACGGTGTGATCCGGCCGTCCTGCAGGGGGTCGTACGGTGTCAGCTGCGGCCTGCGCTCCAGCCGGCGGTAGTGGTCCACCATTCGGGCGTGCGCGATGGAGAAGAGGAGGGACTTGGCACCCTGGATCCCGCCGGTGAGGTTTCCGATTCGGGGGTAGAACGCCATGAAGACGTCCTGGGTGACAGCCTCCGGGTCATCGAGTCCGCGCGCCTTAAGGTACCCCTGCACCGGGCCCGCAAAAGTGCGATAGGCAGCAGCGAACAACGCGGCCGGATCGGTTCCGGCAGCGTTGTCGAATATGTCCATCTGTTCATGGGCCAAAGTGTCTGGCACCAGCGGCTCCTCCATCCCGGGGTCCGGCTCGCGCCTTCGCCCGGTTTCCGGGTACGGACTGCCAGTCCCGTGATGTTCCGGCTGCCTTTGCGGGTTCTTGAGGGATGCGCGGTGAAAAGGTGCATCCCGGCCCGGCTGCCCGGACTGCGGCCGAAGCCGCAGTCCAGACTAGCCAACGTTCCCTAGCGGGCCGAAACGGACGGCGCGTGGACGGTGTTGCCGCCAACAGCGGGAACAGCAGGAACGGCAGGAACGGTGGTCTTGCCGTCAGCACCCGGAACGGCCGGAACGGCGGGCACTGCGGGAGCGGAGGGAACGGCCGCGATCTCGGGCTTTTCAGCCTGGACGGAGACGGAGCCCTTGGATTCCGTACCGGCCTTGGCCGCGGCGTCAGCCTTGGTGACGACGTCGGCACAGTAGCTCTTGATGTTCGCCTCGCCCTGGGCGGCGACGGACAGCGAGGAGAACGCCTTGGAGGAGGCATCCAGGCCACCGTGGGTGAAGGCGGTGCAGAGGCCCAGGGCGGCGGGGCCTGCGACATCAACAGCAGTGTTAGCCTTTGCCGATTCCGTGGCGTCTGCGCCGGCCTGGTCGTCCGAGGCTTCAGCCGTGGCGGAAGCCTTGGCGGTGGCGTCGCCGGTGGCTTCTGCCTTTTCCAGGGCGTCGGTCACTGCGGCGGTGGCGGTGGGGGCGGGAGTGGCCTGGGCGTCGGCAGCGGCTTCCGCGGCGAGCTTGGGAGCCGGTGCACCGAAAAGTTCGTGGGCGGTCTGCTGGGCCTGGGTGGGAAGGACACCGGAGACGGCAGCGGCGCCGGTGCCTCCTACTGCCAGGGTTCCGGCGGCCAGGACTCCGGCGGCGACTTTGCTGGTGGCGAGAACGGTGAACAGGGACATTTACTTCTCCAAAACCTAGACAACACATCGGACTGGGCCCGTTGGGGGCGGGCCCATCACGGACTACATCGCCGGCCGTTGCGGAAAGGTTACGGCCGTCCGGAAATTTCTTTTCCTGCTCCCCGAATCGCTGGAAGCGTACCGGATCGCCGGTCCGCTCCGGCTGTTTCACAGCGCTCCCGCTATTCGTAAAGCTGCGCGCCGGCCGCTTTACGTTCCGCCAGGTCAGGAACCAGGGCCGCCAGCAGCTGGATGTAAGGACCCACTTCCTCATCGTCCAACACCAGCAGGGCCGGTTGGCTGCGCAACCAGCCGGCGTTGGGGGCAGTGATGTTCTCGTGTTCCAGCAGTTCCTCGAACTCGCCGTCAAGCGCCTCGATCCGCAGGATGGCAACTGGAACGTCGCCACCGCCGGCGCCACCGGCCAGGCGGGACGCTGCGGTTCGGGCGGTCAGCACGGCGTAGGCCTCTGCGGAACGGTTGGACTCCACCACCTCCTCGTCCCGGCCTTCGATGCTGCTGGTGGTGAGGACGACGGGCTGGGGCGTGGCGGGCATGGCAATCCTCGCTGGCTTGGTGGGGAGTCCGGACGCTTTCACGCTACGGGCGCAGGTTCACCGCAGCATCGGGCAGTAAATGAACGGCAAGCGAAGTTTTCAGGGCTGGCAAGGGAAGCGGCCCGGCGAGGGCGTGCCGCCCGGCGAACTAAGATGGATCAGATAGCCACCCACCGGACCCGGCCCCGCCGTGACCTCCCGAAAGTAGTGCCACCATGCCATCCCAACCGGACGAAAGTGCGGACCTGGCAATACAGACACCCGCCATCAACGACCGCTCCCTTGCGGCCGGCCTGGCCTATGCCATGGCAAGCAGGGTCACGGGCATATCGTTCGACGGCGGCACCGGCCTCATGCTGGGCAAGGTCCGGGGCGGGGCGGAGCTTCCTTACTCCACCACCGCCAAGCTGGTGCGGCGGGGCGGTGGCTGGAGCTGCACGGTGGGCGTGTGCAGTTGTCCGGTCCGCAAGGACTGCAAGCACGTGGCGGCGCTGCTCTTCGCTGCGGAGGACAACCCGTCCGTCCGCGCACAACTCCTGGCGCCATCCACCGCCACGCAGGTTTCCCGCGCACCGTCCGCTGCGCTCTCCGACTGGGAGCAGGCCCTCAGCCCGCTGATCTCCCAGCCAGGTTCCGCCCCGTCCACCAGCGGAGTTCCGCTGGCCCTGCAGTTCGAGGTGGAGGAGCCGCCCCCGCACTTTTCCTATACCGGCCGCCGGGATCCGGTCCGCGGCGTGAGGCAGCTCAAGGTGCGGCCCGTCATCATGGGGGCCAAGGGCAAGTGGATCCGCGGTGACGTTTCCTGGAACACCCTGAGCTACCTAAACTTCCGGCGCGAATCGAACCAGGCGCATGTGGAATGGCTGCAGGAGTTCCTGGCCGGACATTCCTCGTCCGCCAGCCGGATGCACAATTCCGCGGGGTTGTGGCTGGGCCTGAACTCCTATGCCGGGAAGAACCTGTGGAGCCTGCTGTCCGACGCCCGGAAGATCGGACTCGCCCTGGTCCACTCGCGCGGCACCGAACCGGTGCGCGTCGCGGAAGCCCCTGCCGCCGTCGGGCTTTCCTTGAGCCGGTACGGGGCACCTGTTGCGGAGCCCGCCGTGGTGGATGCCGCAGGGGCAGACGCGTCCGACGGCGGCCTGGAGCTTTCGCCCGCCATCACCGTTGAGGGGGACGAGGTTGATCCGGCGGCGGTGGGCACCATCGGCCGGCCCGCCCACGGCATCTTCTTCACGGCAGGTGAGGCCTCGCTGCCCGGCGTCCCCGATCCGAACGGCACCATCACGCTGGCTCCGCTGGAGAACGGGCTGAGCGAAGAGCTGCTCGCGTTCGTCACCGCGGGCAGCACGCTGCACATTCCGGCCAGGGACGAATCACGGTTCCTGACCGGCTTCTACCCGAAACTGAAGCAGACGGCCCGGGTTACGGCGCGGGACGAGTCCGTGGAACTGCCCGAACTGGCAGTCCCCACCCTGTCGCTGCTGGCCAACTACGGTGCGGACCACCGGGTGCGGCTGCACTGGGAGTGGCACTATAAAACCGGCAAGCTGGTCACGGCCCAACCGCTGTGGCGGCACCCGGGGGACGCCGGCTACCGTGACGACACCGCCGAGTCCCGCATCCTCGAAGGCATCGGCCAGCCGTGGAATGTCGTGCCCGCGCTGGGCGAATCCGCCACCGGCGGCTGGGGCACTCCCCGGCTGGCGGCGTCTGCCGAGTTGACCGGGCTGGACACATTGGCGTTCACGGAGGAAGTGCTGCCGCGGCTGCGGGAAGCACCGGACGTGGATGTCGAGACAGTGGGAGACATCGCCGACTACCGCGAAGCCGAGGAAGCACCGGTCGTGTCCATCTCCACCAAGGCCACCGAGCAGCGTGACTGGTTCGATCTGGGAATCCAGATTTCGCTGGAGGGCGAGCCTGTTTCCTTCGCCGCCGTATTTTCGGCGTTGGCTGCCGGCCAGACCAGGATGCTGCTGCCCAGCGGCGCCTACTTCTCCCTGGACCTGCCGGAGCTGCACCAGTTGCGGGCGCTGATCGAAGAGGCACGGTCGCTGCAGGACAACAAGGACGCTCCCCTGCAGATCAGCCGGTTCCAGGCCGGGCTGTGGGACGAGCTGGCGCAGCTGGGGATCGTTGACGAACAGGCCGCGGCCTGGCGCTCCGCCGTGGGCGGACTCCTGGAGGGCGGAACGGACGGGCTTCCACTGCCGGCGACGTTGAACGCGGAGCTGCGCCCGTACCAGCTGGAGGGCTTCAACTGGCTCAGCTTCCTGTACAAGCACGGGCTGGGCGGCATCCTTGCGGACGACATGGGGCTGGGCAAGACCGTGCAGGCGCTGGCCCTGATGTGCGCGGCAAAGGAACTGGCCGTTGAAGCGAAGGCGTCGCTGGAGAAGCCCGACGACGGGGCTGCCGCTGCCTCCGGAGACCGGCCGGCCGCCGTCGCGCCTTTCCTGGTGGTGGCGCCCACCAGCGTGGTGGGCAATTGGGCGGCGGAAGCGGCGCGGTTCGCGCCCGGCCTTGCCGTGCGGACCGTGGGTGAGACATTTGCCAAGAGCGGCCAGGACGTGGCGGACGTCCTTGGCGGGGCCGACGTGGTGATCACGTCCTATGCGCTGTTCCGCATCGATTACGAGTCGTACGCCTCGCGCACCTGGTCCGGGCTGGTCCTGGACGAGGCGCAGTTCGTGAAGAACCACCAGTCCAAGGCGTACCAGTGCGCCCGGAAGCTGCCGGCCGCCTTCAAGCTGGCCATCACGGGCACTCCGCTGGAGAACAACCTGATGGAGTTTTGGGCGTTGACGTCCATTGTGGCGCCGGGCCTGTTCTCCAGCCCCAAGCGCTTCGCCGAGTACTACCAGAAGCCGGTGGAGAAGAACGGCGACAAGGGGCAGCTGGAGAAGCTGCGGCGCCGGGTGCGGCCGCTGATGATGCGGCGCACCAAGGACCAGGTGATCAAGGACCTGCCGCCCAAGCAGGAGCAGGTCCTGGAAGTGGTGCTCAACCCGCGGCACCAGAAGGTGTACCAGACGCACCTGCAGCGTGAGCGGCAGAAGATCCTGGGGCTGATCGAGGACGTCAACAAGAACCGGTTCACCATCTTCCAGTCGCTGACGCTGCTGCGGCAGCTGAGCCTGGATGTGTCGCTGGTGGACCCCGCGATGTCCGCTGTACGGTCCAGCAAGCTGGATGTCCTGTTTGAGCAGCTCGAGGACCTGGTGGCCGAGGGGCACCGGGCACTGATCTTCAGCCAGTTCACCGGTTTCCTTGGCAAGGTGCGGGAGCGGCTGGACGAGGAGGAAATCGAGTACTGCTACCTCGACGGCGCCACGCGGAACCGCGCGGACGTGGTGAGCGAGTTCAAGAACGGCAAGGCTCCGGTGTTCCTGATCTCGCTGAAGGCCGGCGGTTTCGGCCTCAACCTGACGGAGGCCGACTACGTCTTCCTGCTGGATCCCTGGTGGAACCCGGCCTCGGAAGCGCAGGCCGTGGACCGGACCCACAGGATCGGCCAGGCGCGCAACGTCATGGTGTACCGGCTGGTGGCCAAGGACACCATCGAGGAAAAGGTCATGGCGTTGAAGACCCGGAAGTCGCAGCTGTTCGCGGACGTGATGGAAGGGGACGCCCTGGCTGGCGGCGCCATCACGGCCGAGGACCTGGCGGGGCTCTTCAAGGAGTAGGTGCCGGGCGCCGCCCCCAGCAGGCGGGCACCCGGCTACTTGGAGGCTGCGGCGCTAGACCCGTTGCGGCGAACCCAGCTCCACCGGATCCTCGTCCGAAAGGTAGGCCAGCTCGGAGTGTGCTGCGAGGTCGATGCCGCGCAGTTCGTCCTCGGGCTTGATCCGGAGTCCGCCCATCGCCTTGTCCAGGATCTTTGCCAGGACCCAGGTGATGCCGAAGGAGTAGACCAGCACCGTGACCGCGGCCAGGGCCTGGACGCCCAGCAGGTCGAACCCGCCGCCGTAGAACAGGCCCTTGACCGCGTTGGGTGCGGCGTCGGTGGCGAACAGGCCGATGAGCAGGGTCCCCAGGATGCCGCCCACCAGGTGGACGCCGACGACGTCCAGGGAATCGTCGAAACCGAGCCGGAACTTCAGCTCAATGGCCAGCGAGCACACCGCTCCGGCAATGGCCCCGATGGCCACCGCGCCCAGGGGGCTGACCGCGCCGCAGGCCGGGGTGATGGCCACCAGAGCCGAGATCAGGCCGGACGCTGCGCCCATGCTGGTGGCCGCGCCGTGGCGGACCCGCTCCACCAGGGCCCAGGCCAGCAGGCCGGCAGAGGCGGCCACGGCGGTGTTGAGGAAGACCACCGAAGCCGACTGGCCGGCGGAGAGTGCGGAGCCGGCGTTGAAGCCGAACCACCCCACCCACAGCAGGCCAGCGCCCAGCAGTACCAGCGGGCGGCTGTGCGGCTTGGCATGTTCCGCCTTGGGCCAGCCGGAGCTCTTGCCCAGAACCAGTGCCAAGGCCAGGGCTGCGGCACCGGCGTTCATGTGGACTGCGGTACCGCCGGCAAAGTCGATGGCCTTGATGCCGTTGGCGATCCAGCCGCCCACGGTGCTGCCGTCCGCCGAGTCGAACGCGAACACCCAGTGCGCGATGGGGAAGTACACCACGGTGGCCCAGATGCCGGCGAACAGCATCCACGCGCCGAACTTCATGCGCCCGGCTGCGGCACCGGCCACCAGGGCGGTTGTGACGCAGGCGAAGAAGAGCTGGAACGCGGCAAACAGGATGACCGGGATGGATGCCGAATCATCCTTGGCCATCAGCTGCCCCATGCCCGGGAATTCGGTTACGTCACCGATGAGGCCCAGGCCCCCCACGGAGTTTCCAAAGGCCAGCGAGTAACCGAACAGGGCCCAGAGGACGGCTACGAGGCTGGCGCCGCCGAAGCACATCATCATCATGTTGAGGATGCGGCGCGAGCCCACCATGCCCCCGTAAAAGAGGGCCAGGGCGGGGATCATCATGCACACCAGCGCCGAGCTGGCCAAAATCCAAGCGACATTTCCCGAATCCATGGGAAACCCCTTTCAAGATGCGAAAAGAACGGTAAGTTGCCGTCAGAGCCGTTCCGCCGGGAAGGACGTGGACGGAGAAACCACGTTCAGCGGAGGGGCGGCTTTTGCCGTGTGATCCCAATGTAGGGCGCCCATTTTTGCCTGGGTTTCACCGGTGTTAAATGATGGTTTCAGTCGCCTGCACCTTGTTTTCAGAGGTCCCAGAGTGCGCAGGGGCACCTGAAGTTGACGGATTTCCCGGCGCCGTAGCAGGACCAGCTGCATGTTTCGGCGGATGCGGGGTACGGGTGCGTCATGCATGCTCCCACACCGCAAGACGCCCCTGAACTCAGGGTGGGCGTGGTCGGCATCGGCTGGGCCGGCCAGCAGCACTTGAAGGCCTATGCCGGGCTGGACAACGTCCGCCTGGTCTCGGTGGCAGGGATGGAGCAGGACCTCAGGGACTCCTTGCAGGCCGAATACTCCATCCCCAATGCCTTCGCCGAGTGGCAGGACATGCTGGACCACAGCCGCCTGGACGCCGTCAGCGTGGCAGTGCCCACCTTCCTGCACGCTCCCATCGCCGTCGCCGCCCTGGAGCGAGGAATCCATGTGCTGAGCGAGAAGCCCATTGCGCGGAACGCCGGAGAGGGCCAGGCCATGGTGGACGCTGCCCGCAGAGCCGGCCGGGTCCTGGACGTGGCCTTCAACCACCGCCGCCGCGGGGACATCCGGGCCCTAAAGGACGTCATCGATGCCGGCGGCCTGGGCCGGCCTTACTACGCGAAGGCTTCCTGGCTCCGGCGTTCGGGCATTCCCACGCTGGGCAGCTGGTTCACCAACCCCGAGCTCGCCGGCGGCGGGCCGCTGGCGGACATCGGCGTCCACGTGCTCGATTTCGCCCTGTACCTTCTCGGTGAACCGAAAGTTGTGGCAGTGTCCGCAGCCACCCATTCCGAGCTGGGTCCCCGTGGCCGGGGCGGCGGCAGCCGGTTCACGGCCCAGGCCTCAAGCCACGCGTTTGAGGTGGAGGACTTTGCCTCGGCCTTCCTGCGTCTTGAGGGCGGCCGAACGCTGCTGATCGAGGCGAGCTGGGCGGCCTACCGGGAGACGGACGACCAGCTGGACTTCACGGTGTACGGATCCGACGGCGGCGCCGAGCTCAGGGTGCACGGCGCCCCTTTCCCGCCCATTGGACAGCTGCGGGTTTTTACGGACCGGGAGGGTGAGTCCGCGGACTACCTGCCGCCTGTCCTGCCGGGCCGTGCGCACGACGCAGTGGTGGAGGATTTCGTTACCGCAGTGCGCGGCGGCCCACAGGTATGGGCCAGGCATGACGGCTCCCTGGCGCTCTACCGCGCACAGATCATCGACGCGTGCTACCAGTCAGCGCTGGAGCAGAGGGAGGTTCGGCTCTAATGACCGGCAAACTGAGGGTCCGGGTGTGGAACGAAGGCGTCCACGAGGCGAACAACCAACCGTCCCACATCGGTGACATGTACCCTGACGGCATCCACGGCGCGGTCGCGGCAGGGCTCCGGTCCCACCTTCCGGACGCGGACATTACGACGGCGGTCCTGGCCACGGACGATCAACACGGCCTTGGCGAGGAGGTGCTCGCGGAGACGGACGTGCTGCTGTGGTGGGGCCATGTGGCCCACGCCGAGGTGGCCGATGCCGTCGTCGAGCGCGTCCACCGGCATGTGCTGGGCGGGATGGGATTGATCGTGCTCCATTCCGGGCACTTCTCGAAGATCTTCACCAAACTTTTGGGCACCAGCTGTTCACTGGCGTGGCGGAACGACGGCGAGCGCGAGCTGGTGTGGACCGTGAAGCCGTCGCACCCCATCGCGGAGGGCGTGGACAGCCCCATTGTCATCCCGGAGCAGGAGATGTACGGGGAGCTGTTCGACATCCCGGACCCGGACGACCTGATCTTCATCAGCTCCTTCGCGGGCGGCGAGGTCTTCCGGTCCGGCGTCACCTTCACCCGCGGCAAGGGCCGCATCTTCTACTTCAGCCCCGGCGACCAGGAGTACCCGGTGTACCACCACCCACAAGTACGGCGGGTCCTGGCCAACGGGGTGAAGTGGGCCGGGCAGCCCGGCCTCGACCGCTCGGCCCCAAGCGTCAGCAACCCCGGCCCGGGGTGGTTCGAGGCAAAAAACCGTCATTGACATCAGGTGCGGGCAAGAGCAGATTGAGATCGTCGCACACGAGGTCCGGCAGGTTCTGGACGGGCACTTCCCGCCCTGGCGGACCACCTCCCGGCGCCGTCCCGTGCGCCGGACGAACTCAATAACCACTCCTTTTCAGGAGCCAGCAATGCCTGCAGTAACGGTCACCAACCTCGAATCCAAGTCCTTCAATGAACCTGATGAAAAGCGCCGCCCGCCCAAGACCGAGGTGGACGTCGTTAGCCTTGGCGGCGCCACGCTGGGCCGCTTCACTTTCGAGCCCGGCTGGCGCTGGTCGGAAACCGTCAAGACGGTGGTCCACACCGACAGCTGCCAGATCAACCACCTGGGTGTCTGCACCGCCGGGACCCTGACAGTGCAACTGGACGACGGAACCAAGGTAACCATCCACGCCGGCGACGCCTACGCCATCCCCGCAGGCCATGACGCCTGGGTCGAGGGCAGCGAAACCTACGTCAGCTATGAAGTGATGAGTGCAGCCGAGTACGCCAAGCCCGCCTGACATCGACGGCACCCTGAACCCGGAAAGGGAGGTCCACCAGGTCCTCCCTTTCCTGCTGCTGCGGCCCTACGGTTGAGGAGAACCACAACGATCGGAGAGCAATGAAAGTCACCGTCATCGGCGGCAGCGGCCACATCGGGTCGTTCCTGGTCCCCCGGCTGGTCCGCGCGGGCCACGAGGTCACCAACATCAGCCGCGGCGCCAGCAAGCCTTACTCGCAGGCACCGGAATGGCAGCAGGTGCACCACGTCACCGCGGACCGGGAGGCCGAAGACCGGGACGGCACCTTCGGAGACCACGTGGCCGGGCTGAAGCCCGACGTGGTGGTGGACCTGGTCTGCTTCACCCTGGACTCGGCAATGTCGCTGCTGCAGCGGCTGCGCGGCGAGGTGGGGCACCTGCTGCACTGCGGCTCCGTCTGGCGGTACGGACAAAGCCTGAAGCTGCCCATCAGGGAAGGTTCGGACTCGGCTGCCGCGCCCTTTGGCGAGTACGGCATCCAGAAGAACAGGATTGCCCTCATGTTGCAGGAGGAAACAGCGCGCGGCGGCCTGGCCACCACCTCCCTGCACCCCGGGCATATCGTAGGGCCAGGCTGGCACCCCATCGGCCCGCTCGGAAACCTCGATCCGCACGTTTGGCAGACCCTTTCCGCCGGGCAGCCCCTCCGGGTTCCCGGCAGCGGCGCCGAGCTCATGCATCACGTGCACGCGGACGACGTGGCCCAGGCTTTCGAGAAGGCCATTGCCCGGCCTGATGCAGCCAGAGGGGAGGACTTTAACATCGTTGCGCCCACCGCCCTCACGGTGCGTGGTTACGCGGACATCGCCGCCGCATGGTTCGGCCATGCGGCAGTACTGGAAACAGTCACGTGGGACCGCTTCCGGGAAGACACCACGCGGGACTACGCGGATTCCAGCTGGGGCCACCTCTACCGGAGCCAGTGCTTCAGCATCGAGAAGGCCGCCTCGCTGCTGGGGTACGCGCCGCGCTATGAACCCGAGCAGGCCATCTTCGAATCCATCCAGTGGCTGGTGGACCACGAACAGCTGCACGTCGCCCGTCCCCTCGGTGTTCCGGCAGGCTGACAGGCCAGGCGCCTAAACCGGCACCCGCCTAAGCCGCGCCACGAGCGTCGCGGCGAGCAGCGCCGTCGCCAGTTCCAGGGCGATCACCAGCACCAGTTGGGTGCCGCCGGAGTCAGCAGCGGGCGACGGCGGCGCCCCGCCATGGACATGCCCGGCACCGCCGCCGAACAGCAGGACGGCATGCAGTGCAGCCATGGCCACGGCGGCAACCGTGACCTGGTGCAGGGCGCCCAGCCTGCAGTGCCGCCAGATGTGGACAGTACAGGGCACGCAGACGGCGGCGAGCGCCACCATCAGCAGGCCCACCCACACGCCGTGGTGGCCCGAGAGGGCCAGCCATAGGTGCGCCCCGCAGGACACCGCGGTGACCACGGCGACGAGCCGGGGATGCAGGACGGGCCCGTTGGCACGGACCCGCCCTGCCGCCGTCGTACGCCTTAAGAGCTCAGCCGACGGGCTAGTGGCAGCCACCGCTGCTGCCCTCGCTGTGGCAGGCGGATGCCTGCTTGTTCGGGTTGGCGGGGACGTCCAGGACGGGGCTGCGGTCGAAGAAGCCTTCGGGCCGGAGTTTGAAGCCGACGGTGTCCACGGGCATGATGGGCCAGTCCTCTACCCGGGGGAAGTGGGTGAGGCCGAAGGTGTGCCAGACGACGATGTCCTGGCCGTCGATGTCGCGGTCCTGCGCGACGTAGGCGGGAAGGCCTGCGCCGCCGGCGTGCTGGTTGACGAAGTCGCCCGTGGGGTAGCGCTCCTCCTCGGCGTAGCGGGTGACCCACAGGTCCTTGGTGGCAAAGGCGGCGCGGCGGGCGATGGAGGAACCCGGGTCCGCCAGCAGGGTGGGCTGGTTGTGGGAGTGCAGTTTGTAGCCCACGGGCTCGCCCAGCCGGTTCCGGGACTCGGGGTTGGAGATGATCCAGGTCCTGCCCGCGCGGGCGTCGGCTTCCCGGACACCTTCTGACTCCCGGGCCAGGACGGTGCGCTTGCGGGAGAAGGCGTTGCCGCGTTCGTTGCCGGGGCCCATGGCCTGGCGGACCACGTCTTCTTCCTCCACGCGGTTGGTGAACCCGTCGATGGCCATGTCCAGCCGGGCACTGAAGAGGTGCTGATGGAACGGGGCGCCCAGGCCCGGGGCGAGCTGGGAGATGTTGTCCGAGCCGCCCTCCGGGAAGGCGGAGGTGAACACGACGCCGGTGGCCTTGGCCTCGAACTCGATGGTGCCGTCCAGGTAGAGGTACCAGTAGAAGCCGTAGTCGTAGTTGCCGATGGTGGTGAAGAAGGAAATCACCAGGCGGCGGTTGCGGCGGGTGTAGTTGATTCCCGTGTACATGTCGGAGTGCTTGGAGAGGATGCTCCAGTCCTCCTCATGCATGCAGATCCCGTTGCGGATCTCCCGCGGGTTGCCGAACGCGTCACTGACCACCGGGCTGAGGTAGGTGATCTCGCCCAGGCAGTCGCAGCCCAGCTCCAGCGAGTTGGCGTACTGGCCCACCAGGTATTCACCGGTGTCAAAGTAGTTCTGCCAGGACCGGACGGGCGACGGATCACCGTACGGAACCACCATCTCGGCAATCGAGGCGCGGTTGATGATGGGCCGCTTCCGGTCCCCGTCCTGGAACGCCAGGTTGTGCAGGACGATTCCCTCGCGTGCGTCGAACCCAACGTCCAGGCTCCACTTTTCCCACTCGACGTGGTTGCCGCCGGTGACGGTGAAGCTGGGCCCCTCGGGCTGGGTGATGCTGATGGGCTTCTGGGTTTCGCGGATCGGGCCGGTCAGTTCCGGGTCCGTGTAGTTGCCGTGCTCGGCCGGGATGGGCATGACGCCGAGGTCAATCACCTGGGTGACTTCCTTGCTGACCACGTCCACGTAAGCCACGAGCCCGTCCACGGGGTGCGCCCAAGCGCTGTCCTCCGGGAAGTCCTGGACGAAGGCCAGTCCCCGCAGGATCCGGCGGCCCTTCTCCTCTGCGTATTCGAAAACGCCGGCGGACAGCGGAGCCACCCGGACCTTTTCGACCTCGAGCCCCCGGTCCGCGAGCGCCTTCAACCACCGTTCATCAGTGGCCAGCAGCGACTCCACCACCTCAAACTCCTCCTCCAGCACCGGCAGCTCGCCGGTCACTGCGGTATCGAGGTCGACGGCGGAGAGGACCTTCTGCTGCGTGGTGGAGACCACCACGTCCCGCGGCGCGGCTCCGGAGACGTCGTGTACAAAGACCCGGAACCGGCGGTGCGCCGTGTCCGGGTCGCTTCCGCGGGCCGGGTCCAGCAGGCCCAGGTACGCGATGCGGTGCGTGGCGTCCAGGAGGCCTGCCGACTGCAGGATGGAGCGGACGTCCAGGATTTCCTCCGCGGAGGCCAGGCGGAAGGCAGAGGCGGTTTCGGTTGGTGCGAGAGTCATGGGAGAACCTTTGTCCGGGCCGTCGTCGGGCCACTGGTTTATTTTCTATAGTTGTAGAGAATAAGCTTTAAGTAAGATGGCTCACAAGGGTTTGAGCAAATATTTCCGGGGGAGTGGCAAACGGTGCCGAAAATTGTTGACCATGACGAGCGCCGCCTGGAACTCGTGGACGCCACGTGGCGGATCATCGCCCGGCAGGGCCTGGAAGGTGCCACCATGCGCGAGATCGCCATGGAAGCCGGCTTTGCCAACGGCGCCCTCAAACCCTACTTCCCCACCAAGGACACGCTGCTGGAATTCGCGTTCAGCCACGTGTTCAACCGGACCAACCAGCGCATCACCCAGGTCACTGCCGGCAAGTCCGGCCTGGAGGCACTGCGGGCCTTCTGCCTCGAAGTCCTCCCCCTGGATGAAGAACGCGTCAACGAGGCAAGGATCGTTATCCCGTTCTGGCAGCGGGCTGTCAACGATCCGAAGAAGGCCGCGATCCACCAGCAGTCCATGGATGAATGGCTGGCTTCGATCCGCCGCTTCCTCCGGGAGGCGAGGGGCAGCGGCGACGTAAGCGCCGCCGTCGACGATTCCGCCCTTGCCGGCCTTCTGCTGAACATGCTGCTCGGGGCGCAGATCGAGGCAGCCCTTGCCCCTGAGGGAAAGCTCGACTTTGGCCACGCGGAACAACTCGAAGGCTATCTGCTCCTTTTGAAGGGCTCCTGACCCTCCCACCGCCGAAAAAGTACGGCGCGGGATGGGCGCCAAAGTCGAAAGCATGCTTAGTATGGAGGGGTCAGGTTCTGGCGCATGCCGGAGCGAGCACGAACTGTAAGGAGCATCTCCATGGGTTTGGATGACAAGATCGGCAACGCAGCAGAGAAGCTCGGCGGCAAGGGCAAGGAAGCTGCCGGAAGTGCTACAGGCGACGAAAGCCTGAAGGCAGAAGGCCAGACGGACCAGGCCAAGTCGGACCTCAAGCAGGCCGGCGAGAACGTCAAGGACGCCTTCAAGAAGGATTAGTCCGACGCCTCAATAATGGGTGCAGCTCCAGCAGGAGCTGCACCCATTGGCGTTTCTAGGGCTGGTTATCACGGAGTGCGCGGAGTTCCTGCAGCAGCTTCAGCTGTTCGGCATTGATGTCCATGAGCATTTCGATCTGGGCGGCAGCGCGGACATCCGTCTCGTAATCGTGCTGGGCCATGGCAGAGGCGATGGCGTCCTGGCGCTTGGCCGCGATCAGCAGGATAGCACCCTGCAGTCCGGCCAGCATGGACAGGAAGAGATTCAGCAGGATGTACGGGTAGGGATCCCACGCGTTGTTGGCGAGGAGGTAGGAATTCACCGCCGCCCAGAGCGCCATGAAACCCACGAAAATGCCCACGAACGGCCAACTGCCCATGCCGTTGCGGAGGGTGTCCGCAGCCCTGTCCCCCGCGCTAAGGCCCTCTTTGTGCCGCCGGTGCCAGTTAACTCTCATCTCTACCATGGGCCCAGAATAAGTCCCCAGCGGCTTCGGCATGCCGGAACCCGAATGCGCCGCTTTGGATTTAGTGGATGAGCCCGGACACCAGGTTGATGGTGGTGGCCAGGACGATGGCACCCAGGAGGTAGGACAGCAGGGCCTGCCGCAGGACAGTGGAGCGGATGGCGTTGGTCTTCAGGTCGGTGTCCGACACCTGGAAGGTCATGCCAACCGTAAAGGCCAGGTACGCGAAGTCCGAATACCGGGGCTGGCCCTCCTCGTTGAAATCCACTCCGGTGCCGTCCCGGTAGTAGATGGCTGCGTACCGGAGGGTGAACAGGGTGTGGACCAGGAACCACGAGAGGGCAATGCTGCCCAGGGCCATGGCCACCGTGGCATCCTTCGCTCCGCCCTGTTCACTGGAGGCGTCAAGCAGGATCAGGGCGACCCCCGCAAAGCTGGCCACAGTGGCGCTGAGGACCAGGGCATCCGAGAACACCCTGCCGGGGTCTTCCCTCCTGGCGTGCGCTGCCGTGGCGGCAGGCCCCAGGCGCCAGATGACGCTCCAGACCCAGGCGAGGTAGGTCGCCGAGGCGGCAGCCCAGCCAAGGGCGGGCGCGTAGGCCCAGCTTCCAAACGCGCCGACCAGCAGCGCCGCAGCAAGGCCCACGCCGAGCATCACAAGCATCCGGAGCCGGGAATGGTGGGCAGGGGAGTCGAAGTTCCGGTGAGCGTCACCGGTGGCCGTCATGGACTTCATTGCCCGATCATGGCACGCAAGGCTTGGGCATGGCTGGAAAACCGGAGGTCTTATTTTCGCCAACTGTTGAAAAAAGGATCCGCGCACGTTAACCTGAATCCACTGTGTCCCAGGACACAGCCGGGGGAACGGCGTCCGTCCATCCGTCGCGAGGAACATCCATGCCAGCAGCAGCAGCTACAGCCAGGGCAACCGCCCGGCACGAACTCCAGCACATTACGTCCAAGGTGGCCGACTCCTTCGATCACTGGAAACACCTGGTGGCGGAATCGTTCGTGCCCCTCGCCGCCCGGACCGGTGACGTGGACGGCTTCCAGGGCCGGATGCGCTCCCGCGTGCTGGACCGGATGTCCATTGTGGAGGTGACGGCAACGTCCCATGAGGTGCACCGCACCCCGGCACTCATTGCCCAGGCCCACGAACGCTATTTCAAGCTGAACCTGCAGCTTGAGGGCACGGGCCTGCTCATCCAGGACAACCGCGAGGCGGTCCTGCAGCCGGGAGACCTGGCAATTTACGACACCAACAGGCCGTACACCCTCGCCTTCGAGGACAGCACCAGGATCATGGTGCTGATGTTCCCCTGCGACGCCCTCTCCCTGCCCACGGACTATGTGGGCCAGCTCGCCGCTGTGCGGATGGGCAGCGGCGGCCTCAGCGGAATCGTCGGCCAGTTCATCCGCGAGCTCTCGGCAAACCTGGACGTCCTGAACGGACCCAGCGGCGCGAGGCTTGCCACGAACGCCCTGGACCTGGTGTCCACCATGTTGCACGCGGAAATGGACATCACCCCGGACCTGATGAAGCCGCAGGCCCTCCTTGCCGTGGCAATCCGTGAATACATCGAAGCGAACCTGGCGGACCCGCTGCTCTCCCCCGCAAGCATTGCCTCGGCCCACTTCATTTCCACGCGGCACCTGCACAACGTCTTCCACGAGTCCGGCACCACGGTGGCCAGCTGGATCCGGACCCAGCGGCTGGAAGGAGCCCGCCGCGACCTCCGCGACCCGGTGCACGCCGGAGAATCGGTGGGAACGGTGGCCGCCCGGTGGGGATTCCTGGATGCCGCCCACTTCAGCCGCACGTTCAGGGAGGCCTTTAGCGTTTCGCCCAGCCAGTGGCGCCGGGAAGGCTAGATCAGCCCGCTAGATCAAACCCTGCGCCAGCATGGCGTCAGCCACCTTCACGAACCCGCCGATGTTGGCGCCCAGCACGTAGTTGCCGGGCTCGCCGTACTCATCCGCCGTGGCGGCGCAGCGGTCGTGGATGCCCACCATGATGTCAGTGAGCCGCTCCTCGGTGTGCTCGAAGGACCATGAATCGCGACTGGCATTCTGCTGCATCTCCAGGGCCGAGGTAGCGACTCCGCCGGCATTGGCTGCCTTGCCGGGCCCGAACAGCACCCCTGCCTCCTGGAACACGCCCACCGCATCGCGCGTGGACGGCATGTTGGCACCTTCGCCGACGGCCAGCAGGCCATTGCGCACCAGGCGTGCGGCAGCCCCGCCGTCGAGCTCGTTCTGGGTGGCGCAGGGCAGCGCCACGGTGGCGTCCACGTCCCAGACGGAGCCGCCGTCCACGTAGGAGACGCCGGCACGGCGCTCTGCATAGTCCTTCAGGCGGCCGCGGTCCACCTCCTTCACTTCGCGGAGGAGCCCGACGTCGATCCCCGCCTCATCCACGACGTAGCCTGACGAGTCGGAGCAGGCCACCACGGCGGCGCCGAGCGCCTGCGCCTTGGCGATGGCGTTGATGGCCACGTTGCCGGACCCGGAGACCACCACACGCTGGCCGTCAAAGGACGTACCGCGGGTCTTCAGCATTTCCTGGGTGAAGATGACGGTGCCGAAGCCGGTGGCCTCGGGACGGACCAGGGAACCGCCCCAGGAGATGCCCTTGCCGGTGAGCACGCCGGACTCGTAGCGGTTGGTGATGCGCTTGTACTGGCCGAAGAGGTAGCCGATTTCGCGCCCGCCCACGCCGATGTCGCCTGCCGGCACGTCGGTGTATTCACCGATATGGCGGTATAGCTCCGTCATGAAGGACTGGCAGAACCGCATTACTTCGGCGTCGCTGCGGCCACGGGGGTCGAAGTCGGAGCCGCCCTTGCCCCCGCCGATGGGCATGCCGGTGAGGGCATTCTTGAAGATCTGCTCGAATCCGAGGAACTTGACGATGCCAAGGTACACGGAGGGGTGGAAGCGCAGGCCGCCCTTATATGGGCCGAGTGCGGAGTTGAACTCGACGCGGAAGCCGCGGTTGATCTGCACGCGGCCGGAGTCGTCGGTCCACGGGACCCGGAAGATTATCTGGCGTTCCGGTTCACAGAGGCGTTCCAGGATGGCGGCTTCGAGGAATTCGGGGTGCCTGTCATGGACCGGTCCCAGGCTTTCAAAGACCTCGACCACCGCCTGGTGGAACTCCGCTTCGCCGGGATTGCGGGCCAGGACCGTGTCCCGTATGCCTTCGAGCCGTACGTCCATATGTTTTCCCTGCCTCTGCCGCATCGAGGGGCGGCGCAGGAAAGCAACATCGCCCCATAGGTTTACATTTCAACCTATCCGATTACGACCGGGAGCCAGTAAGCGGACGGGCATCCGTCCACTACCATCCGTAATGTGACAGAACTGTTCCATGATGCGAAAGATAGACAGTGTACCTTTCCTGGCGGGAGGACCCGCTGATGCCCTTCATTTGCCTCCTCCTCTCCGGCGCCGCGCTGCTGGTCAACGGACTGGCCACCCTGGGACAACTCCCCCGCCGCGACGCCGGCGTTTTCAGCCTGGTGCTGGGCGGCACCCAATTGGTGCTCAGCGTCGCTCATCTTTCCGGAGCCGGCCCCGGCAGTGACGCCCTCATGACCACGGCAGGAATGTTCCTGTTCGGGCTCACGTACGCCTACTCCGGGCTGGATGCCCTGCTGGCGCTCGGATCGAAGGGTCTGGGGTGGTTCTGCGCCATGGTGGCGTTCGTTGGGCTGCTGCTGGCCGGGGCCTGGGTGGGCAGCGATCCGCTGCTCGCCGTGCTACGGGTGAGCTGGGCGGTGCTGTGGGGACTGCTGTTTGCCTGCACGGTTTTGGGCGCCGCGCGGTTGGAGCCGTTCGCCGGCTGGGCGCTGGTCCTGGCCAGCCAGGTCACGGCCACGGTCCCGGCGTTCCTGGGGATGACAGGGCTATGGCCGCGGAACCCCTGGGCTGCAGGGGTGGCCGCCTTGCTCGTGGCCGCGGTCTTCCTGGCCGCACGCGCATTGGCCCGGCGCGGACGTGGTGGTCCGCGCCGGGCCGGCGCAGGCGCTTCGGAACAGGCGGTGGGGCAGGAACGCCTTACGGCCGGCTGAGCACCGGACGGGCGGCGATGGCGTGGCTCCGCCGCTCAATCACGGATTCCACCAGCACCCCGGCCAGGAAGACTACCGGTACGGCGGCCAGCAGGGCGGTGGCGGTTTCAGCGCTGCCGCCGATCAGGGCCGTAAAGTTGCTGACCACCAGGAACAGGACCCATGCGAGCAACACCGTTGCCATGACCGGGGCAATCCTGGTTTGCCAGAGCTGGGCGCCGGCAGGTTCGCGGCGGAAGAAGCTGACCACGGCCACCGAGCACAGCATGTAGAGCACCAGCAGCGCAGCCACGGCCAGGCCGCTGAACCAGGAGAAGAGGGTCAGGACCGGGTCCAGGGCAAGGATGGCGAAGGGAAGAACCAGCACGACGGCGGCAGCGGACTGGATCCAGGCGGCGACGGCAGGTGCGCGGTGCCGGTTGGTCCGGGCCAGGACGGCGGGCATGGAACCCTGCAGGGCCAGGGAGTGCAGATAGCGGTTGATGCCATTGTGGAACGCGATGATGCCCGCGAGCAGTGACGTGACCAGCAGGATGCCCGCCACGACGCCCGCCCAGGGGCCGAACAGTTCCACCAGGGGGCCGATCACGAACGAGGTGGCGTCCCCTGATTCGAGGGCGGCGCCCGCAGCACCCATCACCTGGGACGGTCCGTAGTAGCTGACCAGCATCCACGATATGAAGGCAAAGAAGATGGAGATGACACCGACGGACAGGTAGGTTGCGCGGGCCACAGTGCGGTGCGGATCCTTGGCTTCTGCCGAGTAGATGGCCGTGGATTCGAAGCCGAACATCGACGCGACGGCGAACATGATGGCCACGCCGGGAGCACCGGCTCCGATGGCCTCGGGTGAGAAGGACGCGGACACGCTGATGCCCTCGGGGCCGCCGCCGCTGAACAGGACAGTGAAGCCGAACAGCAGCAGGATTGCCACCTCGAGCCCCACCAGCAGGGCCAGGACGCGGGCGCCGAGTTCAATGTTCAGGGAGCCGAGCATCTGAACCCCGGCCATGGTGGCCAGGGCCAGCAGCCACCAGGGGACCTGAAGTCCAATCGATGCCAGCAGTCCCGAAAAGGCGGAACCGTAAAGCCCGTACATGGCGGCCTGGATGGTGTTGTAGGCGAGAAGGGCCAGCCAGGCGGCGCCGGCGCCCGTCTTCCTGCCGAACGCCGCGGTGACGTAGGCGTAGAACGCGCCGTTGGCCTGGATCTTGCGGCTCATGGCCACGAAGCCCACGGCGAAGATCACAATGACGATGCCCACGATCAGGTAGGCACCCGGCGCGCCGGCGCCGTTGCCCAGCCCCGCGGCCAGCGGCGCGGCGCCCACAATCCCCGTCAGGGGCGCCTGTGCCGACAGGACGAAGAAGAGAATGCCCAGGACGCCAATGCTGCCGGCGCGCAGGGCAGTTGAGTGCTCCTTGGCCGGAGCGTCAGTGGTCCGGGGCTCGGAATTCGAAATACTCATTTGATCCTTCTTAACGGTCATGAGTTGGGGAAAATTGCTATGGAATCCAGACTGACAGCGCGGCGCGGCAGCCCGTTGTCCGCCAGCGCCCAGTTGTTGTTTGTCAGCGCAATGCCTGCTCCCGGGTCGCGGGGCGGGCGGCCAGGAGCGAGGTGGCGCCAAGGGCCGCTTCCATGCCGCTTTCGATGGCGCCGTCGGCCGGGTGGCCCATCATTTCGAGATGCGGGATTCGCTGATCGCCGCAGCGCTGGAGTGGTCGTCCGTGCAGTGCATTGCCGCCTCCCAGCTGCGTTTGGAGGCGGTTACGTGGACGCCCTGTCCGAGGGTTTGCGTGCCCGGTGCTGCTGCTGCGGCGGGACGGCACCGTGGACGCCTGAGCGTGTGAGGCTCTTCAGGAAGCGGTGAGCTCTACTGCATGCTGCCGCCGGTTCCCGTGCCTGTTGCTGCGGCCGGTTCGAGCGCTCCAGCGTCCATGCCGGTACTCGACGTCGATGGGGTGCCCGAAGGCGGCAGTGATATTTTCGCTGGTGATAACCCCGGCAGCGGCCCCGGCGGCTACAGCCTGCCCGGCTGTGATCAGTAGCGCGTGGCTGGTGGTGGCAGGCAGTTCTTCGAGATGGTGGGTGACCAGGACCGACGCCATGCGCGGGTGGGTGTACGCGAGGTCGTCGATGGTCTCCAGCAGTTGCTCCCGGGCAGCGATGTCCAGCCCGGTGCACGGTTCATCGAGCAGCAGCAACTCCGGGGAGGAAATAAGCGCCCGGGCGATCAGCGCACGCCCACGCTCGCCTTGGGAAAGGGTGGGCCAGCGCAGGCCGGCTTTATGGGCCAGGCCGAACTGTTCCACCAGGGCGTCAGCTTTGGCGAACTCGGCATGGGTGGGCTCCCATCGCGGCGCCAGTTCGTTGCTGCCGGTCAGCCCGGTCAGGACAACCTGGCGGACGGTGAGGGGCGCAAGGACCTGGTGGCGCGGGTTCACGTGGCCGATGGACCGGCGGAGCGCCTTCATTTCCACCCGGCCGAGGCGTTCACCCAGGACCGACACCGTGCCGGAACTGGGGTGGTTGACAGCCCCGCACAGTGCCATGAGGGTGCTCTTCCCCGCCCCGTTCGCGCCGAGCAAAGCCCAGTGTTCTCCTGCTTTGACCGAGAGTGAGATCCCGCTGATGATTTCCCGGCCGTCCCGGCGGAACGAAACGTCGTCCAGTTCCAGTACCTGGTCGCCCACCGGCCGCTCGCTCATCTTCGGGTCTCCTCAAGGGGGTTCGTGTTTCCCCAACTCTCCCGCCCCGTCCCGCACGAATGCAAAAGCGTTCGACATGTGGCAACGGCCAGCCGCCCTCAGAGGCAGCCGGCCGCGCTATTGATATGAATTTTGTTCAGCTACCGCAGCACCACAGTGCGGTTGCCCTGCAGGATGACCCGGCCTTCGCAATGCCACTTCACCGCGTTGGAAAGGGCCTTGCATTCGGTGTCGCGGCCGGCCGCCACCAGGTCTTCGGGGCCGTAGGTGTGGTCCACGTCCACCACCTGCTGGGAGATGATGGGCCCTTCGTCCAGCTCAGCGTTGACGTAGTGGGCGGTGGCCCCGACGGTCTTGACGCCGCGTGCATAGGCCTGGTGGTACGGCTTGGCGCCCTTGAAGCTGGGCAGGAACGAGTGGTGGATGTTGATGGCCCGGCCGTCCAGCCTGCGGGTCAGGTCGTCGCTGAGCACCTGCATGTAGCGGGCCAGGACCACCAGTTCCACGTCCAGCCCGTCCACCAGTTCCATCAGCGCAGCTTCGGCCTCCGGCTTGGTCTCTGCCGTGACCGGGATGTGGTGGAACGGTATGCCGTGCCACTCCACCAGGGCTTCATGGTCCCGGTGGTTGGAGACCACTGCCACCACGTCCACGGGAAGCTCACCGATGCGCGCCCGGAAGAGCAGGTCGTTAAGGCAGTGCCCGAACTTCGACACCATGATCAGCACCTTGCGCTTGGACCCCCGGCGCTCCAGCTGCCACCGCATGCCGAACTTTTCCGCCACCGGGGCGAAGGAGTCCCGCAAGACCTCCAGCGTCGACTCGTCCCCCTCGGAGACGAAGTGCACCCGCATGAAGAAGTGCCCCTCGGTGCGCTCACCGAACTGCTTGTTGTCGATGATGTCGCAGCCGTGCTCCAGCAGGAAGCCGGAGACGGCGTGGACAATCCCGGGCCCTTCCGGGCAGTCAAGCGTCAGGACATGCTCCACCGTGGCGGGAGCCTCCCCTGCGGGCACTTCAGTTTTGGGGATCTGGGTTTCAGTAACGGTCATGGCTCAGCACTCGATCACATTCACGGCGAGTCCTCCTCGGGAGGTTTCCTTGTACTTGGTCTTCATGTCGGCTCCGGTGTCGCGCATGGTCTTGATCGCCTTGTCCAGCGAAACCTTGTGGCTGCCGTCCCCGTGCAGGGCCAGCCGGGCCGCATTGATCGCCTTCACGCTGGCGATCGCATTCCGCTCGATGCACGGGATCTGCACCAGTCCGCCCACGGGGTCGCAGGTTAGGCCCAGATTGTGCTCGATCCCCACTTCAGCGGCGTTTTCAACCTGCGCCGGCGTGCCGCCGAGCACTTCGCAGAGCCCTGCGGCGGCCATCGAGCAGGCGGAACCCACCTCACCCTGGCAGCCCACTTCGGCACCTGAGATGGAGGCATTCGTTTTGAACAGGATTCCGACGGCGGCCGCCGCCAGCAGGAAGCGGACCACGCCGTCGTCGTCAGCTCCTGGAACAAACTTCATGTAGTAGTGCAGGACGGCAGGCACGATTCCCGCGGCCCCGTTGGTGGGGGCGGTGACGATCCGCCCGCCGGCGGCATTTTCCTCGTTCACGGCGAGGGCGAACAGGTTGACCCATTCCATCGCGTGGAGTGCGTCCGTGCTGGCCGAGTCTCCTGAAAGTGTCTTGTAAAGCGCGGGCGCCCGCCGGGTTACCTTCAGGCCGCCGGGCAGGATGCCTTCGGCGTTGCAGCCGTTCTGCACGCATTCCTTCATGACGGCCCACAGCCCCAGCAGCTGCTCCCGGAGCTCGGCTTCGCTGCGCCAGGTCAGCTCGTTGGCCAGCATGACATCGGAGATGGACATGCCTTCCCGGCTGCAGATCTGCAGGAGCTCGTCCGCCGTGGAAAACGGATACGGCAGCACAGTGTCATCCGCCACCACCTTGTCCGCTCCCCGGGCGTCGCCGTCCACCACGAAGCCACCACCGATTGAGTAGAAGCTCCGCTCGCTCAGCACTGCTCCGGTGTGGTCCAAGGCCCGAAAGGTCATGCCGTTGGGGTGGGCGGGAAGGGATTTGCGGCGGTGAAGCACCACATCCTCTTCCCAGTTGAAGTCCACCCGGTGGGTGCCCGCGATCTGCAGCTCTGCGTTGAGCGCGGCGGCGGCCACCTGGTCATCCGCCGTGAACGTGTTGACGGTTTCCGGTTCCAGGCCCTGCAGTCCCAGGACCACGGCCTTGTCGGAGCCGTGGCCGCGCCCCGTGGCGCCCAGGGAACCGAAAAGTTCCGACTGGACGCGCACGGTGGAGGCCAGCTGCCCGTCGCCCTTCAGCCCGTCCGCGAAGAGCTTGGCCGCCCGCATCGGGCCAACCGTGTGTGACGACGAGGGCCCGATGCCAACAGAGAACAGGTCCAGGACGCTGAGCGCCATCAGGGGACCTCGGGCGAGGCGTACTCCCGCATGGCGTCCAGCAGCCACCGGCCCAGGAACTCGGCGAAGGAAGCGCGGGGGAAGATCCGGAAGGATTCCTCACCGGTCTTCCACAGGATGGCGGGGATGTTCGCGATCTCCGTGGAGAAGGCGGTGCCGGCCTTGAACACCCGAGGGTGCAGGTCCAGCGAGTTGCCCTTCTCCAGGACGGCGCGGGCACGGGGGCCGCTGAGTTCGAACGTGGTCCGGTTGGCGGAGAGGTCCACCACCTGGCCCGCGTCGCCGCCGAGGGCCTCCCGAAGGGCGGGAATAAGGTTCCCGCCCAGGGATTCGTGCGCCTCGGTGGGCGCCACCACCAGGAACTCGGAAGGACCAAGCCACAACACGGAGGTGTCACCGTTGGTGACCACCGAGCCTGAGCCGTCCGGGAGGCCGCCGGTGACGGCTGCCAGCCGGGCTGCCGGCTCCGAGCCGGCGTCCGCCCGGAGCCCCACCATGGTCAGGAAGGGAACTTCGGAAATCTCGGCGGTGCCGGCCAGGGAACCTGCTGCGAACGCTTCCGCCAGCTGCCGGGCAGGGCTGATGCGGGCTGCGAGGTTCTTGTCTGCGGAGGTCGGGGAAGCTGCTGTCTCAGCCATCTTTACGGGTCCCTTCGGGGTCAAAAAGCACTGTGTCTGCCACAACCACGTCCACCAGCTGGTCGCCGGCGGCTGCCACCAGCGTTTCGCCGATGCGGTTGCGTCCGTTCTTGATCAGGGCCAGGCCGAACGACCGGCCCAGCGCTGCACTGTGGTAGCTGGAGGTGACGAACCCTTCCATCGGCACCGGGCCGTAGGCGGGGTTGGTGGAGCGGCCCTTTTCCACGAGCTGGGTGCCCTCGGGCAGGCGGAGCGTGCCGTCCACGGGGAGGACGCTGACCAGGTGCTTGCGGTCCTCGCGCTGCGAATCCAGCCGAGAGTAGGAGCGCTTGCCGATGAAGTCCTTGGCCTTGGAGACAATCCACTCCATGCCGGCGTCCTGGGGAGTGACGGTGCCGTCCGTGTCCTGCCCGACGATCGGGTAACCCTTTTCGGCGCGGAGCACGTGCATGGTTTCGGTGCCGTACGGGGTGATGTTGAACTCGGCACCGGCAGCAGCGACTGCTTCCCAGGTGTTCAGGCCGTACCAGGCCGGAACATTGATCTCGTAGGCGAGTTCACCGGAGAACGAAATCCGGCAGATCCGGGCGCGGACGCCGGAGGCCAGCGTGGTTTCGCGGAAGGTCATGAACGGGAAGGCCTCGGCGTCCAGGCCGCCGTTGGCAGCCAGTTCCGGTGCCACCTTGGCTATGACTTCACGGGACTTGGGCCCGACGACGGCAATGGTGCTCCACTGCTCGGTCACCGAGGTGCACTTGACGTCCAGCTCAGGCCACTCGGTCTGCAGCCATTCCTCCAGCCAGTCCAGCACCTTGGCGGCGCCGCCGGTGGTGGTGGTCATGAAGTAGGTTTCGTCGTCCACGCGCAGGGTCACGCCGTCGTCGAAGATCATCCCGTCCGGGGTGCACATGACGCCGTAGCGTGCCGACCCCGGGGCGAGCTTCTTGAACGCGTTGGTGTACATGCGGTTCAGGAACTCGCCCGCATCCTTGCCGCGGATCTCGATCTTGCCCAGGGTGGTGGCGTCCATGAAACCCACGGACTCGCGGACTGCGGCGCATTCGCGCAGCACGGCGGCGTCCATGTCCTCCCCGTCCTGCGGGTAGTACCAGGGGCGCTTCCACTGTCCAACGTCCTCGAACAGCGCGCCCTTGGCCACGTGCCAGGGGTGGATCGAGGTGACGCGGGCAGGATCGAACAGCTCGCCGCGCTGGCGGCCGGCCAGTGCCGCGAAGGCCACCGGGGTGAACGGCGCACGGTAGGTGGTGGTGCCGATGTCGCCGATGCCGCGCGAGGCCTCGCCGGCCGTGCGCAGGGCCGCGGCAATGACGCCGATGGCGTTGACGCCCGAGGTCTTGCCCTGGTCATTGGCGGTGCTGATGGAGGTGTACCGCTTGATGTGCTCCACGGAGCGCATGCCGGCGCCGGTGGAGCGAAGCACGTCCGCCACCGACTGGTCGCGCTGGAAGTCCACGAAGTGGTCGTGCCAGTCATCCGGCGTGCCGTTTTCGCCAGGGACCAGCCACAGCTGGCGGGTGGGGGCGGAAGCCTTCGGCTCGCCGATGACGGAAGGTTCGACGGCGGATTCGAACCCGGCAGCGACGGCCGCCCGTGCGCCGGCGGAGATGCCCTCGGTGACGCAGTCGGCGGTGGCGAAGGAGCCGCGGCCGGAGCCGATGGTCTGCTGGTTGGGCACTTCGGTGCTGGGCACGAACGCGGCCAGGTCCTCGTCCCAGCGCAGCTTGCCCTGCCGCTGCGAGTGCAGGTGGACCAGCGGGCTCCAGCCGCCGGACACCGCCAGCAGGTCGGCGGCGATCTGCTCGACGCCCGAGGTGAGCTCGCCATCGTCATTGATGCTGCGGACCGTGACGCCATCCAGCCGGCCGTCGGCGCCTGCGGAGGTGTTGGCTACCGCGCTGCCGATCAGCACCCGGATGCCGGATTCGACGGCGGCCGTCGCCACGGCGGTGAGCTGGGGACGGGCGTCCACCACGGCTGCGACCTTGACGCCTGCGGCCGTGAGGTCGGTGGCGACGGCATAGGCGCTGTCATTGGTGGTGCTGATGACCACGCGCTTGCCGGCGGCAACACCGTACCGGTTGAGGTAGCTGCGCACGGCCGAGGCCAGCATGATGCCTGGACGGTCATTGTTCTCGAACACCAGGGGACGCTCGTGGGCGCCGGGAGCCAGCACCACCTGGTTGGCACGGATGTGCCAAATCCGCTGGCGCGAGACGCCGGGTGCAGCGGGGCTGGAGAGGTGGTCGGTGCGGTTCTGGACGGCGATGACGTAGTTGGCGTCGTAGGCACCGAACGCGGTGGTGCGGTTCAGGACGGTGGATTCGGATCCGGAAACCAGCTCGGCTTCAACGTCGGCAACCCATTCCAGCGCCGGCTTGCCTTCGATGGTCTCTGCCAGGCCCTCGGCGGTGGAGCCGGAGAGCAGGGAACCGCCGAGTTCGGGCTGGTCGTCGAGCAGCATGACGCGGGCTCCGGTGCGGACGGCTTCGCGGGCCGCGGCGAGGCCGGCGGGGCCGCCGCCGATCACCAGGACGTCGGTGTGGACGTACTTCTTGTCGTACTCGGCGCGGTCGTCCTCCGGGTCAAGCTTGCCCAGGCCGTTCAGCAGCGTGGCCTGCAGGCCGTCCACCAGGGAGACAGTGGTGGCGGGGAGCATGGATTCGGCCACGTGGCCAGGGAAGCGGGCTTCCACACGGACCAGGGCGTTGGCCTCTTCGACGCCGGCGGACATGATGCCGCGGGGCCGGTCCTCGTAGAGCGAGTTCCCGGCGGCGATGCGGCCGTTGGCCAGCAGGGCGGAAGCC
>Ga0308170_10000289_pt1 | contig 74504 bp, 70 predicted proteins | sample PhyBR2_2_FD_202136 | JGI IMG/M metagenome (GOLD analysis project Ga0308170, IMG submission 202136) | Phyllosphere microbial communities from UC Gill Tract Community Farm, Albany, California, United States - DLSLSB.R2 | ecosystem: Host-associated > Plants > Phyllosphere > Unclassified | place... | reverse complement strand
GACTGCCTACGAGTTCGGCGTCAGCGGACACGGCGGAAGCTTCCAGCCGCTGCACGACATGATCACCGGCAAGGGCCAGGGCCAGTCCCACGAGTCCGTGCAGCCGGCAGCGGGAGCACAGAAGGCAAAGCCGGCAACAGGTAAGGAAAGCGTGGGGGCATGAAACTGATCACTGCAATCGTCAGGCCGGAAAAGCTCGAAGCCATCCGTGAAGGACTGGAAGCCTACGGCGTACAGGGCCTGACCGTCAGCGCGGCCAGCGGCTACGGCCGGCAGCGCGGCTACACCGAGGTCTACCGCGGAGCAGAATACAACGTGGACCTGCTGCCCAAGATCCGGGTGGAGGTGCTCGCCACGGATGAGCAGGCCGACGACATCCTGGACGTGATCATCGCCAGCTCCAACACCGGCAGGGCCGGGGACGGCAAAGTCTGGACCATCGACGTCCATGAAGCAGTCCGGGTACGGACCGGGGAGCGCGGAGTGGCCGCCATCTAGGCGGCCCCTGGCTCCAAAAAGCCGCCTTCGCGCTTGAAGGACAACGGAAACAAAGACAGGTGGGGCGGGAACCGGAAGGTTCCCGCCCCACCTGTCTTTGTTTCCACCCGAAAGCGGCGGAAGCCCGCTCAGTCCCCCACGGCGGGGGTGGGTTGGCGGTTGGTGGGCCACGACGCCGGACCGGCCGAACCGGCGTCGTACTCCTCCAGCGGGACCTCCCCGCGCTCCCAGGCCTTTAGGACCGGCTCAACGATCCGCCAGCAGTCCTCCGCCGTGTCGCTCCGGACGGACAGCAGCGGGTCGCCTGCCAGCACGCCTTCCAGCACTTCGCCGTAGGGCAGGAGGTCGGAGGCGCTCAGTTCCGCTTCCAACGTGACCCGGCCCAGGCTGAAGATGTTCCCGGGGCCGTTCACGTCGACGTCGAATTCCAGGGTGTCCGGGCCGAAACCGATCCGCAGCTGGTTGGGGGAGTCCACCCCGGTGAATCCCTCGGGCAGGTGGGGCACCGGCAGGAAGGTCACCACAGCTTCCTTGCGCCTATCACCCAGTGCCTTGCCCGAGCGCAGGATGAAGGGCACGCCCCGCCAGCGCCAGTTGTCTATTCCTACCTGGATCTCGGCGAGTGTTTCCGTTTCGCGTCCGGGGTCCACGCCTTCCTCCCTGGCATAGTCGGGGACGTCCTTCCCTGCAACGGAGCCTGCCGTGTAGCGGGCCCTCCGCGTTGATTCAGTGAAGGGGGCGCTGACGCTGCTGGCCCGCAGGACGGTGGAGACTGCGTCGCGGAGGTCGCGCTCGCCGATGGTGGCGGGCGGCTCGATGGCCATGATCGCCATGACCTGCAGGAGGTGGCTTTGGATCATGTCCCGGAGGGCGCCGGCGTTGTCGTAATACCGGGCGCGTCCTTCCAAGGCCAGGTCCTCGTCGAAGAAGATTTCCACCTTCTCCACGTGCTGCCTGTTCCACACCGGCTCAAGGAAATTGTTGGCGAACCGCAGGCCCAGGATGTTCAGGACGGTGGCCTTGCCCAGGAAGTGGTCGACGCGGTGGACGTGGTCCTCAGGGACCAGCCGTGCCAGCGTCCGGTTCAGGGACCGTGCGGATTCCTCACTGGAGCCGAACGGCTTCTCCATGACCAGGCGGGTGCCTTCCGGGACTTCCTGTGGCTGGAGGGTTTCGCAGGCGAGCTGGCTGATCCGGGGAGGAAGTGCGAAATAGACTGCCACCGGGCCTTGCAGGCTCTTCAGCAATGCCGCGAGCGCACCTTTGGCGGTGACATCCACCTGGTGGTAAACCGTGTCTTTCTGAACCGCCTCAAGCGATTCCTTGCCGTGCGCAGCAGCCGTGCCGGCAGCGGCCTCGAAGGAGGACTGGACGCGTTCCCGCCATTGGTCCGGCGTCCACGGATCGGATCCGGCCCCCACCAGGCGCAGGCCTTTTGTGTGGCCTGCCGCGACAAGCCGGGCCAGGCCCGGAAGCAGGAGCCGGCCGGTGAGGTCGCCCGAGGCACCAAGGATGAGCAGGGTCTTCACTGTTGTTTGGCTCGTCATTTTGCCAGCATGCCACCTACCGCGCCTGACTTGATACCCTAGATAGTCGAGTCCCGATCATCTCCTGAAAGAAGTTCACGGCGCGTGTTCAATTCACTCTCTGACCGGTTGACAGCAACCTTCAAGAATCTCCGCGGCAAGGGCCGCCTCACGGAGGCCGATGTTGATGCCACCGTCCGGGAGATCCGCCGTGCCCTCCTGGACGCGGACGTTGCCGTCCCGGTGGTCCGGGAGTTCACCGGGCGGGTCCGCGAACGGGCGCTGGGCGCCGAGGTCTCGGCTGCGCTGAACCCGAGCCAGCAGATCGTCAAGATCGTCAACGAGGAACTCCAGGAGATCCTTGGCGGCGAGACGCGCAGGATCCGGCTGGCAAAGAACGGCCCCACGGTCATCATGCTCGCCGGCCTCCAGGGCGCGGGCAAGACCACCCTGGCCGGCAAGCTGTCGAAATGGCTGAAGGCCCAGGGCCACAGCCCCATACTGGTGGCCTGCGACCTCCAGCGCCCCAATGCTGTTACCCAACTCCAGGTGGTGGGCCAGCGCGCCAATGTGCCGGTCTTCGCCCCGCACCCCGGAGCCACCTCCACCGAGCTGGACCAGCCCGCCGGGGACCCGGTCGCCGTCGCGCGTGCCGGCGTCGAGGAAGCCCGCCAGAAGCTGCATGACGTCGTTATCGTCGACACCGCCGGACGCCTCGGCGTGGACGCCGACATGATGGAGCAGGCCCGCCAGATCCGCCGCGCCATCGTGCCCAACGAAGTCCTGTTCGTGATCGACTCCATGATCGGCCAGGACGCCGTCAACACGGCGCTTGCCTTCGATGAAGGCGTCAACTTCACGGGCATCGTGCTGTCCAAGCTCGACGGCGACGCCCGCGGTGGTGCCGCGCTCTCCGTCGCGTCGGTCACCGGCAAGCCCGTCATGTTCGCCTCCACCGGCGAAGGCCTGGACGACTTCGAGCTGTTCCACCCGGACCGGATGGCCTCGCGCATCCTGGACATGGGCGACATCCTCACCCTTATCGAACAGGCCGAAAAGGCCTGGGACAAGGATGAAGCTGCCCGGATGGCGAAGAAGTTCGCCGACCAGGAAGACTTCACCCTTGAGGACTTCCTGGCCCAGATGCAGCAGATCCGCAACATGGGCTCCATGAAGAAGATGCTCATGATGATGCCCGGTGCGCAGAACATCCGGCAGCAGCTGGAGCAGTTCGACGAGCGGGAAATCGACCGCGTGGAGGCCATTGTCCGGTCGATGACGCCGCACGAGCGGCTGGCGCCGAAGATCATCAACGGTTCACGGCGGGCCCGCATCGCCCGTGGTTCCGGCGTCCACGTCTCCGAGGTCAACGGCCTGCTGGAACGCTTCGCCCAGGCCCAGAAGATGATGAAGAAGATGGCCCAGGGCGGCATGCCGGGCATGCCAGGGATGCCGGGAATGCCCGGTGCCGGCGCGGGTTCGCGGAAGAACGCAAAGAACGCCCCCAAGAAGAAGGCCAAGTCGGGCAACCCGGCCAAGGCGGCACAGGAACGCAAGGAGCTGGAGGCCCGCCGCGCCAACGCAGCCAAGGCCCTGCCCACCGGCGCGGCATTCGGCCAGCAGGGCGGGGACTTCGATCCGTCCCAGCTGAACCTGCCCAAGGGCTTCGACAAGTTCCTGGGCAAGTAGGAGTTCCCCGGCATCAGGAAGCGCCAGGTGTCGTTTTGACCGCTCAAGACGACACCTGGCGCTTTTTCGTTGGGATGTCGGCAGCGTGGAATAGGGTTGGGACATGTTCAAGCAGAGGGTAGTGTTCGTGCACGGCGCCGGTACCTTTGGTGCCGCCGCATGGCCGCGCCAGCACGGTATGGCACTGTCCTATGACGCCCTGTTCCTCCGCCGGCACGGCTTCGACCCGGTCGCCGAGCCCCTGGAATCGTCCTTCGCCGAGGATGCCGCCATCATCCTTCGCTCCCTGGCCGACGATGGCCGCGGCGCCGCCGGTGGCCATGTGGTGGCACACGCACAAGGCGCGATTGCGGCGATGATGGCCGCCGTCGAATGCCCGGACCTGGTTTTTTCACTGACCCTCGTGGAGCCGGCCTGCCTGTCACTGACGGCGGAACTTCCTGCCACGGCTGCCCACATCAGCCTCATGGAGCCCCTGTTCGAGGTCCGGCACCAGCTCAGCGACGAAGACTTCCAGCGTGAATTCGTCCGGAGGGTGTATGCCACGGACCTTCAGCAGCCCGCCACCACGGAGGAAAAACGGTCTGCCCGCAGGCTGAGGCTCCAGGCCCCGGCCTGGGAGGCGCCGCTCCACATCGTCCCCGGCGTGCCCACACTGGTGCTGACCGGCGGGTGGGAACCCCTCTATGAGGAAATTGCCGGATACCTTCGGGAGACCGGTGCCCTGCACCGCGTCGCCGCGGGCGGGCACCGGCCCCATGACTCGCCCGACGGCGACCGGGCCATCCGGCAGTTCATTGGCGGGGTCAGCCTGAGCCAGCCCGCCCAGGCGTCCTAGCTGTCGGCGGGAACGCGAAGCTCCGGCAGGTAGACCTTGCCGCCGGCCGCCAGGAATTCCTGGCTCTTCTCCCGCATCCCGTCAACCGCCCCGGCCAGCGCCGCCTGCGCTTCCGCTGATCCGAATTCGTCCCGGATGTCCTGGCTGATCCGCATCGAGCAGAACTTTGGACCGCACATGGAACAAAAGTGCGCCGTCTTGGCAGGCTCGGCCGGAAGGGTTTCGTCGTGGAACGACTCGGCCGTCACCGGGTCCAGGGACAGTGCGAACTGGTCCCGCCAGCGGAATTCGAACCGGGCTTTGGACAGGGCGTCATCGCGTTCATGCGCCCCGGGGTGGCCCTTGGCGAGGTCGGCTGCGTGCGCGGCGATCTTGTAGGTGATGACGCCGGTCTTGACATCGTCCTTGTTGGGCAGGCCGAGGTGTTCCTTGGGGGTGACGTAGCAGAGCATCGCGGTGCCGTACCGGGCGATCTCGGTGGCGCCGATTGCCGAGGTGATGTGGTCATAGCCGGGGGCGACGTCGGTCACCAGCGGCCCCAGGGTGTAGAACGGCGCGCCCTTGCACAGCTCCTGCTGGCGCTCGACGTTTTCGCGTACCAGGTGGAAGGGGACGTGGCCGGGGCCTTCCACCATCACCTGCACGTCGTACTCCCAGGCGCGCTGCGTCAGCTCTGCCAGGGTGTCCAGCTCCGCGAACTGCGCGGCGTCGTTGGCATCGGCCGTGGAGCCGGGGCGCAGCCCGTCGCCGAGGGAGAAGGCGACGTCGTACTTGGCGAAGATTTCGCACAGCTCATCGAAGTGCGTGTACAGGAAGTTTTCCTGGTGGTGGGCCAGGCACCATCCGGCCATGATCGACCCGCCGCGGGAGACAATGCCCGTCACGCGGTTGGCCGTCAGCGGAACATACCGGAGCAGCACGCCGGCATGGATGGTCATGTAGTCCACGCCCTGCTCGCACTGCTCAATGACCGTGTCGCGGAAGATCTCCCAGGTCAGCGCGTTGGCTTCGCCGTTCACCTTTTCCAGGGCCTGGTAGATCGGAACGGTGCCGATCGGCACGGGCGAGTTTCTGATGATCCACTCCCGCGTGGTGTGGATGTCGTCGCCTGTGGACAGGTCCATGACGGTGTCGGCGCCCCACTGGGTGGCCCACTGCAGCTTGTCCACTTCCTCGGAGATGGAACTGGTCACCGCGGAGTTGCCGATGTTCGCGTTGATCTTCACCAGGAAGGCCTTGCCGATGATCATCGGCTCCGATTCCGGATGGTTGATGTTGCTGGGAATGATGGCCCGGCCCGCGGCTAGTTCGCTGCGGACCAGTTCAACGTCGCAGTTTTCGCGCAGCGCCACGAAGCGCATTTCCTGGGTGATGATGCCCTGCCGGGCATAGTGCATCTGCGTCACCGTCCTGCCGCCGACGGCGCGGCGGGGCACCGGCTGGGCGCCCTTCCATTCGGCGGACGCGGCGCCGCGGCGCACAGCCGAGCGGCCGTCGTCGAGCAGGTTGCGCTCCCGGCCGCTGTAGGGCTCCGTGTCCCCGCGCGCCTCGATCCATTCGGCGCGGAACGGCTGCAGGCCGCGCACGGGGTCACTGCCCGGACCTGCGGTCCGGTAGGTCCGGAACGGTTCATTTGGCTGCCCGTTGGGTGATGGCTCCAGGGCAATCTCCGTCACGGGCACCCGGATCCCGGCGCCGGCATCTTCGATGAACGCCAGCGAATGCGACGCCAGGGACTGGGTCACCCCGGGAGTGGTAGTGTCCCCGGGCTCTCCGGTGGACGGCTGGTGGGCAGGGTTCAACTGGGTGTTTTGTGTACTCAAGGGAATACTCACTTCCTTCGCCGGCATTACCCGGACAGGTTCAACGGTCGCAGGCTGCATCAGCCCGATCTCAGCCCCTGCAGGGGCACCCGTGTGGTCAGCAACGAAGCTATCACAGGCGCCCGGAACAGTCGTGTCACAAATGCGGGTGCTAGCCTGACCGGGCACTGAAAGGAGCCGGCATGGCAGGAATCATTCACTTTCGCGGGCCCGTACTCACGGCACCGGACCGGGTACGCCACGGGCTCTGGTCAGTGGACGGCAAACTGACGTTCACGCCGCCGGCTGCCCCTCCCGACCACCTCCTCGACGGCTGGGTCCTGCCCGGGTTCGTGGACGCCCACTGCCACATCGGGCTGGGCCCGGGTGGGCCAGTGGAGCCTGCTGCCGCCCGGGACCAGGCACTCGCCGACCTCAACGCCGGAACCCTGCTGGTGCGGGACGCCGGCTCACCTGCGGACACCCGGTGGATGCAGGGCGGCCGGGAGTTCCCGGTGCTGATCCGCGCCGGCCGCCACGTGGCCCGGACCCGGCGCTATCTGCGCGGGTTCGCCGAGGAAGTCGAGCCGGAGGGCCTCGTGGAGGCCGTCCGGAAGCAGGCGCGCGACGGCGACGGCTGGGTCAAGCTCGTGGGGGACTGGATTGACCGGAGCGCCGGTGACCTGGCTCCGTCCTTTCCTGCCGCCGTCGTCCGTGACGCCGTCCATGCGGCCCATGACGAAGGCGCCCGGGTGACCGCCCATTGTTTCGCCGAGGACACCCTGGACCAGGTGCTGGACGCAGGGATCGACTGCGTCGAGCACGCCACCGGTCTCCTTCCCCGGCACCTGCCGCGGTTCGTGGAACAAGGGGTGCCGATCGTGCCCACGCTCATCAACATCGCCACCTTCCCGGACATTGCAGCGCAGTCTGACGCAAAGTTTCCCAGGTACGCAGCCCACATGCGCGCCCTGTGGGAGGGCCGCCTGGAGCGTGTGGCGCAGGCCCATGCCGCGGGCGTGCGGATATTTGCAGGAACCGATGCTGGCAGCGTGATCCGGCACGGCAGGATTGCCGACGAGATCCTTGCGCTGCATGCCGCCGGCCTCCCCATGGCAGCTGCCCTGGATGCCGCCTGCTGGTCAGCCCGGAGGTGGTTGGGCGCGGAAGGCCTGGAGGAAGGGGCCCGCGCGGACGTGGTGCTGTGCAGCGACGATCCGCGGGCGGTGCCGGACACGATCAGGACACTCACCCACGTGGTCCTGGCCGGACGCATCATCCGCTGATTTCTGCCCTTTCAGGACTTGGAATAAATTGAAGCTTCAAGTAATTTTAACATGTGACAGGCCGGCAACCGGGCGGCCTTCCAATACAAGGAGCTTCAGATGACCGCAGCACCCAGCAGCCAGGATCTTCTTCCTGCCGACCTCGCCATGGGCACGGTGATGCTCAAGGTGGGCGACATGAAGGTCATGACCGACTACTACCAGCGCGCGCTGGGCCTTGAAGTGGTGGCCGAACAGGACGGCGGGCTCTACCTTGGCCGGTTGGGCCGCCCCCTGGTCCACCTGGCACCGGCGCCGGGGCTGAATCTTCCCGGCAGGGGAGAGGCCGGCCTGTTCCACACGGCATTGCTGTTCGAGGACCAGGGGTCCCTTGCCGCCACGATCGCCACCGCGGCCCAGTATGAGCCGCGGTCCTTTACCGGCAGCGCCGACCACCTGGTGAGTGAGGCCTTCTACTTCACCGATCCCGAAGGCAACGGCATTGAGCTGTACTGGGACCGGCCCCGCAGCAACTGGTCCTGGAACGGGACCGATGTGGTCATGGACAGCCTCGCACTGTCGCCCCAGCGCTACCTTGACCAGCACCTTACCGAGGCGTCGCTTGAAGGCCAGCGGCAGGCATCCGCCGGGGTGGGCCACGTCCACCTGCAGGTGGGCGACGTCCAGACGGCCCGGGACTTCTACGTCGGAACCTTGGGGTTTGAAAAGACCGCCGGCTGGCACGGCCAGGCACTGTTCGTCTCCGCCGGCCGGTACCACCACCACATGGCCATGAACGTCTGGAACAGCCGCGGCGCCGGACCGCGAAAGGACACGCTTGGACTGGGCGAGGTGCTCATCGAGGTTCCCTCCGGGGACGACGTCGGAGCGCTGGCTGACCGGCTCAAGGTCGCCGGCGTGCCCGCGCACCACACCGGAGCGGAGCTTCGCTTCGAGGATCCCTGGCGGAACAGGCTGCGGGTGGCGGTCCGCTGACCGGTGCCCGTCACCGCCCCGCGTGCATCGGCGCCCCCGCAACTACTAGGCTGATCCCGTACGGCCGGGCCGCAGGCAGCGGACGGCGCGCAGTTCCGCCAACGGAAGAAGGGCACCCCCATGGGCTTCACCGAGATCTTTGCCGCCACCCATGACGCCGCGCTGAAACGCGCCGGCATCCTTGACGAAGGCGGCGCTGCGGGGGCGGATGCCAGCCCTGCGGGCAAGGCGGTGCGTATCCCGGACATCAGCGACTTTGAAGTGGAGCAGCTCGGGGACCTCGCCGGGACGGCCGTGCACGCCGGTGGCGCAGACTATGAGCTGACCCTGGTGGACGTCGCCAGCGACACCCTCCTTGCGGTGCCGCCGGCCATGGTGCGCGCCCTCGCGGACCTGCTTACCTACGAGACCGAAGGCGACGGCAACGTGCTCGAGGAAGTTGCCGAGCAGTGGGCGGCGCAGGAAGACATGCCATTCGACGCCGGGCAGGCGCGCACCTACGTGCAGCAGGTGGCGGAACTCGCCGCCGGAATCGACGATTCGGAGCGCACGGGGCTGTACGTCTGGTCCGCCTGACCTTTCCTGCCTGCACCTGCGGAACCATCCGGCATTCCTGCAGGCTCCCGCGGTGGACGGTCCGGCGGTTCCAAGTTCGAAATAACGCCGCCCATCTGGCACAATGGACAGGTACTCGATCCGCGCGGCCCCTCTCTCCGTGTCCGGATCCTGTCCTTCGAGCCCGCAAGTACGGCCCGCCCCACGGGTGCAGAAAGCCGGGTTCACCCCTTTTCTGAAACAGGAGTGACCACAAAAGTGGCCGTAAAGATTCGCCTTAAGCGCTTCGGCAAGATGCGCGCCCCGTACTACCGCATCGTCGTTGCGGACTCACGCACCAAGCGTGATGGCCGCGCCATCGAGGAAATCGGCAAGTACCACCCCACCGAAGAGCCCTCGTTCATCGAGGTCAACTCCGAGCGTGCCCAGTACTGGCTCTCCGTCGGCGCCCAGCCGTCCGAGCAGGTTGCCGCGATCCTGAAGATCACCGGCGACTGGCAGAAGTTCAAGGGCCTGCCGGGCCAGGAAGGCACCCTCAAGACCAAGGTCGAGAAGGAATCCTTCGTTGCCCCGGAGAAGGGCTCGGTCATCATCCCGGAAGCCATCACCAAGAAGGCCTCCAAGTCTGACGCTGCCGAGGCCCCGGCCGACGCCGAAGCTGAGACCACCGAGGCTGAGTAAGTTGCTGGCAGAAGCGCTGGAGCACCTGGTCCGCGGAATCGTCGATTCCCCGGATGACGTCAAGGTCAGTTCGAAGAGCAACCGCCGCGGGGACACCCTCGAGGTGCGCGTTCACCAGGACGACCTGGGACGGGTGATTGGCCGGCAGGGCCGGACGGCGCGCGCTTTGCGCACCGTCGTGGCGGCGCTGGCCGGCGGCGAACCGGTGCGGGTCGACGTCGTCGACACCGACCGCCGCCGCTGAGCGCTCGGCAACATTCAGTTTCTGCTCCGGCCCCTCCACCACAGGTGGAGGGGCCGGAGTGCTTTATCAACAAAAGCCCCAACAAAACCACCACAACCCGGAACAGAGGAACAGATGCAGCTTCAGGTGGCACGGATTGGCAAGCCGCACGGCATTCGCGGGGAAGTCACGGTCCAGGTGCTGACCGACGCTCCGGAGGACCGCTTCGTCCCCGGCACGGAGTTCGTGGTTGAGCCTGCTACGGCAGGGCCCCTGACCGTAAGCAGTGCCCGCTGGAACAAGGACATCCTGCTCCTCGGGTTCGAGGAAGTGGCGGACCGCAATACGGCCGAAACCCTCCGCGGCGCCAAGCTGTTCATCGAAACGGAAGAGCTTGACGAGGACGACGACGAGGGATGGTACGAGCACGAACTCGTCGGCCTGGAGGCGCGGGTGGGGACACAGGTGGTGGGCAAGGTGACCGCCCTGAACACCATGCCCGTCCAGGATCTGCTTCTGGTCACTACCCCGGAAGGGGCTGAAATCCTCGTCCCGTTCGTGGAGCAAATCGTTCCCGAGGTCAATATCGAGGAAGGCTTCATCCTCCTCACCCCGCCGGACGGCCTCTTCGAACTCAATACCGAAGACTCCGCCCCCTCCGCAACGGAAAGCGCTGACTAGATGCGGGTCGACGTCGTCAGCATCTTTCCCGAGTACCTGGCTCCGCTGGAACTCTCCCTGATTGGCAAGGCGCGGCAGGACGGAATCCTCGACCTGCACGTCCACGACCTGCGCAGCTTCACCACCGACAAGCACCGTTCCGTCGACGACACCCCGTATGGCGGCGGCGCCGGGATGGTGATGAAGCCCGAACCCTGGGCGCAGGCACTCTCCGCCGTCGCGGACGGACGTCCGGACCCCGCCCGCCGGCCCGTGCTGATCGTCCCGTCACCCGCAGGTGAACGCTTTACCCAGGCCCTCGCCTACGAACTGGCGGAAGAGCAGCACCTGGCCTTCGCCTGCGGCCGGTATGAAGGCATTGACGAGCGGGTCATCGAATGGGCGCAGGAACATTTCACCGTCCGTCCCGTCAGCCTGGGCGACTATGTGCTCAACGGTGGGGAAGTGGCCGTACTTGCCATGGTGGAAGCCATCGGCAGGCTGCTTCCCGGCGTGGTGGGTAACCCCGAGTCCCTGGTGGAGGAGTCCCACTCCGACGGACTCCTGGAGTACCCCGTCTACACCAAGCCCTCGGTCTGGCGCGACCGCGAAGTGCCCCCTGTCCTCCTCAGCGGCAACCACGGCAGGATCGCGCAATGGCGGCGCCACGAACAGTACCGCCGGACGGCCCAGCGCCGGCCGGACCTGCTGGAAGGGTTCGACGCGGGCAGCCTGCCGCGTGCCGACCGTACCGAACTGCACAGCCTGGGGTACGACATCGTGGACGGCAAACTAGTGCACCGCCCGGATGCAGCGGCCGGGCAGCAGGATTAATCCCGGCGGAATTGGCGTAACCCTGCCGCTGTGGCAAAATTAACCCTTGTGTCTGCTGGGTCCGCACCTGCCACAGGGGGTAGCGCGGCCAACAGCCGGACAACCGGCCCATCAACCCTTGAAGCGGCCGGACCACTTTTTCTTCGGCGGTGAGACCCGGCCTGCCCATCAGCAGCCGGACTTGACCGCCGTGACCCAAAGTGAATGACCTGTGGCGTTCACCAGGAGTGCAATCATGCATATTCTCGATTCCGTCGATGCAGCCTCGCTGCGCAACGATGTTCCCGAATTCCGCGCGGGCGACACCCTCAAGGTGCACGTGAACATCATCGAAGGCAAGAACACCCGTGTCCAGGTATTCCAGGGCTTCGTCCTGGGCCGCCAGGGTGACGGCGTGCGCGAAACCTTCACCGTCCGCAAGGTTTCCTTCGGTGTCGGTGTGGAGCGTACCTTCCCGGTGCACTCCCCGATCATCGAAAAGATCGAGGTTGTCACCAAGGGTGACGTCCGCCGCGCCAAGCTGTACTACATGCGTGCGCTGCGTGGCAAGGCCGCCAAGATCAAGGAAAAGCGCGACTTCAGCTCCGCCAAGTAAGTCCTGCCGGACTTCACCCAGGCAGGAGCGCGGCCGTAGCCGGCAAGCGCCGGAGCACTGCACCAGCGCCAGGATACGGACCATGCACCAGACAAAACGCCAGCCCCGCAAAAAGGGCTGGCGTTTTGTTTTGGCGGCCTTGGTCGTGGCGGTCGCCATCAGCGGACTGGTGCGGTCCCTCTGGCTGGATGTCTACTTCATCCCTTCCAATTCCATGGAACCGCTCCTGCAGGGCGGGGACCGCATCCTGGTGTCCCGCACCGATTTCCAGGGCGAACCCATCAGGCACGGCGACGTGGTTGTCTTTGACGGCCGCGGCAGTTTTGCGCCCCTCAACAGCGGCAAGGGTCCGGTTATGGATGCCGCCGCCTCGGCCCTGCAATGGGTTGGGCTCACGGGAAGTGACACCACCTACGTCAAGCGCGTTATCGGCCTCCCCGGGGACGCCGTGGCCTGCTGCGATGCGGGCGGGCACGTCACCGTCAATGGATCCGCCCTGGACGAGCCCTATATCTTCCCCGGGGATGCCCCCAGTACCCAAAAGTTCAACGTGGTGGTCCCGCAGGGCAGGCTCTGGCTGATGGGGGACCACCGCTCCGTGTCCGCCGATTCCCGCAGCCTGCTCGGTGCCCCCGGCGGCGGCCTGGTCCCGGTGGACCGGGTGATCGGCCGGCCGGTCCAGATCCTCTGGCCGCTTGATAGATTTGCTCCAGTAGCACGGCCGCCCGCAGCGGTGCCCACAACACAGAACGGACGGTAAATGCCCGAGAACCAAGCGCGGAACCCCGACCCGCGCCACGACGGCCCCACAGAACCGCCGGCCGTTCCAGCCTCCGGGACTCCTGACGCCGGAGAAGCCGCCGGCTCCGTCAACCGGCGCAACCGGACGGCCTCGAAAACCGCCGCGAAATCCGGCAACCCGCTGCTGGGATGGCTGAAGGAAATCGCCACCGTCGTGGTCATCGCGGTGGTGCTGTCCTTCCTGATCAAGACCTTCCTGTTCCGGGCTTTTTTCATCCCCTCGGAGTCCATGGTGAACACCCTGGACATCGACGACCGGATCTTCGTCAACCTCCTGGTTCCGGAGCCCTTCGCACTCAGCCGCGGAGACGTCGTGGTATTCCGTGACACCAAGGGCTGGCTGCCGCCCGCCCCGGCCAAGGAACAGGGCCCGTTCACCTGGGTCCAGGACGGCCTGACATTCGTTGGACTCCTGCCTGACAATACGGACCAGCACCTCGTCAAGCGCGTCATCGGGCTCCCCGGCGACCATGTGGTGTGCTGTGACGCCGGCGGTAAACTGACCATCAACGGAACCTCCATCGACGAGGCCTACATCAATCCCGCCGAGGTCCCGCAGGTCCGCAACTTCGACGTCACCGTCCCGGAAGGCAAGGTGTGGGTGATGGGCGACAACCGCAACCACTCAGCCGATTCCCGTGCCCACATGGAGACCGACGGCGGATTCATCGACCTCAAGGACCTGGAAGGCAAGGCCGCCGTCATCGCCTGGCCGTTGAACCGGATCAAGACACTGGACAACTATCCGGATGTCTTCAAGAACGTCCCGGCGGCGCGCTGACCATGTCTTCCGCGGTGCAGACCTCCCCGGCGCCCACGCCACGTTCCGGCACTAAGCCGTCGGCCCGTGGCGGCAAGGCTCCCACACTGCGGCATGAGCGTACCTTCAAGGCCCAGGGAATCCGATTGCTTGCCGGTGTGGATGAGGTGGGCCGCGGCGCCCTTGCCGGACCTGTCAGCGTGGGAATTGCCGTAGTGGATCTGGAACGCCAAAAGCCGCTGGCCGGCGTGCGGGACAGCAAGCTCCTCAGCCCCGCGGAACGCGAACGGCTGGATCCCCTGGTGCGGCGCTGGAGCGTCGCCTCGGCGGTGGGGCACGCAAGCGCCGGCGAGATCGATTCGCTCGGCATCATCGCTGCCCTGCGGCTCGCCGGAACCCGGGCCTGGGGCAGCATCCTCGGCGCCGGGGTCGTTCCGGACGCCGTGCTGCTGGATGGAAGCCACAACTGGCTTTCACCGGCGGAGCAGCTCTCCCTGTTCGACCAGCCGGTGCTTGAGGCCTCCTGTGACGCGCCCGTCCACACCAAGGTGAAGGCGGACATGCAGTGCCTCAGCGTGGCGGCCGCGAGCGTCATAGCCAAGGTGGAACGGGACCGGATCATGCGCGGCCTGCACATCGAATACCCGGCTTATGGATGGGACGTCAACAAGGGGTATGCCACCCGCACGCACCGCGACGTCCTGCGTGCCGCCGGGCCCACGCCTTACCACCGGGTCAGCTGGCGGCTGCTGGGCGGTGAACTGCAGGGCGTCGAGGTGCCCGACGGGGACGAGCCGTTCGACGACTGACCCCGCCCTGCGGCGGCAGCCGTGCCGGACATGGTGCAAGATGGAAGCATGAGTGCTGAAGATCTTGAGAACTATGAAACCGACATGGAGCTTCAGCTCTATCGTGAATACCGCGACGTCGTCGGCCTCTTCAGCTACGTCGTCGAGACCGAGCGGCGCTTCTACCTCGCCAACCATGTGGACCTCCAGGCCCGCAGCGCTGACGGCGAAGTCTATTTCGACCTGACCCTCCAGGATGCCTGGGTATGGGACGTCTACCGCTCTGCGCGGTTCGTCAAGAGCGTCCGGGTCCTGACCTTCAAGGACGTCAACGTCGAGGAACTGCCCCGCAACGAAGAACTGGCGCTGCCCAAGGACGTGGACCTGGGCAACTAGACCCTCCCGCAGTCCCACTTACCCTCCACAGAGGCCCCTGTCCACATACGGCAGGGGCCTCCTGTCGTCCGTGGCCGCCCGCCTGCAGGCTGGTTGCGGAGGTAGACATGAAATCGAAAGATCTGCTGGGCAGGCACGGCGAAGACCTTGCGGCCGGCCTTCTCGAGGCGCTGGGCATGCTCGTTGTGGAGCGCAACTGGAGGTGTTCTGAGGGCGAGATCGACATCGTTGCCCTCGACGGCGACACTTTGGTCATCGCCGAAGTCAAGACCCGCCGCACCCTGGACTATGGCCATCCCTTCGAAGCCGTGGGCACGGAAAAGCTAGCGCGGCTGCATCGCCTGGGGGCAGCGTGGTGCCGTGACCGGGAGCTGCGTATGCCCCTGCGCCGCGTGGACGTCATTGCTGTCGTGGACGACGGCGGCGGGGAACCCGTGCTGGAACACCTCAAGGGGGTGGGGTGATGGTGCTCGGCCGGACCTACTCAGTGGCCCTGGTGGGGCTCAACGGATACATGGTGGAGGTCGAGGCGGACATCGGGCAGACGCTGCCCGCCTTCGTCATCCTGGGACTGCCGGATGCAGCCCTCAACGAAGCCAAGGAGCGCATCCGCTCGGCCGCAAAGAACTCCGGGATCCCGCTCAGCCGCAGGAAGATCACCGCAAACCTCATCCCCGCCTCGCTGCCCAAGCGTGGCTCGGGTTTCGACCTTGCCGTCACCATGGCTGTGCTCAGGGCCGCGAACGACATCAAACCTACCGGACGCACCGTCTTCATCGCCGAACTGGGCCTCGACGGCCGGTTACGGCCGGTCCGCGGCGTCCTGCCCGCGGTCATGGCAGCAGTGCAGGCCGGCTATTCCGACATCGTGGTGGCACAGGCCAACCTTGCCGAGGCCTCCCTCGTCCCCGGGGCCAGGGTCCGCGGCTACCGCACGCTGGCCCGGCTGGCGCTCGACTGTGGCGCGGATCCACAGGAGCTTGCCCTCGACTTTGAGCCGGACGAGGCAGACGACGCCGGTGATGGCCCGATGGCAGCGGGACCGTGCCCCGACATGGCCGACGTCTCCGGGCAGGGGGACGCACGCCGGGCGCTGGAGGTGGCGGCCGCCGGAGCACACCACGTGCTGCTCACCGGTCCACCGGGGGTATGTCCTTAACCATGTATGCGTGAAGGCATACGACCAGTGGCTGACTTGCCGTAAAACATGCGCGCGGAAGCAGCGCCTGCCCGAGCCCGGCCGAGCTGCTGCCCGGGCTCGGCGTGGGCGACGTGTGAGCGGTGAGCGCGGACCTCGACGCGTCGATGAAGGCCAGCAGGCTAAGCCATCTCACGGCGATCTCCGGGCGAAAGTTAGGGGATGGGTGTTGCAGCCCTGCCGCGCCGTACGCCTATGCAAAGAGGCCTTTCAGAGAGAACTTTCGCCACCCATCCCGGGCTTGAGAGTTGATGCGGACTCAGGCTGTCCTCAGGTTGTGCCTATGCATCGCAGGGAGAGGGTTTCACAACTCCAGGCCCAGTGGGTCTGGGGGTCGCGTCTATTCCGGAAGTCCGTCTACGACGTCGCGAATGCCGTCGGCTCCTACCGGTACTGCGATCCCGGCGTCGGTCCGAAAGCCGTGCGGAAGGTCGAGACACCGTGCCGGTCCCTGCTGTCGAGGCGCTGAACTTCTACCTAGGCACCAGCCGTGCTGATGTGGTTCCGGGCCTGGAACCCGTCAGAGGCGTTTCGTACTGTCCAACGTCTGGCCCCGAGCCGGCGTGGATGGCCGCATCGGCCCGCACAGCCTGCGGCACATCTTGGCCACGATCACCCTGGACAACGGGGTAGCCCTGCACGATTTGCAGGACAGCCTCGGGCAAGCGGATCCGCGCACGACGCGGCGCTACGACAGATCACGGCACAAGCTGGCAAAGTCAGCAGGCTATGACGTCGCCAGGGTGCCGCGTAAAACCCCCGGCTGACCGTTCCCTTGCTTTCAATGGGAAGGAGGTTCCCGATTAGTGCAAAGTGCTTTGCATTAATCGGCTTGTGTTGCACACCTGGCCGCCGTCGCTGGCCCTCCCGAAAGTTCTCCAGGAGGAGAGTGAAAACTCGCTCCTCAGTGAGGTATACGAAACTGCCTTTCTGGCCCTGACGGAAGATGTCGAGTTACCCGGGGCCTCATCGCCTCGGGTTCGCTTTAGACGGGAGCAGGAGCAGGTGGAGGACGCCTAGCAATCACGCAGGGCGGCATCACGGCGGATGCGAAGACGTCACTTTCAGAAGCCTTCCGCTCGGAATGTCTGAAAGTGCCCAACAATGTGGTGCAACTAGCCCCCAATGGAGGGGCCGTGAGGCGGTCGTCTATTTTTGTCGGTGGGTGCTGCTAGCTTGGCCTCGCTCACATCACTTTGGTCGTCGTAATCTGCGGCGCAGCGGGTAGAGGAGGACGACAAAGCCCACTTCGGAGAAGGGCGACTGCTGGTCAATGGCCGGGCTCGACGGGCTTTGTGGCCGGAGATGACCAACCGGGCGGACGGGTACACCGATCAATTTGGAGTCGACGGTGAGTCAGCAAGGGGTCAGTCGAGGTCCACGTCGTGACGCACTGGAGGGGCAGCCCGATCTGTTCTCGGTGGATCCGGCCGGGTGTGTGATGGAGCGATTGTCCGGCATCGAGTGGCCAGCGGCTGACCAGTTTCCGGTGAACCACGATGTGCGCGCGTACGGGATGCGGTGTGGAACGATCTGGTCTCGTCGGAGTCGCCAGTGATCGTGGCTGGCTTCTCCTCAATCGCGCTGGCCCGGACCGTGGGGCCCGGGCCAGCGGCTGGCGTCCCAGAACTCTGTGCTATGCGACGCCGCGAAGTGCGTCAGTGGATTCCTGGTCGATTATCCCGGCTTCATCAACAACAACACCGTAGTGTTCACGGGCTGAGGCAACGGACACATATCCGAAACGGACTTCTTCAGCTACCCGTTCGGCTGGGCGCACTCGGGGATTTCCGAATCCGCCACCACCGCCGGCGAGCTGACGATACAGCGTCCCAGCCGGCAGTCCTGTGATCAGGTCCTTAGACTTCGGGACGACTACGTCACCGTCCGGATAAGTGAATTCGATCAGGTTAACCGACCCGGGCATCCCCTCGTTGAGCCCCGGCGCGGCCGATTCGTCTGTATCGCCGTCCCCGAAGACGCTGGCCTGGATACTCGGGGCTTTGAACTCGAAGATCGACTCAACACCCAGTCCTCCGCGCCACTCTCCTGCGCCCCCGGAGTCCTGCAGGTATTCAAATTTCCGGATGAAGATGGGCATCATCAGTTCGAACATCTCGGGGTCCTGCGCACCGAGGGCACCACCGGAAGCGATGAGCCCCACATGGTCATAACCGTCCGCACCCTGGGTCCCGCCTCCGCCGCCCTTACATGCGTTGATGAGTATGTCCACGAAGGGTGAATCGTTCCGATCTTCCTGCCCGTTCAGAATGGAGCACAGCAGCGGGTTCCAGCCGGCCGTTACTCGCTCCGGAAGAGCCTCGGAGAAGGCCAGCATAATGGCTGAACAGACCTGGTCTGAAAGGTGGTTACCGAATCCTGACGCCGCCGGATATTGGCAATTCAGGATGCTGCCCTCGGGCACTTTGACCTCGATGCAACGCATGATGCCGTCGTTGTGCGGAATTTCCGTATCCGCCAACATAAAGAAGGAAATCATGACGGAGGAGAGGGTCACAGCCAAGGGTGCGTTGACGTATCCGGGTGTCTGAGGATCCGTTCCGGCAAAATCGAAGACGAGCTGGTCGCCCTTGACCGTAATCTCAACCCTGATCTGCATCGTGCTGTCAGGGGTGATGCCGTCGTAATTGACCTGCCACTGGGACTTGTAGACACCATCCGGCATCCTGGTGATGATCTGACGGGCCATGGCCTCGGCGGAGTCGAGCATGCTGTCGACCACGGCTTTGAATGTCTCAACTGAGTAGCGGTCCACCAGCACTTGTAGTTCGCGCTCGCCGACTGTACATGCGCCGATCATTGCGCGAATGTCCTCTTCAACGACGCCAAGACGGACATTGCCGAAGATCAGGTCCCACACGTCATCGCGCAGGACGCCGCCGTCGTAGACCTTAACTGCGGTCAGCCTGAGCGCTTCCTGCCAGAGATCCGTGGCGTTGGGGTTGTATGACCCGGGAACCGCGCCGCCGACGTCGGCATGATGGGCTGTAATGACAACCCAGGCAATGTGTTCCCCCTCATGGAAGACCGGCTTGGTGACCTTCCAGTCGGAGGCCTGATTGCCGCCGGTATAGGGATCATTGTGGAGAATCACGTCTCCTTGCTTGACTCTGCCTTTGAATTTTTCGGCGATATACCGCATTGCCGGCGCAGCGGCATAGCCGAGGATGGGAATGTATTCCGTCTGCTCGATAAGCCGCCCGTCCTGGTCATAAATGCCCAACGAGAAGTCGCGGCCTTCCACCAGCAGAGGGGATCTCGTGCTGCGTTCAACCACTATGCCCATACGTTCGCCAATAGCCTTGATCCGGCTGGCAATGACTGAGGTAAGAATCGGGCTGAGGGCCTTCCTCGCCTGTGCTTGTACCTGTGACATGTCTACTTTTGTCCTTCCGTGAGCAGAGACGAGGCGTCAAAGTTTTTCCGCGTCATGACGTAGCTACCCGAGCCATCGAGCTCAAGGTCAAAGAATTCCGGGACAAACACCGTCGTCGTTGGTTCTTCAACAATGGCCGGGCCTACAATCTGCTGTCTCACAGGAAGTGATTGCCCGTCGTAAACCGGCACCGATTCCTTCCGGCCCAGCGACTTGAGGTAGACGTCGCGGCGCCCCTTGGGAGGAGCTTCAGACTCGGACCCCGTAGCCGTCTCAGTGAGGTCGAGCGCCGGCCTGCGGCCTACCACTGCCACCCGGAGGCTGAGCATCTCCAGGTCGGCACCGGCGGCTGAAAAACCGTACAGCTGTTCATGCCGGGAGTGGAAAAGCTCCGCTACCCTGCCCGGCCCCGCCGGATGCGCTGGATCCAGATCTCCGGCGTTGAAGCTGACAATCACCTCGTGGTGCTGTCCGATGTAGCGCATGTCGGCAGAAACGATGACGGCGCGATGCTCAGCGGCAACCCCTTCGAGGTCCAGCAGCGCGTCGCCCTCATGGGACATTTCCGTGATCAGCGCGTGGGCCCGGTTCAGGTCGATCTGCGAGAACCTGGTACTGAAAGCACGGACAAAATCGTGTCGTAGGTCGGCCATCAACATACCCGCTGCACACAGCACCGAGGACAGCCGCGGGATGACCACTACAGGTATCTCGAGCTCATGGGCAATCATGCCCGCGTGGACGGGTCCGGCGCCGCCAGCCACCACCATCGGGAATTCCCTGGGGTCGTAGCCTCGTTCTACGGAAATGTTTTTGGTTCCCGCGGCCATCTCCAGGTTGACCATCTCGTAGATACCGGCAGCTGCCTCTTCGACTGTGAGCCCCAGCGGACCGGCTACCTTGTTCGCAATGGCTGCGGCCGCAAGATCACTCCGCAGCTTTACCCGTCCGCCCAGGAAATAGTCGGGGTCTATATACCCGAGGACGACGCCGGCGTCCGTGACGGTTGGTTCCTCACCGCCCTTGCCATAAGCAACGGGCCCCGGATCGGCGCCCGCGCTCTGCGGACCCACGCGCAACATGCCGCCGTCGTCGATCCAGGCGATGGATCCGCCGCCCGCGCCGATGGTATTTACGTGCGTCGTCGGCAGGGAGATCACATGGCGGTTGATCTCGCCTTCACGGGTGATCTGGACTTCACCGTCCTTGACCAAGGAGGCGTCAAAGCTTGTGCCTCCCATATCAACCACTGTGCAGTCTGCCCAGCCGCGCTGTCCCACGTAGGCCAATGCGGCCACGGGACCGGCCGCAGGCCCGGACATCGTTATTGAGGCTGGCAGATGGGCCACGGTCGCGGGCAACGTGATTCCGCCGTTGGATTGCATCACCATCAGCGTCCCGTGAGCCCCACGTTCGGCCAACCGCCCAACAATCTTCTTCATGTACCGCTGAACCACAGGGCCAAGGTAGGCATTCATGGCCGTGGTGCTGATCCGTGGGTAGAGCCGAATCTGCGGCAGCACTTCAGAGGAGATAGACAGGAAGACCCCCGGCGCACACTCTTCGATGATCTTCCGGGCTTCCTGCTCATGTGCCGCGTTCTGATAGGAGTGGACGAAACAGACGGCGATGGCCTCAACGCCCTCGGCGACCAGTTCCGCGACTGCTTGACGAAGTGATTCCACCTCCAGGGGTGTCACGACGCTGCCATCTACATCTACGCGCTCGGAAACAGTCTTACGCAGATCCCGGGGCACAAGAGGTGCTGGCGCTACGTACTTGTTGTCGTAAAGGTGCTTTCGGCTCCGAATGCCCCGGCGCATCTCCAGGATGTCGCGGAACCCCTCTGTCGTGATGAGCCCCGTCTTGGCGCCTCGCCCTGTCAAGACCGCATTTGTGGCTACGGTAGTGCCATGCACGATGAGCTCAATCTGCGAAAAGAAATCCTGTTCCGGTAGCTCTTCGAGAACCGCCAATTCCGACAGCCCGTTCAGGATCCCATTGGAGGGGTCTGCAGGAGTCGTCGAGGTCTTGTGCTGGCGCTTCGCGCCTGTGGTCTGATTGACCAGCAGGAAGTCTGTAAACGTTCCGCCGACGTCGACACCAACTTGATAGGACATTAGTTTCCCTCTCCGATCTGGAATATTTCTTGAGCAATGTTGGAAGCCTGCAGGGGAGCGCCCTGCCGGATGATGAAGGTATCTGCGACGCTTGCCCCTTCAGTGAGTTGTGAATTCACGAAATTCGGGTGCAATGCCAGGACCATGCCCTCGAGCAGCATCGTGTTGTCGCTCTCGGTCAGGACGGGCGTGTCATGGTCGATACCAACGCCATGACCGTGCCAGATCCCGAAATCGACGCCTTCCGGCGCCGCAATCTTTTCAATCGCGGTTGCTACGTCAGCTGCAGTCTTCCCCACGCGCATCTGGGTTTGCGCGGCCTCATGGGCGGCCAGTGTGGTCTCGGCCATACGGCGCTTCTCGCTACTGATCTGGCCGATGGCGAACAGGCTTGCCTTCTCTACCCAGAATCCGTTGGGCCCCGTGATCTCTACATAAACGCTGGCGAGATCACCTTCAACGAGCGGATCAGCTGTTGGAACGTCGTTGAAGTACGGTTTGGTCCCCACCATGATCAGGACCTCACGCGCTCCCCTCCGGCGGACCTCGCGCTGCATGTCCCCCCACAACTCCCAGCCGGAAACTCCGACGGCCGCGCGTTCGTGGAAGACTTGCAGGCCTGCATCGGCAATGACTGCGGACCGCCGGACTTCATCGATTTCCTCTTGGACCTTCACGGCCTTGATCCGGCCCACCAGAGCGGTTGCGTCAGCCAGTTGCGCATTTGGCAGGGCGGCCCGCAGCATTTCGTAGTCTCCGACGGGAACGATGTGACGAAGGCCGACGATCCCGATCTTCCCGCCGTCGGCGTGGTGTTCATTGACGACGGCGGCGATCACCTGGGGAAGGCTGTCCTGGTCAGAGATCACATCACCCTGGCCCGCTGCCCTGACGTCTGCTAACTGGGTGGCCTGTTTGGCGAACCACGCATCGGAGGCGGTGGGTAGGACCATGATCGGTTCCTCGCCGGGGATGACTACTGCATACGCGAGACGAACCTGTGGGCAGTAGCCGGTCACGTATTCGAGATACCCGTATTGGGTGATGAGTCCTCGTCCTGCGACGATCAGTGCGCCCAGGCCTTCAGACTTCATCTCTGCCCATAGGGCCTCGATCCGACCGTCCCGTATCTTCTTCTTTAGCGGGCTAAAGGCCGAAGTCAGCAAGCTTGATGTAACCATTTTTCGAGCTCCTCATTAGATAAATCTCAGGATTTTCAGCAATTCTTCATTTCGCGGCGACCGGCTCAGGACGGTCGTCAAACGGCGCCCAGGCCGCGGCGGCGTCGCTGTACGTGGTCCATGTAGACGGCCACGATGAGGATGGTTCCGGTGATGGCCCCCTGCCAGAAGTCCGGGACCCCGGAGAGTGTCAGGCCGTTCTGGAGCACACCCATCATGAGGACGGCCATGACCGTACCGCCCAGCCCGCCGGAACCGCCGGACATGATGGTCCCGCCAAGTAGTACGGCGGCAATGACCTGCAGTTCGATTCCGGTGCCCACGACGGGGGAGGCTGATGTGAGTCTGCCCATCTGAATAATGGACGCCAGTGCTGCCAGCAGGCCAGACGTCAGGTAGACGGAGAGCAGGACACGTTGGACCCGGATGCCGGCCAACCGTGCCGCTTCCCGGCTGGAGCCGACGGCGTAGATCTTGCGCCCCCAGCTCGTATGAGCGAGGACAAAGTAGCCAAGGGCCACCACGATGGCGGCGATCAGCACCGGAATGGGCAGGGGCCCAAGGCTTCCGTCACCAATTTGGAGGAACAGTGGCGCATCCCCGAGCTGGATGGATTTCCCCTCCGAGGCCACCAGGGCAAGACTTCGATATCCGGACAGCGTTCCCAGTGTGACCACAAAGAATGACATGCCCAGGACCCCTACCAGGATGCCGTTAAGGAGGCCCAAGGCGATGCCTGCGAGCAGGGTGATGGCGATGACGGCCACCGCGGGGACACCGGCGAGATACATCGTTCCCGCGAGGATTCCCGAGAGTGCCAAGGAGGATCCGATCGACAGATCGGCGCCACCTGTTAGAACGACCATTGTCATTCCCACGGCTAGTATCAGGGGAACTGTTTGAAGACGCAGGATGTTTACAAAGTTTTCCATGGTCAGGAAGTTGGGCTGGAATACGGCAAAAAAGATGATCAGCAGAACAAGGACAATGGAGAGTGTGATTTTTGGGCTGAAGGAGATAATTTTTGCTGCCGGCTTCTGAGCTGCAGGGGTGTTCTTGGCAGAATTGGTGGTCTGCGGTGTTGAGATTGCCATGATCAGGCCACTTCCTTAGCTTGTTCTGAATGAAAGGCCAACGCGGCAATGCGTTCTTCTGTTGCTGATTCCCGATCGAGGTGTCCCACAATTCGTCCCTGTGACAGGACGTAGATGGTGTCACAAAGGCCCAGCAGTTCTGTGAGCTCGGATGAGGCCACCAAAAAGCCCATACCCTTGGCAGCGGCCTGGGCGATTTGTTCGTAGATTTCGGCCTTAGCTCCGACATCGACGCCGCGCGTTGGTTCGTCGAGGATCAGGAGTTTCGGTTCACGAACGATAGAACGAGCCAGCAGTACTTTTTGCTGATTGCCGCCGGAAAGCGCCTCAATGAGGTCCTCGATGTCGGAGCATTTAACGCCAAATTTTGAAATGGCTTTTCGGGCGAGACTTTTTTCACGTGTTGCTGCCATGATTCCCGCTTGGGAGTTCTTGGCCAGATTGGCGGCGGACATGTTTTCCCGTACGGATCTGCCGGGAAAGATTCCCTGAGCTTTCCGGTTTTCCCCGACGAACCCGACGCCGGCTTTCAGCGCCTGGGCGGGGTGCGTGAATCTGACCTCCCGCCCGTCAATCCTGACGGCCCCGGAAGTCCGTGGGACGGCGCCGAAAATGGTCTGGGCCAGAGTGGAGCGGCCGGAGCCCATCAGCCCGGCCAAGCCAACCACTTCGCCTGCGTGCACCGTCATGGTGACGTCTTTGATGAATTCGGCAGCGCACAAAGCCTCAGTCTGGAGGACGATTCGTTCAGTGACCGCCCGTTCCGACGTGAAGACATTATCGAGAACGCGCCCGACCAGCATCTTGACGACGTCCCCATCTGAGACATCTCGCATGGGGGCCGCACCGCTGACGCACCCATCCCGAAGGACGACGATCCGGTCGGCGATTTCGCGCATTTCACGCATGCGGTGGGAGATGAATATAATCCCCATGCCGTTGTCCTCTTTGAGCCGCCGCAGGGTGCCAAGCAGCCGGTCGGTCTCGTCTTCGGACAGCGAGCTGGTTGCCTCGTCCAGCAGCATCAGGCGGGGACGGCGTGAAAGGACACTGCCGATCGCCACCAGTTGTTGGATATTGATGGGTAGCTGCCCCACGATGGCCTTCGGATCGACATCAATCCCAAGGACATCCAGAATCTCCCTGGCACGTTTCCGGACCTGCGTCCAGTCGACTCCCAACCCGATTCCCCGTCGCGTGGGAAGGGCCCCCAGCATGATGTTCTCGGCAACGGTCAGGTGACGAGCGACGGCCAGCTCCTGCTCCACAAGTCCTATACCCGCCGCAACCGCATCGTTGGGACTACTGAACTTCGCTGCCTTCCCGTCAACCTGGAGTTGGCCGGAATCGGCCGCTAAATGGCCGGCAATAATCTTCATGAGGGTTGATTTCCCGGAGCCGTTTTCGCCGGCGATGGCGAGTATTTCGCCGGAGGAGATTGAAAGGCTTACGCCGTCCAACGCCGTCGTGCCCGGGTACGTCTTCACCAAGCTATTGATCTCGAGCATCATGGTCCTTCCGAGTCTCTGGAACGGCGGACACTAATTGATGGGAAGGCCAAGGTATTTTCCATCGGTGATCTGTTTCACCCGTTCGGACCAGGGCACGAACGAAGCAACATTCTCCGGTGTGACAATGTTTACGTCCATCTGGTAAAAGTGTCCGATCGGCTTCTTTTCCACCACTGAGGTTTGGATCAGACGGCCCAAGGTTTGGCCCACCTCTACAGGCTTGTAATCCCAAGTTGCATCGATGGTTCCGTTCTTCACGGCATCGAGTCCGTCCTGACTGGCGTTAAAGCCGGTCACGATAATCTTCTTGGACTTGGCTGCTGCCTTGGCTGCAGCTGCAGAGCCGATGGCACTGGGATCGTTGTACGTAAAGATCGCGGACAGAGCCGGGTACTGGGTCAGGAAGGCTTCGGCCAACGGCCGCGCTCCAGCGGCGTCGTCAGTCGGGTTGCCCTTTTGACCGGCGAAAGCCAGCCCATTGTGCGCCTTCAGTTTCTCCTTGAACTGGTCTAGAAGGTAGATGTTTGTGGCCACTGGGGCCGCGATGCCGATCGCGCCTACCTCACCGGTGTCACCCGTCTTTTCCGCGATGAATTTGGCTGCCTCCTGAGCCTGCTGCTTCCGCCCGGTCACTACCTCGGCCCGAATGGGGGCAAGTGCCTCGGCGCCGGCGTCCTCCATCAGTGCGTCGTGGGCAAACAGTGGGATGCCGGCCTTGTCCGCCCGGCCGAGCACACTCTTTAGCGTGGGAAAGTCCAAGGGAAACACCATAATGGCGTCGACCTTCTGTGTGACGAACTGGTCAATGTCGCCGATCTGCTTGTCGATGCTCAACTGGCTGTCAGCCGTGATGAGTTTTCCTCCGCGCTGTTCGAGCTCGGCCCGGAGGCCATCGGCAATGCCCTGGATGGTCGAATTCTGCGCCGTCGGCAGGGTCATTCCCACTGTGAAGACATGCTGTTCGGAGGTGGTGCCGGCGTTCGTGGTCCCACCGCAGGCCGACAGGGTGAGGGACAGGGTCGCGGCGAGAGCGGCTGCGGCAAGGTAACTTCTTTTGCGGAACATGTTGTCCGTCCTTAATAGGTTTAATCTTGATTTCGGAAATGCCTCTGGAATTTGATAGTTCTTCAAGGGGAATACATTCAGGACGGCATTTTCCGCAGGGATCCGACACTGAAGTCGGCGAAGAAGCTGCAAATACTTCGAGGCGCGGGGCTCTTAATTCGAGACACCGGCTAGGGTGATGAAAGTACATCAGGAGACAGGGTGTCTCAACAAGGGGTTATAGATATCGATTAGCGGAGAATTGATAAGAGCAATTTATCAATCAGGCAATGCAAACCACTAAGCACTGACTGGGACTTCTTGATCCAATATTTCAAGAAAGCGTGAAATGGCCGGCAGATCGTTTCCGACCCGCCAGGCCGCCACCAGGTTCATCGGGATAATCGGACTCGACAAGGGCCGAATCACGGCGCCGTCGACCCGCACGTGGCTCACGGAATTTGGCACCAGCGCCATTCCCAGGCCAGCCGCGACCAGACTGACCATGACTGAGGTCGCATCGACTTCCTGGTGTACATCCGCCTCAAAGCCGGCCTGTTGATACGCGCTCGAAACGATGGTGAAAGTGGCTGGGTCGGCACTGGGGCTGTATTGGATGAACGACTCATTGGCCATGTGTGCCAAGTCGATCGACTCTTCGCCTGCCAGCGGATGGGAGGCAGGAATGAGAAGCGAAAGGTAATCGGTCCGTACAACCCTCTGATGGAACTCTTCGGAAATGGGGGGCCGCAGGAATCCAATATCGATGGCGTTTGACCGTAGCGCTTCGATCTGACTGGCTGTGGCCATCTCGCCGCGCAGCACCAGCGAAACCCCGCTCAAATTTTCCGTGACGGCGCGCGCGATCCGTGGAAGAAGATCGTAGGTCGCCGAGCCCGTGAACCCCAGGGTGAGTCTTCCCGCCTCGCCGGTGGCCACTCTTGCCACAAGATCCTTCACGGACTCCACGTTCGTCAGAATCTCTAGGGCATGTTTCCTGAGTGAAGCCCCAGCAAGCGTCAGTTCCACCTTTCTTGTGGTCCTGATGAAGAGTTCTACACTGAGTTCTTTTTCGAGTAGGCGCACTTGCTGGCTGAGAGCCGGCTGCGCAATATGAAGTCGCTTCGCCGCACGGTTGAAGTGCAATTCCTCCGCCAGGACCAGAAAGTACCTTAGGTGCCGCATCTCCATTGATCGTCTCCACTCAGTTGGATTCTGGGCCGGTCGGCGACCCTTTGTCAGATGCCCAGAGGATCCAGGGTGAAGTTGTAGGACACCTCGTTTCCTGTCCCTTCAGCCTTCGGGCTCGGTGCGATGACCAGCTCGGGCTTCACTGCTGTGGCGATGTCATCCTCCAGGTGTTCGTCGCCCTGGAAATAGAGCTGGGCGGTGAGCAGTTCGTGTCCGGGTGCAGAGACTTTGAGGTGCAGGTGGGCCGGACGCCACGCGTGCCAGCCGGCGGCCTCGATGAGTCTGCCACAGGAACCGTCAGTCGGGATTTGGTACGGCGCAGGCTGAACCGTGTTGATCTCGAAACGGCCGCTGTCATCGGCGATGATCGTTCCGCGCAGGTTCCATTCCGGCAGCCCGGGCGCAAATTGTGAGTAGAACCCAAAGTCATCTGCATGCCAGAGCTCAATTTTGGCGCCAGGCAATGCATCGCCGCTGACATCGGTGACCTGTCCGCGGAAGAGCAGCGGGGTTCCCGGTTCGTCCTCGCGCATCGGAAGCGTGCACTCAGCCGACAGCGTCGGGGAGCCGGGTACATAATATGGTCCCTCGATGGATCCCTTGGAACCTTCGCGGTGGTCAGTCGCCACCTCCTCAACCACGTGTTCAACCCAGACATCCATGAACAGCGGCCACTCGCCGTCCTCACCAACCTGGATCAGCCATCCCTTCACGGCCTGATATTCGTCGTAGGTGACCTTGTGCCGGCGGATCACATCATGGACCGCGGTCAGCACCTCCGTCGCCAGTTGGCTTACCCTTTCCGTGGGTGTCTCCAGAGTGGTGCCTCGGTTCTCAAGAAAGCGTTCAGTGGCCTTCTCCCCGGACTCGGCGGCGGTGGCATCAAATTCGGTTACGTGTGGTGACATTTCTAATTCCTCAGGCTTTCTGTGGTTGGTTCTCCGATAAGAGTTTTGAGCGGGAGATCCGTGTTGGTGGCTATGGAATGGTCGATGGTCGCCCCCATTGTTAACGCCCGTTTGGCGGCCATGAAGTCATGGGGACTATTAACCGCGTCCGCGGCGATGAGGCGTCCGTCACGGTAGTAAAGGACCGAGAAATGTTCGGTGTCCGGCTCGCCGCGGACGAGGTAATCGTCGTATCCGTTAGATAGCCCGGCGATCTGCAGTTTCAGGTCTCCCTGGTCTGACCAGAACCAGGGAACAGCCGGTGTGGGGCGCGGTTCACCTAGAAGTGACGAGGCTGCTATCTTGGCCTGATCCACGGCGTTTTGGACCGATTCCAGGCGGATTTTCTCGGCGGGGTACAGGGGATGGGGCTGGATTGTGCAGTCGCCGGCGGCGACGATGGCCGGGTTGCTGGTGCGTGCGCCGTTGTCTACGATGATTCCGCGGTCGCAATCCAAGCCCAGCTTTTCGGCGAGTTCAGTGCGGGGTTCGACCCCGACACCGACGATGACTAGATCTGCCGGGATGATTGTCCCGTTGGACAGTTCCACGCCGGAGACCTTCTTGTTGGTCCCATGCAGAGCCATGACACCGGATCCGAGGATGATTTGGGTGCCGCGCCTCTCGTGGGCATTCTTGTAGAAGTCCGAGATCGGAGGGGCAGCGACCCGCTGAAGGAGCCGGTCAAAGGTCTCAACGACAGTGACGGCTAGACCTCGTTGACGGGCCACTGCGGCTGCCTCGAGCCCGATAAATCCGCCGCCGATGACCACGACGCGGCTGGCTTTGGCCAGTCTGGTGCGCAGGCTCCGGGCGTCAGGGATGCCGCGGAGGTAGCAGATACAGTCAAGGTCCTTGCCCGGCACGTTCAGTTTGCGAGGCCTGGATCCGGTGGTGAGGGCGAGCTTGGTGAAGGATATGGCGTGGTCGCGGGAGGTTGTCGCTACGCCGCCGTGCCCTTCCTCGTCCAGAGTGATGTCAGTGATGCGGGTTCCGGTCAGGACCTGAATCCCGTTCTCTGCGTAGAAGTCTTCGGTGCGCAGGGCAAGGTTGTCCTCGTCCATGTCTGCGCTCAGGAAGGCTTTCGATAGTGGGGGGCGCTGGTAAGGAGGCTGGTCCTCCGCACCGATGAGCGTCACGGGATCGGTGTAGCCCTTTTGCCGGAGCGAGACAGCAAGCTGCAGGCCGGCTTCGCCGGCACCGAGGATGAGTGTGCCGGCAGTGAGGGTGCCCGGATTGTGATTAGTCATGGATTTCTCACTGTTCTGGAGCGATGTCGATTTCAAGACCGTCGAGTTCGTCGGTCATACGGATTTGGCATGAGAGCCGGCTGTTGGGTTTACGTTCGGCGGCTGCATCGTCGAGCATGTCGTCTTCAAAATCGTCGGCCTGGCCGGTCATGCCGATGCATGATTCGGCGATATAGACGTGGCATGTGGCACAGGAGAGAGCTCCGCCGCACTCTGCGACGATGCCCTGCACTCCATGTTTCACGGCAGTTTCCATGACCGATGCCCCGAGACGGGCATCGAGTGTGTGTTCGCTTCCGTCGGGAGAACGGAGAATGATCTTTGGCATGGGTTAGTCCTACTAATCTGTCCGGGGCGTGCCGGCACCTCCCGGAACGGGGCGGTGCCGGCATGCGGCAGCACTGTTGGAACGGGTCAGAACAACTCGAAGTATTCGCGGTGCTCCCAATCCGTCACGCCGTTGACGTATGTTTCGGTGTCGGGGTTCTCGGAAATCCAGCCGGCATGGCGGGACACTTCGCTCCGCTTGATGGTGACGATGTAGTCAATGAAGGCATCGCCAAAAGCTTCCCGGTAGAAGGTGTCGGCGTCCAGGGCGTCGATTGCGTCCGCCAGTGTCGTCGGCAGTTGCGCAACGTCCTGGCTGTACGGGTCTTCGCTCAGCGGGCCCGGTTCAGTCTTGCTCAGGATTCCGTCCAACCCGGCGGCCGCCTGGGCGGCGATGTAGAAGTACGGGTTGGCGGCGGAATCACCCACCCGGTTCTCCACATGCGATGAGCGGTCACCCGGGGCTGAGATCACACGCATCATCGCCGCACGGTTGTCTTGGCCCCAGGTCAGCCGGTCAGGTGCCAGCGAATACGGCCGACGACGACGGTAACCGTTGATGGTGGGCGTAGTGAAGACGGAAGCGGCAATGCCGTGTTCCAGGGTGCCGCCGACATAGTTCTGGCCCAGGCCCGACAACGGCTCGTCCAGGAACGGTACCATCAGGTTCTCGCCCGTCTCCATGTCCACGACCGATGTGTGCAGGTGCCATCCGCTGGCATAGAATCCCTCGATGGCCGGCGTGCACATGAATGATGCGAGGTGGCCGTTGCGCTTGGCAATCTGCTTGACCGTCATCCGGAACAGCACCGCGGCATCGGCGGCGGCCAGGGCGTCGAGGATGTCGAATGTGGTCTCCACCTGGCTGGGAGCCCACTCGTCATCAAGGGTACGCAGCGGCAGACCCATGGACACGAGCGCCTTACGAATCGGCCGCAGGATGTCATCGATCTCGTCCAGATGATCGGTGAGCAAGTAGCTGTACCCGCGGGCGACGGGTGCCACCTTCGGCGGATCGGCTGGTGAGCCGGGTGCACCGAGAGATCCGTTCTGGAGCATGTCATCGACAATCCTGGTCAGGTACCATTCCATTTCAATGCCGGCGATCAGGCGGTAGCCGCTGTCAGCCATCTTCTGAAGTGTCTTTTTCAGGATTGAGCGAGGGGCGAAGGGGAACAGCTCGCCGTTAGACATGTACAGATCGCAGATGACGACGGCGGTTTCTTCGACCCATGGCAGGATCTTGAGGGTGCCGGGGTCCGGGACCATTTTCACGTTGGGGCTTCCACCCAGACCTTCGATCGCGAATCCGCCGTCAGCGGAGAACGGATTCATGACGATCGCGTTGGCCGTATCAAAAAAGAACGGTGCCATGGTGATGTCGATTCCCGATTCCAGGGCGGCCAAATAGGCCTCCTTGGTCAAGGACTTGCCACGGAGCAGCCCATGCTGATCTGGAAAGACGAGCCGGACGATCTCAATGCCCCCGGCATCCAGGGCCTGCCGGCTGAGTTCTGCGGCCTCCAGCTGCTCCTCGCTGTAGAGGTCGTATTTCTGGATGAACTTACTGCTACTGGTCATGAGGTTCCTTAAAATTAGGCACAGCGATTGAAGCGCTGTTGCGCTGCAGGAGTGGAGTGTTTCTAGAATCTCGCGGGGCTGGCGAGCCAGCCGCCGACGACCCGCTGGGCTTCAGCCCAGGCGGCGTCGTGTGCTGACTCTGCCACCGTCAGGAGACCGTCAACGTCGACGCCGTGGTCCCGCAGTTTCGTTTCCTCGATGGAGAGTAATTGCCGAATTCCCGACGGGGAGATTTCCGGATGGAACTGGATGGCCAGTGCGGACCCGAGGCGCCACGCCTGGGGGTACTGGTTTGACGTGGCGAGCAGGTCGGCTTCCGGCGGTGGAATGAAGCTGTCTGTGTGGAAGGAGAAGAACCGGCCTTGAAGCCCGGCCAGTTCCCTCCCAGGGTGGTCCGGTGCGGGCAGAACGTCGATGAATCCGCATTCCAGCCCATGGCTGCCAGGGATCGCCTGGCCCCCGAGGGCCGTGGCCAGGATTTGTGCGCCCAGACAGATTCCCAGCACGGGAACGTGCTCCTGAACAGCCCGCCGCAGAAATTTCTGTTCGTCAATGAGGAACGGGTGCTTCATGTCCTCATAGGCGTTCTGTGGGCCGCCGAGGCAGATTACCGCTGCCGCGTTTTCCGGTTCCGGAAGCAGTTCGCCGGCAAACGGCCGGACCAGGACCGGTTCCATGCCCTGCTCGCGGATGAGTAGGTTAATCCAGGACAGGTCTGCGCCGTCGAAGTGAGTGATCACCAAGACCTCCCGGCCGAACGTGCTCATGGCTGGGGCCGTGGTTCTATCCGGGACTGCCAAGGCCGCCAGTGGTCAGTTCCGGCCAGGGCGCGCATGAGTTCTGTGGCGCTGGCCCGGTCCAGAGCCAGCCAGGAATCGTCTGGCATGACCCCGTATGGAGTGAAATCCCAGATTTTCAACCTTTTGACCTCGGCTACAACGGGCTGCATGCTTGCAGCCTCGCGCTCCAGACGCCGTACCTTCCACTGCAACATGCTGTTTTCCCGTCGCAGCGACTCCAGTTCAGTGGATTGTTGGCTGTGCTCAGTCACTTCTTCGCCGGCCCTAGAAAACCAGAGTGAGGTTCTCATGGATGTGTTCGGAGTCCAGCAGGTTGGCCTGCTTGAGCCGAATACGCCAACCTTCGTCCCCGGCGGTCAGCACGTGCCCATACCATCCGCTGTAGGTCTTGTGGACCCCGGCGCGGAACTCGTTGACGATGAAGTTGGACCGAATGAAACGCAGCCCCTTTGAGGGCTCGTCCAGAACTTCTACATTGCTGATGACCCGGCGGGTCCGGGACTGCGGTATCTGGCTAAAGGCCAGCCCGGTCCGGAGCCAATAGACGCGATCGGTGAGTCGGCGGCAGTCATCGAAGGCGTGTGAGACTTCCAAACGGGGGTTCCCTCCGCCAGGAGTGATGGGCACCCAATAGAGGCAATCCGCGCTGAAAAGTTCAAGCCAATCGTTGAAGCGGCCCTCATCGATGAGGCGTGCCTCTTGGGCAAGAAATCCTTCGCCACGCCGGGCAATTTCGGCGGCGGCTACGGGCCAGTCGGAGTTGAGGACGTCCCTGAAGTTGTCCAGATCCGCATAGAACGATTCGTCCACGTGGTAGGACCAGCTCGACGTGTCGGAGTAGTCCTGGACTTTTTGGCTCATTTGGCTTCCCCGTTCATCAGACGCAACCATTCTTCGTAGTAACCGCGCATGTGGATTTCATCCGTCACGGCAGTGACGATGACACCGTTTTCGTCCATGGTCTGCCAGCCGTCCACGTTCAGACCACGGTTCATGAGGATCCATTCCTCTTCTGAGACCGCAAGTCCCCGCTGGACCTCTTCGAAATTGGCCTGGTCATCAGGTTCGCCGAATGCCGGGAAATCTTCTTGGGTGCGCATGCGCATCGTGTTGACTTCTTCGGGGACGCCGCCGATCGATGTTGCGTTCCATGTCAGCTGTGTCCGTTCCACACCCAGTGGCTCGATCACTTGGATCTGGTTCCCGATGAGCAGAAGGTTCGGAAAGATGCTCAAATTGATCTGGGCACCCGCGCTGACATCCAGAAGCCGGTCGGCGTCCTCCGGGTACTTACTTCGGATCAGCTCCTCAAACTTTTCCCGGCCGGGCTGGGGACGCTGATTTGCCCAGATACTGCCCGGACCCTCAAAGTTTGGCCGCTGGTCGATAACGCTGTGGCCGTTGCCCAGCGAGTAGACCTTCATGGGGCCGTCGTCGGGGGTCTTGCCGAAGTAGGACATGTCTTTGCTGTCGCCCATCCGCGACGCCATCTCCAGCAACGAACGATGGGAAAACGAAGGATGGTAGCCGTCCCCCCCATTGTCGAAGGCAAGCTTCCAATTGCCGCGGTAGCCCATACGGTGAGCAGCGCTTCGCACGATCACCTCGCCATTCGGGGCGCGGTCGATCCAGTAGTCAAGCCAAGGCTTTGCTTCACCAAGGTAGTCGGGCAGCGACGGCGCCGACTCGCTTAGGGTGCCGAAAATAAAACCGCGGTAGGACTGGACCCTGGTGACCTTGCCAAGCCCTAATTTGGACTTGTCAAAATCGGCGCCGTATCCCTGGGGCCAGGGAGCACCCACAAGCTCCCCGGTATTCTTGAAGGTCCAGCCATGATAGGGGCACTGAAAACTCTTGGCGACGCCGACTTCCTCGCGGCAGACCGTTGCCGCGCGGTGTGCGCAACGGTTGAAGACCGCGTGCAAGTCACCGTGGCGGTCGCGGGTCACGACAATCGGCCGCAGCCCTAGTTTGGTTGACAGGAACGAGTTGGGCTCTGGTAGCTGCGACTCATGGGCCAAGTACACCCAGGTATGGCCAAAAACCTTGACCATTTCTTCGTTAAAGACTTGCTCATCGGTATATAGGGTCCGGTGGACCCGGTCCGCTTGAACATAGGCCTCCCACGCTCCTTCGCGTGTTGCCTCAGCGTTATAGCGTGAGATTTCGGGAGAAACAACCATCAGAATGCCTCCTCAATGTGAACCAGAAATCTGGTTGGCAGATGGGTTCCACCGAGCGTAGGGCTCCCGTTTTGTGTCCGTCTACATTCTTGTTTGTTATTTCCCTGAGGGAAATAAGCAGTGCGGACAGTTTCCCGCACTGCAAAGGGGGCTAGTGATTGTTGGTGAACATCTCCTGAGGCTTGGCAATCTCCGTTTCGGCGACAACCACGGCCGCGCGCAGCGCCTCCGCGTATTCCGGGATTCTCTTCCGGTTGAAGCGGATGCTTGGGATAGCCACTGAGATGGCGGCAACCGGATAGCCCGCCGGATCCTTGACACAGGCAGCGATACCGGCAATGCCTTGAGCAGCCTCCTCCTGGTTCAACGCATAGCCCTCCTGGCGGACGGTGACGAGGTGCCGCTTGAGAGACTGCAGGGTCGTGATCCTGGCTGAACGCCACGGGATGAGGCCATCGGCATGGATGGAGTCCAGCTCGGTGCGTCCCAGCTCGGCAAGCAGCGCCTTGCCGCCTGCCGACGAATAGGCCGGCACAAGGTCCCAGACGCCGGTTCGCACACTTAGCGGCTGGGTGCTTTCCAGTCCATCTACGTAGCTGACGCGCGGACCCTTCAGAACCCACACCTGGATTGTCTCGTTGAGTGTCCTGTTGAGCTCTTCAATGGCCGGTCGGAGAACGATCCGAAGCTGGCCCGGCGAGAAAGTGCCTTGGTGGCGGCTGGCGATTTCGGGGCCCGCGCGATAGCGGCGGTCCCCATCCTGGCTTGCGAAGCCGTCGTAGCACAGCGCCACCAACAGGCGGTAAGCAGTTGAGGGAACCACCTCCAGCAATTCGGCGGCGTCCTTCACCGCCAGGGATCTTCCTGCACGCAACGCCTTGATCAACATCAGGGCCCGGTGGACGGAATCTAGTGGGGGAGCCTGCTCGCCATTTCGCATAGGGAAATGATGACAGAAATTATTGCCGACTGGGAAATGCGCTTGTACAGTTTTTCTCATCCGATGCCAGTGATTGGCGTCACAACTCCGGCTTCGGTCTCCCGTGCCTCGCCCACGGCCGGCCCAGTCGGCTTAGACAGGCTCGGTCACTCGCTTTCACGTCAACAAGTGCAGACGCTGCAGCTGCGTCCTCAGTGCGTGATCAAAAAGGCATTCCTCACGAATGCGAAAGGTGGACAAGTGCCTAACTCTCTATCAGAGCGAAACCGCAGATGGGATCTGCTCAACAAATCCATGCAGGAAAACAACGTCGATGCCCTCATTTTTGCGGCCAATGATTACCGCGGCCACAAAGGGGCGCTGCGGTACGTTGCCGACTACAACCTTTTGCACCGTTCCGGCAACGCCGTCATGTTCAAGGATGAGGAGCCGGTCGTGGTCCTGTCCGGGAATCTGGTCGGAGCCCGCAAACCGGCTTCGGGGTGGGTCAGCGACTATCGGTGTCCCGGAACCATTGCCGGTGGGCTGGTGGATGCCCTCAAGCGCCGAAAGACGTTCTCCAGGGTCGGCATTATCGGACTGGGCCAGATCATGAAGGTCGACGAATACCTGGCTCTGACATCCGCATATCCGCACGTGGAATTTATCGACTACTCCGCACAGTTTGAACTGATCCGCGCCGTCAAAAGTGCTGCGGAACTCCAGGGAGCCCAGGAATCCGCCTACATCCTGGACCAGTGCTTCAGCCGGTTGCTGGAAATTGCCCGCCCCGGAATAACGGAGCGGGAAATCGGCGCCGAGATGTACAAGGTGGGACACATGCTCGGTGGCGAAGACCCGCTGTTCCTGACCATGTATACAGAGACCGACGGCGATCAGACCAATGCCACGTTCGGCCCGCCACGGGACCGCGTTCTGACCGCCCATGACGTTCATACCTTTTCGTTTGAAATCGTGGGCCCAAAAGGCTACTGGACCGAGCTGTCCCGGATGGTCACCTTTGCCCCGCCCACGGATGACACCGACCGAATGGCTCGTGCCGTCACCAAGGGCCTCGCTGCCGCGGCCAGGGAAATGACACCGGGCGCTTCTCCCTCAAAGGTCCAACGCGCCGTGCTACATGCGATCGAATCAGAAGGCGCGAGTTCCTCCTATTGGTCCGGGCATTCATTGGGCCTGGACGTGTTGGAACATCCATGGATCGGCCTGGATGTCGTCGAGGACGGAACACAATCGGAGGACACCATGTTGCAGGCCGGCTATCTGCTGGCCGTGCACCCCATGGTGCGGGACGACGCTGCGAAGACCACCGGCTACATGGCCGATTCCTTTGTCATCGAGGATTCCGGGAGCCGCAAACTCTCCGAGCACGCCACCGGTTTGTACCGACTTTCGAAAGGTGAAGTAAATGTCAACGAATATTGAGAACAACATCGACGCGATCACCGCGTCTGTTCTCCAGCGCCGCGTAGACGCCATTGCCAAGGAAATGGCGACCATGCTCATGCGTTCCTCCCGCTCGCCGATCTTCAACGAAATCGGCGACCTGGTGACCGTGGTCTTTGACAAGGACGGCAACACCCTGGCTCAGGCCGAGTTCGCGGCCATCATCGCCTTCGGTGCCCACCCGGCCCTTGAATACATCATCAATTACTACGGGGACGACATCCACGAAGGTGATGTCATCATTCACAACGACGTCTACCATGGCGGCAATCAAAACGCGGACACCGGCATTTTCATGCCAATTTTCTCCCAAGGACAGTTGGTCGGATGGACTGCGGCCAAGGGCCATATGGCCGATATCGGCGGGATGACGGCCGGCGGTTACGACCCTAACGCCCGGGACATCTGGCAGGAAGCCCTGCGCATCCCTCCCGTGAAGGTGGCGGACAAAGGTGTCTTCCGCAAGGACGTCTGGGACTTCATCTCAGCCAACATCCGCTTCGATTTCGTCATGGAAGACGTCAAGTCCATGATCGGCTGCTGCACCATCGGCGGCCGACGGCTGGGCGAACTGATTGAACGGTACACGCTGCCGGTTTACGAAAACCATATGAACTACATCCTGGAGAGTTCCGCGCGCCAAGTGCGGGCCGAGGTAAGCCGCTGGGCAGACGGACACTACTACGGCGAAAGCTGGATGGTTTCCGACGGCTTCGATACCACCAAGCGCTACAAGGTTGCCTGCAACATCGAGATCGCAGGCGACGAAATTACGTTTGATTTCTCAGACAGTGACGATCAGGCACCCGGCATCACCAACATGCCCCCGGCTTCGGCCAAAGGCGCCGTGCGCATCGCGTTTCTGATGCTTATGGCGAGCGGGGACATCAATATCCCCACCAATCAAGGGCTCTTCGAACCCATTAAAACGGTCTTCCGTGAAGGCTCGGTGCTGAATCCGCGTTTCCCCGCGGCCACCGTCTTCGGCAATCAGATGGCCGATGAAGTGGTTGAATGCATCATGACGGCGCTGGCCGGCATACTTCCGGATCGCGTCTCGGCCGGATGGAATAAGTACATCTGCACGTCCACCAACGGTGTGGACCCCCGCACCAACGAGGAATTCGGTACGCTGACTGTCTTTCAGCGCACCGGCCCCGGTGGCGTCCAAGGCACCGATGGCTGGGACGCACTCGGTTTCACCGGCACCGCGGGGCAGATGCGTGCCCCTGACCCGGAGATGTTTGAACTAACGTCCCCGCATTTCCTCGAATACCACGAGTACTTGCCAGATTCAGCCGGCGCCGGCGAGTTCCGCGGCGGCATGGGGACACGTTCCGCGTGGATCAGTTATGGGGAGAACCAGCACGGCGTCACCCTGGGTGACAACGTCCGCTCAGAGGGCGCGGTTCCGGCGCGCGGCCTCTTCGGCGGCAAGGACTCCGGCCTGAATGACCTGACTGTCACCTTCCCGGACGGCACTTCACGACCGTGGGGGTCCAAAGAGATCATGGCCCTCCCGTCAGGTACCCGCATCGAATCGCTTCTCGGAGGCGGCGCTGGATACGGCGACCCGTTCAACCGGCCAGCAGCGAAAGTCCTGGCCGAAGTCCGTGACGGCATTCTATCCACAGAGAAGGCCCGCGAGGACTACGGCGTTATTCTCACCGCCGACGGGTCCGCCGTCGACACCGCACAGACCACAGCGCTCCGCGCTTCAGCCTAATTAGAAGGTCAATTACCATGAGCATCAGAATCGGTATCGACGTCGGCGGCACCTTCACAGACTTCCTCGTCATTTATCCCGAAGGCCAACGGCGCATCCACAAGACAAGTTCTGTCCCTTCGGACCCGCCGCTGGCTGTCTATAACGGACTGCAGGAGATCGCCGCGCTGGACAATAAGTCCATTGAGGAGTTCCTGGCCGGAGTGGAGCTAATTGTGCACGGCACGACCGTGACCACCAATGCCCTGCTCACACGCCGAGGGCCAAAGACTGCGCTGCTGGGCACCGAGGGCTTCCGGGACGTGCTGCCGATGCGCCACGGCACCCGCGAAGAGCCATACGACAATCGCCTGGAGCAGCCCGAGCCGCTGGTGCCCCGACACCTGCGCCTTCCAGTGGCTGGCCGTTTCGACTACAAAGGCGACGAGGTCACCCCGTTATCGGAGCAGGATGTCCGGGCAGCCGTCGAAATCATGCGGGAGCAGGACGTCAAGTCCGTGGCGATTTCCTTCATGCATTCGCACGCCGCCACGGCCCACGAGGACCGCGCCGCCCAGATCGTGGCTGAACTCATGCCGGACGCCTACATCACCAAGTCCTCCGAGCTGCTGGGTCAGGCCCGCTACTACGAGCGCACAAGCACCGCCGTGTTGAACTCATACGCCGGACCCATCATCAGCGGCTACTTGACCAAGCTGCTGGAGTTGCTTTCCGAGGTCCGGTTCGACGGTATTCTCCTGATGATGCAGTCCAACGGCGGCGTCGCCACCCCGGAGCAGCTGGCCAAGCGGGCCGCACTGTCACTGTTGTCCGGCCCGGCCTCCGGACCCACCGCCGGATTGCTCGTTACCGCCACGCACGGCTGGGATTCCTGCATCACCGTGGACATGGGCGGCACGAGCTTCGACGCCGCCGTCGTCAAGGACAACAAGCCCCTGGTCATGACCGACGGAGAGATTGACCGCTGGTCCCTGGCCCTACCTGCGGTAGATATCCACACGATCGGTGCCGGCGGTGGATCCATCGCGACGGTGGACGAAGGCGGCCTGCTGCGCGTTGGCCCCCAGAGTGCCGGGGCCGTGCCTGGACCTGCCTGCTACCGCCGCGGTGGCGTGCATGCTACAACCACCGACGCCGATGTGGTCCTGGGATACATCGATCCGGACACTTTCATGAATGGTCAGATCGGCCTGGACCGGGAGGCCTCTATCCAGGCCATCAAGACAGATGTGGCCGATCCGTTGGGCCTCAGCGTGGAGGAAGCTGCAGCGGGTATCTATGAGATCGTCAACGTCACCATGGCAACAGGTGTCCGGGACATCACCGTCCGTCGCGGCCTAGATCCACGAGACTTCCCGATCGTCGTTGCGGGAGGCGCCGGTCCGGTGCACGCAGCGGCCATCGCCCGTGAACTGGAAATTCCGGTGCTGATCACGCCGCGCGATTCGTCCATCTTCTGCGCCGCCGGCATGCTGGTCTGCGATTTCAAGCATGACTACGTTCAAAGCGCCAACCAGCGGCTGCACACGCTCAGCAGAGAGACCCTGGCCAGCGTCTGGAAGGAGATGGCAGAGGAGGGCCGAAAGACACTCTTGGGTGAAGGGGTCGCCGAAACCGACATTTCCTTCCTTCCGTCCCTTGACCTGCGCTACAAGGGCCAGTGGTATGAACTAAACATCGAAGTAAACCCCTCGAATCTGGAGTCCCCCGACTTCGGGGAGTTCGCCGAAGCCTTCCACCGCGAACACGAGGTGCTCTTCGGGTATAACAACCTGGAGATGCCGATCGACGTGCTTCATATCCGGCTCTCCGCAGTCGGCCGCACGCCAAAGGACCGGGTGAGCCTGTCCGGCACGACCTCCGCCGGCGCCGCTCCGCAGCCCACGCGCCGCCACATCTGGTCGCCAAAGCAGCACCGCATGGTGGAGGTTGACGTGCACCAGGGCGGACCGATGGGCCCGGGAGAAGAAGTGGAAGGTCCAGCCATCATCGAACTGGGCACAACCACGATTGTGGTCCTGGACGAATACAACACCGTCGTCGACAAAAACGGATCATTTGTCATGTACCTCCGGGACCAGAAGGAAACCCTCAAGGCACGATTGAGTCTCTTCTGACCCTATGTCGGGGCGATCACCCCTGCAGTCAAGGCCAGCCCTGCCCCGACGTGACTAGCGCCCCCACCCGCGGTCCGGGGCGCACCTCGACGTAGGCGAACCAACTCAACAATCTGGGTGTCGACAAAAGCGATGCCCGGCGGTGGCCCATGTCCGGGCCCCCTCCGGAAACCCTTATGGTCCCAGCAAGGATCCAGGCGCGATCTGCGGGCTTACCGGGGGAAATCGAACGACGGTCCAGTGCGACCAGCATTAATCAGCCAGGAAATTGTATTCAAAGGAGAAACGCAATGCCTTCTGAATTATCCCCGAAGACCCCTTCACCGAGCCTCAGGCAAAAGATGGAGGACAATGTACTGAATCCTGTCGCAGAGAACCTTCGCGTGGGTGGATGGTCCCTTCTTTCCAATACGGCAGGGGTCGGAACGACCCTCGCCATGCTGATTATTGGTGGGACCGCCAGCTATATCGTGGGCGTGCAGTGGACCATCGCGATGGCGGCTATATCGGCCATCTTTGGTGCCCTAGTCGGTACGTTCACGGCCCGGGTCAGCCAGAGCACCGGTATGTCATCGACCGTAACGATGCGCTTTCACGGATTGGGGGCTACCGGATCCGCCCTTGCATCGCTGATTTTTGCCTTCATGATTCTTGGATTCCTTGCCTTGGAGAATGTCCTTCTCTACTACGGCACGCTCTTCATGCTGGGCTGGTCACCAAACCCTGGCAATGCAGTCCTGATTTACGGCGCCCTGACTCTGCTCTGGATCCTACTGACGATGTTTGGCATGAAAGTCGTGCAGAAGACGTCGCTCTTCCTGACGATTATCGCCGGTGCCCTCATGCTGTGGGTTGGATTCCTCGCTTTTCAGCAGTCGGACCTTTCCGTGACGAGCGTGCTTAGCGCCCAGCCGTCCGCAATCGGCCCTGTCCAGATTATGGGAGTCCTGAGCAGCATGATTGGTATGGCCGGTGCGCTGGCCCTTGTGGGTGCCGACTTTGCCCGCTACGCCAAATCGCCGAAGGACGTCCGGATTATGTCCATCGGCGGCAACATCATTGTCAACTTCGGTGTGGTTTCACTGGGCGCACTGCTCTACCAGGCTGGCGACACGGTGGTTGCCCGGTTCCTGACGGACCCGGCGAATTCCGACGTTGCCGCAGCCCAGCTGGGCGGTTCAATCGTTGAAAAGGTCCAATACCTGGCCCACTCAAATCCGGGCGCTTACTTCATCATCCTCGGTGGGATCGTAGGGTTCCTAGTCATGTACGCCGCACAGATCAAGGCCCAGGTCATTAACACCTATTCCGGATCCCTCGCGCTGTCCAACCTCTTTGATGCCGTTCTGCGGAGGAAGCCCAACCGCATTCTTATGGTTGTCCTGGCCAACGTGATTGCGCTTATTTCGGTCTGGGCCAACATCCTCGGCGTGCTTCTACAGTTCCTCGGCCTCCTTGGAATCCTGACCTTCTCGCTGGCCGCACTCGTAATCGCAGACTTCTACATCGTACGAAAGCGCCAGCCCGTCCAGACTGCGCTCGTCGAGCGATTTAACTGGTCGGGACTCATCGCCCTGGTTGTCGGATCGGGAACCTCTTATCTCTTGACCGCCACAGGCATCTTCCCCTTGGGTTTCCTCGTCACCCTCGTGCTCACCCCGTTGCTGTACGTGATCTTTCGACGGACGATCCTCCCGGAGGGATCGGGAACCGACTTCATCGAGGGCACAGCAGCTCTGAAGGAAATTGAAGACACGGCGGACTTCGAAGATCAGAACGAAGAAGTCGCAACGCACTAAGTCCCCCCGTAGCCACGCAAGTTAGTCTGCAGCTGCACCCGGGATCACGCCGGTCCTCCTGAAGGGCAGCCCTGGTTCTGCGATTCACTCAGCGGGAGCTACCACCACGGGAGGCTACCGTCTCTGAGCGGACCCCGCCGGACCGCCGGGGTCCGCCCAGAAATATCGCCGCACCAGGACTTCCGGGTCCGTGCCGGCTGACGTCGAGCCATTTCGACCCCGGTCTCGGCCTGAACCCGAAGGTGGATCGGTCGTCCTTGGTCCCCGTGCGAAGAGTGAAATTAGCAGTTGGTGCCAGTACATGAACCGCAGGGTCAGGGTCTCCTTCGGTAGTCCGCGGTTCTGGTCTTCGAGTTTCCGGACCCGCAAGCTGCAGGAGGCCAAAGACATCTACCCTGCTCTCGCCGGTGGCCGGAGGGATGGGCGTCGCCCTTTTTGCCCATGATCCGGAGTGTCTTCTGTCCAAGGTATCGTTTCGCCGGCCTCGGAATCCTCCGCCTGTTGAACACGCCGTCGCGTAGAAGGGGAATGACGAGTCGCCGCCGATGCGCAGCTTCCTGACCCTGTTCACTGCCCACTTTCCAGCCCACAGCCGCCATGAAGGAACCACCCCGTGAAAATCGAACGCATTGAGGCCATCCCCTATTCGATCCCCTACGCGCGTCCGCTGAAGTTCGCCAGCGGCGAGGTGGCCTCGGCGGACCACGTGCTGGTCCGGATCTACACGGACACCGGCATCTGCGGTATCGCGGACACCCCTCCGCGGCCCTACACCTACGGCGAAACGCAGGATTCGATCGTGTCGGTGGTGACCAAGGTCTTTGCTCCGCAGCTCATCGGGCTGGACCCGCTGGACCGCTCAAAGGTCCAGCAGCTGCTCCACCGCACGGTCAACAACCCCACGGCCAAGGGGGCCTTGGACATCGCGCTCTGGGATGTCCTAGGGATCTCGCTGGGCACCCCGGTGCACAAACTGCTGGGCGGGTTCACCGACAGCATGCGGGTCTCGCACATGCTGGGCTTCAAGCCCGCCGCCGAGCTCCTGGAAGAAGCCTTGCGGTTCCGCGAAACGTACGGCATCGACACCTTCAAGCTCAAGACCGGGCGGCGTCCGCTTTCCCTCGACGTCGAGGCCTGCCATGTGCTGCGTGAGGGCCTCGGTGAGGACACGGAGATCTATCTCGACGCCAACCGCGGATGGACGGCGAACGAGGCCATAGAGGTTCTCCGCCGGACCGAAGGCCTTGGCCTGTCCATGCTGGAGGAGCCGTGCGATGCAGGCGAAGCGTTGGGCCGGCGCCGGCTGGTGCAGAACTGCAGCATCCCAATCGTGGGCGACGAAAGCGTCCCCACCCTCGGCGACGTCTCCCGGGAATTGCTCTCCGGCGGCAGCAACGCGATCTGCATCAAGACCGCGCGCAGCGGTTTCACCGAAGCCCAACAGATCCTCGGTCTCTGCGAAGGCCTCGGCGTGGACGTCACGATGGGCAACCAGATCGACACCCAAGTGGGCAGCCTCGCCACGGTGACATTCGGAGCGGCCTTTGAAGCCAGCTCCAGGCGCGCGGGGGAACTATCGAATTTCTTGGACATGACGGACGACCTGCTCGCCGAGCCTCTGGAGATCAAGGAGGGCGCCATCCGCGTCCGGGAAGTGCCTGGCGTCGGGGCAAAAATTGATGCGGACAAATTGAAAAAATACCGGCAGGACTGACCGGCCAAGGCCGTCGCCTGCCCTGAAAGATTGGAAATACCGATGCTGTACCTGGTTCGCATGGACGTCAACATCCCTCTGGACATGCCTTTGGAGCAGTCGGACGCCATCAAGGCGGAAGAACGTGAATACTCGCAAACGCTCCAGCGTGACGGCCGCTGGACACACATCTGGCGTGTGGTGGGGGAGTACTCCAACTACTCCGTCTTTGATGTGGCTGACAACGATGAACTCCACGCCTTGCTCTCCGGCCTGCCCCTGTTCCCGTACATGGACATCAAGGTTACTCCGCTGGCCAAGCACCCCTCCGATGTCGAGTAGCCCGCGCTCACAGCGAGACTAATATGCAAAAAGCAGCCTCCGCCCCAGGCCCTGACGATGCTGCGGACCTTCCGGGAGCCGCACCTGCAGGACGTCCAGGCGGTCCTGGAGACCGACATGACGACGTCGCCGGGCCCGGCAGAGCTCGGCCAGGCCGGGGGAGGCGGTGCGAGGATCCATTCCAGGTCGGCCAGATTCAGCGTGACAGCCGGTGACCTCCCGGACTGAAGTCTTGAGCCGATTCCGTCCTCTGGCCCTGGCACCCCACGGATCCCTGAACGGCATGACACCGCACCGCTACTGGGAAAACTGGACGCAAGAAAACCAATTAGCAATCGCATGGACGCTGGACTGCTAACGGGGGCCCAATCACGCTCGTGACCTCGTCAGGAAAGAAGGAAATGGACTCTATTGTCACGGGATAGGGGTGGGTCGTTAACGTCAGGCTGGGGTGTAGCCGAACTGGACGAAGTCCGGGCTGTGAGCCAGGTCTTCGAACTTATCGATGCCAGCTACAGAAGTGGCCGTGTTCGACCTCGCCGACTCTGAGCAGGCCCGGCCTTCCAGCGTTATTAAAAGGTGCAAATAGTTCGAGTACCACCCCTACCGTTGACGCTGTCGTAGAAGGATCCGGCACTCCAGACCTAGCTGGCGAGGACGACTGCGATTCCAAGTATTCCGAGCACAACTCCGGCGAAGGCTGTCCACAATACTGCGACTATTTCGGCGTTGACCTTCTCCTGCAAGATGCCACAGGAGCTGGTGCTGTAACGGCGGCGCTGTGTGAGGTAAATGGTAGCTGCTGCAGTTACAGCCACTGTGAACAATGCCAGAATGGGCAATCCGTGATGAGGAAGCCAGCGGAGGAAGATGGCGCTGACAGTCACCAGGGCCATCATTGTCCTGCCCCAGGCCAGAGATGTACGTTCCGGTTGCAGACCAGCATCCGCATGCAGGCGTTCGAGCGGCCGGTTGAGCGTCATGCGTTCAGCGCCAAAGGATGACGACCAGTACGACGGCAGCGGCCAGTGCCCCGGCTGCGGCCAGCAGCGGAACTATCAGAGGAAGCGGAAGCGGCGCCTTACTGCGCATGCTGCGCTCCACCCGCAGCCACCGCGCAGCCGACCCCGCGCTCAACATCATGCCCAGCAGAAGCAGAAGGACCGCCAGTCCCTTGCGGACAGGCTCAAGGAACAGGTCCGCCGTGAACGCCTCAATAGCAATACCGCCGGCTAGGAGGGCAAGCGAGGTGCGGATCCAGGCGAGAAAAGTGCGCTCGTTAGCGAGCGTGAAGCGGGGGTCCGGCTCGGTTCCGTCGGGGAGCAGCCGCTCGGCGATCCTTCCGCGAGAGGGCGGAACGGGAGAGGCCCCCTTCGTGAGGTCACTGGACACGGTCAGTCCACCGCCGATCGGGATCCACAATTGCTGCTGGAGGAGTTAGGTGTGTCGGAGCTTGCCTCCGCCTGTCTGCCGTACTGATTGTCAGTTCTAGCGATTCGTGCTTGTAATGCAGCAGCAACTCGTGCTTGTAGTGCAGTCCAATCCAAGGCGAGGCAACAACGTCGTCGATGTCGGCAGCCAATTGCAATGAAGTTCTTGCCGCTGCTGCCTCGAGGCTCGGCGTGGTAGTCGGGCGGGAGGCGACGGGCTTCATGCGGGTCGTCCTCTCTTGACCGCTTGCATGTGCTGCGGTGGAGCGCTTACGTGGGCAGCAGGTTCCATTTCGGTCCTTGGGTTTTGTAGTACAGGCAGCTTTACAAGGCGCCCGGCCAGCCGGTGTAGGCCTCGGCGAGGTAGGCCATGCCGTGCCGGGAAGAGACCACAGAGTTGAGTTCGCCGAGCTGGCGGGCGCGGGAGAAGTCATCGGCGTCGGCGGGAGTGTGGAGCATGGTGGTCATCCAGTAGGAGAACTGCTGTGCCTTCCACACGCGCTCCAGTGCGCGGTCGCTGTAACTCTCCAGCAGGCGGTCGGAGCCGGAGTTGTAGTGGCTGTCCAGCCCTTCGAAGAGCACCTTGACGTCATTGATGGCCAGGTTCAGGCCCTTGGCTCCGGTGGGCGGCACGGTGTGTGCGGCGTCGCCGGCGAGGAACAGGTTGCCGTACCGCATGGGGGTGTGGACGAAGCTGCGGAACGGCAGCACCATCTTCTCGAGGACCGGGCCTTCCTTCAGCTCGAAGCCGTTGCCGTTGACCCGGCTGCGGAACTCGGCCCAGATCCGGTCGTCGTCCCACTACGCAACGTTTTCCTTGGGATCGCACTGGAAGTACATCCGCTGGACAGTTTCGGTGCGCTGGCTGATCAGTGCGAAGCCGTTGTCCGAGTTGGCGTAGATCAGCTCATCCGAACTCCGGGGGGCTTCGGCCAGGATGCCGAACCAGGCGAAGGGGTACTCGTGGAAGTACCACTTGCGGTGTGCCTCGGGGATCTGGAACCGGCAGTGGCTGCGGGAGCCGTCAGCACCGACCAGGAAGTCCGCCTGGATCTCATGCTCCACACCGTCGGCGTCGGTGAACCAGACCTTCGGCTTACCCTCAAGATCATGGACGGAAGTGTCAGTGACGCTGTAGCGGACGTCGCCGCCGTCGTCCTTCCTGCGTGCGGCGAGGTCCAGGAAGACGTCCGTCTGCGGGTACAGCCACACGGACTCCCCCACCAGGTCCTTGAAATCGACGCGGTGGTTTTCGCCGTTAAAGCGCAGCTCGATGCCGTCGTGCCGGTCGCCGTGGCGCAGCACGCGGTCCGATACCCCGCTGTCCACCAGCAGGTTGACGGTGCCGTGCTCCAGGATTCCGGCGCGGACGGTTTCGGAAATTTCCTTGTGGCTGCGGACTTCGATGACCGTGGACTCGATGCCGGCCTGGGCCAGGAGGTGGGAGAGCATCAGCCCGGCAGGGCCGGCGCCCATGATGGCCACCTGCGTGGTGATGATCTTGCGTGCTGTCATGGAGGGTCTCGCTTCGTTGCGGGGCTCCGCAGTCGCGGCGCCTGAGTTGTTACGCTGTCATCCACTCTGCTCCGGATGGGTTTACAGGAGTTACAGCTATTCCGTTGAATGGTTGTTGGCTAAACGGTGCGACCGAGGACGGTCCGGAATTCGCCGGGCTAGAACCGGATTCATTGAGGGTTAGCGGCTGGAACGCGAGCTTCAGATTGAGGCCGGGACCGGACGATCAACTGTTCCGGTCCCGGCCTACCCTCCGAGGCGATTCGGGTCTACGCCTTGGTGCTTGCTTGCGCAGGGGTGACTTCCAGGCCAGTGGCCGTAGTGGAAGCAGCAAGAGTGGCCGCTGCCGGAACTGCATCACCGGCTACCTCCAGGCCGAGTCTGCGTCGGTCACGCTGCTGATTGATGAAAAGCAGCGCCAGGACTCCGAAGGCCAGCAGGAGGCCGCCGGCCAGGGCAAAGGCCGCCCGGTAACCTTCAGCCGGGGTGGCCGCACCGCCGATCAAGAATCCCGACACCGCCGGTGCGAATACGCCGCCGGTGGTTAGCACCGCGTTTGCGATGGAGAGGTTTGCGCCGCGCTGGGCGATGGTGGTCAGCTCAGCGACGACCAGGTAGGTGATCGCGAAGAGTGCAGGTGCCGTTCCGAAGCCAAAAACCATGAGGATGACAGACAGGACGGGTGACGTGGTCAGGGTTGCGGCCACAAGGCAGGCTCCTGCGAAGACCGCGGAGATGCTGAGTACCCAACCGCGGGCCTTCCGGGTGGGAACTCCTTTTAGGTGCAGGCGCTGGGTCAGGGCGCTGAGGCCCACTGTGGCGATAGCTCCCCAGGCAGCGGGCAGGGCGATCATGGCACCGGATTGCTGTCCGCTGAAGCCCAGGACGTTCTGGAAGTATGCCGGCCCCCAGGACATGGCCAGCGTGAAGGTCCAGTAGCCGAAGAAGGACGCCAGGACCGCGAAGATCCAGCTGGGGGAGAGGATGGTGCGCCAGTAGCGGATTTTGGTCTCTGCTGCGACGGGAGTTTCTTCGGCTGCTATGCCATCGATTTCCTGTTCGGCCTTCCGGCTGGTGTAGGGGCCTTCCTTGCCCACGATGACCCAGAAAACGGACCACAACAGTCCCACGATGGCCAGCACTGCAAAGGCCGTCTGCCAGCCGAACTGACCGATGACCCAGGCAAGGACCGGCGCGAAGGCCACAATGCCCAAGGTCACGCCGGATGAGGCAAGAGCGGCCGGGGTGGCGCCCTTCTTCTCCGGGAACCACTTGTAAATGCCGTGCATCAGCACCGGCGCCAGGGGACCCTCGCCGGCCCCCAGGAGCAGGCGGCTGGCCCAGAGGGCGGGCAGGGAGGCGAACAGCAGGATTGGAACTTGGGCCACGGACCACAGCAGGCACAGGACCAGCAGGATCCACTTGCTCGATACCTTGTTGGCGATGGGTGCGGCGACGATCTGGGCCACACCGAAGGTGAGGAACATGGCGCTGCCCACCAGGCCGAACTGCTCCGGTGTGATGCCCAGTTCTTTCATGATAGGCACGGCGGCGATGCCGAGGACTGCTTTGTCGGCCCAGCTGAGCATCATCAGGAAGAGGAGGCTGAACGTCATAAACCAGCCACAGCGGTTGCGCTTGGCCTGGGACCAGGTTCGGGGATCGCGGGAGGCCGCGGCGCCCGGCGTGAGGCCCTTAAGGGGAGTTTCAGACACGGTATGCCCAATCGTTGAAGGGGGAAGTCTTTGCCGGTTTGGAGCGGCTTTTTCTTGACTCTAGGCTGGTGTGATGGGCCTTACATTTGAGCTTTCCGTTGGGTGGAAAGCGACTTTCCGGGGCGCCGCGCGCTCTTGGCGGTCCCGCCGCCGGTGCCACCCAGGAGCGCCAGCAGGGCGATCCCCAGAATGCTCAATCCGCATGTCAGCCACCAGGTCGTATCCCAGCCGCCGGTGGTGGTGGCGAGCAGGGCGAACAGCATGGGCCCCAGGAAGTTCCCGACGTTGAAGATCTGCTGCGTCAGCCCCAGCACGGCAGTGACAGAGCCGTCCTCGGGGGCAATACGAACGGAGTACCTCGTCACCGCGGCAGGAATGAGGCCGCCGACGGCGGAGAATACGGCGATCAGGATGAATTGTAAGAGGGTGCCGTTACCGATGTTTTCCCAGCTGACGGCGAAAGTCGCCAGGGACGCCGCGGACATGGCAAGGAAGGTCCAAAAGATGATTTTCCGTTCGGAGAGGCCGCGCTGGATGAGCGGCCCGGCGCTCAGTGCCCCGATCGCGTTGACCCCGCCCACCGCGGCGCTGAGGATGCCGGGAAGCGGCCCTTCCAGGCCGGCCGAGCGGTAAATGGACGGCAGGAATCCGAGCACTGCCATCCACTGAGCGGTGTAACAGGCGAAGACCATGCCGGTGATCCAGGGTTGGCGGATGGCCAGGGTGCGGCCGACGCGCCGGAGCGCGGACCTGAGCCCGGCGTCGGCCGGAGGCACGTCCCGAGGTACCCGGCGCAGCAGCAGCGGCACCGGCAACAGCGTGAGGACAGCCATCACCAGCCACCACTCGCGCCAGCCGGCGGCCTGCAGGAACAGGGCGCCCGCGGCAAGGCCGATCATCGTTGCCATGCCCTGAAACGCGCCCCAGCTTGCCAGAGCCACATTCAACCGCTGAGCCGGGGTCACCTTGCGAATAAGTGCAGGGGCAACGACGACGGCCAGCAGGAATCCGACGCCCTCCAGCGTCCGTGATGCCATCAGCAACTCAGTGGTGGGCGCGGCGGCGCCGAGCAGGGATGCTGCGCTCAGCAGGACAAGTCCGGTGATCAGGAGCCGGCGGAGGCCTGCCAGTTCGCCGCCAACGGCCGTGGCCAGGCCACCCACCACGCTGGCCAACTGGATGATGCCGAGCAGCAGCCCGGCCTGAACCAAGGTGGTGCCCAGATCCGTCTGGATCCCTGCCAAGGCGGCAGGCAGCTTCCAGATATGCATGGCTGCCGCGATGCCCGCGGCGAGGACGGCAAGCCAGGCTCCGTCCGCCGTCGTCCTTTTCTCATCCATTGCTGTTGCGGGCGACGGCAGTTCCAAGAGTTGTCCTTGCTGCAGGGTGGGGGCGGAAATCCTTCTTCTCAGGTTCCTTAGGCGGGTGCCAGCACCGGTGTGTCGATGCGGAAACGCTGGCCGCTGACGGCGACGTCCACAGGGCCGTCGAAAGTTGACGCGGCCCTGCCGCGCCACCATTCTGGCTCGGCGCGGCCGGCCAGGTGGGAGAGGACCAGGCGGCCCACTCCGGCTGCGGCAGCCACGCGGCCTGCTCCCTCGGGCGGGGTGTGTGCGAGCCGCTGGTGGTTGAGGAATTCCGGCGCGAAACCCTTGCCGGCGTAGAAGTCCAGGTTTACTGCCTCGTGCACCAGGACCTCTGCGCCGCTGGCGAGTACAGCCATCGTCTCACATTCGGCGGTGTCACCGGAGAACACCACTGAGCCTGCGTCGGTGTCGAACCGGAATGCCAGTGCGGGGCGCACCGGTGGGTGTTGGACGAGGATGCCGGTGACCTTGACCCTGTCATCCTCGTAGACGTCAAAGGGGCGGGCCGCGTCCGGGCTTCCATGTGCGGGGGTGTTAAGGTCCACGGTGCGCACAAGGGATGCCAGGTTCGGGCGGGCTTCATCGTGGACGCGAATGTCGATGTCGTAGGAGAAGGCCTGCAGGGAATGGGATACCAGTTCGCCGGTGCCGGAAAGCCCGGCGCCACCTGTGCGGGTGGCGTCCTTGCCGGGGCCCACAATCGAAACAGGGCCGGTGAAACCCTCTACCGGGTTGCCCCAGTTCCACAGCAGAAAGCCAGGAAGCTCCACCACATGGTCCGAGTGCAGGTGGGTGACAAAACCCGCCACCAAATCCTTGCCGCGCAGCCCGGCCTCATGGGCTGCCCGCGAGCAACCCAGGCCAAAATCCACCATGTAGAAGGCGTCTCCCACTACCAGTGCGCTGGAGATACCGTTTTCCGGTCCGCGGATTGCTGGGCCGGCGGCGGTGCCAAGGGTAATCAGTTCGACGCTCACAAGAAGTCCTTCTGGAGGGTTGGTGCGGGCTCAGGAGTGGGGGCGGGCATTGATGACGCGGGTTTCCAGGTATTCCTCCAGGCCCCATCGGCCGCGTTCGCGGCCGATGCCGGACGCCTTCCACCCTCCGAAGGGGGCGTCGGGTTCCACCAGGGTGTGTTGGTTGATCCAGACTGTTCCGGCTTCGATCTGTGATGCGGTGGCGTACGCACGTTCCTGGTCCGGGCTCCAGACGGAGGCGCCGAGGCCGAACTGTCCGGCGTTGAGCGCGGTGATGGTCTCTTCGAGATTGTCATAGGCGACGATCGGCAGGGCTGCCCCGAACTGTTCCTGTTCCACCAGGTCCATGCCCGGCTCGGCGTCGATCACTACTGTGGGGGAGAGGAAGTAGCCGGGCAGGTCGCAGCCGGGGCTGCCGCCGGTGATGATGCGGGCTCCTGCGCCCACGGCGGAGTCAACGAGGCCGTGGACGAGTTTGAGCTGGGACTCGTTGTGCATGGGCCCCATGGTGGTTCCGTCCGCGATGCCGTGGCCCAGCACGTGGCGGGAAGCCTCAGCGGCGATGGCCTCGGCCAGTTCCCTGCTGCGGCTGCGGGGAACATACACGCGTTTGACCGCCATGCACACCTGGCCGGCGTTGCGGAAGGCACTGCCCACAATTCCGCGGGCGGTAACGGCTAGGTCGGCGTCATCGAGCACGATGGCAGGATCGTTTCCGCCGAGCTCCATGGTGACGCGCTTGACGGTAGGGGCTGCCTGCTGGGCCATGGAAATGCCCACTTCGGTGGAGCCGGTGAAAGAGATCTTGCGGATGCCGGGAGAGGTGCTCAAGGCAACATTGACCGTCCGCCGTGAACTGGTCCGCACCTGTAGCACTCCCGTGGGCAGGACGTCATTGAGCAGGTTGACCAGTGCGATGGTGGACAGGGGCGTGGACGGGGAGGGCTTCGCGATCACGGTGCAGCCGGAAACCAGTGCAGGGGCAAGTTTCACGCAGAGCAGGGAGATGGGAAAGTTCCACGGCGTGATGGTGCCAACGATGCCCACCGGCCGGTACTGGACCTCAAGGGTCCTGTCGGCCCGTGGGGCGAGAGGCTCGGTTTCGTCCCATCCCAGCTCCGCATAGTACTCAAAAAGTCCTGCCGCCACGGTGAACTCACCCGCAGCCTCCGCCTTGGGCTTGCCCTGCTCGCGGGAAAGCAGGGTGGCCAGGGAATCCAGGTCACGGCGGATCAGGGCGGCTCCGGCACGTAGGGCGGCGCGGCGGGCCTCGCGGTCGGCTCCCCAGCGCGGTGCGGCCAGGCGGGCGGCCGCAACGGCCTGCTCAACGTCGTCCCCGGTGTTTTCCGGGGCGTGCCCTACGAGCTCAAGCGTGGCCGGGTCCAGGACCTGGTAGTGGTCTGCCGTCATGGCCTGTCCTTTCGGCGGGGATGGATTCTTATCCAAGTTTCACGGCACCCGCCACAATCCGCCGCGACCTTTCCGTCCAACGGAAAGGCCGGGGCGAGGGATCGATCCGGCTTTGCCAGTATGGAGTGAAGCACGTCACGCACTAATAAGGAGTCCCCATGTCCCAAGAACAGCTGCCCATCGTCCTTACGGGGGTTTCCTCCGGCATCGGCGCCCGGACGGCGCAGATTCTGTCCGCCCGCGGGGTGCCGCTGATCGGCATCGACCGCAACGCGCCCACCGGCTTCAGCGGCACCTTCGTGCAGGCTGACCTTTCCAGCCAGGCGGGCGTCGACGCCGCCGCCGCCGCAGTCTCCGCCGCCGCACGGCATGGCATCGCCGGTCTCGCCAACATCGCAGGAGTCCCCGGCACGGCGCCCTGGCGCACAGTGCTGTCCGTCAACGTCTTCGGCGTCCGCGGGCTGGTCCGGGCACTTGCCCCGCTCCTCAGTGAGGGAACCGCCGTCGTGAACCTCGCTTCCAGCGTTGCCGTCCAGTGGCGCGAGGTGAAAGCCAAGTGTGCCGCGTTCGCATTGGCCACGGATCAGGCCGGCGCGCTGGATTCGGTTGCCGGTGACGGGGACATCACAGAGGAGTCCTACCTTTTCTCCAAGCAGTGCGTCCGCTTCCTTACCGAGCACTTGGCCGCCGAACTGCTGCCGCAGCGCATCCGGGTCAACAGCGTGAGCCCCGGGCCAGTAGCCACGCCCATCCTCGAGGACTTTAAAAAGGACCACGGGCGGGACAAGGTGGAGGGTGCAGGTGCCCTGCTGGGCCGCTTCGGCGAGCCCGAAGACGTCGCCTCCGTTATCGACTTCCTGCTCCGCCCCGAATCGGGGTGGGTAAACGGCTCCGACATCCGCGTTGACGGCGGCCTCGGCGCTTACCGCGGTTCAACCCTCGCCACCGCCGCCAACTGAGGACCAACGACGCCAGACCCTCCTTGCCCATGCAGCAAGGGACTGGCGGCGGGCTTAAAATGGCGGTACAGCGTTGCGTCAATGATGCGCCGCTGCTTCCAGCGCTCAGAAGGGTGATCCATGGCTAACGCTGCGCCAGCAGGCCGGACCGCTCGTTCCGCTTCAACAGCTCGGCCTAAGATCTCCAAAGCCGCGGGCGGCAGTGCTTCCGCCCAACAGGCAGCAAGCGTAACCTCAAGGGCACTGGCCCTTTTGGGCACCTTTGACGCTGAGCACTCCGTGCAAAGCCTCAGTGCCATGGCCCGCCGTGCGGGCCTTCCCGTGACCACCGCGCACCGGCTGGCCGGCGAACTGGTGGCGTGGGGAGGACTGGAGAAGGCCAATGACGGGTACCGTGTGGGGCAGCGGATCTGGCGCCTTGGCCTGCTGGCCCCTGCGCAGCAAAACATCGCCGAGGTGGCCGCCCCCTTCATGCAGGACGTCCTCTTCGTGACGCACAATGTGGTGAACCTGTTCATCCTGGACGGGCAGGAGGTCCTGCTGGTGGAACGCATGTCCGGTACGGGAGCGGGCCAGCCGTTCCGGCGCGTCGGCGCACGCCTGCCGCTCCACGCAAGTGCCGCGGGAAAAATCATGCTGGCCTATGGGGCCAAGGAATTGTTTACCGCCGTTTCGCAGCGGCTGGAGCCACACACCCCTCGCACCATCACCAGCCCCGCCACGCTCGCTACCGAAATCGAGCGGGTCCAGGCCCTCGGCTATGCCACCACAGAGGAGGAGGCGGGCCCGGACAACTACGGCCTGGCCGTCCCGGTGTTCCTGCCCAACAAACAGCTGGTGGCGGCGCTGGGCATTGTCACCCGGAGCCGTCCCGCCTCGGTCGGCAGCGTGGTTCCTGTGCTCAACATTGCGGCCCGCGGCATTGCCCGGAGGCTGGGCGTGGAGCATCTGCCGCAATAGGGGCGCTCGAGTTCCCGTTCTTTTCTGCCCAGTCTTTCCGTTGGATGGAAAGCGGCGCCGCGGTTGTGTTGTGGAACACCTAACCTCAAGTAAGCCGTAATTAAGGCCGGATGCCCGGCCAAGGGACCGTCGTCCAGTCGGGCCTTTCCAAAGAAAGTGAAGACCTAATGACTGCATCTGCAGGAGCCACCATCGACGTCGTCGTCGACCGGGCGGACATTGTGGCGGACCAGGTGGTCTCCCTGGTGCTGCGGCGGGCCGACGGCCTGCCGTTCGATTCCTGGCAGCCCGGCGCGCATATTGACGTCCACGTTGGCGACGGCCTGGTGCGACAGTATTCGCTGTGTTCCTCACCTGAAGAGCTGGACCACCTTCGGATCGGGGTGCTGCATGTGCCCGATTCCCGTGGCGGGTCAAAGGCCGTGCACGCGCTGCTGCCGGGAACACCGCTGGCCATCTCGGCGCCCCGCAATAACTTTCCCCTGCGCGAGTCCCGCCGCTACCTTTTCCTTGCCGGCGGAATTGGCATCACCCCGATCATTCCCATGCTCGAAGCAGCCGACGCTGCCGGCAAGGAATGGACGCTGGTCTACGGCGGCCGAAGCCGCAAAACCATGGCCTTCGCCCAGCAATTGGAGGACCGCTACGGTCTTGACCGTATCCGCATCGTCGCCGAGGACGAGGTGGGCCGGCTGGACCTGGACCAGGTCCTGGGCATGCCCCGGGCCCACATGCTGGTGTATGCCTGCGGCCCCGGCGGACTGCTCGGTGCCATTGAAGAACGATGCATGGGCTGGCCGCCCGGCGCCCTGCACACCGAACGGTTCGTCGCCTCCACCCTGGGTGCCGCTGCCGCCAACGCACCCTTCGAGGTGGAGCTGGCGAGGACCGGAACCACCGTGACGGTAACGAACGACAAAACCATCCTCGAAGCGGTGGAAGAGGTGGGAGTGCGCGTCCTGTCCTCCTGCCGCCACGGGCTGTGCGGCACCTGCGAAACCCAGATCATCTCCGGCGAGCCCGAGCACCGCGACGCAGTCCTGTCTGAGGAGGACCGTGAAGCCGGTGAGATCATGCTGGTTTGTGTTTCCCGTGCCGCTGCCGGTTGTCCCCGGCTGGTCCTGGATCTCTGAACCGCAGTCCGTTACGCCCGCTTCCAGCCCGCCTTAATCCGGCCGCTCGTCGGCCCGCCCCCATCAAGTTCGCCACCAGGAGTGTCCCAGATGACCGTTTCAACCCACGAAGCAAATGTCCTGGGCGAGGACCCCTTTGAAACCGCAAACCTCCTCGACCCCTACCCCTTCCTCGGCCGGCTCCGCGATGCAGGCGCCGTCTCCTACCTCGAGAGCACGGGAAGCTACGCGGTAGCCGGCTACCAGGAGGTCTACGAGGTCCTCACGGACTTCGAAACGTACATCTCCTCCGGGGGCCTTGGGCCGCGTGACATCCGGAAGGACTCGGGCTGGCGGCCGCCCAGCATCCTCGAATCGGACCCGCCCATCCACACCGTGATGCGCCGGGCCCTGACAGGCGTCATCAACCCCGGCACCGTCCGGGCCCTCCGCGAACCGTTTACACCGCCTGCCGAGGAGTTGACCGAGCAGCTTGCGGAACGCAAGCGGTTCGACGCCATCACTGACCTCGCCGAAAAGTACCCATTGCGTGTCTTCCCGGACGCGGTGGGGATTCCCGACGTAGGCCGTGAACACTTGCTGCCTTACGGCAATATGGTGTTCAATGCCTTTGGCCCGGAAAACTACATCTTCAAGCAGGCCTTCGCGCAGGGCGACGAGCACGCCGCCGCGGTGATGCGCAACTGCCAGCGCGAAAACCTGGACGCCACCGGTTTCGGCGCCCAGATCTGGAAGCGTGTGGAAGACGGCCTCATCACAGAACAACAGGCGACGCTGCTGGTCCGGGCACTGCTGTCCGCCGGCGTGGACACCACAATTTTCGGCATCGGCAACACCATTTCGGTGTTAGCGCGGTACCCGGAAGCCTGGGCCCGGCTGCGGGAGAATCCCAAAATGGCAAAGTTTGCCGTAGACGAGGCGCTCCGGCTGGAGTCCCCGTTCCAGAAGTTCCACCGGACCGTTTCCGTGGATACCGTCCTGGGCGGCGTGCATCTGCCAGCCGGTGCAAAGGTGCTGGTGTTCCTCGGCGCTGCCAACCGGGATCCGCGCAAGTGGGGAGACAACGCCGACGAGTTCGACTTGGACCGCAACGCCTCCGGCCACGTGGCCTTCGGCATGGGCCTGCACCAGTGCGTGGGCCAGCCCATTGCCCGGCTCGAAATGGAAATTGTGCTCCAGCAACTGCTCAAGCGCGTATCCACCATCGAACCGGACGGCGCACCGGCGCCCATCCTGCACAACGTGCTGCGCGGGTTCGAGTCCCTTCCGGTGCGCATTACGGCAGGATAAATCTCCCAGATGTGTTCGCGGACCCGTTCTGAAGTCTTTGAAACGCCCACAGAGTAGAGGGCAATACGGGCCTTGATTGTCAGGTTGGCGTGTACTCCAACCCCTCGGTTTCAAGTTTGAAGTCTGCAACTCCATAAGGGTGAAGTGTTTCAGCTGTACCAGTTGTCCTCTCAACTGAGATGAAGTGGCTACGGCGCCCGAAAGAGGCCCGGAACTCCTTTCGGATTCCGGGCCTCTTTTTTCTTTTCATCGCCGGCCAGTAAGTGGCCGGCGATGAGTTGCGGTGGGATGAGTGGCTAGAGCGCAGCAGCTTCTTCCAAGGCCTTGCCTCTTGTTTCGGGTGCCATTCGCCAACTGATTAGAAATCCTAGAAGCGTGATTCCGGCGGCGATCACTCCTCGAAAACAGGCGCCTGGCGCTCGTCGTGGAAGTAGATAGGGGGAGTCGTTGAGTATGTGGAAAACCGCAGATAACGGCATCGGAGCGCTCTGCCCGTGAGCCTCCTGTGACCACCACCGAAATCCGAGCGGCGGCGAAACAGGGACGGGCCTTCAAGTCCGGGAACCTACGCGGATGCACCACCGACTCTTTCCTTCACCCTCGACTGCGAGTTTGGCCGACGTGTGCTGTCGGAACTCGACAGTTAGTGAACATGTGGTGATCGCAGTGGGAGGGGCTGATTGTGCTGATGTAGCAGGGATTTCTTCTTCTTCGTTATGAGCGAAAAACATACTCCTCTCATAGACCCCCGGGTCTATGTTCTTAACAGTGTATGCGTAAGGCATCCGAGCGATGGCAGACTTGCCGCAAACCTGCGCGCGGAAGTAGCGCCTGCCCGGCCTGGCCGAGCTACTTCCCTCATATGTCCTGAACTCCGTCGGCGGCCACTTCCCGTTCTTCCGCACGACTGCATGGACCCCGAATGCCTCTAGGACGACCGGGCTCCGTAGTCCCGAGTTAGCCGCGCCACGGGGCCAGGGTTACGGCGGAAGTGGTTCAGAGGTGGGCGGTGCGCTCCAAGGGGAGAAGGTCTTCGCCCCTTGGTGTCAGGTTGAGTTCCAGACCCACTAGTGACCTTGCCAGGAAAGAAAGAAATGGACTCCATTGTGACAGGACCCCGGTGATGCGCTGATGGAGATTATCCTCAGAGGTGAGTTCCGTGAGTTCCGTGAGTTCCGTGAGTTCCGTGGGTGTCGAGTCTCCGAAGGCCCGCGCTGATGGCCACCGCAGCGACACCTGAGCGTGATTCCTGAGCCATCTTCACGAGAATGTTCTCCACGTGAGTTGTGACGGTGCGGATGGAAATGCCGAGTTCAGATGCGATCTGTTGGTTCGAGCGCCCCCTTGCAATCCGATCGGTGACCTCGGCTTCACGTGCTGTCAGCCCAAAGGGAAGTTCCAGGGGAGTCTCAACGATCAAAGCGACGTCCCCACGACCCGATGAAACCCCGGCAGTTCGGGTGATCTCCAGTGATACCGTCCCGTTCTCCGAGGTCCAAAGCCCGGATACGGAGGCCGCCGCCCCGGCCAGGAAGCGCGAAATGAAGTCTTTGAAATGGGGTTCAAATACGACGCCGCTCATCTCCCGGGAAATCACGGGCATGGGCGCATCCTGTCCATCAAAGAGCGCTGCCCTGCAGTCTTCGCGAAGTCGCAGAATTGGATATCCGGCAGATTGCCTTCGGCACAGCTCAGCGACGATCGGGGACAGCGCGCCGATAAGGTCACGGGCATCATCATCGAAGTTGTGAGAATGGGAGGCGGAAAGGTGGAGCATTCCCGCGTACTGGCCGTCGTCAGAGATCAGGCAGGTGCTCATGCCATCCGCGAAACCTGCGGGCGCCAGCGCCGTTTGGTACAGCTGCGTTGCACGGTAGTCGTACTTCAGATCATCAATGCGTAACGGTTGGTGCAGCTTAAGCAGGCTTCGATGGACCTTTGTTGCAGCGTAAGGGTCACCCAGCGCGGTGAGAGTTTCCGGCTGATAGCCATCGTTGGCCAGCACGTCATGTTTGGACAAGGCACGGTTCCAGAAAATCAGGGCTGCCGCGTCATGCCTGGTGCCGTCGGCCAGAACGTGCAGTATCTCGAGTGCTCCATCGCGCTGGTATTGGGCTGCGCCGGCAGCAAAAGCCGCCTTAAGCAGAATTTGGGACTTTCCGCTGACCATGAAGGCCTCCAAGACAGGAGGATCCTGTCCTCCGGGTTTGCGGCTTAATTATAGGCCCCCTCTCTCTTTATAGCCCTTCGATGTGCGTAAGCACCCCGGAACCACTGAAGCCGCTAGCGCGTACGTACAAATACCGATGTCGCGGGGACGCCTAGATTCCTAGGCTTGATAACACGGAGTGAACAGCGTCACCCCAAGTCAAAGGAGAACGAGATGACTCGCGAAGAAGCCTATTCAAAGTGCCCTTCCGATTCGTATGTCGAACTGTACGGCGGCCAGTGGCTCGTCGTCCCATTCGCGCCTGTCGTCCAACCCCCATTTTTCACCTGCCTGCCAGACACTCAGCATGTGGCACAGCAGATGGCATCTAGCGGAATCTAGCCGGGCTGGAGCGCAAAGTGACAGGCAATGAACCAAAACGTCCTGAACCCCACATCAGGTGCGGGCAGAATTGCCCGCTTGGCAGGCCCATGCCGTCGGGCCGCTGCAACGGCAAAAACGGGGCGCGCGACGGAACCAGCCCGGAGAAGCCCCCTAATGTCCGCCCTTGAAATCCATGGGCAGGCGGACCGCTTCAACGTCAGGCCGCTGGAGGACATCTGCTTCACTATCGTGTGCCGAGGAACATCCAGCTTTCGAACTCAGTTACTGCGAGTTGAAAGGTACAGCGGGGACGCGGCGATTCCGTTGCTGGAAACCACGCAGGTGACCAGCAGTATCGATGCCCACACCGAACGACGGCTCCATGCAATTTGCGTCCGTCCTTTTCTGGAAGTCCCGGGTAGCGAAGATGCGCTCAGTGGGGCATCCGGGGTCACCTTGGGAGCCCTGATACGCCCAGACGTGCCAGAGGCTGCATATCAGGGTGTTCTGACAGCCTGGGATACAACCACGAACAGGGGCATTGGGATCTTCCTCCGTGACCAAAGGCTGACGCTCTTAGTAGGAGATGGACACGCCAAGCTGGAAATCAGCCTCCCTGAGCCCCTGCAGCCTGGCAACTGGTACGAAATTGCCGCGTCATATGACCAAACGACTGGTCTCGCGGCCCTTTTCCAGAGGCCCTACACCTCTTCCACTCAGTCCCCTCGTGGGGCAGGTCGCGGAAGCCGGACAATAACTGGGCATCGCAAACTGGCCCACCTGCCAGAGGTCCCCCTAATGCTGGGCGCCAGCGCCAAATACATCTCAGGATGGACGGCGGCAGAGGAATCCTTCATAGGAACGATCGAGGCACCATACGTGATTGCGAAGTCCACGCCGGCAACGGACCTGAGGGGACTACACTCCCGGCGGCTGAACGCCCCGGCCTTAGTGGCAGCATGGGACTTCTCGCAAGGACTTTCCGAGGACGGACTCCACACCGACGAGGTTCCCGATGTTGTGGGATCCTTCGACGCCCGCTGCGTCAATGCCCCACTGAGGGCCGTTCCTGGACACCGCGGCAACGCAACCGGAGGCATTAGGGCATCGCCGGAGAGCTACGGTGCTATCCGCCTGCGCCAAAGACGTCCTGACCCCGAGAGATGGAAATCGCAGATCACTCTCCGGGTCCCGGCAGGCTTGGCGGCAGGTTTCTACTCGTTGCAACTAAGGGCCACGACCGTCGAGGAATTTGTCCCTTTCGTCGTCACCCACAAGCCTAGGGCGCTCACTCCTGAGGGCACAGGGACCATCCACTGATTTCCGCCCACGAGGCCGTATCACAAACTGAGCGCCCATCGATCGCTCGTTCCACTGATCCATCTACAGAATCCGTTGAGCCGAATTCACGGCTAAGATTTCTTCCGAGAGGCACAGATAGCCCATGAAAACTGACAGTCACGCTACCCCGGCCAGTGACGCCGGCACTGACGACGTCGAGCAGCAAAAACTAGGGGCTCTTGGCTACAAGCAAGAGCTCAATCGCACCATGACCCTGACGGACGTTGTTGTTTACGGGCTCATCTTCATGGTGCCGCTGGCCCCCGTGGCCGTGTTTGGCACCATCTTCAACTTCTCCCACGGCATGGCCGCACTGGTTTATCTGGTGGCCGGTATTGCGATGGTCTTCAGCGCCGTCAGCTACAAGGAAATGGCCAAGGAGTACCCCGTTGCCGGGTCCGTGTACTCATACGTCCGCCTGGGCACCACGAAGTTCGTGGGGTTTCTGTCGGGATGGGCGATCCTTCTGGATTACCTCCTCCTGCCGGCGCTGCTATGCATTCTCGCAGCGTCCGCCATGGGAGCACTCATGCCTGAAGTTCCGGGCTGGATCTGGGTCATCGGCTTTATCGCCGTAGTGGCCTTCATCAATCTCCGCGGAATCGTCGTCACGGCACGGATGAACATGATCTTTTTGATCATTCAAGGAGCAGCGCTCGTCGTGTTCGTCGGCGGAGCCCTGATAGCGATCACCGAAGGGCGGGCGCAGTTCAGCCTCGCCCCCTTCTACCAGCCTGAATTCTTCTCCTGGGAGCTCGTGTTCACTGCCATCCCGGTTGCTGCCCTCAGCTACATCGGCTTTGACGCTATTTCGACGCTCAACGAAGAAGCCAAGGGCGGCGGCAAGGCGGTATCGAAAGCGACCATGATCGTCCTCTGGCTCGTCATCGCAATGTTCGTTGCACAGGTCTACTTCGCTGCTCTGTTCGTCCCGAACAATGAACCATTCGCCGAAGGCGATGCCATGAACAACGCCTTTTACTCCATCAGCGAAATCGTCGTTGCGCCATGGTTCAAAATCGTGTTCACGCTCATCACGGCCCTGATAGCGCTCTTCGCCAACGTGCTGGTTTCCCATGCCACGACATCGAAGATGATCTTTGCTATGGCCCGCGACGGGCAGCTGCCACGACGTCTGGCTGTAGTCACCCAGAAACACAAAGTTCCTGCCGCTGCAATGATCGTGGTGACGATCCTCACCGCCGTTATCGGTGTGCTGGCTGTGGGACAGATCGAACTCATCGTCACTATGGTCACCTTCGGCGCCCTCACCGCCTACATCCTGCTGCACATCAGCGTCATCATCCACTTTGGAATCCGCCGGTCCAGCAAGAAGTACTTCATCCACTGGATCTCACCCATCCTTGGCATTGCCGTACTCGGATATGCCCTCTACAGCACCAACATCAATGCCAAAATCATTGGCGTCTCCTGGCTGGTCATAGGAACGATCGTCGCGGTCATTCTCAAACGCACCGGCCGCACCCTCGAAACCGAGGACGTCGTCTAGACCGGAAGAGAACACCTCCCGTTCTCAGACGGGCGAAGACACCGGGCCTGCCGCTTCGGCAGCGCCCGGTGCCTTCATGGCGTGCCTTGAGGCTTCATGACCAAAGTCCCCGACGGGAACTGGCTCCACCCATGAAAAAGGCAGTCCTTGAACTACGCAAAACTGCCTATATTTTTCCCGTCAGCGCCGCCATAACGTTGAAGTTACTTAGAACACACAAGGCTGCAGCGCTGGTGACAGGGGAGTTCCCCTCACCTGGTCGCTCCACAGCAATCCCACCTCAGAATGAAAGCGAGAACCTCCCTTGACTCCGCGGACCAGTCCACCAAGTGGCCAAACAAATTGTTGCCGAACGGGAGCGAACTGATGCGTACCAGCGCGGACCGCTCATCCGAACTTATGAGCATTTTTGAACAGCGGTTCTCCTCCCGACTTCGCCGCGACTTCACCGATGAAGTAGCAGCGGCGTACGACCGCTCCCCGCTGGGACCTCATGACGACAAGACCGCGCGTGTCGTGCGGGCCTTGGGCAACGCCTCGATCAACGGCAAAGAGGTCATCCTGAACCTCGGGCCCAACGGTCCGTGGGGGATCGGCAGGATCACTGTAGGAGCACCCGGAAACCTGGTTCTCCTGCCCTCAACCTTCTACACCTATGAAAACGCGCTGCGCGGAGTGTTCGCGTTGCGTCGCCAGAACTTTTTGGAGAGCTAAACCCATGACTGCCGAAGCCGCACCCGCAACTGAGATCCGCGTCGACCCGAAAATCTTCGGATACACCGACCGTTTTGCCGCCCGCCCAGGTGAAAGCATCTCCTTCCACGTCAGCTGCGAGGGACCCTCTGCATATCAAGCCTCACTTGTCCGTCTACGGCACGGGTTCACCGGGGAAGCCGGACCGGGCTTCCTGGAAACTCCGGTTGCATCAGAATTCGATGGTCAAAAGCAGGGCACGCAGTACACGTGCCAGCCCGGATCCTATGTCGAGGTGGCGGACCCGTCCTCGCTGTTGACAGACCCGAACGGATTGGTCATCAAGACCAAGGTGTACCCCACCTTGCCCCTGAGCTCCCGCTCCGGCAACTATGGCGCCTACCACGTTACTCAGAACTCATTCGGAGGAGGCAGCGACAGGCAGGTCATCCTGGGCAACTGGGATGAAGAGTCCTCGAGCGGCTACGCACTTGTCCTGGACGCCGGCCGGCCCACCTTCCTCTGGAGCGAACAGGGTACCGTGAAGTCACTGGCTCTTGAGAACCCTTTGGAAGGACACCATTGGTACAGTCTGCGGGTCGAGGTGGACACCGCAGCTGGGCAGATCCATCTGACCCAGGCACCGTTGTCCAACATCATGAACCGGTACACCGACCACGCACTGCCTCTGGAATCCCAAGACAAGGTCGCAGACGCCGCCCCTGCAGCCAGCGCACCCGAAGCCCCATTCCGAATCGGCGCCGGAGCGCGTCGGGACGGCGAGCGATGGCTCGCAGCAAACGGCTTCAATGGCAAGATCGGCGACGTCTCCCTTCAACGAGGCACGCCCACCAGAACCGAGACCCTTGCTGACTGGCACTTTGGGCGCAGTCACCGTGACGACGGACTGCTCCTGTGGGACGTCATCGACGAATCACCAAACCAGCTCCACGGAACGTGTCACAACTCACCAACCCGGGCCGTCGCAGGACACTCCTTCACTGGTCTCGTGGACGACTTCCGGCTTGTCCCCGATGAGTACGACGCAATCCACTTCCACGACGACGACATCACCGACGCGGGCTGGCCGACAGCGTTCACACTCGACGTTCCCTCTGACCTGCCCAGCGGCGTATACGCCGCCAAACTCACCGCCGAGGGCGCAGAACAATACCTTCCCTTCTTCGTCCGGGCAGGCGAAAAGAAGAACGACGTCGCCGTGCTATTCTCCACAGCAACATACCTCGCGTACGCCAACGACCGCATTGCCTTCGAAGCCGACGGCGCAGAGATCATTGTGAGCCGGACACCCATCCTGGACCGCGAAGACCTCACCCTTCAGGACCACCCCGAGTTCGGCCGCTCCTGCTATGAAATCCACAACGACGGCTCCGGAGTTGTCTTCGGAAGCGTCCGCAAGCCCATCCTGACCCTCCAGCCCAAACACCGGGCGTGGTTCCAGGCCGAAGGCGTCTGGGGACTGCCCGCAGACCTGTGCATCGTTCACTGGCTCGAAACCGAGAACTGCAACTACGACGCCATCACCGATGAAGACCTTGACCGCGAAGGATACAGTCTCCTCAGCGACTACAGGGTAGTCATCACCGGCAGCCACCCAGAGTACGTCACACGCAACGAACTCACCGCCCTGGAGAAATTCACCTCCAAGGGCGGGAGACTGATGTACTTGGGCGGCAACGGGTTTTACGCCACCGTCTCATTCGACCCAGAACAGCCACACCTGATGGAACTCCGACGCTCCGACGGCGGCACGCGCCCCCACCAGTCCCCGTACGGAGACAAACGCCACGCCACCTCCGGCGAGCTAGCAGGCATTTGGAGGAACAAAGGCCTACCGCCACAGAAACTCGCCGGAGTGGGATTCGCCGCGCAGGGCTTTGACCGCTGCAGCTACTACGAACGACTTGAAGACAGCCACGCTCCGGAAGCCGCATTCATCTTCGAGGGAATCGGTGCAGACGAGCGCATCGGCGAGTTCGGAATCATGGGGGGCGGCGCCGCCGGCGCCGAAGTCGACTGCTACCAGCCCGGCCTCGGATCGCCCCCCGGAACACTGGTCCTTGCAACGTCAGGCCCGCTGTCAGACGCGTACCTCCTGGCTGCAGAGGAAGTGTACGAGTCCATTCCCGGAATCGGCGCTACCGAGCAACCAGGCGTCCGATCGGACATCGTCTACTGCCCGTTGGAAGGAGGCGGAGGTTTCTTCTCAGTCGGTTCGATCGCCTACACGGCGTCTCTCTCCCATAACAACTACGACAACAACGTCGCCAAGATGACAGGAAACGTCCTAAGGCGGTTCCGTCAAGCCCAACCACTTGAGGTAACTCTCAATGAAACAGAAACAGTTCAAGTAGTCGGCAGCTGAATCGCTAATCAGAAAGAAACCAGCTGCCCCGACAGGCCAATATAGCGAAGCCAGAGGGCGCTCCATTCTTCGAGTGGGCCGCCCTCAGGTGGGCATGACACCGTCCATCTTTCTTTCCCGACTGAGCTTGCCAACCATCCCAAAGTGACGCGGACGTCCGGCATCAACGTCAGAGGCGACTACCAAATGGACACCAGGGAGTTCAATGATCACCACAATAGAAGCCGACCGCTATTTCCACATCACGGGGCTTACCACCACAGAAATCGACGACGGCGTCAGCATCGCCGTCAGATTGGCCCACACCTACTCAAGAAGGGGCGGCTGGGAAGGGGTACTCGTGACCCGCCATGAACCTGGCCTGTACACCGTGAACCTAAGCAGCGAAATCCCTTATGGCATCACCATGGAACGAGACCTAGACAGCAGAACCAAGCTCTCCCAGAAAGTGCAGATGTAGGCGACCGGTTGTTCCGTGCGAGGTCTGTGCCGCCGCCAGACTGGGCCGGATTTCCTGCGTCTTCGCGGGTTCCCGGTGTTTGCAGGGTTCGGGATGCGGTTCGAGTCCACCTCAGACACAGGTTTCGGCAGGTCAGAAGCCATTTAGGCCTCTGACCGTGTACAGAACACCCAAACGTGTGGACGCGTGGCCAGCATTCGGAAGCGCCACATTTGAGGTGGTGACCACCCCAAATCTTTCATTTGGCTTGATTCTTGCTGCACAAGGAGTAGCCGGCCTCTTGCATCAACAGGAGGCGGCCGCGCCCGTCGTCGAACCTCACCCATGCACCGGCACCATCGGGCAGGCTCGCTTCCACGATCCCGCCACCGACTTCTTGCCCGTAACTAGCGACATGGACGGCTCCTGACAACGGAAGTTTCCGCCAGTCTTGACTCAACAGCGCCGAAGTCCCTCCATCCGCTGGTCCCACGTCAGTCCCCTTCGATGGTGTTAGCTTGGAACCAGGGTCAGGAGCCGGCAGCCCCGAGGTGGGCTGGCGCCTGATCACCTTCTTGCCCAGCCTAAGCAAGGCAGCGTTCTCGTCGCGTTCGTTGCCGAGCTCGCTAATCACGAGCAGGACCCGCTCCCGAGTGTGCCCGGCGACTGTGCTGGGTTTGTTCATTACATTCGAGACTGTCGAGATGGAGACGGCTGCGGCCGCCGCCACATCGTAAATCAGTGCACGTTTCGCCATTTCTACATCCTTACGCTGTCTTCAACATTTGGCTGCGGCGCTACCGGAATTCGAGGGCGACTTCGCCCCCATCGACAGCCTCCGCACGAATGGGCAGTCTGTGCCCTCTCCAACGACCAACCGCAGGTTGTACGGTGATGTGTCTCGTTCCTTCTTCCCACGTAACCGAGCGACGGCGATACCCATCGTCGAGGTAGTCGTTCGTCTCCCCGTCGTCTTCGTAGATCTCCGCCCCTGCGTCTGCTCCGGGGTACACCTGGAGAGCGATCCCCTCGCTCTCGACAATCGGAACCACAGCTCCTTCGCGCACATACATGGGGATCGTATCCAGGTCCGTAGACCTCCGGTACGTGTCCGACCGGTCGACCTCCTTGTCTGGGATGCGATACATGGGTTGATTCGCACCCCGGATCCAAAAGTTGTTCTCGGTTGCGGTATGCTCTTGCCATTGGGCGGCCAGACATCCGATGTTCCATGCGCCCCAAGCTCTAGTCGGGTAGGTGAAAGGTCGTCATGCCGCAGTTCGACATGGATATAAGTGCTCTCGAAAGCTACCTACCCCCACGTCCTGAGCCGCTGGATTTCGATAGCTTTTGGCACGAGCGCATACGCGAAGCTGAAGCCTGGCCGGTAGATGCGACCTACTCCGTCGTGGACCCCGGTTTCTCAGAGTTGGTTGTCGAAGATGTAACGTTTCGGGGCTACGGAGGAGAGACCGTCAAGGGATGGATGATCCGGCCACGACATCGAGTTGGTCTGCTACCGACGATCGTCACGTTCATCGGATACGGAACGGGGCGAGGTTTTCCGGGAGAGTACACGTCACTTGCTTCGGCCGGATACGCCCAGTTCGTGATGGATAACCGCGGGCAAGGAACCGCCGACACTCCCGACGGCGCGTTCGGCCCTCACGTTGGCGGTTACCTTACGCAAGGCATTGAAGATCCTAAGTCCTACTACTACTCCCGCCTGTTTATTGACGCGGTCAGAGCGGTGGAAGCTGCCGCGGCTCACCCTAGCGTCGATTTGAACGCAATCTTCGTAATGGGTGGCAGCCAAGGGGGAGGGATCGCCCTGGCCGCCGCTGGCCTCTTGCCTATGACCACCGGCGGTCGATCCTTCCGCGGCGCGATGATCGACGTTCCATTTCTTTCTCATGTACGCCGAGCCGTACGCGTCGTAGATACACTCCCGTATCGCGAGATCGCAGAGTATCTACAGCGACGGACGGACCGCGAAGAACGGGCATTTGCGACCCTTGACTACTTTGACGGGATGAATTTTGCGGCTAGGAGTTCGGTGCCCGCGCTGTTCTCGGTCGGGCTGATGGACGATATCTGTCCCCCCTCAGCTGTATACGCTTCCTACAACCACTACTCAGGACAGAAATCACTCGCTGTTTACCCTTTCAGCGGCCATGGGAACTTCGGCGAATTTCAACACCAGCGGCAGCGTAGATTCATACGCGAGACCCTGCAACCGTAACTAGTTCGCAACCCGGCTTCGGCCGAGTTCACGGGCTCTACCAGGCTTGGTCTGCTTCCGCTGCACGCGTCATAGATGCTGGCGCAGTATGCCGACGATGACGATCGGGGCAGAGGCGCGGTCTAGATCTCCCTCAGAGAGATCGCACGCGGTTGTGTCTGAAGCTACCGGCACCGAGCCTACGAAGCGCCTGATTCGTTCGCCCGTGGGGTTCAGTTGACTCGTCTTGTTTGGGGTTTTCAGGCTGCGTGAGCGGCCTCTGAATTGATTATCTCGAACTCGATCGGGGCGAGTCTTCCGAGGCGTCGTTGGGGACTGCCCCCGGTTTTGTTGACTCCTTGACCTAGCGGGCGGGTGCTCGTGGAAGGATGTTGACCATGCCGACGGCTTATGGGGCGGAGTTCCGCCAGGATGTTATTGATGTGGCCCGGAAGGGCGAGGCGCCTCTGGCGCAGATTGCGAAGGACTTCGGGCTCTCGGTCACGACGTTGAAGCGCTGGGTTGCCATCGCCGAGCGTAAGGGGACCGGGGCTGTCCCGGCAGCGGAGTCGGCCGAGATGCGGGAGTTGAAGAAGCGTAACCGCCTGTTGGAGCAGGAGAATGAGATTCTGCGCCGGGCTGCCGCCTATCTGGCCAGGGACATTAACCCAAAATGATCTACCGCTGGTCGCGGATCTTGCCGCCGACCGTGTTCCCGTGGCGGTGACCTGCAGGGTGTAGGGATTCAGCAGGCAAGGCTATTACCGGTGGAGAGCCAGTCCGGTGACGGAACGGGACTGGGCGGATGCGCACCTGGTCAACGCCGCCCTGGACATCCACGCCGACGAACCCGCATTCGGATACCGGTTCATCGCCGACGAACTCCCCGGGAAAGGCCTGGCGGCGGGTGAGAACAGGGGTCCAGCGCCTGTGCCGGGATCACGGCATCTGGTCTGTGTTCTCCAGGAAACGGGGCCTGAACCGGAAGCCGCGGCCGCCGGTTCACGATGACCTGGTGGAGCGGGACTTCACCGCCGCGGCGCCGAACGAGCTGTGGCTGACCGACATCACCGAGCACCCACCGGTGAGGGAAAGCTATATATCTGCGCGGTGAAGGACGTCTATTCCGGAAGGATCGTCGGGTACTCGATGGACTCGCGGATGAAGTCCTCACTGGCCGTCGCCGCACTGGAGAACGCCGTGCGGGCACGGCGCCCGGAAGGGACCGTGGTTCACTCCGATCGCGGTTCACAATTCCGGTCACGCCGGTTCGTCGAATCACTCCGTCACCACGGGCTCATCGGTTCGATGGGCAGGGTCGGTGCGTGTGCGGACAACGCCGCGATGGAGTCGTTCTTTTCGCTGCTGCAGAAAAACGTTCTGGACCGTCAGCGGTGGCTTAGCAGACAGGACCTCAGGCTGGCCATCACGACCTGGATTGAGCGGACTTACCACCGCCGGCGACGGCAACGACGGATGGGAAAACTCACGCCCATCGAATATGAAACAATCAACCGGACCGCGCTCACAGCGGCCTAAGACCCCGAGTCAACAAGAGCGGGGGCAGTCCCCATCCTTTTCCTATTGAGTGAGCCCGGCGTCTTTCACGCCGAGTAACGGGGCCGAGCTCGGACGCTACCTCGCTACTCCCAGCGGTCTCGTTCCGGAGGTAACCGAGGTCGTTTATCGCCTTCCCGATGCGTTTCTGTGTCTCCGGAGCAACGCGGTGCGGCGCATTCATGTAGTTCGAGACCGTACCTATGGGTACATCGGCAGGCTGCGCGACATCGCGGATATTCACCACCAGATATCCTCGCAATCTGGTCGAGAGAGTAGAGCTGTCCCAAGACCCGGAGGAGGGCGACTTTCGCGGTGGTACGCGATCGTCGCCCGCCTTCCAGAGCCTGCAGGGCAGATCGGGGCTAGCCCACGTCTGTCCATTTGTTGTTGGTGACCTGCTCGTGTGCCCAGGTGACGTTCGACGCCTGCTGCGCGGCCAGGTACTCATCGAGCGTCTTAGAACCGATCAGGTAGCCAGTAAGCAAGTTCTGCCCCGTTTGGGCGGCTGGCGTCAGCAGAGCGCCGTTACTCATCTTTGCCGGTGCGGACCAGTCTTTGGAGGTGAGTGCCTCGATTGTCGTCGGAGCCTTGGCGCTGGTGATAGCCGGGATGCTTCCAGTCTCCGCGAGCCAGTTCTCAACCTTCGGGCTCGACATGTACTGGAGGAACTTGATCGCCGCATCCAGCTTCGCACCCTTGATGTACGCGGGAATCATGTACGAGGTGCCACCTGCTCCCGTTCCAAACGATGCCGGCGCGCCAGAAGCGTACTTCGAGTCCTTAGTCGAGATGGTCGGGAATGGCACGGTGCTCCAGTCGAACTTCACCGTGGAGAGCCCGGCGGCCGAGAAGTTGGTGCCCCACGCCATGGCGGCCTTGCCACCGGGGAAGGCCGTGCTGCCGGTGAAGGCGCCGGCCGCGGGGATGCCCGACCAGTTCGGCGTCGCGCAGGCGTCGTACCACTTCTTGATGATCTTGACCGAGTCGGCAACGGCCGGGTCGGTGCTCACGTCGAGCGAGCCGTCTAGGATTCCCTTCGCGAGGCTCTTCGTGGCCAGAGGATTCGCGGTACCCGCGTTGCCGTCGCCTCCGAAGACGTTGATCTTGTCCGCCAGCGGGTCGAGCATGGTCGACTGGATCGCAGTGGTCGCCCACATGGAGGCCAGCGTGCCCTTGTCGGTGGCCAGCGGGTCGATGCCCGCCTCCTTCAGCGTGGTGCACGCCTTAGTGAATCCGTCGAAGGTAGACAGCTGCGAGGGGGAGATGCCCTCCTTCTTCAGGATGTCGTTGTTGTAGAAGATGCCGACGGTAACGAGGTTGAACGGCACCCAGGTGTGGTGGCCGGTTCCATCGCGCTGAGCGTCACCGAAGTAGTTCTTGTCGAACCCGTCGAGCCAGGTCTTCGAGTTCGGGTCGAACGGGTTCTTCTCGGCAAGGTACTTATCGAGGTTCATCACCTGGTCCGGCTTGGGCGCCGGCTGGTTGAAGATCAGCTCGGGCGCGGTGCCCGCGGTGAGCTGCGTGCTCAGCGTGGTGCCGAACGACGAGAGTGGCAGCACGTTGGTCTTGATGGTGATGTTCGGGTTGTCCTTCTCGAACTGCGTGATCAGCTTGTCCCAGGCCGGACCGAATGTGTTGGTCTGGTCGGTGAACTGGTTCGGGCCGGCGAGGGTGATGGTGACCTTGTCGTCGGAGCTGGATCCGGCCGAGCATCCGGTCAGTACGAGCGCTGCTGCTGCGATCGTGCCGACCGCGGCGACGAGCGCCTTGGGTCGCACGAGGCGTTTGGGCTGTGACATTGCAATCTTCCTTGATTGGGTTGGGGGGTGGAGCGGGTGAGCGGGTGGAGCGTTGTGGTGCGATTCAGTGCTTTCGGAAGGAGACAGAGTTCGTCTCGGAAATTCGGGGTCGGCGCCCTAGTGCGCGCCGGGGAGGCCGCCCTGTACCCCCGCGAGGAAGTATTTGGACAGGAAGGTGAACAGGATGACGAGCGGCAGGCTGGCGAGGAAATATCCGGCCATTAGTGGTCCGTATTCGATGGCGTTCTGGCCCTGGAAGAACTGCAACCCCACCGACATAGTGCGCAGGCTGTCGTCGGTGATCACGAGCAGTGGCCAGAAGAAGTCGTTCCACACCGTGCTGAGCGTGATCAGCGCGATCGAGCCGAGCACGGGCAGCGACAGCGGGAGGGTGATGGAGCGGTACAGACGGAAGTTCGACGCCCCGTCGATGCGGGCAGCGTCGTAGATCGACTGCGGGATCGACTCGATGAAGTTGCGCATGATGACCGTGCCGAGGATGACACCGCCCGCGACGTAGGGCACGACGAGCACCACGTAGGTGTTCAGGATGCCGAAGTCCTTCATCATGATGAACAGCGGGATCAGGTTGACGATGCCGGGCACCGCCATGAGCGCGAGCACGAGCGCGTACACCACACCGCGTCCGCGGAATCGGAATCGCGAGAGCACGAACCCGGCCACGGAGCCGATGGCCGCGATCAGGATGATCGAGGCGATGGCCACGTAGAAGGTGTTGCCGAGATACGGCGCGATCTGGTTCCACGCCACGGCGTAGTTCTCGAAGTGGAACGGGAAGACCGGCGCCCAGAAGCTGTCCGCGAACTGCTGGTTCGTCTTGCCCGACGTGATGACCATAAAGACGTAGGGCGCGAGGCTGACCACGACCAGCAGGATCAGTACGGCCTTGATGCCTACCTGCAGGTGGGACCGGCTGCGCATCTTCCCTGGCTGCTGCTGAGCGAGCCGTGTGGTAACGGTGCTCACATTTCACCTCCGTCGTTTGCGCCCGCGCTGCGTCGCCCGATGAAGAGCGAGAACAGGCTGAGGGCGAGGGTGATCGCGAACAGCGTGGTGGAGAGAGTGGCCGCGTAGCCCCAGTCCCCGGCGCTGAACGCCTGGTTGATGATGTAGAGCACCGGGACCATGGTCGCGTTGTCCGGCCCTCCCGAGGTGAGTACGAAGGCGACGAAGCCGTACTGCAGCGTAGCCACGACGACCAGGAAGAATAGGATACGGATCTGGCTCACCATGAGCGGCAGGTCGATCCGCCAGAGTCGTGCCCAGCGGCCGACGCCGTCGAGCTGGGCGGCCTCGAGCACCTCTTTCGGGATGTTCTGCAGGCTCTGGTAGAAGATGAGGAACGGCAGCCCTGCGATGAACGGGAAGCCGACGAGGAGGAGCGCGACGAGCGCCGTGCTGGGCGAGCCAGTCCAGTTCTGTTCGAACGCCTTCAGACCGATCGCACGAAGGAACTGGTTGAACAGCCCGGCGTTCGGGTCGTAGAAGAAGCCCCAGATGAGCGCGGTCACGACGCCGGGGAAGGCCATCGGGATGATGAGCAGCGTGCGGATCACGTACTGCCATCGGTCGCTCTTGAGGGTGACGAGCAGCTCTGCGGCAAGCAACGGTAGGATCCACGACGCGAGGTTGAACACGAAGATGATGCCGAGGTTGCCGAACGAGTGCCACCAGGTGTCGTCGCTCATCATGCGTGCATAGTTGGCGCCGCCGAGGAAGGTGGAGACGCCAGCGGGCACCCAGTTGAAGAATGACCAGAAGATGGAGGAGAGGGCCGGGAAGTAAGCGAATGCTCCCAATACGGCGATCAGCGGGAGCAGCGCCAGCCACACGGTGATGCGGAATTGAGGACGAGTGGTCCGCCGCGGGCTTGGGGGCCGACCTGCGACGGAGGCACGTTCGGCTGCTAGGGGTCTTTCCTTCGTCAACGCCATGAAGCGCCTCTCTTCTTCGAGATATGCGGCGGCCGAGTCATCTCCGCCGCGAAATCGCTCGGCAGGGAACTGTGATTCACACTTCACTCCTTTGTGGTGCTCGGGCTGTTACAAATTCTATAGCGAATCGTTTCGTGTGACAAGTATGACGGCGCCATCCCTCGGGCTTCCCATCCGACGCCGAAGGTGCGGGTGAGATGGTGCAGCCGGCGAGGGGGAGCGCATTCACGCCTAAGAAGGCACTGATTGAGGCAACGGGCGTGCGTGCCCCCCGCTGAACCTGGTTCTGGTGCATTTTCACTCCCTTGTGATTGCTGTGTGACATCGGTGATTCTGTAGGATGAATCGTTTCGCTCCGTCGGTGTAAAAACCGCCGGAGTTGAGTGTCTTGATTCTTGCTAGATGTCGTTCTCCCTCACCGGTCCGCGGGTGAGAAACGCTTTGCTTTCGGGTTCAATGCTGCATCCTCAGCCGCTGGCAGCCCGACGATGACCGCGTTGAGGCCCTCATCCGTGCG
>Ga0308170_10000283_pt1 | contig 76598 bp, 76 predicted proteins | sample PhyBR2_2_FD_202136 | JGI IMG/M metagenome (GOLD analysis project Ga0308170, IMG submission 202136) | Phyllosphere microbial communities from UC Gill Tract Community Farm, Albany, California, United States - DLSLSB.R2 | ecosystem: Host-associated > Plants > Phyllosphere > Unclassified | place... | reverse complement strand
CGGATCGAAGAGTTGGAGTTGACGGACAGAGCCCCGGACTCCACTCCCCGTGCTGTCCTGAGTGCCTGGCCTACATCGTTGGTCCAGATGGAGCCGCTGAGCCCGTAGATGGAGCTGTTTGCCAGGGCGATGGCTTCTTCCTCGGTGTCAAAGGGGATGACCGAGGCGATGGGGCCGAAGATCTCATCAGTTGCCACCCGGCTCTTGGGGTCCGGCGCAATAACGATCCGCGGTGCCATCCAGAAGCCGGGACCCTCCGGTGCCTCGCCTGCGGTGACAACGTTCAGTCCGTCACCGAGGAAGCTGGACACGGATTCGCGGTGGCTGGCCGATACCAGAGGGCCGAGATTTGTTGTGGCATCGAGCGGGTTACCGATCTTCAGGGCGCGGGTCGTTTCGATGAACCCTTCAACGAACTCGTCGAAGACTCCCCGCTGAACGAGAAAACGGCTGCGGGCGCAGCAGTCCTGACCAGTGTTGTCGAAGACAGACATAGGCGCCGCCTGGACGCACTTTGCAAGGTCTACGTCGTTGTAGACGATGCTGGCGGACTTGCCACCCAGTTCGAGGGTGACCCGTTTCATCGTCTTGGACGCTGCCTGGATAATCGACCGGCCGGTTTCGGTGGAACCGGTGAAACTGACCTTGTTAACGCCGGGGTGTTCGGCAAGGGCGTTACCGACGCGTGCCCCAGAGCCGGTGAGGACCTGCAGCGCGTCGCCGACGACGCCCAGTTCGTTCACGATTTGGCCAAGACGGACAGTGGACAGCGGGGTGAGGGCCGCAGGCTTAACGATTACGGCGTTGCCGCAGGCGAGGGCAGGTGCGATACCCCATGACGCGATCGGCAGAGGGAAGTTCCACGGGGAGATGACGGCTACGACGCCCATCGGCTCACGGAAGGTCATGCTGATGCCACCGTCGACGGGAATGGTGTCGCCGAGGATCTTGTCGATAATGCCCGCGTAGTACTTGAAGCATTCGGCTACTCCGAGCACTTCCTGCCGGGCGGCGGCCAGCGGTTTGCCCACGTCGGTTGATTCGAGCAAGGCCAGCTCGTCGGTGTGCGCGATGACAGCGTCCGCGATGGCCCAGAGGGCGTCACGGCGTTCGGCGATAGGCTTCCGCGCCCAAATGCTCTGCGCCTTCCGGGCACGCTCGACGGCCGCGTCAACCTCAGCCAAGTCGTACGAAGGGACTTCACCAATCAGTTCCTCTGTAGCGGGGTTGTAAACGGAAATAATGCTGCTCATACTCGGGTGCTCCTTCAGGAGAGTGGATTTCGTCAAAGATTCCTAGTCCCATGTGGAGTCTGGGAAGCTCCGTTGGTATCGAGCATGCCCGGGCTCCGGCCAGGGAGCGAGTGCGACGGGCACCACATCGATGTCAGGCATGTGCAACCTGCACACCGGGGTGACATGCGCCAAAACTGTGCATTGCGACCATGAGCGGTGGGGATAGTGTGCAGAGCTGACACAGCAGCGTGTAAGGAGCGACTTTAGGCTGTAACCCAGTTCACAGCAGCCGTGGCAAGGGGGCCACGACTGCAGTTGGATTTCAGCGGTGCTACTCATTTTCGCCCTGTCGAAAGCATCGTGAAATGACTAGGCTTCAAACGTCCGGGAGGGACGAATGGCAACTAATAATGTTCAATTTGAGCCGGTGGATGCCGGACCCAACGGACTCCTGACCCCCGACAAGTTACTCGGCCGCGGGCTAGGTGTCGGATCAATCGTGTTCATGGTTGTGGCTGGTGCCGCACCGATGACAGCTGTCGTGGCCGGCTGGCCTGTGGTGGTATCTGCCTCGGAAAGCACGGGCGGTCCACTGTTCTTCCTCATCGCCACGGCGATCCTGTTTCTGTTCGCGATTGGCTTCACGCGTATGACGCCGTTCGTGAAAAATGCGGGGGCCTTTTACTCCTACATACAGACTGGCCTCGGCCGGGGCATGGGGCTAGGGGCTTCCACCTTTGCACTGGGTACTTACCTGCTCCTGTTTCTTGCGCTGTGTTCATACTTGGGATCAGCGGCCCAGACCACTGTTCACGATCTGGGCGGCCCGGATCTGCCTTGGTGGCTGTGCAGTCTGGTGCTGATGGCGATCTGCGGTGCTCTTGCGTACCGGGACGTCGAGCTCTCCGCCAAGGTGCTGGGTGTGGTCCTGGTCATTGAAACGGTCGTTCTGTTGGCAGTAAACATCGGGGTGGTTGTCCACGGCGGTGCGGAAGGTTTGAGCGGTGACTCACTGTCCCCCGCCCGTCTGGGTGAAGGTGTCCCGCCGCTGGGCGTCATGTTTGCCTTCTTCTCATTCATTGGTTTTGAGGCCACCGCTGTTTTCCGCAACGAAGCGCGTGACCCCGACCGCACAATACCGCGCGCAACGTACATCGCCGTCCTCGCTGTCGGCATCTTCTACACGTTCACCGCATGGGCCATGCAGGCCGGTATCGGTGACAGCAACATCGTTGAAGTGGCTACGAATGATCCCACCAGCATCGTGGTCGGTTTGGCCGCGAAGTACGTCTCCCCTGTCCTGGCAACTCTCCTTCAAGTCTTCCTGATCAGCAGCCTCTTCGCCTGCATTCTCACGTTCCAGAACGTGCTGACGCGCTACCTGTTCACCCTCGGAACGCAGGGCGTGCTCCCCTCCGGGCTTGGCACGGTCCATCCCCGACACCGGGCTCCTTCCAGGGCCTCGTTGACTGTGTCGGTCGTGGCAATTGCCCTGCTTGGGGTCGAGGCGCTCCTCGGGCTAGACCCGGTGACGCAGGCGTACACCTGGTTTTCGGGATCAGCAACACTCGGCGTGGTGGTTCTGATGGCCCTCACGTCATTCTCGGTGCTCGTGTTCTTCCGGAGAAAGGCAACAGGAAAGCTGTGGGCCACGCTGTTTGCTCCCGCTCTTGCTGTGATCGGTCTCGGCGCGATTGTCTTCCTGGTCGTGCAGAACTTTGGGCTTCTTGTCGGCGGTGACCTGGCTGCAGGCATCCTGCTAACGGTCATGGGAGCCCTGTTTGTCGGCGGTTTGGTGACCGCACTGGTGATGCGCTCAAAACGGCCCGAAGCATACGCCGCGCTTCTGCCCCCGGTATCAAGCCAGGAGCACGAACCGGCCAAAAGCGAGAACTGCGCTACGGCGGAAAACAAGAGCTAACCCCCCGGGATTCCGGACTCGTGCCGGGCCCGAGGCACTGCTGTGGTGACCTCCAGAACGACGTCACCACAGCAGTGCCGAACCCGTTGATCTCTGATCACCCCACTTCTGGTCATACCTGACGGGGTCAACTCGATGGCCCGGCCTGCATCTTCTGAGGCCTGTGCAACACCGCCGGACCTCCACTGAGGCAAGCGACCATCTATCAGCCCTGGTACAAACGCCTCAGAAGGCTCGCCAGGACAGTAAAGGAGTATTCCATTTCTGAGAGCGCTCTGTTGAAGCAGACCATTGATAAGACATACCCGGTGGTCACCCATGGCCGGGGGGTCTACTTGTATGACTCAGCCGGTCTGCAGTACCTGGACGGGTGCAGCGGGGCCATGACTGCAAACATCGGCCATGGCGTAGAAGAAGTTGCAGAGGCGATGAAGGCGCAGTCATGCCGGGTGGCCTTTACTTACCGAACCCAGTTCACGAATGTGCCCGCCGAGGCCTTGGCAAGGCGGCTCACCGATCTGGCACCGGGAGACCTTGACTGGGCATTCTTCGTCAACAGCGGATCAGAGGCGTCCGAGTTCGCCATCCGGACAGCAGTCAGCTACTGGCGCGAAAGGGGGCTCCCGGGCAAAGTCAAAGTTCTCGGCCGGAACATCAGCTATCACGGCATGACCATGGGAGCCCTGTCAATGTCGGGACATGCAGCACGCCGCCCCGACTACGGGCCGTTGTTGCATGCGTTCTCCTTCGCCCCGCCGGCCTACGCGTATCGCTTCGCGCAGCCGGGCGAGAACGAAGAAGCATACGCGCTGCGGGCTGCGCAAGCCTTCGAAGATGCCATTCGGAACGAGGACCCTGGCACGGTCGCAGCAGTGATCGTGGAACCGATCGTTGGAGCCGCCGGCGGGGTCCTGACGCCTCCGGCTAGCTACCTCTCCCGGTTGCGCGAAATCTGTGACCGGTTGAATGTGCTGCTGATCATTGATGAGGTCATCACGGGCGTCGGGCGGACGGGAGATTGGTTTGCGAGTTCCTACGAGAACGTCGTCCCGGACCTTCTTCTCATCGGTAAAGGATTAAGTGCCGGTTATTCCCCTGTTGCCGGCGTCCTGCTCCGAGGCCATGTTGTCGAGGCGCTCAGGGAAGGCAGCGGTGTCGCTCCGTTCGGGCACACCTTTTCGGGGAATCCCCTGGGGGCAGCCACCTGCCTGGCGGTCCTGGACTTCATGGAACGCCGGAACGTCCTTGCAAACGTCCGGCAGCGGGGGAAGCAGCTCAAAGAAGGACTGCTCTCCCTGGCAGCCAGGTACCACTGCATGGCCGATGTCCGTGGCCGGGGCCTGCTGTGGGGCTTCGAGTTCGTTACGGACCAGGAAAGCAAGCAGGCGCCCGATCCTGCGCTCGGAGCGGCCAACACCTTCGTGCAGGAATGCCTCGCCCAGGGGCTTATTGTCTATCCGGCAGGCATTGCTCCGCTGAACAACGCGGTGATCCTGTCCCCGCCCTTGGTGATCAGCGAAGAGGAGACCCGGGTACTGCTGGCGAAGCTGGAGGAAGCCCTTCGCGCCATGGAACACCATGTTGAGCGGTGGGCCGCTGTGGATGACAGCCGGAGCGGATCCCGAGTTGGAAGCGGAAGCTGACTTTAATCCCTGTCATTCCACCATGTGCCGACGCTGGTCACCTTGCACATAGTGGCCGTAAAGGCTGTTCCCTCCACACACTTTTGAAACTCTGCCAGGGCCGAAGATGGTCGAAGCGATCCATCTGCAAATGCCTAAACCCTCAAGGAAGCCAAGTGCCTACACCCATTCTTGCCGCCGTACTGGAAAAGCCCGGAACACCTCTCCAGATCCGCGAGCTGCTGCTGGATGATCCGGAGGACCATGAGGTCCTCATCCGGACGGAGCGAGTTGGCCTTTGCCACAGCGATCTGCACTACCTGAAGGGGGCCCTGGATATCTCCCTGCCGGCGGTCCTCGGACATGAAGTCGTAGGCATTGTCGAGCGCGTCGGCTCCGGCGTCACAAGAATTAAGACTGGAGACCGCGTCGTAACAACCGTAACCCCGTCCTGTGGCGCTTGCCGCAACTGCATCAGCGGGCGCCCGACCCAGTGCGAACGGGTCGACTCGATGCGTGAGCGGCAGCGGCCCAGACTCATCTCACATGATGGATCAAGCGTCGAGTCGCTCGGCGGTATCGGCGCATTTGCGGAGGCCTTCCTGGTGAAAGAGGCATCCGTTGCAGTGGTCGGCTCTGACCTGCCTCCCCAGGTGGCATGTCTTCTCGGTTGCTGCATCAGTACAGGAGTCGGCGCGGTCATTCACGGCGCAAAAGTAGGGCCAGAGGATACTGTCGCCGTAATCGGCTGCGGCGGCGTCGGAATAGCCGCCATCCAGGGTGCAAGGCTGGCTGGGGCTCGACGGATCATTGCCATTGACGCCGTGCCCGCGAAGCTGGAGCTCGCCCGCAACTTCGGTGCCACGGACACAGTTCTCTCATCACCTGACCCGACAGAAACACTCATCCAGGTCCGGTCACTTCTTCCCCAGGGTGTTAGCCATGCAATCGAGGCGGTCGGCCGCAGTGAGACAGCGGAACTCGCCTTTTCGCTCCTGAGCCCGAACGGAACCGCCAGCATACTCGGTCTCATGCCCACCGGGTCCGAACTGCGTATCCCCGCAGATGCACTCATCTACGGCGACCGACACCTCCAAGGCGCGTACATGGGTGCGAACAGGTTCCTCAGCGATGTCGACATGTTCACCGACCACTACCTGAACAATCGGCTGGATCTCGATGGAATGGTTACCAAAGAGCTGCCCTTCGACCGCATCAACGAGGGATTCGAAGCGATGGCGGATGCGTCGACGATCCGCGTCGTGCTGAACATGACCAACAGGCAATCGTGATCCAGATAACTGCGTAGATCGTTGCGGCGTCGGCCTGGTTACCGGTGATCGCGATCTTGCTTTGCGCCACAGCCGGGCCGGAACGAACGTTAGGCCGCTGCACAGCCTTCCGAACATGAACAGCAAACATCGGGGGCCAGCCCCTGCCGTCACTGGTTATGGACGACAAAACCCACAAACGAAACCAGAGGAGCAACCCTTAAATGACTGAAGGACTAGCCCAACTGACTGATATTGCCCCCGACCTCGTCGAGCAACGCTCCTTTGTCAATGGCACATGGCTGCAGCTCGAGGAAAACGGCCGCTACCTTACCAACCCAAATACTGGCGAACCCCGGCAGCCGATGCGCAAGACCGCAAAGGATGATGTCGAGCGGGCACTCGCGGCAGCAGCGACCCTTCACAGGTCCGGGAAACTTGAAGACATCAAACTCCCGGACCGCCTTGAGCTCTTGACGAAGGTAGCCGCGTCCCTCGATGCGAAGAGCGAAGAAGTCGCCCTCCAGGACAGCATCAACACCGGGGTTCCTATCCGCACCACCCGCCTGATTGCCGGTGCACTGGGTGACAGAGTCCGCGGAACTATTGCTGAAGCGGAACAGCTTGGTGAATCGGAGACCCTTGACCATGCCAGGTCTGTGGTCATCCTGCGCAAGCCCCTCGGCCCAGCCCTCATCGTCGGCCCCTGGAATGCCCCAACGTTCACCGTGGTCGGCAAGGTGGCGGCAGCCATGGCGGCCGGTTGCCCCGTCATCCTCAAACCCTCCGAGAACGCCCCCAGCGGTTGCCAGCTCTTCGCTGAGGCGATCGTGTCTGCCATGACCGAACTGGGATACCCGGGCGCCGCGTTTCAGCTGATTCATGGGAATTCGGAGACAGGAGCACTGCTGACATCGGACCCCAGGATCGAGGCTCTTTCATTTACGGGTGGCGATTCCGCAGGCCGGACGGTTGCGCAGGCTGCCGCGTCCAACCTGGCGGTCATGCAGATGGAGCTCGGATCCAACAATCCCGTGATCATTCTGAATGACGCCGACGTCAGCTCGGCGGCGCGGTCCATTGTGCAGGGCATGACGCGTCTCAACGGCCAGTGGTGTGAGGCGCCAGGCAAAGTACTGGTTGACGAGTCGATTCACGACCGTTTCGTTGAAGCTATGAAGTTTGAACTCAGTAAGCTTCGGGTCGGAAACGCCTTGGATGAGTCGACGCAAGTGGGTCCCCTGGCATTCCAGCGGCAGCGTGATGGCTTGAAAGCCTCAGTGAATCGGCTCCTCGAGCTGGGGGGAAAGCTCGTCACTGGCGGCGAGCTGCCGGGTCTTGACGGCTGGTTCATGGCACCGGGGATGATCGTCGGATGTGCCGCCGAGGCCGCCACGGAAGAGCTTTTCGGGCCGCTGGTAACGGTACATCCGGTGCATTCGGTCGAGGAGGCACTTGCCCATGCGAACGGCCCCGCAACCGGCCTGGATGCCTACGTATTCGGTGCCAATGAAGCAAGGGCCATCGAAGTGGGATCCCGTATTCGTGCCGGTGAAGTCCGCATCAACGGCACATTCATGAGCGACCTCGCCGGCAGTTCACGCCAGAGCTTTTGGGGCACCAGCGGTATCGGTGGCCACGGTCCGCAGTATGGCGTCCGCTTCTTCACCGGCGACCGCGTGGTTGGCGTGGACAGGACGGATTCCCCGCTCTAGGCGCCATATCCGACCCCAACAAGCGTAGGCCAGGCCCCGTGGGGGCCTGCGACAAACAGTCCGGGAACGTGACGCGTGGCTAAGACGGGGGTCCGCGTCCTCTCGGGAAAGCAGCAGGCCAGAGCCTGGCAACATGAGACGAGAAAGTCCTTCAATGACAGATACTTCAACGACAGATACGGTGCGGTTTTCACCGCTGAGTTTCCTTGAGGACGCCACAGCGGCGATCCCGGCCTATGGAAGCGACCTGGTCGATTTCCGTAGGGAAATGCACGCCGATCCTGAAGTCGGCCTGTATCTGCCCCGCACCCAGGCCCGGGTCCTTGAGGCACTCAAGGGACTCGACCTCGAAATAAGCCTGGGAAAAGCAGCCTCGTCCGTGGTTGCGGTACTACGCGGCGGGGCCACCCAGGCCCCCGTCGGGAGCCGTCCCACTGTACTGCTCAGAGGTGACATGGATGCCCTTCCTGTGGCAGAAAAGACGGGAATACCCTTTGCCTCGACTAATGGAGCGATGCATGCCTGCGGTCATGACCTGCATACAGCGGGCCTGATTGGTGCCGCCCGGTTGCTTTCGTCCGTACGTGACAGCCTGACCGGTGACGTCATCTTCATGTTCCAACCGGGGGAGGAAGGACATGAGGGGGCCCGCATCATGCTGGAGGAAGGCGTTCTTAACGCAGCCGGCAGGCGACCGGATGCTGCCTACGCCTTGCATGTCGTTTCGGACATCCCGTCAGGCGTGTTCACGACCCGTGCCGGCTCCTACATGGCTGCCTTCGGAGATCTGTCCGTCAAGGTTATCGGGCGTGGCGGGCACGGTTCACGCCCCTTCCAAGCTCTGGATCCCATACAGGTAGCTGCTGAAATGCTTGGCGCGCTCCAAACGTACATCACCCGGCGATTCAACGTTTTTGATCCCGTGGTACTGTCCGTGGGCCAATTCCATGGCGGTTCCGCCTCTAATGTCATACCTGATTCGGCGGAATTCAGGGCCAGCGTCAGGTCTTTCAGCCCCGGTGTCGAAGCGCGGCTCGCACAGGAGTTGCCGGATCTCATCCGGCAACTGGCGACTGCTCATCAACTGACAGCCGAGGCAACGTTCACTCCGGTTATGCCGGCCACCGTCAATCACGAAAGTGACGCCGAACTCTGGGGCAGGACCGCACGGACGTTCTTCGGAGAGCACCGGTTCGTGCCCAGCCCGTCCCCCAGGACCGGCTCTGACGATTTCTCCCGTGTCCTCGTGGAGGTCCCAGGAGCGTACGGGCACCTCGGAGCTGGGTCTCCAGATATCGACCCCACGGAGTGGGCCCCCATGCACTCGCCCAGGGCAGTGTTTGACGACAGTGTCCTCGTCGACCAGACACAATTTATGGCGGGCGTGGCGCTTGGAAAGCTCCAGGAGTTGGAGGTCCTGGGGTAGCCCCGGGCGCAGCTCGGAGGGCTTCCGGAGCGGCCCACGCCTCACTTGAGGCAGCGGACCTAGCAGGACCGGTCTCGAAGCCCCGAATGGATGGCAGTTCAACCACTATCAGATTGGTACACCCAACGTGACGTCAGCGCCCCATCCGGGTCCTGTCACAATAGAGTCCTCTTCTTTCCTTCCTGACAAGGACACGAGTGGGTCCTGGAATGCAATCTGACACATGGGGGCGAAGACGTTCTCCCCTTTGGAGCGCACAGCCCACCCATGGACCACTTCCGCCTTACCCCTGGCACCCGTGGCGCAAGCTGCTAACTCATGCCTACCATCCTTCTTACCGTTGGCCCGGTCGTCCTGGCGGGGTCGATGCAGGCGTGCGAAAGAATGTGCCGAGGCCCAGGGCTGATGGAGTTCAGTACCATCTGAAGACCAGACACTGTTAGCAATAGGGGTGGGTCCGAGAACGTTGCCTCATATGACCAATGAACCCCTCCGTGACTGATCAGGACCCATCTCACTAGATCTGACCGTCTTGCCGGAGACCGCCGCCCAGGCGAGGGCAGCAGCTCGGCCGGGCTCGTGCAGGCGCTGCATCCGCGATGAAAGTCACGAGCACGTTTTGACTGCAATTCAGCCACCGCTCGCGCCTTCACGCATGCATGGTTAAGGACATAGACCCGGAGGAGTGCGAATAACGTGGTAATGCAAGGTGCTGCAATCCCTGCAATAGCAGGCGAAACGGTGCGATTATCACATGTACATAAGGCACTGCATGATGAGTCATCCTTTAGTGCACAAGGAATCACGTCTCCAGACGAGACGATTGTCCGCGCGATGCATGCGGGGCCCCGGCATATCCAGGGGTTCTCGCCAGCCCGGTCTGCATGACGAAAAGAAAGAACCCCGACAGCCTGGGCTGTCGGGGTTCCGTCGAGGCCTGTCAGGAGCCGCTGATCTTCCCTGCCGCGATGAGCTGCTGGGCGCGCTGCTGCTGCTCATCGTCGCCAAAGCGCGCCACCGCCGTCAGCAGGTCCATGCCGTCCTCAAGTCCGCCATAGATGTCCTCCAGCCGCTCGCGCGAGCCGCCGAGCAGGCTGATACCGCCCAGCGCGTTGATCTGCTCGAGCTGCAGGTACGCGCGGTACACGAGGTCGACGTGCACACCGTCATCGGCGGTGAAGGGGTTCGGGACGTAGTCGGCGTCCGGCGTAAGGCCATCCGTGTCGAGGCCCAACCGGGCCAGCTCGTTCTTGTTCATGGATGCTTCTCCTTGGTTTTAGGACTGTCACTCGGCTGTGACGACTCTCGATCTGAGACCGCCAGGATGCCCCCGGCCGGGCTCCGCCTGGCTGGAACGCCAGCGGGCCGACCACGATGATCACATTGCTTTGACGTCACTTGCCTGGAGTACCAGGACGTTATCAACGCCTTTCAGCATACCGATGGGTGGACCAGCAAGCGTGGCATGCAGAAAGTGATTGAGCAGTTGCACAGGGGCCTGCCGGGAGGGCTTGAAGAGCTTGCCCGGCTGGGCCGGACGCTGTGGCCCGGACGGGCTCAGGTGCCGGCGTTCTGCAAGCGTGGAGGCGCATCGAACGGTCCGGGCGGCTGCGTCCATGCCCTTCTGCCGCGTTTCCGCAGCTAAGGGACCGAGGAATGGGCCTGGACAATGTAGTCCGGTTCACCGTCAATCTGCTCGATTGACCGTGAATACAGACCCGCACCGTCAACCTACGGGGTCTTGAGTACTGGCCTGCCCTTTTCATCGACGGCAAAGCTTTCGATGACCTTTCCTGTCGCTGTATCGAAGATGACCACTGACTTGGCCGGCCAGTTGGGATCCTGGACAACGTCGAAGTGAACCTCTGAAATCAAGGTTGGCTCGTCTGCGCAACGCGGCGTTTCGCGCTGGAAGGCATGAATTTTCAGTGATGCCCAGGTTCAGCCCGGGCAATGTCCGCGCCCTCGCCGCCCTGCGGAGAGGGAACTGGCATGCCACCAGTTACAGGGACTCCCAGCGGAACCATGGGATCCCAACCATGGCAAACAGGATTATGTATCCGGCGCAGGCGAGCAGGGCCTTCCCGTCAGAATCGCTCCAGGCTGCGTTGTTCAGCACTTCGGAGAAGAATGTCATGAGCGCACCGATGGTTGCCCACTCTGCGATGGCCTTCAGGGTGTCGCCCAGGATTCCGGTTCTACCAAGGAGGCCAAGGAGTACCAGGATGATGAAAAGGACCCGGCCGCTAGCGTTGACAGTGGCAGTGGATTTGACCAGGGCAACGAGTGCCTGGCCGATGGAGAGGAACACGGCCGCGCAACGGACGGCGAGCCCGATAAGGAGGGCGAACTGGGCGATGCTGAGCGAGAGCCCGCGCAGGATGGCGCAGGCTCTGACGACGATGACGGAAGCTACCAGGGTGGAGGTTATCTGCACGATGACGTAGCCACCACGTAGGGAATTCTCGTCGCCGCTGACATGAGTTGCAGGGGTCCTTAGCCCGTAGTTGCAGCGTGCTCACCCGGGAATACTTCCCTTATGGCCTACATCGTGAACTACAGGACCGGAACCAGCACCGGCTGGTTCAGGGTGGAAGGCTTGCACCTCAGCGATGCTCTCGCCAAAGCGAAAAACGCACTACGGGGTTTGAATTGTGCCTATGCAGTGCTGCTTTTTTCCATCTACCCAGCCCAGTCCGGCGGTGAAGTCTCCGTCGTCGCGACATACACCCAAGCCGAGGGATGGAGCGTCCAGGAAACTTGGGATGATCATTAGCCTGCCTCCCCGAAAGCCTGAGGATCGATGACCCAACTGCGGTTCCGCCATCGCCAGGACAATGACTTGACGATTGCTAAGGGCGCGAGGGGTTCCTGACCCCACACCTGGTTTTTAGGGCAGAGGACGACATCGCCAGATGGCACGATCATGATCTCAGCGATGCTGTGGTACCTGCTGGTCTTACATCTGTCGATTTAGGCCGTGGCGGCGACCGCAGTCCGTCCCCGGACCGGTTCTTCCGTCAGCTTGCCCTGCTGCAGCCGGAACCGGCGGTCGGTCTTGTTCGCAAGTGCCCTGTCGTGGGTGACCACCAGGATGGTGGTGTTGTGGTCGCGGCTCAGCGAGCTGAGGAGCTCGATGATGTGGTCGCCGGTCTGCTCATCCAGGTTCCCGGTGGGCTCGTCGGCCAGGATCAGTTTCGGCTCGTTGGCCAGGGCACGGGCGATGGCCACGCGCTGCTGCTCGCCGCCGGAAAGCCTGTTGATCCGCCGGTCGTGCTTGGACGGATCAAGCTGCACCTGTTCCAGCAATCCCTTGGCCCGCTCCAGCCTGGCGGACTTCCGCATGCCGGCGAATTCCATGGGCAGCATGACATTGGCAGCGGCGGACAGGTTGGGGATCAGGTTGAACTGCTGGAACACGAAGCCGATGTCCCGGCGGCGGTATTCCGTCAACTTGCTGCCCGGCAGGCTTGCCAGGCTGACACCGTTGACGACGACGTCTCCGCTGGTGGGTTTGTCCAGTGCACCAAGGAGGGACAACAGGGTGCTTTTGCCGCTGCCGCTCTTGCCAACGATCGAGGCGAGGGTGCCCTGCTCCAGGACGAAGCTGACGTCGTTGACCGGCTTGATGGTGCGGTCACCTGAGTTGAAGGTCCGCACCAGGTTCTTGACTTCAATCACGACTATTCTCCTCGCAGGACTTCGATGGGACGGATACGCGCCGTGAGCAGCGCGGGAACCAGGGCCCCGATGATGGCCACGCCGAACACGGCGGCGATGCCGCCGGCAATCACGCCGGGTGAGGCGCTGGCGGTCACAGAGTTCAACAGCTGGGAAGCGCCGCCGCCAAACCCGCCCCCGAAGGATCCGCCCTGGCCGCCGGGGAACCCGCCGGCCCCGCCCCGGGCGGCGGCTCCGGCTGCCCTGCGCGTCGCTCCGCCCGGGGTGCTTGTGGCGGTGTTGCTGCTGATCAGGGCCGAGGCGATCCCGCCGCTGGCGAACGACGCAATGGCCGCGCCGACTGCGCTGCCCAGAGCCGCGAGGACCAGGGCTTCGAGGACGAACTGCAGCCCGATGGTCCGGTTGGGCGCACCGATGGCCTTCAGGACGCCGATTTCGCGGCGGCGTTCACGGACCAGCATCACCATGATGAGCAGGATGATCAGGCCTGCGGTTCCCAGTGCGGCGATGAACGCGATGAAGGAGATGTTCTTGACGCTGTCAAGGGAGCTGACGGCCGTCTGCAGGCTCTGGCTCTGGGTGACGTCGGCCTTATCGGTGCCCAGAGCGGATTGCAGTGCGGTCTTGGTGGAGTCCACGTTCTCGAGGCTGTTGACGGTGACGATCATGCTGGACAGCTCATCGGACGTCCCGGCAAGTGTTTGGGCCGTCGGGAGCGTGACGTAGACGGCGTTGTTGCCGAAGGCTGTGCCGGCGTCGAATAAGCCGGCAACGGCAAACCTCTGGTTGTTGATGGTGAAGGTAGAGCCGACGTCGAGGTTGTTCTTTGCCGCCAGGGTGGTTCCCAACAGAGCACTGGTGGATGCTGCCGAGTAATCGCCGAGCCCGGTGCCTTCCGTGATATTCAGTGGCTGGCCCGTGGTGTCGGTCTCGGCGCTGATGCCGGTGGCAGTGATTGGAAGGAGGCGGGGCGTTCTGGTGGCGCCGCTGCCGTTCGTTCCGTTCGCCTGGTTGCGATTGCCCAGGGTGCCCGCGTCGATTGCGGCCGTAAGACTGGTTGTCAGGGTAATGGTGTTCTGCCCCCCGGGGCCTCCTTGGCCTCCGCCACGGGCGCTTTGGGTTCCGCTGGCTGCCTCGGCTGCCGCCTGCGCGGCGTTGTTGAGCCGAAGGGCCTTGGTGCCGACAACGGAACTCACGTTTGGCACGGCAGCGGCAGCGGATGCCTGTTCGGCTGTCAAGGGCTCGCCGCCACCTTCAAAGCCCTGGCCGCCGGCAGGATTGACGGTCAGGACGGTACCGACGGAGGCGTTCAGCTCCTGGACTTTGGCTCCCACGGCCTGGTTGGCCACCAGCATGGCCAGCGCCAAGCCGATCGCCACGGCCAGCACCGCTACAACTGCTGCGGTCCGGACCTTATTTCTGAAGGCATTACCTACGCTGCGCGCAAGGACACTCACGAGACTCCTAGATGATCTACTGCCGGCGTGGCAAACAAGCCAGGAGGCAAGGATGGCAGCCGTTGCTGTAAGCAAGCGGGACCAAAGCTGGATGACACCTGAGAGGGAACAGAGGCACGATGGCGACTCGACCTGTATCCCGAGTCGTGCGTAGCTCAGGGTAAACCGTTGTAGCGAAAGCATTGAAAATCTTCCGCATACCCGGCCGACGCCCCGCTCGTGGGTCCCTGAAAGCACCAATGCGTGGAGAGAGAAGCGCAATGGGCCAGTGCAGATTGATAGTTCTGGAGGGGTGCATGCGAGGTTTCCCGGTGGACTCCCAGGCTGCGAGGGGCATAATGAACCGAAGTTTTGATCGGGAGGTTCGCCAACGACAGTTGGGAGGGAAAGCAGAGCGTGCGGGGCGTGGAAATGTATTCACGAATTGTTGGTCTTCAGTGCCCGCCCCCAGACTCAAAGCCCGCAGGCAATCGAACATCGCCGGAATCGCCGCGACCGGGCCCGGCGGCCGGCCCAACCAATTAGCTGCCTGTCCCGCCTAATCACCGCAAGGGAAAATTCCATGCAAGTACCGATTTTGTCCACCCGAGATTTAAAGAAAACCTACGGGCGCGGCCCGGACCGGTTCGACGCCCTCAAGGGCGTCTCCCTCGACATCGAGCGCGGCGACTCCGTGGCAATCGTGGGCAAGAGCGGGTCCGGTAAATCCACCCTGATGCACCTGCTCGCCCTCCTGGACGCCCCCGGCGGAGGAGAAGTCCACGTTGACGGAACCAACGCGAAGACCCTCAGTGGCCGGAGACTGAACATGCTGCGGAACCAGATGTTCGGCTTCGTCTTCCAGCAGTTCTTCCTGAACCACACCACCAGTGTCCTTGAGAACGTCGTGCTGCCTCTGAAGATTGCCGGAACAGGGGCGCGGGAACGCCGCGCCCGGGGCATGGAGGTCCTGGAACAGCTCGAACTGGCCGACAAGGCCCGCAACAAGGCCGGGAACCTCTCCGGCGGCCAGAAGCAGCGCGTCGTCATCGCCCGCGCCCTGGCGAACAACCCGCAGGTCCTCTTCGCTGACGAACCCACCGGGAACCTGGACACCGCCACCGGGACCATCGTCGAAGACATCCTGTTCGACCTGAACCAAAACCACGGCATCACGCTCATCACGGTGACCCACGACCACGACCTCGCCGCCCGATTCAACCGCCGCCTGTACATCCGCGACGGTCAACTGATCTCCAGCGACGAGGAGCACGCGGCATGAAACCGCTCGAAACCCTGACAACGGCCATCGCCAACAGCTTCCGCAGCAAACTCCGCACCACCTTGACCATTTTGGCGATCTTCGTCGGAGCCTTTACACTCACCATCACCAACGGGCTGGGCACCGGCATCTCGAACTACATCGACAGCCAGGTCGCCGCCGTCGGCCCAGGCAACGCCTTCACCGTCACCAAAACCGATACCAGCAGCTCCCCCGGATCCGGCCCCCAAAAATACGACCCCAACACCCGGGTCCTCGCCGCGGGAGGACGCCCCGGCTCAACCCAGGTCGCCCTGAACCAATCCGATCTCGACACCATCGCCGCAGTGTCAGGGATCACCGGGGTTACCCCGGTCAGCCGGCTCAACCCCGCCTACATCCAGTGGAACAACCGGGACAAATACCAGCTTTCCGTCAGCCCCCTCGCCGGGGCCCAGCCGCAGCTGGCCGCCGGCGAAGCCCTGGACGACGCCGGAACCCAGCCCCAGATCATCCTCCCCACCAGCTACATCACCCCGCTCGGCTTCACCGGCAACGACCAGGCCATCGGCCAGGATGTGATCATCGGGATCCAGGACGCCACGGGCACCATGCACACCGTCACCGCACGCATCAACGGCGTTGAAGACAATGCCCTGCTGGGCTCCGGCGGCGCGTTCGCCAACAAGACCCTCACCGCCGCCCTCACGGACGCCCAAAGCACCGGCGCGCCAGCGACAACGAAAAACACCTGGACCGCCGCGACCGCGACCTTCGCATCGGCCTCAAAAACCCAGATCAGCGACATGAAATCTCAGCTCAGCGCCGCCGGCTACACAGCCCAGACACTTGAGGACCGCATCGGCACCGTAAAAACCGTCATCAACGGCATCATCGGCGTCCTGGACGCCTTCGCGGTCATTGCCCTCGTTGCCGCCGGATTCGGCATCGTGAACACGCTGCTGATGTCGGTGCAGGAGCGGACGCGGGAAATCGGCCTCATGAAGGCCATGGGCATGGGCAGCGGCTCCGTTTTCGCGCTCTTCAGCACCGAAGCCGCCTTCATCGGCCTGCTGGGCAGCCTCATCGGATCCGGCGCTGCCATCGGCCTGGGCACCGCCATCAGCGGCGCCCTCGCCCGGGGACCCCTGAGCGACCTCGCCGGGCTGCAGATCCTCAGCTTCGCCCCCGCACCGGTCGCCGGGGTGATCCTGCTGGTCATGGCCATCGCCTTCATCGCCGGCACCCTGCCCGCCTGGCGCGCGGCACGGCAAAACCCCATCGATTCCCTACGCTACGAATAGCCCGGAACGGGCGATGAGCGGCAAGTCAAAGGACGAGCGGGGACGATAAGAGGTGGACATGAGGGGACCAGAGGCCCTGGCATACTTCGCGGCCGACGCCCGATGGTCGGGTGGACCCCACTTCATCGGCATGAAGGTCGGAGTGGCTCTTCTGGCGCTGATCGTGATCCTTCGCCTCCGTCGGCGCCTGCTGGTGAGGGTCCGGGGGCTGGGATGGCGGCGCCTGGCAATCGGCTGCGGGGCAGCGTCAACCCTCTTCTACGTGGCGTGGATTCTCTACCTGAGCCAGACGATGCCGTCGGTAACCGTCGCCTACAACTGGAACATGGCATGGCTGGCTTTGGACGCTTTCGAGTGCCTCACCGCCCTGCTGACCGCGGTGTTTCTCTTCAGAAACAGCATCGGAGCAATCCTTACTGCCGCAGCGTTTTCGACCAGCCTGTGCATTGACGCCCTCTTCGACGTCACGACAGCCCAGCAGGGTCCACCCCTTCTCACCGCGGTCCTGGAAGCGGTCCTCGTTGAACTTCCCTTCGCGGCCCTCTCGGCAACCCTTGCCGTGAAGCTCCTCGCCGCGGCCGCACGGGGAAACCCCGCCCGTGCCGGCCAGGGCCACTGACGCCAATAGGCGTGCCGGTCAGGTCAGGGTTTTGGCCACGGCAGCGGTGATCTCGTGTATGATTGCGGTCCGCTCGGGGACATCGGTGATGTCCCCTCCTTTGGTGTAGATCACCAGGACGACGCTGCGGGCGGGTGTGCTCAAGATGGCGGCGTCATGCAGCTCACCATCGAGCAGCCCGTATTTGTGGAAGACGGCCACTCCGGCTGGCACGGCTGCGGGGATGAGATCCTCATCGTTGGTGTTCTGCATGTAGGAAAGCAGTTGCTGGGTGTGTTCCTGGTTCAGGAGCTTTCCGCCGTAAAGGTCGGCGAGAATCTGCGCCATCCCGGCGGGGGTAAGGGTGTTTTCTGCAGAGTCGTACGCCACCCCCATGGCCGCCGCATCCCCCTCCAGCGCGGACAGCCCCACAGCGTTCACCAGCAGTGACCAGGAGTCGTTATCGCTGTCCTGGATCATCTCCCGGATCTGGAAGCCGGCCGTGTACTCCCCCATGGGATCGTCAAGAGAGGCCTGCCCTGCCTCCACCAGCTTGTAGTAAGAGACGGCCGTCAGGACTTTGGCGGTGCTGGCCGCCTCAAAGGGCGCGTCCACGCCGTACGTCCGCAGTGCACCCGAGTCCGGGTCCCGGACGGCCACACCCACCTGATACTGGTTGTTGTCCGCCAGTACGCCTTGGATGGCAGCGTCCAAGCCGGCAGTGTGCCCGTCAGGCACTGGAGCCGCGGAAGAAGGAGCGGGAGCGGGAGCAGGGGCAGCAGCAACGCCCGGCTTGACTGCGGCGCTTCGCTGCGGCGCCAGCTGCAGGAAGACGAGGATCGTGACCCCGAGGGCGGCGACGAGAAATAGCGTCCTCGCCAGACGGAATGAACGGCGCTTGCGCCAGGAAAAGGTCACCACCCGAAACTAGCAAGGACACATAAGTATCAGCTGTGAATGCCCGCCCACCTCACCAGCGCCAGCGCCCCAGTGAACAACCAGTCAGGTGCAGTGAGCGCGGAGCCGGAGACACGACGAAGAAGAGCCGAGTGTCGGCGGGTGCCGGTGCCGCCCTGGGGAGCCGTACATACGGGAAGCGATGCACTGCTCCTCTGACCTGCCAGCCAACCGGGGCGGTGCGGTGGGTGTCTCCCTGTCCACGACAACACAGCGTCCATTGGCTCGAGGCCGGGATGGGCCCGCGTGGTGGACGTCTTATACGGCGATCGTCACTGAAGTGGCCAGGACGGCGCCGGTCCGGTCCAGGGCCTGCACGGCCAGAAATGGTGCTGCGGCGATCGCTGCAGAGGTTTCGAAGCCGCGTTTCGGAATCGTTGCGGCGACACCCAGCGAATTAGGTGAGCCTCCTCTGAGGAACCGCCACGAGGCGATCTCGGTAGCGCCGTTCCAGCTCGCGTAGACCTGCATCGTGGAACCGTTGCCCGGGACGCCCGCGATGTCCGGCTGTGTGTGGGGCTGGGCGGTCCAATCGCTGCGGTAGGCGCGGTACGACCCGTTTCCGACGCGGGTGGCCTCAAAGACGGCTGTCCCGTCCGGGGTGAACTCTGTGAGGGCGGGATCGGTACCCCACCCCACCAGCACGTTGCCGTTTGGCAGGGACTGCAGGCTGCCCATGGCGTTGCAGCGGTGCCCGGCGTTGCTGAATTCGGAATCGACGACGGCGGTCCGCGCTTTCTCGTCCACGGCCAGTACTAAACCGCGGGAGTTCCCGGCAGAACCGGAATAGTAGTGGTTGTCGAACATGCTGATCGAGCCGTCAGGGCGGCGCCGGGCATCGTGTTGCCAGGCAAATTCCGCCCTCGGGCCCAGGCTGAAGTCGCTGCGTTTGCCCCCCAGCCGCCATCTGACGGATCCGGTCGTCCGGTCCACCAAGTACAGGGTGTGGGCGTGCCGGGCGGAGACCAAAAGGGCATCCCCACTCTCCTCCACAGAGTTCAGGTGGTAGGGGTCGTAGGCTTTCTCCGGCGTCGAACCATCACTGCTGGCATCGTCTGCAGGCCGCAGGTAGGAATCGGAGAGCGGGATATGCGCAAGAGCATCCCAGTCCATGAGGACGGCGCCACTGGCCGTCCACTTCCTGGACGTGGCAGTTGTACATGTACCCCGCCGCCGGACCGCCGACCTCGCTGAGATCGTACTGGATGGTCGGGTAAGCCATCAGAAGGGCAGTGCCAGCGGCCGGTGCCAGGCCCGTCGTGGCCCAGCCAGTGACGTGCGGTGCGGTCAGGTGGGTACTGATACCGTGTGACATGAGCGGCCGCCGGACGAAATGTCACCGCGGCAGTAACGAGTATGCCGTTATGGGCGACCCGCGCCAGGCAGCATTGGACATGGTGCAACAAAACAAGGCTGACATCGAAGCCACCTGGTTGAGGTACTTTGCTAATGGCGGCAACGCCGATCAGATTGACTTCGAGGCCTGCGTTTACGGTCTTCTGGACTTGGACGAGTACGACGCTCGTATTTTGTCTTGGGCTGTCGAAGAAATATCGGCTCTGTAGCTCATTTTGCATTTCGGCGTACCCCGCGCAGCGATGTCGTTCCTCCCGGCAAATCGGCTACAGCGTTTCCGTCGTCGAGGGATCATCGGCGCAACCCATCTGCCCGAAGTTGACCGGATGGTGGCCTCCAGATCGTGGGCGGGATCGCAAAGAAGGCAGCAGCGCCGATCCGGAGGCAGGTTCTCCGCGGGATGGTCTGGAGTTTGAACAACCGGCGCAGTACCCGCTTCTTATCCAGAACTGCGCCCGAAGGTCTGTACTCGCAATACACGTCTGGCTCCGCGCCCTGAAACAGTTGGTTCAACAAGGCGGGTCTTTGGACCGTAGCCCGGACTTATCCAACCTGAAGTCCAGGGACGCTCAACAGCGGCCGGTTGGTAGATGCAGTTATGTCAGTGCTGTGTGCCCTGGCACGGTGAGTTGCTGTCGCAGTACCCGGACCGGTTCCGGGGGTACGGTCAGTTTCTCCCTTTAAGCTTGAGCCACCGCGGCCTGTTGGGGGCCGCAGTGGAGGGGATGCGTTCAGATGACGGAAGTGAATGAACCGCCAGCGCAGTCGTTGCTGGAGATCAGCGACCTGCGGGTCGCTTACGGGGCACGCACAGTAGTGGATGGTCTGACTTTGGAAGTGAGGCGGGGAGAGATCTTCGGACTGCTCGGCCCCAATGGTGCGGGGAAGACGAGCACACTGAGCGTTCTGGAGGGGTTGATCGAACCCGTGTCCGGTCGCGTAAGCGTCAATGGGATGGATATTCAACAGCATCCCTTGGAGGTGAAATCCCTCCTCGGTGTGCAATTACAGTCCTCCAGCTTCCAGGACGAACTGAGCATCGGCCAGATAGTGAAGGTCTACGGTGGCCTTTACGGGGTGAAACTCTCGAGGGAGCAGATCAGCGGGAGCATGAACAGCATCGGACTCGGCGAGGAACTGCGTAAACGGTTCAAACAGCTCTCCGGTGGCCAGCAACAACGCCTCGCGCTCTTCATCGCCTCTCTCCACAACCCAATGTTCCTCCTGCTGGATGAACCGACGGCAGGACTGGACCCACAATCCCGGCGGGCACTATGGAGCCGGATCGAGCGGCTGCGCGGTGAAGGCAGCAGCATCCTGCTCACCACCCATTCCATGGAAGAAGCCCAAGCGGTGTGTGACCGGGTGGCGATCATCGACCACGGGAAATTGCTCACCGTCGGGACACCCGCCCAGCTGATCGCTAAACATAAGGAAGATCCTGAGGTGCTGGCCGTAGCACGCGGTACGGTCACCCTTGAGGACGTCTTCATCGGCCTGACGGGAAGTGAAATCCATGACTGAAGCAAGTGTCGGTAGTGAGCGCGGACGGACGGGCCTTGCAATGCGGTCCCTGCTTCGTGCGGATGCCACGGTGCTGCTCCGCAGCAGGGTCTCGACGGTGCTGAGTGTTCTCCTGCCGATCGTGATCATAGTGGCGACGACTTTCGGCAAGGCCCAGCCGCGGCTCGGGAGCCCCGAATCCGTCCTCGGCCTGGCACTGACGCTGGGCCTGGTCACTTCCTGCCTGCTGGGTTACAGCCTGACCCTGGCGCATGACCGTGAAGTCGGCGTGCTGCAACGGCTTCGCGTGACGCCCGCACCAACCTGGATGATCATGGCCAGCAGGCTCATCGTGCAGCTAACTTCCAACCTCGTCGCCTCGGTCATCGTCGTGATTGTCGGAAGCATCCTGCGCGGGCTCTCGCTCAGCATCGGTCAGTATGCTCTTGTTGTCGCCGTCGCCGTCCTGGGCGCAGCAATGTTCCTTTCCATCGGCCAGGCACTTGTTGCCCTGGTGAAATCTACTGCCGCGATCAACGCTGTCGGGCGGGTCCTTTTCATCATCCTCGTACTCCTGGGCATCCTTGGTGGAACCGGGATCCTGGGCGACACCTTGAAGGTCATCGCTGAGTGGTCACCGATCGGCGCCCTCATGACGCTCTTCGCCGACGCGCTGAACAACGCCTCCTGGAGCGATCAGGACGGCTACTCACTTCTGGCCTGCGCCGCATACATCATTGCGTTCTCTTTCGTCGGAATCCGGTGGTTCCGCTGGGAATCCCGATAACCGGAGGCGTGCGGGACCTTCACCCAGTTCGCGCTGACGACGAGGATACCCGCGCCAACGACGGCGATGATTTCTCTGCCGGCGCATTCTACACCGTTGGTGACTTCTAGGCGCCCCCACCCCGCCGTGGTCTTGAAGGTACCGGACCAATGGGTTTCCGCCATCTCGCGCCTGGAACGCGGACATCTCCGTAATGACGACCTGGCGCCGACGACAATGACCCACCCTGCAAGGAACTGGTTGTGAAGACCTACATGCGGAATGTATCAGCCGCGTGCCCCGCTGATTTAGCGGGACACGGGATCAATGGTTGTCGTGTTTGGTGTTCCCTGTGACAATTTGCAGGTGGCGACTCCAATAGAAGTATCGTGGCAGCTGGACGGCATCACAATGGAGGGAACCACTGTCCGGCCGGATGGAGCCGACCCCTGCAGTGATCATGGTCGCGGGGTCCAATCTGATCTAAGCACTCCGCTGACGCTAATCCGAAAACGCCGAAGTGACATTCCAACGCTGACGCAAAGGTAGGGGTGCATGACCAAAGCCCAGGGAGAGGCGCTGCAATACCTTGTTACACCAGTGATCACGTGAGCCTACTTGAAAGGCAGTTCCGCGCCCTTCGGAAACGGAAGGGCCCCTTGTTCAGGCTCCACGGTCACGCAATCTCTTCCCTGCTCAGTCGCGAAGATGATGACACGATCCGAAGTCTGAAGCGGGTCCCCGTTTGGGTAAGACTTGCCCCCGGTGCAAGTCTGAGGCATAGACAAAATGCGGACATTTCCCGTCCCAGGATTTCCCTTGAGCACCTGTTCTACCTGGACCAGGTGGCCAGTCGCTTGGTAGCCGTAGATGACCCTAAGTACGGATACGTCGGCGTCGGCACGGTCACGGGCGAAGCGGTGCCCTTCAGGTACGCCGAGGTACTTCTGGATGGCACCACCCGTCTCGCCGATCTGCCCCTTCAGGGGACCTATGGGTCACCCCAGGACACCACAGAGTCCGCGGAGTATGTCGTCCCCGTCAATTGGAATTCAACCACGACCCGAGAGCGCGCATACCGGCAGAAAGGCATGTTTGCCAACCAAAACAGCGCCTGCCCACTGCGCAATCAGTTCACCATCGACCAACTTGCCGCGTTCTTCGGCATCGAGGCCTGAGCACACCCCCATCAATGGCCGGCTGCCTGACAACGTACCATCCGGTAGAGGATCCGCCTACGGTACGTTCCTCGTGGAGTCATGTTCCCGCCGGAGACTCGTTGTTAGTCTGCTAATTGCACACCCCTTGTGAGCACGTAACCGGTTAGCTATTATGGGATGAATCACATACTTTTCCCTTGGCGCGTAGACACAGGAAGCGCAAAGTGCAGAAAATATCCCACCTTTCGTGCCTTGTATCCGCAATCTAGCACCAAGAATGTGACGTAACCGGTTACGCAGCGCTGTGGGAACGTCGTCCTCTGCGGCTGTCGCCAATCAAAAGAACAAAGGAGATCTGCGATGGGTGAGTACATGACTTCCAGGCGTTCGATACTGAAGTTGGGGTCGGGGGTGTTGTTGAGTGCGGCAGCGGTGCCGCTCCTGTCGGCATGCGGAGGAGGTGCAGGCAGTGCAAAGGAGCAGCTGAAGCTCAAGATGTCGTCCTCAATGTCGGGCCAGCCCGGCAACGCTCACAGCACGTGGTTCACCAAGTTCCAGACGCTGCTAAAGGACAAGGTCGGCGACGCCGTAACGGTCGATTATTTCCCCGACAGCCAACTGGGCGATGAGGCGAAAATGGTTCAGCAACTGAAACTTGGGGCTGCAGACATGATGATCTCGGGCTCGTCCATCTGGTCTCAAGTTGCACCAGAGTTCGGAGTGTTGGACATGGGCTATATTTTCAACAGCTGGGACGGTGTTGGAAAGGCATTGGACTCCGGGGCGGGAGATCAGCTGTCCGGGATACTCAAGGCCAAAGGCGGGGCGCAGATCGTTGGCTGGGCATACAATTTTGGCGCCAGGAACATGATGACCAAAAACGCCGTGGCCGGGCCCGGCGATCTGCACGGGATGAAGATCCGCACCCTGCAGGCCCCGCAGGTGATCGCCACGGTCAATCTCATGGGTGCTGTTGCAACCCCCTTGCCCACGACGGAGGTCTACACTTCCTTGCAGACCGGCCTGATTGACGGGCTTGGGCACGATGCCCCGACGATTCTGCAGAATAAATGGTACGAGACGGCTAAGCACCTCGCGCTGACGGAGCATATTTTCAACCCACTCACCGTGGTCGTTGCCGCCACGACAATGGACAAGATCCCAACCGAGCATCGCGATGGCTTCATGAGTGCGGCCAAGGAGGCCACAGCCTTCCAACGGACCCAGGCAGTAGACGCTGAAAAGAAGGCCATGACTGACCTCCAAGCCCAAGGCGTGGCCGTGACCAAGGTGGACAAGGCAGAATTCAAGAACCTGGTTAAGCCTCTGTGGGAAAAGTTCACCAGCGACAATCCGGAGGCCAAGCCGATTCTGGATGAGATCCTGAAGCAGTCATAACATGGGACCCTCCGAAGAGCACATGCACGCAAGTTTGGCTGCTTCGCCGGATCCATCCGTGGACCGTCCTGGAGGCGTACTGGGTCCGGTCTTGCCGATGGCCAGGGGCCGTTTCGCCAGAGGGTTGGAAGTGGCGATCGCAATAGCCGCTTCGCTTGCCCTGGTAGCAAGCCTGGTCGTGGTCTTTATCTCTGTCATCTCGCGTTATTTCTTCAACAACCCCCTCGCCTGGGCTGGCGAGGTCAGCGGAACGATGCTGGTGACTATCGGGTTTTTCGGCGGCGCATTGGCCTTGGCACGGGGTGAGCACCTGGGCGTAGCCGCGCTTCGAGATCGGCTGCACGGCTGGGTCGGGGAGGTCAATGAGGGGCTGATCGCCTGGATTGTGGTGATCGTCGCTGTGGCGCTGTGCTGGTCAAGCAGGGCCATTATCGGCGCAGTGGCGGGTCAGACGATGTCCAGCGGGCTCCCGGAATATCTCAACTTCTATCCCGTTCTGATCAGTGGCGTCGTAATGGCAGTATTCGCCGTCGTGGATCTGGTTCGCCTCAGGGTGCGGGCACTGCTGAGCTCAGCTGGCGTACTTGTTGCGCTTGCTGGAATCTGGATGCTTTGGGTGTACCTTCTTCCGGGCTTCGCGCCGTTGCCGATTGTGGTGTTGTTGGTGGGGTTTGCCGCGGCGCTGATCATTGGCGTGCCGATCGCGTTCGCGCTTTGCCTGGGTGCCCTGTTGTTCTTCTGGACCGGCGGTGGTGTACCAATCGCCCTTTTTGCCCAGCAAATGGAGTCCGGGATTTCCAACGGGGTGCTGCTCGCGATTCCGTTTTTTGTCTTGGCAGGCTTGGTTATGGAAATCAATGGCATGTCCAAGAGGCTTATTGATCTGCTGTTGCTTGGTGCGGGGCGCTCCCGTGGCGGCCTCCGGATTGTGATGATCGGTGCGATGGCACTCTTCTCCGGGATCTCGGGGTCGAAAAGCGCGGACGTTGCGGCGGTCGGGACGACCCTATTGCCGGCCATCCGGAAGGCAGGTCAGGATGATAAGGACGCCGTGGCGCTGCTGGCCGCCACGGCCGTGATGGGGGAAACGATTCCGCCTTGCATCAACATGATTATCCTGGGCTACGTAGCCAACCTCTCCATCGGTGGCCTGTTCGTGGCCGGTGTTGTGCCGGCCGCTGTCATTGGCATTGCCCTGCTGGTTGTAGCTGTCGCCACGGCACCGAGTATTGGCGACGCTGCCAAGCTGGGCGCAGGCGCTTTTGTGCCGCGACGAAGCGGATCGCAGATTTTGAAGCTGGTCGCCGGGGCATCAACAGCCCTGGTTATGATCGTGATCATCTTCGGCGGCATCCTCGGAGGAATTGCCACCCCAACAGAAGTCGCTGCTTTCGCGGTCGTCTATGCTTTCGTAGTCGGCGGCCTCATTTTTCGGGAAATGAAATTGGGCATGACCGCATCATTCCTCGTACGCTCCGCTTCCCTGTCCGGAATGATCTTGTTTATCGTCGCAGCAGCCCAGGCTGTCACCTACGTACTTACGGCCCAGCAGGTCCCTCAGGCCATGGCGCAGTTCCTCGTCGGACTCGCCCATGCGCAAGGAACGTGGTTGTTCCTGTTGGTCTGCACGGCGATGCTAGTCGTGATGGGCTCTGTCCTGGAGGGTGCTCCGGCATTGATTATCTTCGGTCCCTTGTTGCTGCCAATTGCTGTTCAGCTCGGCGTGAATGAGCTTCAGTTCGGGATTCTGCTTATTCTGGCCATGGGTCTCGGGCTGTTCTCGCCACCATTAGGAGTAGGCCTTTACACGGCGTGCGCCATTGGGGGTGTGCCGATGGAAAAGGTTGCCCGGCCCATGATCAAGTATCTCGTGGCGATCGTCGCAGTACTCATCGGGATCATTTTCATACCCTGGCTGACTCTGGCACTGCCCCATGCTTTAGGGCTGGGATGATGACCATTATGAACGGTAAAAACCCTGTGCCCACGATCCGGGCAGTGGCCGTCGAAGCTGGCGTCTCCGTCGCGACCGTCTCCGCTGTCATCAACCAGACCCGTTTTGTCAGCGCGGAGACTGCCCGTCGGGTAAACGAGGCCATCAAACGCAGCGGCTACCGGCCCAATCGGCTCGCCCGTGGCCTCAGTACCCGGCAGACAAAGACCATCGGCATCGTCATGCCGACCATCCTGAGCCCCATTGCTCCGCTGCTTCTCAAGTCGGCTGCTGACGTTTTGCACGAGCACGGCTTCGCTGTCCTCTTCTCGAATACGGAGATGCAGGCGACATGGGAGGAGCAGGCGATCGAGCTGATGTTCGATTCACAGGTGGACGGCCTTCTGGTGGTGCCTGCCAGTGAAACGCTGGACACCCTCAAGCTGTTCGCCGATGCAGGGAAGCCAGTGGTTCTGCTTCTTCACGGGCTCAGCGGGGTCAGCGGATGCGACGTCATACGGTCAGGAAACTTCAAAGGATCGCTGGATGCTGTGAACCATCTGATTGGCCAGGGAGCCCAGCGCATCGCGGTTCTCGCACTTCCTCTGGTCAGCGAGTCGGAGAAGGACCGCATGGATGGATTCCGTACCGGGATCCTGGCAGCGGGAAGGACCCTTGACCCCGAACTAATCCGAGTGGGCGCGCCCAGTGAAAGCGGCGACAGTGAGCAGCACGGCTACCAGGAAACCCTAAAGCTCATGACCCTGCAACACCCCCCGGACGCGATCTTCGCGATGAATCAGTACATGGCTATTGGCGCCCTGTCGGCTCTTAAGGAACTGGGTCAGCGAATACCGTCGGACGTGGCCCTGATCGGGTACGACGATCTCATTTGGACAAGAAACCTTGAGCCGCCACTGTCCGTGGTCGCCCAACAAGTAGAGCTTATCGGGCGTATGGGTGCCATGCGTCTCATCGGCAGGCTCGAGAACAACGACAGGTATGACACCCCGGAGTTTGTCACCGTTGACACCCACCTCATCGTCAGGGCATCCAGCGACCGCGCTGGCACGGCCACCGGTTGAGCCCCCCCTTCCTGTTCCACTTTCCCCAATAGCGCTCGTTCGGCGGGAACACGCCCCCGATGGGCTTACCGACTGATATGGAGATTACCTGAATGGCACTTTTACTCACCAACAAGAACGTCCTGGTCACTGGCGGAGGAATCGGCATTGGAAGAGAAATTTCCCTCGAGCTTGCCCGCTCCGGCGCCAACGTGGCGATCACCTACTTCACCCACCACCCCGACGAGGAGTTGGCCCGGGAAGTCAAGGAGGCCTCGGGCAGGGAACTCACGGCAGTCCAACTCGACGTCACCTCTGAGGCTGACGTTCGGAAAGCCCTGAGCGATATCGGAACCCGGTTTGGCAGCATCGACGTACTTGTCAACAATGCCGGCGGTCTCATTGAACGGGCATCAATCGATGAAATGGATTTCGCGCTGTGGAACAAGGTCATGGCCGTCAACCTTGACAGCACGTTTCTCGTTACCCACTACGCTCTGCCTTTCATGACTACCGGCTGGGGCAGGATCATCAACATCGCTTCTTTGGCCGGCCACAATGGCGGCCACCCCGGCGCGGTTGCGTATGGCACTTCGAAGGCTGCGATCTTTGGCTTCACCAGAGGCCTCTCCAAGGAGGTTGCCGCCCGGGGAATCACAGTGAACGCCGTGGCCCCCGGCTTCATCGAAGCCACACCGTTTCACGACACCTTCACGACAGCTGAATCCAAGTCATCAACCATCGCCTCCATCCCACTACAGCGGGCCGGTAACCCGTCCGATGTTGCCGGCGCCGTAGCCTGGCTTGCTTCACCCCAGGCCTCATTTGTGACCGGGACCACCGTCAACGTCAACGGAGGCCAATATTTTGCGTAGTGCAGAGGCGACACAAACCGGAGCGGAGAGGGAAAGGGCGTGATTACCGCTAGACTCACACACCCGAACATGCTCGCAGCCCTTGCCGCCGCCGGGCATGGTTCCTCTGTGCTCCTGACCGACGGTCACTACCCGGCCAAAACAGCAGTGGGTCGCCATGCCCAGACGGTCCATCTGAACCTCACATCGGGCACGCCGACAGTTCCCGAGGTCCTAACCATTGTGCTTGACACAATTCCTGTAGAGCAGGCTACGCTGATCAGTCCAAGTGCCGACGCCCTGCCCTCAGTGGTCCAGCACGAAATCCTGCAATTGCTTCCCGACCCGATTCCTATCGCATACGTGGGGAGGCATGATTTCTATGCACTTGCGCGAACTACTGATCTGGCCCTGTGCGTGGTCACCGGCGATAACCGCAGGTTTGCCAACGTGCTGCTCACCATTGGTGTCCTTAACCCTAGATAAAGCGCCTGCCGTCACCGCCCGGGGCAACCGCGGGCTCCATCTTCACGGCAGCGAAGTGGACGTGCTCCACACGCTGACCCCGGCCCGCCTCGGCGCCATGGATGAGCGACGCGACTCTGCGGCTGCCGCGATCACTCCGGCAGCGTTTGCGGTACGGGCACTTCAATCAATGGTCTCGACAACAGGCCGCTGAGCAAGCAGCTTGCGTGGATGCGACAGGACCAACGCGAGTCGTAGGGCCGCGGGACTGTGTCGACGGAACAACTGACCCTAGTAATAGTGCGGGACAAAGGGGACCCTTCGTGCCGTTGGCTCTTGTCGAAAGCCGGTAGTTAGCGGGGAGTACTGCAGTGGCGGTGTTCTACCTTGCTGGGGAGGTTCCTTCTAGCCTTCATCGAGGAGCTCCGCCAAGGGTTGGCTCCTGGTCTCAGGAAAAATTCAGGAGCCAACCCGACCTCTGCATGTGCCATCCCAAAGAGGGTCGATGTGAGTTCAGTAGTGTGCTGCAGCGTCGCAGTGTTGTTGCTCGACAAACAGCGCACTATCCGGGCGTAGGCCGACTCCCGCGCTGCTACAGGAGTCGGCTTACAGGGCCAAGCGCCGCATCTGCTTCACGGGCCGCTACATCTTCGCTTCTGCGCCTCAAGATTGCCCCAAGATCTCTCCACCATGCCCGCAATCTTGGATTTCAGTCCGCAGAGCGGAGGCCTCAGCCTATGAAGAAGGCCCGCAGGTTGGGGGGAACCGCGGGCCTTCGACGAAATGATATAAAGCAATCACAAGAATAACGAATGGACAATTAGGACCGCAGCTTCGCGGCCGGTTCCATTTGTCGGGGCATACTATTTTCGCAATCAACGAGAGCTGGTGCGCCACCAGCGGCAGAACCGCAAACAATAAGCCGAGGGGGCCATGAGTCAGGAACAGGGCGCTCAAGCTCATCCTGCGCCGTCGGAACGGACGATACACAAGGCACCGAACGCTGAGTCGGTGGCAATGTACCGGAATGGCATTCCGACATCGAAGATCGCTTCTAGTGCGGGCGTGGAGGGCAGTACCGTCCGCTACCATCTGGGCATCGCAGCCCCGGCCGAACCTGACATCAAAGCCGAGCACAAGGCGGCCAAGGGCCCTGTCGCCGGGCGACAGCAGGTGGGCTGCAGAACACGGCCGACACCATCAGCTTCCATGAAAGGGAAGGCCGGCTCCCATCCAGCAGTGGTTACACGCCCCGTGAACGAGCCTTGGCCTCGTGGCTCCTTACGCGATCGAGGGCGGCGGCCCGCGGCACCCTCTCCCCGGCATACCGTGAGGGCCTGGCCGTCATTCCCGGCTGGGACAGGCAGCTGACGCGGGCGGAGGAGAACACGGCCCGTTGGGACCGCCGTCTGGCCGAGCTGGTTAAATACCGGCAGGACGGTAACGACTGGCCCCTGCTCCAGAAAGCGTCCAGCGAAGAGTACGGATGCTGGGGGCGTGGTTGCACGGGCAACGAATCAGCTTCCGCAAGGGAACCCTCAGCAAGGAACACGAACGCAAGCTGGATGCCCAGTTCGACGGTTGGCGGCAAGGCAGATCACACAGACGTGCCGGTGACAAAACCAGTCACGCCGCGGTTAAGGCCATGCACGGAGCCCCGGCGCAGCACAGGCACGCCATCGACTGATGCGTGCCCGGTTTTTCGGGTTACCTGTGGGAGCACTGTTTTTTCTTGGACGCCGGACGTACTGTAAGCGGAATCCCTCGACTTTGGGATTCGGGTTCAACGGGAATGATGAGGATGGGCTGAAGGAGATGACGCTCAAAGAGGAGTGGGACCGGCTTGATTCAGAGACACGCCAGTGGCTTCTCGATAATCCAGGATGCGTCCTTGTGCCGAACACGATCACAGCCCGGATCCAAGACACTTCCGCTAGGCAGATCGAAGTAGATGAGCACGGTCAGATGATCCTCTCCTCTCTCGTGAAGATCTCGATTTCATCCGCGAGAAGGGTACTGGCGTGGGCGCAGCCCACATCAGTGACGACCTGCGGTTCTTCGATGCAACCAAGCCCAGGGAAAGCGAATAGAGACCTTTAGGCCTCGCAGCATGCCTTTGCTGACCAGGCCCGCACTACTTATTTCAATGCTCGAAGCCAGGGTTGAGGACCTGAACGACCAGGTGCGGGCTGCGCAGTCCATCAACCGGACCATGATGAAACAGAAGGACTAGCGGGCTCCAGAGGTTCGCGACCTGTTCGGCGGTCATGCCGGCTTCCCGGATGTGCCGCCGGCCGCTGCCAGTTCACCGGCTTCCTTGCCGACCGCGGTGATGCCCATGATCCGGCCGATGCTGCCGTCGGCAAGGATTTTGATAAAGCCGCGGGTGTCGCGGTTCACGAGGGGACCGGTAGAAGGCCTGCCGGCCACGGACTACCTGACCTCCACCACCGCAATGGAACTGGAGGAAGTGCCCGACCCCCTACTTGTCTTCGGCGGTGGTTACGTCGCCCTGGAACAGGCACAGCTCTTTGCCCGCCTCGGATCCCAGGAATCATGCTGATCCCTTCCCGCCTCGCCTCTGCAGATGACTTCAGAAGCCCCCGGGCCCTGAAGTCATCGCAGACGAGGTCGTCCGGCGGGTCAGTGCGCGGACGTAACTTCCGTCCGCACGGACCCCGACACAGCAGAAGTGATCGCCAGAGCCACAATCGCCGGAGGCCAGGAGGAGTTCCGTGCCTCGACACTGCTGGTCGCCACCGGACGCCGCGCTGTCACCGCCGGCATGAACCTGGAAACTGTCGGCGTCAAAACCGGAGACCGCGGAGAGATCCTGGTCCAGAACACGCTCGTTAGCTCCAACCCCAGGATATGGGCCGCCGGAGACGTGACCGGGGCACCGCGAATTGGTCTACGTGGCCGCCGCGCACGGCTCCATCATGGTCAAAGACGCGTTCAACGACCCCGGGAGCGACGTGGACTGCGGCACCGGCCGCTGTCAGGTTCACCAGCTGGGCCCTGGCCGCGGTGCGCATGACCGACAAGGAAGCTAGGGACGTCGGCATCCAATGCGAATGCCGGGTCCCGCCGCTCGAATACGTTCGCGGGCGGCGCCCAGGGGCTCGATTCGGTGGTGACGAGGTAGTGGGCGGCGCGGACCTCGCTCCGGGCACCGTCGGGGCCTGTGAATTCAGGACGGCTGACACAGTCAAGCGCATGCATTAACTCAAGATCATTATTGAGTGCATCTTATTACTGTTGGTCGAGCACATGCTTTGCGGTTTACTCAGGTTTTTGGATCTCGTCCGGCTTGCACGGTAGGACGACTGATTTCAAGGGCGTTGTCCGTGGCGCCGAGCCGGTCAACGTGCCTGGTGACTGACGTGCGATGGCGGCTCCCATTCGCACTGGAAGTCAGGCATCCATCCCTCGGAACACAGCTTCAGCGGCGGCCCCGAATGCCAGGTGCGGAATTATGTCCGCCGCCCAGTCGGCGACTGACCATTGCCGCGGGTCTGTGACCCGCAGCACGATCATTGGGGCGTTGCCGGCCAGCAGCGCCATCGCGGACGCTGCTACGGTGCCGGCTGTCCGTCCCGGCCTCCACCCGGCTGTACGCAGTCCTGCCGCCGCAATTCCGGCGGCTAGCCCGGCGCCCACCCCCACCAGCGGGCCGAGACCGGCGACCCGGTTTTCTTGTTCCTTTTCGCTGCCCTGGAGGCGAATTCCGAATACCTCCGCCACCTTACGGACGGATTTTTCCGGAGTGCTGCTGCCAGGGCGCCCGCGCAGCACCATGTCCAGATAGGTCAAACTGTTCAGCGCAGTAGTCCCAGCGGCGCCGGCCGCAGCACCAACAAACAGCGTTCGCCGCAGAGGTCCACTTCCTAACATCACCATCGCTTCCTCCCTCTCCGCTCTCTCCCAAGTTTCCTCTTCGGCAGGCCTTAACCCGGCCACGGGCCGGGGCATCCGATCAGTCGCGTCCCCGGTCGACAGCGGTCTGCGCTGCGGCCGGTGGGGTCTCCCCAGGGGAAACGCCTCCTCCGGGTTCCAGGCCGGTTATTGGCTCATCTGCAGGATTGGGGTTTACGCCGTCATAGCTGTCCGTGGGGCCTTCCTTTGATGTCACATCGTCATTGTCGGGATTGTCCAAACTGGAAGGGTCCTTATCCGGATGGTCGTTGCTCATTGTCCTGCCTCCGAAGCGGTCACCGTGACTATAATCAAAGCCCTTTCAGTGTCTCCTATTCGGACCGCTCGCTCCAGCAAATCTTTGTCGCACGTACACAGTGAACCGTCACAGCGGGCTCCCGGTATTGCCCAAGCCGCGATGTTCGTGGCCTTTCCTATCGTGGCGGCCATCCTCGGATCGGTCATCGACATTTTCCGGCCCCCCGGGGGGCGAAAACCACAAGTGCTGTGCAGCACTTCGCGGCCGGGTGGTGATGGCCGCTCTGGCTGGTGAGGTGCTCCCGGACCTGCGCAAAGAAGGAAGCCTGCTGTTGGCTGTCGTCGGGTTCGTTGCTGGCACGGCCGTCATGCTGACACTGGCCGCGGTCGGTCGGAGGCTTGACCGGAAGCAGGGATCGTCTGAGGCGGGGCTGCCCGTGGGCTTGCTCGCGGCGGTGGGAATCGATCTGCTCCTGGACGCCCTGCTGGTTGGCCTCGGCGCGGCGCTTGGCGCGAAGCAGGGTCTCATCCTGACTGTCGCCCTGACCATCGACATACTCTTCATTGGTCTGACCGTAACGATTGAGCTGACTCGGCACCGCCTGTCCCGGATGAAGGCTGTCCTCACGACCAGTGGTCTCGGCTTACTCACAGGTGTTGGAGCGCTGGGCGGGGCCGCTGTCCTGGGCGGCGCCAGTCACCAAATCCTCGCCCTGGTCCTTGCCTTCGGCGCTGCGGCACTTCTCTACCTCGTCGTTGAGGAGTTGCTGACCGAGGCCCACGAGCACGCCGAAACCGCATTCCTGGGCTCGATGTTCTTCATCGGCTTCCTCACCATCTACATAATGTCTGCTCTATAAGCCCCGTTGGAGCACAGAAAGTCAGGTGTCTTGTCCAATTTCTTCCGGCGGCGATTCAGGTCAGGATCCCCGCAGGACCTGCCACCCAGCGCCATATGGTCCACATGTTCGCCGGACGCATCGGAATGGTCACCGTCGCATCGGCTCTCGCGCTCTCTTCCCGGGCCCGGCTGTACCAACTCCCCGAGGAAGGCCGCGTCATCGGATAGCTCCTCCAGCGCCTTGTGCGGACCCTTCCCCGACCGGCGCTCAGTTTAGGCTTGGAAAAGAATAGGGAGGTGGCTGTGGCTACTGCACTGTTGTTGTCTTTCGCTGTCCTGCTGCTTATCGGGGTGCTGATCTCCGAGCGGGCCCACCGAACGGTGCTGTCCACCGCCGTTCTCTTCCTCGTCGGGGGTTTCGTCCTGGGCCCCGGAGCTATGGGGGTCATACCCGTCACCTCCGGTGACCCGATCGTGAGCGGGTTGGCGGAACTGGCGTTGTTCTCGGTGCTCTTCACGGACGGGATGCGCGTCGGCTTCCGCGACTTGGCCACTGCATGGCGGCTGCCCGGCAGGGCATTGCTTCTCGGCCTGCCGCTTACGCTCGCCCTGACCGCTGTCTTCGCCCACTACATCGTCGGTATGCCCTGGCTGGAGTCCTTCCTCCTCGGGGCCATCCTCGCCCCCACGGACCCGGTCTTCGCCTCCGCGATCGTCGGCAGGGAAGAAGTCCCCGGCCGGCTCAGGCACCTGCTCAATGTCGAATCCGGCGTCAACGATGGCCTGGCGCTGCCGATCGTGCTGATCCTGCTCGCCGCCGCCGGCGGCAGCAACACCCGTGGCGAGGATCTCCTCGTCGAAATCGTCCTCGGCGTCGCGGTTGGAATCGTCGTCCCGATCATCGTGCTTGGACTCGAACGCCTGCCCTTCCTGCAGGCCATCCAGTCCCTGCAGCCCTTGCTCGCGGTATCCATCGGGCTGCTGGTCCTGGCGATCTGCCAGGCGACCCATGCGAACCTCTTTCTGGGCGCTTTCGCCGCCGGCATCACCGTGGCCACCTTTGGCACCGCACTCCGCCACGAGTTTGAGCAGTTCGGAGAACTCGTCACCGAACTGCTCAAACTGGCCGCCATCATGGTTTTCGGGGCCTTGATTACGCCAACCTTCCTGTTCAGCGAGATCTCCTTCGCCGGCTGGGTTTTCGCCCTGCTCGCCCTGATCGTGGCCAGGCCCCTGGCTCTGCTGGTGGCCTTCATCGGCGCCAAACTCAGTCTCGGGGAACAAGTCACTGCGATGTGGTTCGGCCCCAAGGGTTTTGCCTCGGTCGTCTATGGCCTGATCATCCTCGAATCAGGCATCGCACGTGCCGACCAGATCTACCATCTCGTCGCCCTGGTCATCGTCCTTTCCATCTTGTCCCACTCCTCCACCGACGTCCTCATCGCCCGCCGGTTCGCCCGCAATCAAAAGGCAACGCCAGTTGCCGCCAAGGATTGATGAAAGCGGGCCTCATGCTCCGGAACGAACAGTTCCGTCCGGAGCACGGATTCTCTCCCCTGACACTCTTCGCCAGGACGCACTCGATGGGTCCACCCTCGCCGCCGCAGCACCCAAATTTCGCGACTGCGGACAATTTACGCCCTGCCGTGGCAGCCCCCACCAGCGTCAGCGCAACATCGTGTCTATCGAGATGGATGTCCGCTAGAAATTCGGGGCATCATTGCGCGTGAAAGCTGTTATTCGCGTCCGTCCTGCCTTTTGATGGGCATGTGGTTCTCCCGTAGTCTTCGTCCCCGCCGAATGTCCTCTTTCTCCTGCTCATGGAGCTTCTCGCTCTTCTCGGTGTCCCTAGGTGGCAACTGAATGCTCTCCTCGGCTTTGATGCCTGCCTGAAGTTCCCGGCCGCGCTCAATCTCAGCGTCGAACTCTGCTCCAAAAAGCAGCGAGAGGTTAAGGATCCAGAGCTACAGCAGCATAATGATCACACCGCCGATCGCTCCGTAGGTCTTGTTGTAACTACCGAAGTTGGCGACATAAAAGCCGAACGCAAGAGATGCCAGCACGAAGACCATCAGTGCTATGAAGGAGCCGGGGCTCAACCAGCGGAACCTGGGCTGTCGGACGTTGGGGGTGGCGTAGTACAGGACGGCGATCACCACAATGACCAAGATAGTAATGACTGGCCACTTAGCGATGTTCCACACCATCACGAACAGCGCGCCAAGTCCCAGTACCTCGCCTATCCCTTTGGCCAAAGGGCCGGTGATCACCAGCATGGCCGCAAGCAGGGCCACGATCACGATGGCAAGGACCGTCACGCCCAGCATCGTCGCGCGGAACTCGACGAAGCCGCGGCCTTCATCTATTTCGTAAATGCGGTTCATGGCACGGCCAAAGGCGCTGACGTATCCTGAGGCCGTCCAAAGAGCGGTTAGGACACCGATAATGAGGGTAAAGCCTGCCGCCGGTGATGTGGTCAGCTCCTCGAGGGGCTGACGGATCATGTCCCCCGTCGAACCGGGGGCTATGTTCCTCACGACGGCCAGGAGGGCGCCCGTCGTTTTCTCAGCCTGACCAAAGATTCCCAGTAGGGACACCAGGGCGAGCAGCGCCGGGAAGAGAGACAAAACGGAGTAGTAGGTCAAAGCGGCCGCAAGGTCGGGACATTGGTCTTCACTGAACTCCCGAAAGGTTCTCCTGAGGATATATTTCCAAAACAGCCGGGTCAGGTCCGTAGGGCTGTCGGGTTTGCGGTCATCATCCGGAGCCGGCGCGGCCGCCTTTGCTGTGCTCGATTCTGGATGCTCACGAGTTGCCATGCCAATCCTTCCTCGATAAGCAGGTTAATATCAACCCGCAGGGAAACTTCATCAAGAGATCGAACCGTTCGTGCGGCTGCCATCGGGACAGCACGTAATTCGAGCCCCACAACAACGCATCCCGGAAACGCCTTTAGCTGCCGGCACCTGTGCCGGAGGGCCCGTCCCAGCCTGTCTGGGCCGTGGTGCACTTCTCACGAAAGACGTATTGGGAGGGCTCCTTGCGTTCGCGGCTGGACCAGTCGATGACGGGCCGGCGCTGCTCCGGCGGGAGGTAACCCAGCCGATACACGGCCATCAGTTGGAGGTCCTGGGGAACCTGCAGCAATTCCTCGATGCGCTTCCAGTTCTCGGGAACTTCCATCGGGAAGGAAACGAACTGGATGCCCATGCCGAGTTGCACCGTAGCCAGCCACAGATTTTCCACCGCTGCACCCATGCTGAAGACGGAATAGAATGCCGAGAGTTGGCCCACTTGGTATTCGGCCCGCTCCAGCATCACACCCAACAGCAGTGGCGATCCGGCGACCAGTTTGCGGTTCTCCTGGCCTAATGTTTGGGGAACGCGCAGCAGATTCATCAGGGCTTGCCCGGACGAGGTCAGAGCTGTTTTGGCGAACGGGCGCAGCAGGGCTGGTAACTGGTCGAAGAGCATCCCGCTGCGGTGTTCGTCCATTTCTTCGCGACTGAACCGAAAGTACTTTTTGTAGCGTCGGAAGAAGCTCCCCTCGGCCATCACTTTGGTCATGCTGGTGCCGCTGATCCGGGCTATGTGGTCAATTGTGTTCCTGTCCTCGATCAGGACGAATCGCCACGGCTGGCTGTTGAACTGTGATGGCGCTGCCGCGCCGGCTCTAACAAGCAGCTGCTGGTGTTCTTCGCTGACCTTGTCCGGCAGAAACGGCCCGTTTGTAGTTTTTCGGTTGAATACCACATCCAGGAATTCCATAGCTTTACCTCCACGCGTTGAGATACTGATCAAATACAAGAGGGGACGCAGCCAGTGCGATGAGTGCGTGCCGGAGGGTGCTACAGGATCCGGCCACCGGCAGAGCAGCAAGCGGCACGGCCGCCGGAAGCAGAAACCATCCAGCCCGAGAGGAGGACCAGTGGACTGACCGCCACGGCCGCGAGGACACAGGTGGCGATGAACGGAATTGTGATGCACTCGGCGGGCACGGGCAGAACGGCGCCTCGCCGGACAGTCACTACTCCCCACCCGCAGCTCCCCACGTAACTGGCTTCGGCGAGCCCAAAACAGGCTTGAACGCCCGTCACCAGCTTCCCCTCTCGGTTCCAGCGCACCTGAGGCCCTCGGTCCTGTCCCGGGGGTGCCCCGGAAGGGGATAATGCCATGCCAAGGACGCGGCGTCCTGTCCTTCGAAACCACCCGGACTCCGAAATCGGTCCCTGGCCTGAAAATTCCCAGTCAACACCTTCGGTGATGGCAGGGTAGGCAAGGTACGCATCCACCAGCGCCTGGACATCGTCGGGCAGGTATCGGACATGGACCCCGTGCTCCTGATCGGCGGCTGATTCTTCCAGCACCGGCAGGACGGCCTGCCTGAATGTTGGGTCTTTGTCGGTGAGGAACTGGATGTAGGAGTCGGGCAGACGTGACAGGACGCCCTGTCGTTTTTCTGTAACCGAGGAACCGGCCCCTTCCTCAAAATTGTCGGGTCCAAGAGGAGCAGGTGCCAGCCACTCAAACGTCTCGCCGAGTACGCCTCCGTAGAGTTGCTGCCAGGTAAGGTTGCGGCCCGTTGCCGCAGGGAGCAGCTGCTCAGGGTGCGGTGGCCAGGTTCCCGAGGGTGACGTGCAGGGTCTGTGGTGTTGAGTCGCGCTGCACCACGATGTCGACCTGCTGTCCGGGATCCTGCTTCCTGAGGGCCACGAGCAGGTCCGTAACGTTTCCAACCTGGGTTTCGGCGAATTTGGTGATGATGTCACCAGCTTTCATGCCGGCGCTCTCCGCGGGACCGCCTGGGGAAACGTTGACGATCAACGCTCCGGCCGTAGCAGGCAGAGAGAACCGTTGGGCCAGTTGCGGTGTGATATCCGTGGGCACGACACCAAGCGCAGCGTGTTTGACCGCTCCACGGGCCAGGAGTTGGTCGGCAACGACGGTAACCGTGGAAGATGGGGTGACAAACCCGATTGCAACCGCGCCGGAGCTGGGTGGCAGGTACGCCTCGGATAGTCCGATGACCTGTCCGGAGGAGTCTGCTACTGCCCCGCCGGAGTTACCGGGAGAAATGGGGGCATCGGTTTGCAGTAGGTCGATGGCTCCGTGTGGAGATTCCTTGGAAGGCGGCATGTTCCGGTGCAGACTGGACACGATTCCTGCGGTGACTGTTTCCTCCAACCCCAAAGGACTTCCGATCACAACGGTCATTGAGCCCACTTCCGGATCGGAAGAAGCGAATTTGGCTGCCGGAAGGCCATTGCGGTCGACCTTGATGACGCCAACGTCCGTGACATCGTCCACGCCCAGGACGGTGCCTTGGGACTGCGAGCCGTCGGCGAACTGCACCTGAACGTTCTTGAAGGGCTGTTTCTGCTCGTTCTCGACGACGTGGGCGTCGGTGACGATGGATCCGTCGCTGTGGTAGATGACTCCGCTGCCGAGGCCGATATCTGTGCGGATCGTCACGACTGACGGTTCAACTTCCTTGACCACGCCCGGAACCGCAGGCAGTCCCCCACTTGCCGGCGGGGCAGCCGCTGGAACGGAAACCGTCGATGATGCTGCGGAGGAGCTGGATGTTGGCGTGGAATTCCCGGTGCACCCAGCCAAGGCGAGTGCCGCTGCCGTCACTGCAGCTGCCGGGCAAATCCTGAAGCATTTCATGGGGTTACTCCTTCTTGAGAGCCCCCAAGGAAGCGGGCCCCTTGCGCCTCTGAAACTGTTCCGGCAGCACCGTTTTGGCTGGTGAGAAGCATTCGCACCCCGCCCGCCTGGATTTTCCGGGTTGCCAGGAAGAACTAGGTAGTTTTATTCAACCGCACTAATTGCGTAAACGCAACGGTCACTGCCTGGCAGCTCGCTGAAGGCATGACCTCAGGATGAAGACTTCCGCCCCCTCGGGAGGCGGTGGAAGTTGTGCTTTTCTGAGATTCGCATCTTGGTGAGTGGTTGTTCGGGGTGCTCGACGCTCCGCGGCGCCGCGGTGTCGATGGTCCCATGTGCGCTGACTGGTACTGGTCTTCGGGTCCGCTGGACGTCAGCGGGATGGGCTTGGAGATGGAATGTACGGCCGGTACTGGTCAAAGGTTCCGTTCTGGATGGGCACGTTGATTGAGGCCTGTTGCCCTTTCACTGTTACCAGTAGATCGGTACGGGCACCGGGCGGCTCCTGCGTGCTGTTGAAGATCAGACGTGACTGGTCAAACTCGACGTGTCCCAGAGCGGGGATCTTCACTGGATGTTGTTCATCGGAGTCGGCAAGGACCATTTGTATGTCCGTAGCGGTCGTATTGAAGATCGTTCCCAGGACGCGCCCGGGTTCGCTCTGCCCGGACGTCACGATCAGGACGCTCCGCAATTGCAGTCCCGAGAAGTTCAGGTCCGCGCCGAGGGCAATGGGGTCGCGATCTCCTTCAGAGGAGTGGTAGCAGCCGGTCAACACAGCCGCTGATATCGCCAGGGCCGGGATCAGGCGGAAGAACTCTGTGATGCTTCGGGCGGGTTTCATGGGAGGTCCTTATCGTGGTGCTGTGAATTGATTGGCTGATCAAACCTGAAGCCGCAGGCGCAACTGTAGGTGATGACAACGTCGTGGACGGTGCTGGTGCGGCATTCTCCAAGGGGTCCCTGGCGTGATGTCGTCATTGGCTCGCCGCAATGGGTGTGCGTTGTGAGCATCCGAAGAAGCTGGGGATCGATTGACATTGCTTTCAGGCCTTCCGTCCCGCGTTGTTTCATGACTCATCACGGCCTGTTTTGACCTCGGCGCCGGTGGATCTTGTATGCATTGTGGCCTCTCTGGGATATGTCGGTGGTGGGATGGCCGCCCCTCGCCGGCCGGTAGCGCCCCTGCCTGTGAAGGAGTGGATCGTCTAATTACGCCGGGCGGGAAAGCAAGGGCTCGCCCGTTCGCCGGTTAGCTGGCTCATCCTCGAGACGCCAACGCCCGTCCTGGCATCCAGATAGTGCTTGATGCCCGCTGATTCCATGACCAGCCCGTACAGCCGCTGAAAGTCGTCGTCGAGATTCTGGCCGCTCATGCTTCCCACCTAAAAAATGTGGCTGCGGGCGCGCAGTACGCCCGCGGGTCCTGTGCCGGATCGAGGACGGAGCCGCGCCGGCCCCGTGCCGGCAGGTGGTGCCGGCGACGAAAGTAGATATTGCGGACATCGACGCCTCATCTCAGGCTGAGCCGGAGGCGGGAACCGGCTCGGTGTCTTTTTGCCATGGCCACCGTCCGGTGATTTCCAGCTCCAGAGAGAAGCTTAGGAATGTCCGGATGACCACGATCACCGACAGGACGCCGACACTGGTAAAGGTGGGCGTCACGGCCACGGTGCGAATGATGTCTGCGGCGACCAGGAGTTCAAGGCCAAGAAGGATGGACCGCCCCAGCAACTGCCGGTATTCCCGGTAGAGCGACCGGTTTAGGGGACGGCTGCCTTCCTCGAGGTTTCGGCGGCGTACAGCCAGCGGCACGGAGACCACGGCGCCGATGACCATGACGGCCACTCCCGCAAAGTCCAGGTACCGCCCGCTGGTTTCGATAATGAGTCGCAAATCCACGTCTGTCTCCCCGCAAGCTGCGTCTCGCCCGGTCATGCCGACAGGACCCAGCCTGCTCGGCAGCTCCTGGCATGTCCGTCCCCTAATGAAGAGGCCTTAAACAAGTCTGGCCCATCACTTGCGAACAAGCAATCAATTGTCCGCGCCTCGCTCCCTTCCTGCTGCATCGTTGCACTCCTGTAACCACTCACGGCGCCGGCACGGGCAATGGGGCGATAGGGTTATTTGCTAATTGGTAACTATTCGAAAGGTGCGTCCTAAACCGCAGCGGCGTTTCGACCGCCTCTTGGCATGCCCCGGCAGGGCTTAATAGCCTTACCTCTGGCGTGCGATACGAACGAAGGAAGTCTTGCATGCTGATCAAAGACATTCTGTGGAAGAAAGCCGGGGCCTTTATCGCCGCCGCCGTTATCGGCGGCTTCCTGGTCGCCGGACTCCTGGCCCCGGCGGCCGCGTTGAGCTCGACGGCGGCAGGGGCATCCATTAGGTTCTTTGATCAACTCCCCTCGAATCTGGAGCTGGAGCCGCCGGCCAGGAAATCCCGGGTCCTGGCGAAAAACGGGTCGGTCATCGCCACTTTTTACGCCCAGAACCGGGCCCCGGTGGACCTGGAACAGATGTCACCGTTCATCCGGGACGGGATCGTGGCGATCGAAGACGCACGTTTCTACGACCACGGCGGAATTGATCCCACCGGCATCCTTCGCGCGCTCTTCGTGAACGCCCGGGGCGGCAGGCAGGGCGCATCGACAATCACCCAGCAGTACATCAAGAACGTCCTCATCCTGTCATCTGCACCCGGCAGCAGCAGCGCAGACGTCGCTAAGACAGACGCCTCCCGAAGCATCGGCGACAAGCTTCGGGAAATGAAGCTTGCCATCGGGCTTGAGGAGAAATACTCCAAAGACCAGATCCTGCAGGGTTACCTGAATCTCGTCTATTTTGGCAATGGGGCCTACGGAGTTCAGGCGGCAGCGAAAACATATTTCGGAGTGCCCGCCAACGCTCTGACCCTTCCCCAGGCCGCAGCACTGGCCGGGATAGTGAACAGGCCAGCTTACTACGATCCCCTCACACAGCCAGACCACGTGGTGGCCCGGCGGAACGAAGTCCTGGACAAAATGCTTCAGCAGGGAAATATCTCCCCCACGCAGCACGACAAAGCTACGGCATCACCCTTGGCCTTGGACGTCCAACACACCCAACAGGGCTGCGCCGCTGCGACCGCACCCTATTTCTGTGACTACATCCAACGGCTGATCCTCAACGATCCCGCCTTCGGAACAGACGAGGCAGCCCGGCACAGGCTCCTCTACGAAGGCGGACTGACCATCCGCACCACGCTGGACCCGGACCTGCAAAAGACCGCCCAGGAACAGGTCAACGCCTCACTGCCCGCAACAGACCCCCTGCAACGCGGCGCCGCCCTTGTCAGCGTTGAACCCGGCACCGGCAAAATCCTGACCATGGCCCAAAACACCATCTACGACCCGACCCCAGGACCCGGACACTACACAGGCAACCTCACCCTTCCCGAGAAGGACAGCAACGGCAATCCGCTTCACGGAGCGGGCGGCTTCCAGATTGGATCCACCATGAAACCGTTCGTGTTCGCCGAGTGGCTGAACTCCGGCCGGTCCATGGCCACAATACTGGACGGCTCGGTCCGCATCTACAAAGCCGGTTATCCGTGGAAAAACAGCTGCGGCACGACAACCGGCTCCTACGATCCAGCCCTGGGCCAGACTCCCCTGCCCAACGACGACCCCTACCACTACTACCGGATGAGTGTCCTTCAGGGCCTGTACCAATCAATCAACACCATCACGTTCCAGTCAGCGGCCCGGTTGGACTTTTGCAACATCCAAAAAATGGCCACGGCCGCCGGAATCAAGAACGGCCACACCAACAAGCCCTACGACCTCTCCAGCATCGCGAGCCTGATCGGTACCCAGGACGTCGCACCACTGGACATGGCGAACGCTTATGCTACGTTCGCCGCAAACGGAGTCCACTGCAAGCCGGTAGCACTGGAGTCCGCCACCGGCCCCGACGGCCGCAACTATCCGATGCCGGCAGCCGACTGCCGGCGGACCATCAAGTCGGACGTCGCCGCGGGCGTCACATATGCCCTTAAACCCGTGCTCACCAAGGGCTCGGGCTACAACATCCCCGTGGGCAAGGAACAAGATATCTTCGCCAAAACCGGCACCACCGACGGCCACACCCAGACATGGACGGTAGGGGCTACCACGGGCATCTCGACCGCCTCCTGGTTCGGCAGCTACAAGGGATTCGGACCAAAGTGGGCGAACGAGAACATCACCATCAACGGAACGTACTACACCGGACTGGACGGGGCTAACATCGCCGGCACCCAATGGGCCCGCCTCATGAACGCCGCAGCGCCGCAATATCCAGGCCACCGGTTCCCCACACCGCCGCCATCAATGTTGCGCTGAACGCGGCGGTCGGCAGCACCCAGACGGCCGGGACGACAGAACCCGCCGAATTGGTCCTAGTCAACGCCTTCGGTGACCTGAGGATAGGGAACGGCGGGATCTACGAGTGCCTGCACCCCTCCGGGGACGAAACGCACGTGAACGCCATGTTCCTCCGTTGCTGCCGACTGTTCCAGGACCGGCAGCACTGTCGCGGTGAAGGCAGGATCCTTGGCGGCAAGGTAGGAGACGTACGAATCCGGTAGCCGGGACGGAAGGTCAAGGGGGTACACATTGCCTGAAGGCGCGGACGCGCCACCAAGCTCAGCAGGGACACGCTCCGCCAGGACCCGCCTGCCAAGGGCTTTGCCCAGCACGGCGCCGTAAAGCAGATGGGCGGCCAGCATCGTCACCGCCCTGCCGGCCTTGTCCCGGTGCGCAGGGGGCAATATTCCCATCGCCGGCAGCCAACCCTCGTACCCCACCGCCCACACAAGTGCACCATAGGCGAGGCCCGCGCCCGAGGTGGCCTGCTTCCTGCGTACCACGGCATAAAGACATCCACCGGCCGCCCCATACCCAAAATGGGCAAGGACAGCAGCCGCGTCCCTGAGCGGTACTGGAAACCGGGGAAGGAACTTATCGATGATTTTCCGGGGCGGCTCGTAATTCATCATGCCGGTGACATCGGCGGCAACGAGCAGCGCGCTCATCACTCCTGTAGCGACCAGCCCCGCCAAACCGCCGCTGGCAACAGTCTCGGACGTTGGTTCACTGCTATAGATATCCATCCCTTCATGGAACCCGGATATTTGTGTGAGCGCAAGCAAGCTCATGATTAGACGGGCTTTCCCCAATCACGGCAGCCTGACAACATGAGTCCCGTTGGATGCGGCAACTTGAGAAGTCCAACTGCTTGCCCGGGTTACGAAACCCCTGTCCCGGACACCCCCATCAGCGGAATTTTGCCCGAGGGGAGGAGGCGATACAAATAGCCATTGCGGACTGGTAACTATTGCGATACGCTTCCTATCTCTTCCGCATAAAGCGAAAGGAGAGTTACAGATGGAAACAGCAGGCAGGGTTGTCCTCGTAACGGGAGCCACCGGGGGGACCGGCAGGGCCGCGGCGGCCCTGAGTCGAAAGGATGCCCCGTGAGACCTTTGGAAGTGGTCAGAGCAGGATTTGGCAGCGCGGAGCTCCTGGCTCCGGGAGCGGCGGAATGCTCCCTGATCGCCCGCGGCCCCGATGCCCACGCCCGCACGTTCATCCGTGTTCTAGGGGCACGGCACCTAGTACAGGCCACCGCCACTACCATCTTCGGTGGCGGCGCTCCCCTGCACTGGATCAGTGCCGCGGTCGATGCCCTTCATGCCTTGACGATGTTGGGCCAGGCCGCGGTGGACCGGCGACGGCGGCACGCCGCGGTCGCCAATGCGGCCATCGCCCTGGCTTTCGCCGCGGGGGAACTTCGATCAGGGACCCTCAGAGGCCGTCTGCACCTAGACAGAGAGCACCGCGCCGGCATTACGGGGCAGGCGGTGGGCCACGAGCAGGCAGACGCACTGGTCAGCGGTGCGCGTCATACAAGGATCGGACCATGACTACCGATCAAAGCAGTGGCGAAGGGGCCGGCTTCTTCACCAGATTCACCTCCAGGACGGCAAAAGTTCTGGGCCACGCCTGGATCTTCGCCGCGGCCGTCGCCGTTCTGGTGCTGTGGGCCTGCACCGGGCCGCTGCTGGGTTTCTCCAATACCTGGCAGCTGGTGATCAACACTGGCACGACGATCGTGACGTTTTTGATGGTGTTCATCATCCAGAACACGCAGAACCGGGACTCCGCCGCGTTGCACCTCAAACTTGACGCCATAATGCACGAGCTTCGCGTCACCAGCTCCAAACTCTACGAAGCTGAAGACCAGGGCGAAGACGAAATCGAGCGTCAGCGCAAGCACATCGAAGCACAATCCGAAGAGCCTCCGGGCAAAGTAGAGCGGCACGTCAATCAGGCGAACAAGAACGAGGAGAAATGAGTACCCGCCATGGCCAGCGATTACGACGAAGTCCGCCCTGAGGTAAAAGAGTCCCAGGAAAGTTCCCTGGAGGCGCTCCGGACAGAAAACACCCCCGACGCACACAGCGTCGTGAGGGAACTCGAGGAGGCCGACAGCATCGACGGCGTCGACCTGCCCGGCGACTTCATCGCCGAGGAGCTCATCGTAGAAGTTGTGCCCCGAAAGAAGGATGAGTTCGTATGCTCCTCCTGCTTTCTGGTCCACCACCGTTCCCAGGTGGCCAAGGAGAAAGACGGACACGTCTACTGCATTGAATGCGAGGGATGAAGCAGTGACGGTCCTGCCAGCCCCTGACCACAACCATGTGACCTTGAGGGGCGTGGGCCTGCCACCCCAGCAGCTTGGCGGCTCCGTCCAATGAACAGCGGTCGTGCGCGGGTCGAGCAGAACAGGCAGAAGCATTTCCGCTTAGGCGGCGGCTACAGGGTCGCCACCGGCCGGTTCCTGGTTCTTCATGCCGTATCACTGTGCCTGGTCCTGGCAGGCATGTCCTCGTTTGTACTGACCCTTGGCGACGTGCTGAACAGCAGCGGGCTTGCAACCATCGACGGACCCCTGACCGACTGGTTCGTCGATCATCGGACGGATACAGCCACGGTGGTTATGGCCGGATTCGCCTTCGTTTTCGGGCCCGCGGCGCTTCCCGTGATCATTTTGGTGGCCGTCGTTGCGTGGGCTTTGGTGACCCGTCGCCTGTGGCGCCCAATACTGCTGGCCGGGACGATGATCACCGGGGTGGTCCTAACGGAGGTCATCGCTCACGTGGTCGGACGTTCGAGGCCCCCTGCCGAAATAATGATGCTTGGCGCAGACGCGACATCCTCTTTTCCCTCCGGACATGTCGTTGGCGCCTCGAACTTTCTGCTCGTCGGGGCTTACCTGCTCTTTTCGCGATCCTCCCGCAGAACTGCCCTGATCGCTGCCTTCGGTACCGCTGCGCTCGGCATCACAGTGGAAGCAGCAAGCCGTGTCTACCTCGGCTACCACTGGTTCACCGACACGGTGGCCTCCGCTTCCCTCTCCATCGTTCTCCTCGCAGTCGTGATCCTGCTGGATGTTAGCCGCGGTGAGCGGTCAGGTCCTGAACACACAGAGTGATCTCTCCCGGGGACCTGATCCCCCGCTTCCTCCTGCCGGAACGCCTCCGGGGGCGCGCCCCGAGGGTCCGATGGTACAGGGAGCCTCGCCGAGTGACACACGATATCAGGGACCGGGAAACGCTACGGCCAGGAAAATTCAGTCGGCCGGTGGCAACCGGTGAAGGTGCATCGCGCCCGCAAAGCCTGCCCGGAACTCCGACTGCCCCAACTGAAGCCCTTGGGGAGGCAGGCCCGCTTAAGACCTTTCTTCTGCAGCAGGTCCCTGACGTAGGCTGTGTTTTTCCCGGAGCTCGCGTCCGCGCCGGATCTCTTCTTCCTCCTGCCGGTGCAGTTTGTCGCTCTTCTTTGTGTCCCTTGGCGGCAGCTGAACAGTTACTTCGGCTGTGAAGCCGCCGTGGAATTCCCTGCCCCGCTCTGTCTCGGCATCGAACTCGGCTCAGAAAAGCATAGAAACATTCAGAATCCACAGCCACAGCAGCATGATGACTACGCCTCCGATGGTGCCATAAGTCTTGTTGTGATTGCCGAAGTTGCCGTGTAGGCACCGAAACCCACAGATGCCAGCACGAAGGGCCCACCAGCGCGATAAACGTCCGTGGGCTCAACCAGCGGAACCGGGGCTGGCGCAGCTTGGGGGTGACTTAGTAAAGAACCGCGACGCTGACGACTACCGGTAAGATAATGACTGGCCATCTAGCAATACTCCACACGGTCAGGAACAGGCCGCCAAGTCCCAGCAGAGGGCCCACGGCCTCGGCGATGGGGCTCGTGGATACGAGCAGGGCCGCCAGCATCGCAACGAAAACCACGGCAAGAATCGCTACGCCGGTTGGTCAGGCAGGTGGGACCACCGCTGCGCTTCTCGATATGCTGCCCAGCATTGCGCCCCGCTCCACGGTCAACGTGATTCGCGGCCCCATTGAGGAACTGAGGACATCACAGACGGCCGGCGTCGCCCTCACGATCGTCATCGTAGCGGCCTTCTGGACCGCTTCACGAAGGGGCGTAGTGCAGGAAAGAGAGCGGGCTGCCGCAACCTGGTCTGTCACGTTTGCCAGCCGATTTACTGCCGATGCCCCATCCTGGCCCCTTCATATCGCAGACTGTTGCAATATCGCCGACTGTTGCGCAAACGCAACTAGTGCGGGAAGCTTGACAAGGAACGGTTTTAATCTGAGGAGGAGAAGTTATGCGTGCGTTGACAGTTACTCCCGGAAAAAAAGATTCAGTCAAACTGCGCGATGTGCCGGAGCCGGCCAGTGGGGAGGGTGAGGTGCTGGTGGAGGCCCTGGCGGTGGGCCTGTGTGGAACCGACAGCGAAATCATCGCCGCGGAATACGGTAAGGCGCCCCCTGGGCAGGATTATCTGGTGCTGGGGCACGAAAATCTGGGCCGGGTGCTGGATGCTCCCCCGGGCTGCGGCGTGGCCGCCGGCGACCTCGTAGTGGGTATTGTTCGCAGACCCGACCCTGAGCCCTGCAAAGCCTGCACCGCCGGGGAATGGGACATGTGTCTGAACGGCAAGTACACCGAACACGGAATCAAGGGCGTGGATGGCTTCGCAAGGGAACGCTGGCGGGCGGACGCCCACGCGATGGTAAAACTGGACCCCGGCCTGGCGGATGTGGGCGTTCTGCTGGAGCCCACCACCATCGTGGCCAAAGCATGGGAGCAGATCAACCGGATCGGACAGCGCGCATTTTTTGACCCCCACACCGCCGTCGTGACCGGGGCGGGCCCCGTTGGCCTGCTGGCCGCGCTGCTGGGAGTCCAGCAAGGCCTGGACGTCCACGTGTTCGACATCGTCACGGACGGCCCCAAGCCGGACCTTGTCCATGATTTGGGCGCCACCTACCACAGCGAACCCCTGCCGCAGTCAGGCATCAAGCCCAACATCCTGGTCGAATGCACCGGCGTCACCCCCGTGGTCCTGGACGCCCTCAAATGCCGCGCCCAGGACGCCATCACTTGCCTGACCGGCGTTTCCGGAACAGGTAAGCAAACACCTGTCGACGTGGGTGCACTCAACCGCGAGGAGGTACTCATGAACGGCGTGATCTTCGGCAGCGTCAACGCAAACCGCCGCCACTACGACGCCGCCGCTCAAGCACTGGCCAAAGCGGACGGGGTATGGCTGCGCAGCCTCATCAATCGCCGGCTCCCGCTGGATAGCTTTGCTGAGGCCTTCAAACGCCAGACCGACGATGTCAAAGTCGTCCTCGATGTCACCCGCGGCACCGACGAAAGCCTAAGCCATGAGTGAGGGGGCGCAGTGGGACGCCGGGACCGGCCATTGCCTCCCCTCGGGACGTCAATATGAAATTTCCTTTGAACGGCAAAGGGCCCTAGTGACCGAAGTCGGGGGCGCCCTCCGGGATTACCTGCTGGACGGATGGCCCCTGCTGGACGGTTATGGGCCTGATGAGATGTGCACGGGCGCGCGTGGCCAGTCCCTGATTCCCTGGCCCAACCGCATCCAGGGCGGCAGTTACGAGTGGGAGGGCCAGCGGCTGCAGCTCGACCTGAGCGAGCCGGACAAGGGCGGGGCCATCCACGGGCTCACGCGTTGGCGGAACTGGGGGACCCCGGCGGTGGAGCACACTGAGGACTCCATCTCCTTTACCTACACGCTCCACTCCTGCCAGGGCTGGCCCTGGATCCTTGACTGCCTTGTGGAGTACCACCTGGGCCCGGGAGGTCTGACCGTGCGGACCACGGCGATGAACCGAAGTGCGTCACGGTGCCCCTACGGGACAGGGGCGCATCCTTACCTCAGCACCGGAGTCAGCACTCCAGGGGCCATCAATGCCGCGTTGGTCCAGGTGCCAGGTCGCACTTTCCTGCCCGTGGACGGGCGTGGCATACCCACCGGCCGGGAGCGGGTTGAGGGCACCGCGTACGACCTGCGGGAACTCCAACAACTTGGCGGGCGGCACATCGACGTCGCCTACACGGACCTGGTCCGTGACACTGAGGGGCGGGCCCGGGTGAAACTCCTGCGCCCGGATAACTCCGGAGGAGTTGAGCTGTGGGTGGACGGTTCCTATCCGTACCTGGAAATCTTCACCGGGGACACGCTCCCCCAGCCCGGCAGGCATCGGAGCGGGCTGGGGGTTGAACCAATGACGTGCGCCCCGGACGCTTTTAACTCGGGCGAGGGCCTGATCACCCTTGAGCCCGGGCAATCCCACACCGGCGAGTGGGGGATCACGCCGCTCTGACCGGCCCGCTAGGTCCTCGCAGCGGTATTGGCACTGCCATGAGCCGTTCGCCAACTATTGCTTAAACGCAATCATTGGGGTTCAATGAAGACATGGCTTGCGGCACCGGGACTTCGTCATTTCATGTGTTGGCTCCCAGGGTAAAGCGGCCGTCAGTGGTGCCTTGGACACCGGCGGCGGCCGCGAAAGCCTCAAGTGCCGCAGCCAGTGCCGGGCGGCGACCCGATGGCATCCTCAAGATAACCTCCGCGATGGCTTGCCGCCGGTGCTCGAGCACGGAGTTCACCAGAGCTTTTCCTTTTGCGGTCAGTTCGAGGCGGATGTATCGCCGGTCGGCGGGGTCTTCGCGCCGCTCAAGCAGGTCAGCAGCGACGAGCCGGTCGCAGATGCGAGTGGCGTTGGAGGCATGCACGCCCAGTTCCGCGGCCACGCCGCCCAGATTTTGCGGTCCCCGCGTGTGGATGAGGACCAGGACCCGCAATTGCGGGGTGTTCACCACGTCCTCGACCTCTGCCACTGAGCGGGATACGACGCGCAAAAGGGTATCCGCGGCCCGCATTACCGCTTCAACTTCCCGGCTCGAAGGTTCCGGGACTAATTCAGATCCACCAGCTGTATCCATGAGTACCAGTTTCCTCCGGTAGTTGCTTTCCCGCAAAATTTGAAGATTACAGAGCCGCAGTACGGGAAATCCCGGATAAGGAGAAATTGTGGGAACACAACGGGTAAAGGGCGCCTTGGCCGGAACCGTCGATGGGATCGGCCCGTTCACCGGGAAGGTGCTGGCCGGCCGGTTTGAGCGGTCCCGTTCGGCACTGACCTCCGTGAGGATCTTCCCCGAGCCATCAGAGCCAGCAAAGGGAGGTGCGGCCTCCGGCCCCGACCCCTTTTTGAGCAGCGGCGGGGGTGGTGCAAGCCTGCCGCCGCACAGCCAAGAATAGAGCTTCCTGTGAGGTCCATACATATCGGACCCGCTACACGTTGACAACAATGGAAAGGATTCATCCTGTGAAAATCCTGCGAACCGAACCGGCACCTTGCCTCCTGGTGGGGATACTGTGATGCCCGCATGGTTGCTGGCATGGATGTGGGGCACCATCGCCGGCGGCGCGCTAGTCGTGGGGTGCGGCCTGGCGTGGAAGTGGAAGATCCCGTCCAAGGTCGTGTCATCGGTGATGTCCTTTGGCGCGGGCGTCTTGATCTCGGCCCTCGCCTTTGAACTCGTGGAACAAGCTGTCAACGGCGGGGGCCTGTGGCCGACGGTCGGCGGCTTCGCCACCGGCGCTGTGCTCTACGTAGCCGCGAACGCCCTGCTGGCCCGCAAAGGGGCCAAGCACCGGAAGCGGTCAGGCGGGAAACAGCCCTCCGAGCAACAAAAGCCGGGCAGCGGGACGGCTATCGCGATCGGGGCCCTCCTGGACGGTATCCCGGAATCGGTCGTTCTGGGCGTGGGTTTGGTGACCGCCGGTGCAGTCAGCCCCGCCATGCTGGCGGCCGTCTTTATCTCCAACGTCCCGGAAGGCCTCTCCAGCACCGCGGGCATGAAAAAGGCCGGCCGGAGCGCCAAATATGTGTTTGGGGTGTGGGTGGGAATTGCTGTCATTTCCGGTCTCGCAGCCTTGGTTGGCTTCCTGGTCCTGCAGGACGCACCGGCGGAAGTTGTCGCCTTCATCACCGCCGTGGCCGCCGGGGCGATCCTGGCCATGCTCGCCGACACGATGATCCCCGAAGCCTTCGAAGAACACCACCTGCTCACCGGCCTCATCGCGGCCGTCGGATTCCTGGCCGCCTTCACCGTCGATCAGGTAGGCGGCTGAACCACGACTGAAAGGAAACCCATGACCTCCAATCCAGACAAGGCCGGCCGCGCCAACCCTGAGCCACTGAACCCTGACCCCACGGGCCAGGACCCCAGCGCCACAGACCCAGGCGTGGACGCAAAACTGCAGCTCCAGCTCGCTATCTTCGGCGTCACCAAGGACGCCCAGGGCAAAAGCCTGCAAGAGATCCTGCAAAGGCTGCGGTCTGCCTTCGCAGACCACGGCGTTCAAACACCGCCGGGCACTTGGCTCGAGTCCGTGGCTTCCTCGGCGTTCTACGGCGAGCCCTACATTATCGACCTCCCCGCGGCTCTTGCGGCCGACAGTACCCTGCCCGCCCCAAGCACAGACGTGCGTCGCAGGCTTGCCATCCGACGCCGGCTGCGGCAGGAGAAACTACCGGCCGGCACCTTCCCCTCCCCGGCCGCATGGGATGTACCGGCCAACGAGATCACCCACCCCGGCAGATCCGGGCACATCCACCCGGTCACCATCTCCCGGACAGCAAGAGGGACCCGCATGGTCCTGGCGGCTGTCGGGGCGGTAATGGCGGTGCTTATGGCCATCCGGGCTGTCCGGGGGCCCAAAACACACCCCAGCGCTGCCGCTCCAAACACTCGACGGTGCGGGCCGGAAGGATAACAATGCCTGAAATCAGTGATTACGCACTCATCGGTGACCTGCACACAGCCGCACTGATCAGCACCAGCGGGTCAATCGACTGGATGTGCCTGCCAAATTTCGACTCCCCCGCCTGCTTCGCCGCCTTGCTGGATACCACTGCAGCGGGGCGCTGGCTCCTGGCACCTGCCGGGGCCCAGAAGTGCACCCGCCGGCGGTACCGCCCCGGCACACTCATCCTGGAAACCGAATGGGAATCAGCCGACGGAAGAGTCAGGGTCACAGACTTCATGCCGATCCGCGACGACGCCGCCGACCTGGTACGGATCGTCGAAGGGCTCAGCGGCACCGTACAGATGTACGGGGAACTATGTATCCGCTTCGATTACGGCCACATCGTCCCGTGGGTGCGGCGCAAAGACCACGGGCTCAGCGCTGTCGCCGGCCCCGACGCCGCCTACCTCACCACCGAAGCCCCACTCGAAGGCCGGGACATGCGCACGATCAGTGAATTCACGGTCCGGGCCGGCGAAACGGTGCCCTTCGTGCTGACCTGGGTTCCCAGCAGCAAACCAGCCCCGCGCCAAACAGACCCCGACAGGGCACTCCGAGTAACGGAGGACTTCTGGCAGGACTGGCTCAGCCGGAGCAGGATGGAAGGAAAGTACAAGGACGCCGTAGAACGTTCGTTGATCACCCTCAAAGGGCTCATTTACGCTCCAACGGGTGGCATCGTCGCCGCCCCAACCACTTCCCTGCCAGAGGACCCGGGTGGATCCAGGAACTGGGATTACCGGTTCTGCTGGCTTCGCGACGCGACCCTAACGCTGCAGTCACTGCTCGCGGGCGGCTACACAGAAGAAGCAGCCGCCTGGCGGGAATGGCTGCTGCGTGCCGTCGCCGGGGACCCTGCCGACCTGCAAATCATGTACGGTATCGACGGCACCCGCCGGCTCCCCGAGACGGAACTACCTTGGCTGTCAGGATTCGAGAACTCCAAACCTGTCCGGATAGGAAACGCTGCCGCTCCCCAGCTGCAACTGGATGTATGGGGTGAGGTCCTGGATGGTCTCTCCCTGACCCGTTCGGCCTTTCCGGATACTGTTGATGATTCCTGGGACATCCAGGTGGCCCTCATGGAATACCTCGAAGGGGCATGGGACAAACCAGACAACGGGCTCTGGGAGATGCGCGGCCCCCGCCGCCAGAACACCCACTCAAAAGTCATGGCCTGGGTCGCCGCAGACCGCATGGTCAAAGGAATCCACAAATACGGCCCCCCAGGTCCCGAGGCCCGCTGGGCCGCACTTCGCGACACCATCCATAAAGATGTCATGACGCACGGCTTCGACACCGAGTGCAACACCTTTGTCCAGTCTTACGGAAGTAAAGAGCTGGACGCGAGCCTCCTGCTGATTCCCCGCGTCGGTTTCCTGCCCCACGACCATCCCCGCGTCGTCGGCACCGTCGACGCCATCCAGCAGCACCTCACCGAAGACGGCTTCGTGCTCCGCTACCGCCCACAGGCGAGCAATGATGGCCTGCCCGGAACGGAAGGCGTCTTCCTCGCCTGCTCCTTCTGGCTGGTCGACGCCCTGCTGGGGATCAACCGCCGCCCCGAGGCCGAGGAACTTTTCGAGCGCCTCCTCAGCCTCCGCAACGACGTGGGCCTGCTCAGCGAGGAATGGGACCCCAAGAACCAGCGGCAACTGGGCAACACCCCACAGGCATTCAGCCACTTCCCCCTCATCCACTGCGCCCTGCAACTCCACCAGGGGCGTGCCAGGCAGAGCGACACGCCTCTGCCGAGCCCCAAAGACGGCGACCGCGGCCGGCCCGACGGGCACGAGGAACCCGTCAGAGGAAGCGCCACGTGAAGGCTGACGCTGTAGTTGTGGGGGCGGGACCCAACGGGCTCGCTGCTGCCGTAACCTTGGCGCGGGCCGGGCTGAAGGTGCGGATGATTGAGGGAGCACAGACGGTCGGGGGCGGAGCCCGGACGGCAGAGCTGACGTTGCCCGGGTTCCGCCACGACGTGTGTTCAGCCGTCCACCCCATGGCCCTTGCCAGCCCTTTCTTCCGGGCCTTTGAACTTGACAAGCGCATTGAGCTCCGTGTGCCCGAAATCTCCTACGCCCATGCAGTGGACGCAGCCACAGCCGGGATCGCACACCACAGCCTTGCCCGAACCGCTGAGGACCTGGGCCCTGACGGGGAACGGTACCTCCGGCTGTTCCAACCCCTCGTTGAACGGGTCGACGGGATTACTGATCTCACCATGCACCAACTGCTGCGTATCCCCCGCGACCCCCTCGGATCGCTCCTCTACGCGGCCCGGACGTTGGAACAGGGAGGGCCCTGGTGGAACGCACGCTTCAAAGGAGACATCGCCCCAGCCATGATCACTGGCGTCGGCGCCCATTGCATCGGGTCACTGCCCGGGCTTGCGACCAGCGGCACGGCGATGTTGTTGGGCGCGCTCGCCCATGCCGGCGGCTGGCCGCTCCCCGTCGGCGGATCCCAATCGATCGCCAACGCCATGGCAGAGGACCTGCTGAACCATGGCGGTGAGATAGTCCTCGGCTCACCGATCACCGACTTGGCTGAAGTCCGCGACGGTTTCCGGCCCAGGGCCATCCTTGTGGACCTCTCAGCAGCGGGGCTTGCCCAAGTCGCCGGAGCCGAGCTCCCCACAAGCTACCTTCGCAAACTTGCCTCGTTCCGGTACGGAAACGGGGTCAGCAAGGTCGATTTCGCACTCTCAGAGCCCGTACCGTGGGCAAACCCTGCCCTTGGCGCAGCCCCCACCGTGCACTTGGGCGGAACCAGGGCAGAGATGTCACGGGCGGAGGCGGAGGTAGCGTCCGGAGGGTATCCCCGACAACCTTTTATCCTTGTGTGCCAACCATCAACCCTGGACAGCGGCCGTGCCCCCTCCGGGAACCACATCCTGTGGACCTACACTCACGTCCCTGCGGGCTCGGGCGTGGACTCGACCGAATCGATCATCCGGCGGGTCGAACAATTCGCACCGGGCTTCCGGGACGTCATCCTGGGTACGCACTCCATCACAGCCCACCAATACAGCCAGTACAACCCGAACTACGTTGGAGGCGACTTCTCCGCAGGCGCACTGTCCGCCCGTCAACTACTCAAACGGCCGGTTATTTCATCCGACCCCTGGCGGACGCCGGCAAAAGGTGTCTATCTGTGTTCATCCTCAACGCCACCGGGGCCCTCGGTCCATGGCCTATGCGGGTGGTACGCCGCCCAATCCGCCCTTAAACGAGAATTCGGTCTGCCCTCACCGGAACTGACCTACAGGACGGTGCCACGGGGTAAGCAGGCACTGGATGACGGGGCAAGGTAGCCCCAAAGAATCAGGCTCCAGAAGATCGGGGGCGGACTGAGACCTGGGGCCTGGAAGAGGAATAAGCGAATGCTCGAGTGTCCTCGGTAAGGGGACGGTCCGAAAACATTTCATTTGCGTTATCGCAATGGTAGCGTAGTGACAAGGACCTAAGGCCAGCGTCCGGCCGGCACCCCTTCGGAAAGGGAAAATCATGGATCAAGGTTCAACGGCCTTCCTCCAGTGGCTGTGCTGGATAGTTGCCGTGGTCAGCGCCGGCACCGCACTGATACGGGCCGGTGTGGCTTCCACCGCTGGGGTCATTCGGCAGAAAAGCGGACAGATAGGCGCGCTCTGGATCCTGTGCGCCGCTTCTGTTCTCACGGGCTTTATCCTCGCGGCAGCCGCTGTCCGGAGCGGCAGCTGAACAAACGCCACGGTGCGCGAACCGGTGGTCCTCAGTTAGGCCCGAACTGGTCACGATCATCATTCGGTCAACACCAAAAAAGCAGGAGGAAGAACCATGGCAACTGTCAGCGATTTTGTAGTCCAGCGCGTGAGGGATTGGGGGGTCAGCCGCATCTTCGCTTTTCCCGGCGACGGGATCGGCGAGTTCGACGGTGCTTTGGAGAAAGCCCAACGCGCTGCAGCGGGCCTGAAGTATGTGCGCCCCACACATGAGGAGATCTGTTCGCTGATGGCCACGGCCCACGCGAAGTTCACCGGTGAAGTTGGCGTCTGCGTTGCCACGTCCAGCCCGGGTGCTTTCCACATGCTCAACGGACTCTATGACGCGCAGATGGACAATCAGCCGGTCGTGGCAATCGTGGGCCAGCAGGGGCTCAACGCGCTGGGCACCTTCACCCAGCAGGAGAGCAACCTCGAACGCACCCTTGCCGATGTCGCCGTCTATGTCCAGACGATCGTCTCCCCTGAGCAGGCCCAGGCCGTGGTTGACACCGCGTTCCGTACCGCCAAAGTTCGGCTGGGACCTGCCGTGATCATCTTTCCCCACGACGTGCAGGGAATGAAGATGCCCGAGCTTGCCCCCCAGAACTGGGTATCTCGCTCCAGCGCTGTTGCGCCGTCCATCTCAATCGTCCCCCCGCAAAGTGAGATCGAGAAGGCAGCAGCAATCATCAACGCGGGCAGTAAAGTCACGTTCATCGTCGGCCATGGGGCGAACGGGGCCACGGATGAGGTTCTTAGGGCCGCAGAACTCTGCGGAGCGGGCCTGATTACGGCCTTACGCGCGAAACAGGTGATCCCCTCCGACGTGCCGCACCATTCCCAACAGCTCGGTCTCCTGGGTTCCCTGCCAAGCGCGCATCAAATGAGCGGCTGCGACACTCTCGTACTTCTCGGCACCAACTACCCCTACAGCCAATTCCTGCCCAAGAGCGGGCAGGCGCGGGCGATTCAGATCGATCTCAAACCCGAGCAGATGGGGCTGCGCTACCCCACCGAACTCAACCTGTGGGGAGACGTGAGAGCAACCCTCACCGCGCTTATCCCGCATCTGAACTCGAAAACCGACCTCTCCTGGCAGAAGACCGTCGCCGAGGAGATGCTGGAATGGGAAAGGGAGATGGAAGCGCAGGCCATGCTGTCCTACCAAGACGGCGTCAACCCCCGGCGCGTCTATCACGAATTGAACAAGCGCCTGCCCGCGGGCGCCATCGTCACCGCGGACGCCGGTTCAACGGCAGACTGGTACGGCCACCACATCAGGCTCCGCCGCGGCATGCTCGGTGATCTTTCCGGGCGGCTCGCCAGCATGCTCGCCGCCATGCCGTACGCCACCGCAGCCAAGTTCGCCTACTCCGACCGGTCAGTTATCTGCACCATCGGCGACGGCGCCTTCCAGATGCTTGGCATGAACGAACTGATAACCATCAAAAAATACCTGCAGGAATGGGAGAACCCGCAACTGATCATCATGGTCCTGCACAATAACGACCTCACACAAGTGTCCTGGGAGATGCGCACCGAGGACGCTAACCCTGTATGGTCCACCTCCCAGGACGTTCAGTCAGTTGACTACGCTGGGTGGGCGGAATTGCTCGGCTTCAGCGGAATCCGGGTCAAGACCGACGACGAGGTCGCGGGCGCTTGGGACACGGCATTCGCGCACCAGGGGGTCACCGTCATCGATGCCTACACGAGCAAAAACGTACCGCCCCTTCCGCCGCACATCACCCTTGAGTTCGCAAAGCACACTGCGGAGGCGCTACTCAAGAAAGATCCGGACGGGGTGGACGTGGTGCGCGACTCGGCCAAGGCGCTCCTTACCGAAGGAATTGAACGCGTCAAAGGAACACTCCACATCGGCCAGGACCACGACGAGAACGAACACTAACGAGAGCACCAACGGAAGCCGGGAATTGGAAAACTGATCTAGTCGGACCACTGTGGATGACCTGCGGAAGCGTCAATAAGGCTGTACCAGTTGATTAGCGCGAACCGCTGCTTGCGGTAAAGCAACAATTGCGTGAAAATAAGAGCAGGGTTGCATCATGAAGCCTCCTCCTCAGCCGGCTGAGGGGTGCGTTCCATTGTTGGCGGCCCAACATGTAAAAGTCCTGCTCGTTCCGCCCAGGTAGCGGAAAGCGGACCGCCGGGGTCCGCGGGAGAGCAACAGCGTGCTGGGGCGCGGTCCCATCGGCCATATTGCGAAGGAGCAACTCTGATGGCACGCAACGTGACGTCCGCCCCTGCCGTGGGTAATGCCCGGTGGAAGCGGCTGATTCCCGTCGCAATCATCGTCTACATCATTTCGTTCATGGACAGAACCAATATCGGGTTCGCCCTCAACGGACTCCACCAGGACCTGGGCATTGATGCCGCCCAACAGGGACTGGCTGCCGGTATCTTCTTCATCGGCTACCTCGTCCTGCAAATCCCCGGTGGCCATCTGGCCGAACACTGGAGCGCGAAGAAATTCGTCGGCATTATGGTGCTCATCTGGGGTGTGCTGGCTGTCCTTTCCGGATTCATCCAGGATTTCACCCAACTGCTCGTGGTGCGATTCTTCCTCGGCGTCGCCGAAGCCGGGATCTGGCCGGCGATCCTTGTCCTGATCAGCCACTGGTTCCCCGCCGCTGAACGCGCCCGGGCCTACGCGTTCTGGATGATGAACATCGCCATTGCGTCCATCATCACCGCGCCCCTTTCCGGGTGGATCCTGTCGTTCTCAGACTGGCGGTGGCTGTTTATCATCGAAGGTCTTTTCCCGTTCGTGGTCGCGGCACCGCTGTGGTGGGCCCTGATCGCCGACCACCCGCGTGAAGCGAAGTGGTGCTCGGTGCAGGAGCGTGAGTACATCGAGAAGGGACTGGCTGCTGACGCCGCGGCCCATCCCCAGCAGGAAAAGCTGGGCCTGCGCCATGTCCTGTCCAACGCAGTGGTGTGGCGCCTGACCCTGGTGTACTTCCTCATCCAGATCGGCTTCTACGGAATCAACATCTGGCTGCCCCATGTGATCAAGACGATCACCTCCGGATCCTCCATCGAGGTCGGCTTCGTCACGGCGATCCCGTACGTGCTGGCTATGTTCGGCCTCTGGTACAACGCCAAGGCAGCCGACCGCTCCGGCCGTTACTCCACCCACGTGCTGCTGTCCATGGCCGTCGGTGCTGTTGCCCTCGTCATCTCGGTGGCAACCGGGGACAATCTTCCGTTCCTCGCAGTCACCCTCATCAGCATCGCCGTCGCCGGCGCCCTGGCCTACGACGGCCCCTTCTGGGCCTCCGCGTCCCGCGCGATGCCCGTAGCCGTCGCCGGAACCGCCATGGGGCTGATCAACGCGGTGGGCAACCTCGGTGGATTCGTCGGACCCTACGTTGGCGGGTACCTGCAAGACGTGACACATGGCAGCTTCCTCGCGACGTCGGTCTTCCTGGCGGCATGTTTGCTGGCTGCGGGCCTGGTGATGCTGACTCTGCGGCGCGGCGGCGACCGGCCGGTGCACGGCCGGTTGCGGGAGGAACAAGGGCGAACGATACGAACGGAAAAGCACGCCTAGAAGATAAGATGCGGGCACTCAGGTCACCGGCCGTCGGTTTTGGCCGGTGACCTGAGTGCAATTCACGCCCTCTCGGGAGGAGGATCAGGCAGCGAGAAGGGAACGAGGGAGCTGAACCGACTCCGGCAGTTCTTTGAAGGCCTGCTGGCTGGACGGAGGAGCTTGGCCCTTCCCCGGGGGTTGCTTTGGTGTTCAGGTCAAACAACACCGCATCAAACAACCCGACCAATCGTATGACGGCGATTTGTGGTTACCTTTCCGATGGCGGACGCCTGGATCTGATCGGCCACACCGGGAGGCGCTGCCAGGCTCATAATCCTCCCCTGATAACCCTCGACGATGGCGCGGCTGAGTGGGGACCTGGGGTTTGGGCAGGTGTCTGCCACGTTTGTCTAACCCACCCGGTACTTTTCGACGGCCGCGGTGCGAAAGGTCAGACCGTTGCCTGGGGAGTCTGCATCAGGTGCGATCGTGCCGCCGCTGGGGTCCAAGGTCCCGTCAAAGAACATCCCTTCGATCCGGACGTGGTCGTGGAACCACTCCAGATGACGAAAGTTTCCTGTCGCGGCTGCGACGGCAGCGCTCAGGTTCGGCGCACAGTGCCCGGACACCTGAAGTCCATATGCTGCCACCGCAGCGGCTATCCGCAGCCACTGGGTGATGCCGCCGCAGCGTGAGACGTCCAGCTGGACGCAGTCCACGGCCTCGGCTTGACATAACCGCTGGAAGTAAAACAAGTCGGTACCGTATTCCCCCGCGGCGACGTCGGCAGTTATTGCCTCTTTGACGGTCCGCAGTCCGAGCAGGTGATCCGAGGACACGGGCTCTTCAAACCACGCGAGCCGAGATTCCTGAGCCGCTTCGAAAACCCTTATCGCTTGTTTTGCCGTGTAGGCGCCATTGGCGTCGACGAACAGTTCTGCACCGTCCCCGATGATGGTGCGTGCCTCGTGAATGCGCCGCAAATCCCGTGGGATGTCATTTCCGTTGTCCTGACCGATCTTTATTTTCACCCGAGGGATCTGCTGGCCGTGGGCCCAGCCGCCGAGCTGGTCCTCCAGTTGCTGGCGCGAGTAGGTGGTGAACCCGCCGCTGCCATAAATGTTGACCGTGTCGCGCGCCGCTCCCAGGAGGCGGTATAAGGGAAGGCCAAGCAAGCGTGCCTTCAGATCCCATAAGGCACAGTCCACCGCGGAGATGCCGTAGCCGGCGAGCCCGCTCCGGCCGGCATTGCGAACGGCCCCCAGCATCGAAAGGGCAGCGCCTGTGGTGTCCCAGGCAACCCGACCGGAAACAGCCGGTTCGAGCAGTTCTGTGATCAGCTTCGAGCAGGAGGCAGGTGCATACGTCCAGCCGATCCCTTCGCAGTCGCCGGCCCGGGCGCGGACCACAACAACCGTGGTGGAATCCCAGGCGAAAGTGCCGTCTGCCTCCGGGCTGTCGGTGGGAATTGTGTACGTGCCGACGTCCAGACCGATGAGGACCGGATCGGATGTAGTTCGCGTGGCGGCCATGGTCAGCCTTTCTTGTTTGAGAGGTTTCCTGAAATTCTGCTTTGGCTCCACCATGCCGCCGTTAGCACCAACTACTGGAGCCGGAGGCTTCCCCGCAGCTCCTTGGCAACTCTGCAAAGGAGGAAGCATCGGACGTTCGGGTCTCTTTTGCCGTTGTTTGTTCATTTTGCGAGCGGTGGCTGGGCTCATAAGCCGGGGGCTGGACGTGCGGGCCGTGCGGGTTAGGTGGTTTTGCTGGCACCGCCTGCGATCAACCGGTTCGCGGCGCGGGCTGCGACGGCCATGATGGTTAGTGCTGGGTTGGCACTTCCCTGGGTCGGCAATACGCTTCCGTCCGTGATGTAGAGGTTGGGTACGGCGAAGCTGCGGCAATCTGCGTCGACAACGCCGTGCTGTTCGTCGGCGGCCATTCGCGCTCCGCCCACAAGGTGGGCAAAACGTCTAATGGTGATGACTTCCTGGGCGCCTGCAGCCTGCAGGATCTTCTCCATGGCTTCCTGGGCGGCCTGCATCAGTTGGCGGTCATTGTCACATTGGGAGTAGTGGAAATGCGCCACTGGCATTGAATTCCTGTCCTTTTCCGACGCGAGTGTTACTCGGTTGTCGGTCTGGGGCAAGAACTCGCACAGGGCTCCCAGGCAGGCCCAGTGTACGTAGTCGCTCATGTATTCACGCAGTTTCCCTCCCCAATGACCCTGGGCAGCGACGTGTTCTGCCCAGGTGATGGGCAGCGGCGAGACCGTCTGTATGGAGAATCCGCGCTTGTACGGTTTGGATGGGTCGGTTTCGTAGAAGTCCTCGGAGCTGACTTCCGGCGGTGGGGCCTTCCACATCCGTACCTCTGACTCGAACCTACCCGCCGTCTGGGGTGCCCCCTGGACCATCAGGTATCGCCCCACCTGGTCGAAGTCATTGCATAGCCCCTCCGGGAATCGTTTGCAGGCGGAGTTGAGCAGCAGGCGTGGGGTCTCGATGGAATATCCGGCGACGGCGACGATCCGGGCACGTTGGAAGCGGGCCCGTCCGTGCCGGACGTAATGCACCCCGGTGGCCTTGCCCGTTGTGTCGTCTATTTCAATCCTGGTGACCATCGAGTCGGCCCGAACTTCCGCCCCGTGGTGCAGGGCGTCGGGGATATGGGTGATCAGAGGGGAGGCTTTTGCGTTGACCTTGCAGCCCTGAAGGCAGAACCCGCGGTAAATGCAGTGCGGCCGGTTGCCGAAGCGGCCATTGGAGATGGCAACCGGTCCAACTTTGGCCGTAATGCCGGACGCGAGGGCACCCCGCAGGAACAATTCGCCGTTTCCCGATACGGGGTGCGGGCTGTGGGGATATGAGTGTGGGTCGCCCCACGGCCAGTGTTCCCCTGCTACGGGCAGTTCTCCCTCGATGTCTTCGTAGTAGGACTTGAGGTCCCCATACTCCAGCGGCCAGTCGGCGCCCACGCCATCCGTGCTGTAGGTATGAAAGTCGCTGGGATGGAACCTGGGCGTGTAGCCGGCGTAGTGCACCATGGAGCCGCCCACTCCCCTCCCGGAGTTATTCGAACCGAGCGGTACCGGATCGTCCCCGGAAATGATGCGGGGTTCGGTCCAGTACAGATGGTGCGACCCTGCCTCGTCGCTCACCCAGTCGCGTTCCGGGTCCCAAAACGGGCCCGCGTCCAAGGCCACAGCCTTCCAACCTGCTCGGGCCAAGCGCTGCAGCAGGGTCGAGCCGCCCGCACCACAGCCGACGATCGCTACGTCGACCTCTTCCTCGTCGCGAAACTGGGCCATGTCGGTACGCATGGCATGATTTGTTCCAGGCACGGGAGGCAGCAACCACGCAGAGGCGTTGCGATCTTTTACCGAAGCCATCAGCGTTGCCTTCCTGTTCGGGACTTGGCCGTATGTGCTGCAGGATCCTGGGCCGGGCGCGCGTCCGCCACCTCGAAAGGTTCGCGGGCGTTGAGACCGAGATTCTTGTATCCCCGGGGATAGGCGGGCCCGGCGAAACCTATCTCATCCCAGGCCAGGGGGTGCGAGTAGAAGGCCGTGCATGCGTACCGCGTCCACAAGCTCCAGACCCGCGACGCCTGTCGGCCCCGCCACGTTTCCGCTGCCTGGATGTCGGTCAGGAGCAGCGTTTGTTCTTCCCAGGAAAGCTCGACGAATGGCCTTTTCTGGCGTTCACGGGCCTCGGCGTCCAGCTCGGCCAGGGTGCTGCGCCAGGCAGCCGGGTCCGGTTCCATGTCTTCGTAATGCCAGCCGTCAGTCTGTTCCTCCGCCAGCCGGGCATCGACCATGTTCACCACTGGAACCCGGGGCTCGTGGCGCTGGTCAAGCAGCTGATCAAAGAGCGCCCTGGCGGCCGCCTCCTCCGCTACGGTAAAAAACCGCAGGTCTGTGGGCCGTCCCAGGCGGGCCAGCACCACGCCCTGGGTCACCCGGTCCCAATGCGGGGACTGTCGTTGTGCGTCGAAGCCGGGAAAGCGTCCGCCGCCGTCCTTGGGGTCAAGCGGGAGTGCTGTCACTTTTCCCTCCTCAGTACTGCGGCAAGCAAACCCATCCCGCCGACCAGCGTCACCAGAAGCGGTGCCAGTAACGGTGGTCCCATTTCCATGTTGTAGGTCAGGTTGGAGAAACCTCCCGGCTTTTGGGCGATGCCCCGCGCGTGCAGATACGTCCCCTGCAAGCCGTTGGCGACGATCGCCGCGGACGCCAGGGGCAGCGCTGTCTTGGCCATCCTCTTGCTAAAGATTCCGGCGATCCCGGCAGCCGCTCCCACCGGACCGAGGGCGACCGGGAGCCACATGAGTTTGTTGCCGAAGCTTGCCTTGTCGTGTTCAAAATATATTTCCGCAGCCGTAACCAGGGCGCCGACCGCAGTGAGCCCGGAAAGTGAACGCTCAAAGCGTCCGGTTTCCACATTCCGGATAATGCGGTCTATCCCGTGAATGGTTGCCTTTGTTGGAACTGGTGTTTTCATGCCGCTCCCCGTTCTCACGCTGCTTCTCTCTTTATTCCACAAAACTTTCCCTACAACGCAAACCTGGTGCTGATCCCACGTGACCCAATCAGCACCGCATCATCCGCGCCAACGTCGCTCCGGGGCGGGAGAGCCTCTTTTGCGCCGTCCGGCGACCACGAATTCCATGCCTGCGAACAACCCGGCGATCACCGCGTCCAGGGCGGCTGGCCTGCGGCGCCGCCGGTCCGCGATGGCCAGGGCAATCATGCTGACGGAATGCAGTGAGTCCACCACGCCGGCACCCAGATGGAGGGCGGTTGAGGTCGGAACTGCCCCGACGGCTACGGCTTGAATGAGGTGTCTGGCACCCAGAATCCGCATCACTGCCCGGACACGCGAATCCGGTTGCTGGCCTACCGCAACACGGTAAATCGGCGCCGGGAACACCACCTGGCATACGCCAAAGACAGCGCGGGACGCCTCCAGCGCCCTCATCACCGATGCCTCTTTCCCAGCACCATAGGGAAGCACGTCAACAAGCACGCTGCCGCTGCTCCGCTCACCGCGAGAAGGGCACCGTGGTGATGGGATGCCCACAATTGGACGCTTCGGCCTGCTGAGCGGGCATCGAATGCGCCATGGGTGCCGAAGTCCCGCTTTTCGTCGGCCGGTTTCCAGAGGTTGGCTGGCTGTTCGGGGTCGCGCGGTTGCGGCATTTGCTGGGATTTGAATCCTGTCCGGGCAAGGTACCTGTCGAGCAGCCCGGGGGCGACGGCATTGGCCACGAGGGTGCCCATGGTGCTTCCTCCCACCCAGTACTCCCGGCGCTGCGGGTGGGCGGCGGCGTAAAGGACGCCTCGCGCTGCAACTTCGGGCTGGTAGATCGGCGGCACCGGCTGGGCTTTTTTCGGCAGACGGGAAAGCACCCAGCTGAACTGTGGGGTGTTGACAGCCGGCATCTGAACCATCGTTGTCCTGATCGGGATTCGATCGTGCAGCAGTTCGCATCGAAGGGATTCATTGAAGCCCTGGATGGCGTGCTTTGCACCGCAGTAGGCTGACTGGAGCGGGATTCCCCGATAGGCAAGTGCCGAGCCCACCTGGACAATAGTGCCCTGCCCCCGCTTCTTCATCCGATCCAGAGCAATCATTGTTCCGTAGACATACCCGAGATAGCTGACCTCGGTGACGCGCTTGTACTCCTCGGGTTCAATCTCCATAAAGGGCGCGAAGACGGAAGTGAAAGCGACGTTAACCCAGATGTCGATTGGACCGAGTTCCCGCTCAACTTCGGTGGCTGCCGCGTCGAGGGCCTCGTGATCGGAGGTGTCCACCGTGATCGTCAGTGCCCGTCCCCCAGCAGCCTCCACTTCCTTTGCTGCACCAGCCAGCCCTGCTTCTCCCCGTGCCAGCAGAGCGATGGAGGCTCCTTGCTGACCGAAGCCGATCGCCGTAGCCCGACCGATGCCGCCGCTCGCGCCCGTAACGACCACTGTCTTGCCTTTAAAGGTGTTCATGCAATGCTCCTCGTCGTGTCTTGGTTACTTCCCCGAACATGTGGTTGGTGGTGATCGCGGTCAGGAACCCAGGCCTCGCCACGGGGGCGGAGGATCCGCGAGCCGACGCGAGGTTTCGAGCATGGCCGCGTGCACAAAGGCCTGCGGGAAGTTGCCACGAAGTTGGCGCTGCTCGACGTCGTACTCCTCCGTGAAGAGGCCGGGGGAACCACAGGCGGCCCGGTTTCTTTCGAACCAGCGGATCGCTTCGGTGGTCTCTCCGCTCTGATGCAGGGCCATGGCCATGTCAAAACCACAGAGCAGGAAAGCGCCCTCGGACTTGGCCAGGGCCCGTCCATCCTGGCGGAAGCGGTACAAGTACCTGTCCCGGGCCAAGTTGTCCTGCACTGTTTTAAGGGTGGCCACGGACCGGGGGTCATCCGGCGGAAGGGCACCACGGATCACCGGAAGAAGCAGGGAGGCGTCCACGCGGTCATCATCCGGTGCGCGTTGCCACCGCCCGCTGGGGTGCAGGCAGTCGCTGGCCACGTCCGTGATCAACCTGTCAGCCTGTGAGGTCCACTTCGCACCCTGTTGCGATGGGGCGTTGCGCCCAATGGCCCGCAGACCGGCAGCACAAATGAGGCGGGAGTGGGCCCACCGGCGGTTGTCCAGTTCCCACATGCCCGCATCGGGTTCCTGCCACCGCCCCATAATGGCATCTGCGCAAATCTCTGCCGCCTTCCAGTGCTCTAGGTTCAGCCGGTCGTTCTCGGCGGCGGCGGCGAACAGCAGCAGCGACTCCCCGAAGGCGTCCAACTGAAACTGCTTATTGACCCAGTTCCCGGCCCGGCCCGCGCCACCGGGGTATCCTGGCAGCCCAACGTCCCATTCATCCGGGACCTGGCCGCCCTCGGTGGTGTAAGCCGGCCGCATGTCCGGTCCGTCCGCGAGCAGTCTGGAGGCAACAAAACCCACCGCGTCGTCCAGCAGCGGAAACATCTTGCAGGCCGCGACTGCCTGGCCGACATAGCACTGGTCCCGGATCCACGCATAGCGGTAGTCGTAATTCCTCTTCTGCTCCGCCCGCTCCGGCAAGCCCATGGTGGACGCCGCCACCATGGCTCCCCCCACCCCTGTCATTCCGCGGAGAACAGCATATGACTGCCGGCAGTCATCGGCGGATATTGTGTTATCGAACCGCGGGACCACCGAATGCCAGGCATTCTCTGTGGCACTCCAAGTAGGGCCCGGTTCCGCCGGCTCTCCGGGCAATTGCTGGTCGGAGATTTCAAGCACCAGATCGTGGTATTCGCCTTCCGCCAGGTCAAAAACAGCTTCAAGACCGTCGTTCGCGGCCTTGGCCCCCGCCGCACCTACCAGACGTACCCTCAGGTTCCCCGAACGCCCGGTCCAGACACCGCCTTGACAGGAAAGTCTGGTCATTTTGTGCTTGCCGAAGTTCGCCCGTGCGTCCAGAATCATCCGAACGGACGCGGGGCCCAGGGCAGCAGAAATCCGCCGGAGCAGTACGGCACGGGCAGGATCACCTGGATATGCCAGCGCTTCGCGGCACTCTATAATCCCTGTCCCGGTTACCCACCTGCTCACCCAAATCAGGGTGCCGTCCTCGTACTGTCCGCCCCACACATACCGGGAATCAGTCGGACTTACAGCGAAAGTCCCAGGCCCACCCAGCAGGCCCGAGAAGGTGGCATCATCATGCCAGCGTGGGGCACACATCCACACCACATCTCCGCGGGGACCTATCAACGCCGCCCGGGCACCGTCAGCAACCATCGCATACTCGCGTAAGACATGCGGGGGGAAGTCGGTTGACGCGTCAGCCATACGAACGAGTATAGAGACAATAGTTGCTGGACCGCAATAGATATCCCGAAACCCTGGCTGCTGGAATACTCCGATCTCCTGCGTTCAGTCGCAGCTCTTCTTGCGATTCTTTTACCTTCAGCAGTCAGACAGGGTCCGGTACCACCAATATCGCCGAAAGGGTCAGAAGCATCCTTTTCATTGCGCAACCGCAATGGTATGTTGTAGGCAATTACATGTGGGTTTCCTGTTACCGTCCCGGCAGGAACCTGGAAGAGTCAGAATCGGGAAATGCGCTGCACTGCAGGCGGACCTACCCGTCGGGAACGCCCCAGCAATGCTCACTTTCCATTGATCAGACGTCAAGAGGGAAAGACAAGATTACAGGGAGGTGCTGGCGATGGCTGGGTTTGTAGGCGAGATGCGCCGGAGCGGCAACGGCTTGCTGTTGCGTGCCTCGGTTATCGCGGCGGTAGGTGGTTTGCTGTTCGGTTACGACACCGGCGTAATTTCCGGTGCGCTGCTGTTCATCAAGAGTGATCTGAATGCGAGTGCGACCGCCCAGGAATGGATCGTGTCCTCCCTGTTGCTTGGTGCGATGCTTGGTGCCCTGATCTCGGGGTATCTCGCGGACAAAATCAGCCGGAAATGGACGAAGGTCATTTCCGGTTCCATTTATGTCGTCGGCGCTTTGGGATGTGCCCTTTCGATGAGCGTTCCCATGCTGATCGGCTTCAGGTTCCTGCTGGGGGTATCAGTTGGCACAGCCTCCTTTGTGGCCCCGTTATACATTTCCGAGGTAAGTCCGCCACGCGTCCGGGGCGGGCTGGTGTCCTTTAACCAACTCGCGGTCACCGCCGGAATCCTGCTGGCCTATATAGTGAACTTCCTGTTCCAGGGCTTCACTAACAATTGGCGCTGGATGCTCGGCTTCGGTGTCATCCCCGGCGCGGTCCTGGCCATCGGTATGCTGACCGTCCCACACACCCCTCGCTGGCTCGTGCAGCAGGGCCGCAGCGGGGAGGCGCACAAGGTGCTGGAGCGTTTGCGCGAGGGCGTTAAGGGCGCGCAGGTGGAACAGGAAATCCAAGACATAAAAGAGGCCAACGACGCTGAATCCGCCGCGAAGGTCCGGGACCTGCTTAGGCGCGAAATACGTCCGCTGCTGTGGATCGGTTTAGGTTTGGCCGTTTTCCAGCAGTTCGTGGGTATCAACACGGTTATCTACTACGCCCCGACAATCCTCTCCGACACCGGCCTGACCAAGAGCACCTCCATCACTCAGACCCTGTTCGTCGGGCTGACCAACCTGATATTCACTGTAATCGCAGTACTTCTGATCGACCGGCTGGGCCGCCGCAAACTGCTGCTCACCGGGACAGTGGGGCTTACGCTGTCCTTGGTATTGCTTGCCGTCTACTTCAGCTCCGGCGCCCTCCAACAGCACGCAAGCTATCTTGCGCTGGTGGGTCTGCTGCTTTACATCGCTTCTTTCGCGATTGGCCTGGGCCCGGTCTTTTGGTTGATGATCTCCGAGATTTACCCTACGGGGATCCGCAGCAAGGCCATGTCCGTGGCCACTCTCGTGAATTGGGGCGCCAACTTCCTGGTTGCCGCCACGTTCCTGAGCCTGGGACAGATTATCACCCGCCAGGGCACGTTCTACCTCTATGCCGGCCTTGGCATCCTGGCGTTCCTGTTCTTCCTGAAGAAGGTCCCCGAGACGAAAGACCGTTCTCTTGAGAACATCCAGTCCGACCTGCTCGCGAAGAACACCAGCAGAGACTAGCCCCCGCTCCCTCGACAGCGTTTGCCGGGACTTGTGTTGTTTTATGGCGGACTCGCCCCTGTTTTCCCCCACCAGCCGATGCCGAAATAGCAGCAGAAAGAGGACGGAAATGGATCACTTGTTCGACCCCCGGGGTAGCCAGAGATCCTCGGCACACGAACGGTTGTATGCCACTATCGAGTTCATCTACACTGTGGTCGATTTCTCCGCTGCGGGCCTTTTCATTATCGGAAGCGTCCTGTTCTTTTCTCCCGAAGCAACGACCCCGGCGCTATGGAGCTTCCTCATCGGATCCACCTGTTTCGCCCTTAAGCCGACGCTGCGCCTCATCCGGCAATTCCGCTACCTCAAGCTGGACAAGATCGACACACTGGCCCAAAAAGAAAAAAGCCACGGGTGAAGGGCCATCTCGTGCTGGCGTCACCACCGCTTTTTTGTGCAGCGTCTCAAGCTGGACACCTACTGCGCCTCCCCGGGCCCGGGCCACCTGACACCGCGTATTTTTCGGAGCAACCAGTTCGCTAGAAGCGCCACACCGCCAGCCACAGCAATAACCATGGAAAGTCCGCCCCAACCTGGCGGGCTGCCGGATGAACGGAACGCCGCCTCGGTTCGGGCACGCTGTGCTTGATCCGCCACAGATTCCAACGCTACCGGGGTTGGGAGTTTCCCGAGCCACTGGCGGTCCCTCGTGTGCCGGCTAATTTCGCTGGAAGGGGCGCCGGGGCCACGCCCCCTTAGAAGTGCGGCGCGCAGGTGAGCGAGTTCTTGTTGGACGGTGTCGGTGCCGTAACGGGCCATACCCACCAGTCTGAGCCGAGTCGTTCTTTTCCGCCAGTAGAGCGGAGGCGGCCAAGTGCCACACGTTTATTTGTCGCGGCGAGGCGTCCAATCGTCATCGCCGGGTAATGAGGAGGACGTATGCCTGAGTTTTTTCCCGTGTGGGTGGTGGTAACCCATTTTCTGAACCTTGCCCTGATGCTGATGCTCTTCCGGTCCGGCATAGAGGTACTCTCAGCCTTCCCGAAGTTGTACTGGCATGATGACTGCCCGCCAGGACGTCAATGGCTCCGGTTGTCGAAGAAGAATTTCGGGGCCGACTCGCGTAAACCATGGTCGTCTCTTGACGAGGAGGAGTCCTGGTCTCCGGTGGTTGCCCTTCCGGGCAGAAAAAACCTCGGCCTGGGCCGCCACTGGCACTTCATGACCGTCCAGTTCTGGATACTCACTGGCATCGTGTATGTCGTCACCATGTTTGTTACGGGCTATTGGCAGTACATTGTTCCCACCCATTGGTCGATCATCCCCGATTCGCTGAAGGCAGTCGGCACCTATCTGCAATTCGAGTTGCCGGCCAAGATCCCCGGCGAACCCTTCGAACCGGCACAAAAACTGGCCTACTTCGTAGTGATCTTCCTGATGGCACCGCTACAGATTCTGACCGGCGCAGCTATGTCACCTTCAGTGCTTGCCCGCTTCCCCCGCTACGGGAAGCTGTTCGGCGGGAAACAAGGAGCGCGCAGCCTGCACTTCCTGATCATGTGTGCGTTCGCGGCGTTCACCGTCGTACACGTGTTTTTGGTCATCATCCATGGCCTTCCGCAGGAATTCGCTGCCATCGTTCTCGGGAATCCCAACGGGGACCGCCGGCTTGCCACGGGCATCGGCCTGGCAGGGCTCCTGGCGATCGCAATTTTCCATGTGGTTATCACCTGGTTCTCCCTGCGTTACCGTCGCCGTACCCAACGGCTTCTGGGCCGGTTGGTGAATCCATTTGAGCGGGTCATATCCCGGGCCAGCATTTCGCGTCAGCGTTTCTCCCGAAGCGATATTTCTCCCTTTTTCCGTGTCAACGGTTACCCGCCGCCCAGCAAAGCCTACGAGCAGATGGCAGCGAACGGCTTCCGTGACTACCGCCTGACCGTCGGCGGCCTCGTTGCAGAACCAATGACGTTCTCGCTGCCGGAATTGCGTGAGCTCGGCGAACAACGGCAGATCACCAAGCACAACTGCATCCAGGGCTGGACCGCCATTGCCGAATGGGCAGGAATTCCGCTGTCCGACATCATGCGACAGGTGCAACCCCAGCCCGACGCCAAGCACGTGGTTTTCTACGGCATGGACGACAAAGGCTTGACCGAAGGAGACGGGCGGTACGGTTTCTACTACACATCCATCCCGATCTACCTCGCGTGGCAGCCTCAAGCCCTCCTGGCCCTGGAAATGAACGGCGCACCACTGCCCATCGAACACGGAGCACCACTGCGCCTCAGGCTTGAGACCCAACTCGGATACAAAATGATCAAATGGGTCCAGGGCATCGAATTCGTCACCGACGTCAAGGACATCGGAATGGGCATGGGCGGCTGGCGCGAAGACCAACAGTTTTACGCCAACGCCGCAGGGATCTGACACGATCAGCGAAGCATGCTGTCCCGCACCTGTATCCCAGACCGCCCGGAACCCTCTTTCACCGGGCAACGAGGACGCCCTCAAATGGATCTTTCCCCCAACACCGATACTTCGTATCGTAGATGTCTTCCGCCGATCAAGGCATGAGGTAGGCGTGGACTGGACCACGACGATTCCGGACCATGTCTTACATGGCGCAGCGCTCAACCACTATGGGACAGTGCCGACGTCCTCGTCAATAGCGCCGGCATCATGCTCCTCGGCCCATTCAGCCCTGAGCAGCACCAGGACTACAGGGCCATGATCGAGGCCAACCTCCTCGGCGCCATCACCGCCACCGAGGTCTTCCTCGAGCAGCTCAGGGACGGCAGTGCCGGAGATTTGATCAATATCTCCTCTGTCGCCGGCCGCACGGCCCGCGCCGGGAACGGCGTCTACGCCGCCTCCAAGTGGGGCATGAACGGATGGTCGGAGTCCCTGCGCCAGGAGCTCCTGCCCGGCGTCCGCGTCACCCTCATCGAGCCCGGCGGTGGCGACACGGAATTGCCGACCCACATCACACACGTGGCCACCCGCGAGACCGTCCAGAAAGGCTACGACCAGGCCACCGTCAAGCCCGAAGAGGTTGCCGAGATCATCGCCTTCGTCCTCGCCCGGCCCCGGCACCTGGCGATCAACGAGGTCCTGCGCCGCCCCGCCGACCAACTCGGCTGAGCACAGTAAAAAATCGCACAGAAATCCTGCCATATTGAGCACGACTCTGGGGCGAGGTTCTCCTCATCCTCGAGGCATCCACCACCAGCTCACTTAAAGGTGGAGCCCCGGAGGACCGGTGAGCAGCAGGTGGTGGGCTCCGGCGGCTGCAACTTCCAGTGCCCTGCGGGCATCGCCCTGGCCTGAGACGTCGGCAAGGTCCGGAGACGGACCAGGCGCCGGGGGCCCGTCCCCGCCATCTTCGCTATCCTCCGGTTCGAAGTCCAGGGCAAGTTCCTGGGGATCGGCCCCAAAATCGAGGGCAAGCCGAGCAAGAGTACTGTAGCCGCGCACCTTCGCCCCTGGAACGAGCGAGGCCTCGGCAAGATTGGACCGGGCCACCACGATCTCGGGGTACCCCGCCTGCACGGAGGCCATCACCGCGGGCAAGATGCCCCGCACCGGCCGCAGCCTTCCATCGAGCCCCAGCTCAGCGATGAAGACCGTGCGTCCGGTGGGCTTGATGTCGTTCGCTGCGCGGAGCACGGCCATGGTGACTGCAAGGTCAAAACCGGAGCCGCGCTTGGGCAACGATGCGGGAATGAGGTTGGCGGTAATCTTCCTGCGGCTGAGCGGGATGCCGGAGTTCTTCGCGGCTGAACGGATCCGTTCTTTGGCCTCGTTAAGGGAGGCGTCGGGCAGGCCGAGGATAACGAACGCGGGCAAGGTCTGGCCGATGTCCGCCTCCACCTCAACCATGTAGCCGTTTAGGCCTACCAGGGCGATGGAGTAGGTCCGGCCCAGTCCCATCACCCCACCCCCTTGAGGTGTTCTACCACTGGTTCGCCGCCGCCGTCGTCCACGACAGCGATGACGTCCACGCGGCGCAGCAGCATCCGCAGCTCCCGGTCGCGGCACCAGGCAGCGCCCAAACGGTGCAGCCGTGCCAGCTTTTCCGGGCCCACCGCCTCAAAGGGGTGTCCATAGTCCAGGGACCGGCGGGTCTTCACTTCGGCAACGACCAGCACGTCACCGTCGAGGGCGACGATATCGATCTCACCCTCGGCGCAGCGCCAGTTCCGCTCCACCACCAGCATGCCCAGCGCTTCAAGATAGCCGGCGGCGAGGTCCTCCCCGCGCCTGCCCAACAGGTCTTTCGATTTCATTTCTACCTCCGCAACCAGCCTGGCGGCGGCGGGCTGCGGAGGACAGGAGGACCCTGCCGTATGTGGACAGGAGCCTGGTGTGGAGGGAAGGTGGGCTATCCCGTGGTCCTAGCCGCCCAGGTCGACGTCCTTGGGCAGGGCCAGGTCCTCGCTGCGGGGCAGTTCCTCGACGTTGACGTCCTTGAAGGTCAGGACCCTGACGCTTTTGACGAACCGCGCGGAGCGGTAAACATCCCACACCCACGCGTCCTGGAGGGTCAGGTCGAAATAGACCTCGCCGTCGGCACTGCGGGCCTGGAGGTCAACATGGTTGGCAAGGTAGAAGCGGCGCTCGGTCTCGACAACGTAGCTGAACAGGCCGACGACGTCGCGGTATTCACGATAGAGCTGAAGCTCCATGTCGGTTTCATAGTTCTCAAGATCTTCAGCACTCATGCTTCCATCTTGCACCATGTCCGCGGCGGCTGGCGCCGGGCAGCGGGGTCAGTCTTCGTACGGCTCTTCGCCGTCAGCTGCCTCGATGCCCTGCAGTTCCCCGCCCAGCAGACGCCAGCTGACCCGGTGGTAAGGAGTGGGGCCGGCAGCGCGTAGCACGTTCCGGTGTGCTGCGGTGGCGTACCCCTTGTTGATTTCCCAGCCGTACTCCGGGTACTCGATGTGCAATTCCCGCATCATCCGGTCCCGCTCCACCTTGGCGATGACACTGGCAGCCGCCACGCTGAGGCACTGCATGTCCGCCTTGATCTTGGTGTAGACCGGGGCCTCACACCCTGCCTCGAACACGGGCTGGTCGAACAGGGACAGCTGTTCCGCCGGGGAAAGCCAGTTGTGGCTTCCATCCAGCAGCACAGCCTCCGGGGTGATGCCGGCTTCGAGGATGCCCGCCCAGGCCCGGTTCCCTGCCAGCCGCAGGGCGGCGATGATACCGAGCGAATCGATTTCGGCGGCGGTGGAATGGCCTACCGCGGCGGCCACGCTCCACCGGCGCACCAAGGGATCAAGGCGTTCCCGTTCCGCGGGGCTAAGGAGCTTGCTGTCCCGTACGCCCGCCAGCGGCTTTTGGCGTTCGAGGTCCACGACGGCGATTCCCACGCTGACAGGGCCGGCCAGGGCTCCCCGGCCTACTTCGTCCACGCCGGCGAGGAACCGCACACCCTGGGCCTTGAAGGTGCGCTCATGCCGCAGGGTGGGGGCCTTGGTGCCACGTGACGCTGTCTTGGAGCCGGCGCGCGCCTTTGCTGCGGGAGAGGCCTGTACTGCGGAGGACATGGTCAGCGGGCCGCCGGTACGTTCTTGAAGACGTCGGGGTAGTTGTCCAGCGTCTTGATCCTGTTCAAAGGCCAGGCGATGACGGCGGCCTTGCCCTCGAGGTCCTTGAGGTCGACGAATCCGCCGTCCGTTTCCATGTGGGCGCGCGAATCGGCAGAGTGGTTCCGGTTGTCACCCATGACCCACACCTTGCCTTCCGGGACGGTGACGTCAAAGTTACGGACCTGCGGGACTTCGGCGGGATTGATGTAGGTCTCGTCGATGGACGTCCCATTAATGGTCAGTTTACCGCCGGCATCACAGCAGACCACATGGTCCCCGGGCAGCCCGATCACACGCTTGACCAGGTGCTGCTCCGAGTTGTCCGGGAGCAGGCCAACGAACGTGAGTCCGTCCTGCACCCAGGTGAACGGACCCTGCGTCTTGACCGGCGCCGGAGGCAGCCAGCCCTTGGTGTCGCGGAACACCACCACGTCACCGCGGCTTAGCGCAAAAGGTTCGGGAACCAACAGATTGACGAAGATCCGGTCGTCGACATCCAGGGTGTTCACCATGGATTCCGACGGGATGAAGAAAGCCCGGAACAGGAAGGTCTTGATGAGGAACGACAGCACGACGGCGATGACCACTACAGTGGCAATTTCCTTCAGCCATCCCAGCAACGGATTGCCGCCGGATTTACCCGCAGCCTTTGATGCCGCCCGGGTGCGGCGGTGGACCGGTGCGGCCGCTTCCGTGCCGTCACCGGGAGTGGACGAGGCGTGAACGGCCGGCGTCTCTGAAGCGCCGTCATGGCGCGGTTCGGGTTTCCGCGCGTTGTTCTCGGGCATTTACCGTCCGTTCTGTGTTGTGGGCCCCGCTGCGGGCGGCCGTGCTACAGGAGCAAATCTATCAAGCGGCCAAAGGATCTGGACCGGCCGTCCGACCACCCGGTCCATCGGCACCAGGCCGCCACCCGGGGCACCGAGCAGGCTCCGGGAGTCGGCGGATACCGAGCGATGGTCCCCGAGCAGCCACAGCCGGCCCTCGGGAACCAGCGTGCTGAATTTCTGGGAGCTGGGCGCGTCCCCGGGGAAAACGTAGGGCTCATCCAGGGCTACCCCGTTGACCGTGACCTTTCCGGCGGCGTCGCAGCAGGCCACTGTGTCGCCGGGAAGGCCGATGACCCGCTTGACGTAGGTGGTGTCACTGCCGGTAAGCCCCAGCCATTGCAGCGCTGATGCGGCGGCGTCCACGACGGGACCCTTGCCGCTGTTGAGCGGCGCGAAGCTGCCGCGGCCGTCAAAGACCACCACGTCACCGCGCCGGATGG
>Ga0308170_10000280_pt1 | contig 77074 bp, 63 predicted proteins | sample PhyBR2_2_FD_202136 | JGI IMG/M metagenome (GOLD analysis project Ga0308170, IMG submission 202136) | Phyllosphere microbial communities from UC Gill Tract Community Farm, Albany, California, United States - DLSLSB.R2 | ecosystem: Host-associated > Plants > Phyllosphere > Unclassified | place... | reverse complement strand
GTATCAGGAAAATTTGATACTGCAGGTTTTAATCTTCTGGACAGTAACTTTGGCAGCGATTGGGAAAAAAGTGAGGTGGTAAAAAACTCCTTTAACTTTAGTGCTGCCGAAAAACAATTTGTATATAAAGAAAAACCAGAAGCTTTACAATCGGCCATTCGGATTGGTCAGCTGGCCATTAACCGGAAACACAAAGATTTTTCCGGATTGCAGATTCTTAACACAGTTTTAGGTGGTTATTTCGGATCGCGCCTAATGGCCAATATCCGCGAAGATAAAGGTTATACTTATGGCATTGGTTCGGGTATCTCATCGTTGCAGCAAGCGGGGTATCTTTTTATCTCTACAGAGGTTGGTGCCGATGTTTGCGGAGCTGCTTTGACTGAAATTTACAAAGAGATCGATATATTAAAAACGACGCTGATCGAAGAAGAGGAACTTAATTTAGTGCGCAATTATATGCTGGGCTCCATGTTAGGCAGTTTAGAAAACGTGTTCTCGCATGCCGATAAGTTTAAAAATATTTATTTCTCAGGATTGGATTACGAATACTACACCAAGTACATAAATACCGTAAAAACCATTACTGCCGAAGAGTTACTGGCTTTGGCCAATAAATATCTTACTACCGAAAGTTTTACCGAAGTGGTAATCGGTAAGAAGTAAGCGAAGGATTTAAGTTAAGAAGTCAGGTTTTCCTGGTACGTTAGAGATACTGAAACACCTGTCCGATCTGACGGGCGGAAGTTCAGTACGACGGGCAGGGGGATAACCTGACTTCTTTTTTGATTACCTGTACTGGCAAAGGTAAGCTGTTTGTACAGTAGCTTTTACTTTAAATGAAGCATTGGCAGGTACTTCAAAGTGGTTTCCTGCTGTTATGCTTACCCATTCGGTAGCATCTGGTAAAAGTGCTTCCAACTGGCCTTCAACAACGTGCATAATTTCTTGCTGCGCCGTGCCAAAAGTATATTCGCCAGGATTAATCACGCCTACGGTCGATTTGCCTTCAGTTGTTTCGTAGCCTAAAGATTTAACGTTACCGTCAAAATATTGGTTTTCAGTAATCATAGTCTAATTATAAAGTTTTCGCTAAAATAGCTTTTTGCTTATCAGCCTGATAAATTTTTTTATAAAAGTCTACATAATCCGCATATTTTTCGGGTGGATACTTTTTGTCATTCATAATTTGGCTACGGTTATAAACAATCACATTGTCTTTAACGCTAAATTTTGCTACATAAGATCCAAATTCAGAAGTAAGGGTAATATCTTTCGGAATAAATTCTACAGTATAGCCTTTAGGCAGGGTATAGCTAATTTCGTCTTCATCGTTATAGCTAAACGGAACAGCAAAAAAGGTTTTTCTGTTTTCAACTTTTAAAGGCACATTTTCTTTGCGGTTAACCTGATTAATGACCAGAAACAATTTATCACCACCTTTGGTTAAAATTGGATTGGTTTTAAAATTAATCTCCTCAGTCAGTACAGGAATTGTTTTATCAGCCTGGTTATATTTATAGTTGATGAGCTCTGCAACGGGTATTTTACTGCTTTCGATAATCCTTTTTCTGGCTTCAAGTGGCTCCATTAAGGTCATCTGGAGATTTTCTTCAAACTGGGCATTGCCATAAGTCGATCTGATTTCTGAACTTGCTGTTCCATCTTCGGCCAGTACAATTTTGGTTTTCCTGATTTGATAGTTTTCTTTGGCATTGTAGGCAGGTGTATGGATAATTTTGCCACCATCTTCGGTTACCATCAGTACATTACGATCGGCGTTGCCATAACCTATAAAACCCATTGGGGTATGCTGGCTGGTACACTCTAAAAATGTAGTGTCTTTAGGTAATGGTACACATAAAATCATGTGGTTTGCCTGTCCCATGCTCGAATAATTAGGGTTTAAACTCGGCATATCATTTCCAATTACAATGAGGTTGGAGGCAATACCGGCTTCGTTAAGCAAAGCTTTCATATAATTAGATAGTGCTTTACAATCGCCATAATTTACCTGCGCAACTTTTTCGGCTAAAATAGGGCGGAAACCACCTATGCCCAATTGCACGCTTACATAACGCGTGTTTTGTTGTAGGTGATTATACAAGATCCGCATTTTCTCTTTTGGGGTTTTGGCATCCTTAATTAAGTTCTGCACCATCAGTTTGGTTGCATCGGGTAGTTTATTACCGCCCTGGTTTAAGGTGTATAACCACGAACCAAAGTTTTTCCAGTTGTTAAAATTACCGGTCGATCCATCGTACTCAAATTGGTTTGGCGATGCTTTTACCCACGCAGAAATATTATCAATCCCTGTACTCATTGGTTCGTGTACAATTGCAGGCACATTAGTGCTTTTCCATTTGTACTGAACTTTTTCGCCAATGGTTACCGAATCGGTTTTAAGGTTGCTACTGGTTAAGTAACGCATCTGGTAATTTTTTGCCTTTTGTATGGTATAAGCACTCTGTTCTACCGAAATGCCAAAACTTTTAAGATCGCGCCACGATGGGAAATAAAGCAATCCGTAATAATCCTGACTATAACTGTATTCGATGGTATAAGGGTAAGAAATACTTACAAACTTTAACAATTTAAGCCTGTTGTCCTCAAAAATAGAGAAATCAGAAATCAGGCTCTGGTCTTTAATGTCCGAACTTTTATAATCTTTAACCTTTTTGCCTGCTGCATCATAAAGGGTAGCTTTAATGCTGTAGATGTTGCTGAATTTATCGTAAACTTCGGCCATTTCTGCAAAATCATCTCCAGCCTTGTTTAAAATGGTTATCGCAACTTTGTAATCCATTTTTGCCGCACCAGGTCCTTTCACATCAAAAAAGCTATCTTCATTTCTAATTACAGCAACAGCATCCTTTTTAAGGTTGTCGGCAATTTTAGCTACATCGTAATTTGTTTGTGCAAAGGCTGTGCTTATACTTAAAAATGCAACAGCCAAACTTAAGTAACACTTCATTTATGCTTTCTTTTTAAATACAATCTGTTCGGCCTGTTTTTCTACAATAGCTTTAAATAAAGCCTGCAGATCGAAATATTCTTCGGGTGTATAAAGCGATTTGTTTACACTGATTGAGCTTTTTACCATTAAAGTTTTGCCCTCGGTAAGGTAAGTAATTGCAAAACTTCCGTTTTCTTCGGGCAGTTTATAAATACCGCCTTTTGGTAATTTATCAATCTCATAATCTTCGGGGAAGTTTACGGTAATTCGATAGGTTTCTTTAAAAGGATAGGCAAAATCTACAGGGAATTTACGTTGCTCCAGTTTAAAAAGATTCTCTTTTGTTCTTTCGAAAAGGAGTGGAGTGAAATAAACCAGGTTGCCGGCTTCTTCTACATTGTCTTCAATTACTGCATCCATGGTCTCGGTAAGCAGTTCATCAAGGTTGTCCAGATTATCAATTTTATAATTGCTTACTTCTAATCCGGTTTTATCTTTCTTAAAATCCTTTATAAATTCAGTTTCATTGTTGGTGGTTCTGTATTTGTCGCGCAGGTGCAATGCAGAGTAGCCTTTGGTGTACTGGTTGATTTTTCCTTTAAGCTTATTTTCTTTATCCAATGTAAGATTGTAAACATATATATCCTCACTTGGAAGTGTAGGCTCGGTAGGTAACCATTTTCCCATCACGGTTTTAAGGTCCATATAAAAACCCTGGTGACTCAGGTTTTGATAATTGAGCATACCTACAGGCAGGTCTTTGTCTGTCGCATCAAGGAAATATAGCTTATCTCCAATTTGTGTTACCCCAATTACATTATTAAAGGCCGAAATCAGCGGATAGCCTGGGTGCTCACCATTTTTACGGGTACTAACTAAAACCGGAAATGCATCTATTTTGGCCTCTTTCAACAAGCTCAATAAGGATAGATTAATATCTGCAGATGAACCTGTCTTTTTTTCGAAAATACTTTTTGGATTGGTCTCACTGGCATATTTTGAATAGTCTTCATTCCATTTTAAATTGCTTTTTACATAATTTACGATTAATTTAATAGCCGAAAGGGTATCTTTTTCTCCTTTTAAAATGCCGGGAAGTACCGATTTCGCGTAGCTGTTTTTATTAATGAAACTGCCAAAATTCTCATCGTTAGCCATTTCATTGATGATTTTTCCCCACGAACCATTAAAATCCTGAACAAGCTCACCAGGAAAGTTGGTTGCCCGTAACTCAAATTCAATCTTAGGGATGTAATCATCCATCGTGGTTACATAAGGCTCGTCTTTTAATGCTGGTACATTTTCAGCACAATATTTATCGTAAACCGCATTAGAAGTTACACCCGGAATATAAGAAGCACTTACCGATTCATGTTTGGGATGCGATACCTGATAGTAACCACTCATGTTGTTTTTGTACGTAAGATACTCGGGAATTTTAACATTGTATTCCGTCCAAAGGGTAGGTATACTAGATTGAAACCGCCACCCACGAAGGGTAAAAATAAAATCAGATTTAATTTTATACCGGAATTCGATAATCGACCCTTCTTTCACATTCGGAAGGGCAAATTTTTTGATGATATAGTTTTTGTTGAACTCCTCGGTAAATTTAGCGTCCTTGTTCAGCTTACTGGTTACCATTTTACCATCAACCATGTTGTAGGTGGCACCATCCATAAAATTCAGGTCTTCTTTAGCCGAATTGCTGCTTTTGTAAAGTTCTACTTTGTAATTGGCCAGGTCGTATCCGTTTTTGTTTAAAATTTTGTAGCGGATATGCCTTTCAAAAACGTAGACAAAACCTCTTGATGAAGGACTTAATTCAAAATAACAATCTCCAACATCAAATAATTTAATGGCCGAAGCTGCAGAATCCGCTCCCGAAGCTTTTGTTTCAAATTCTGCCGGAGCAATTTTACCGAATTTAAATTCTCTTTTTACTGGCGTTGCCGTTTGGGCATAGAGATTACCAATACCGACGCAAAGCATCAGCATCAGAAATTTGAGAGCACTTTTCTGCATGTATTTAAATAGTTTTTTTGGTTAGTACAATAATAAATAGATTATATGAATTTTGTGAAAGAAATATTACATTTCCATATCGGGGTTCCAATTGTCAACAAAGCTTAATATTTAAGCAAATTCGCATTTACATTTTTATTTTCCTGGTTTTTCCTTATCTTTGCCTGGCAAATAATAAATCCTAATTTATTTGCTATGCAACTCGATTCCACAAAATTTATTGCCACAGGTTTGACGTATGACGATGTACTTTTAGTACCCGCATATTCCGAAATTCTGCCACGTGAAGTAAATACATCCACTTTTTTAACGAAAAAAATTAAACTCAATGTTCCGTTGATCTCTGCCGCAATGGATACTGTAACTGAAGCCGAGCTTGCCATCGCAATTGCGCAAAATGGGGGAATAGGCATGTTACATAAAAACATGACGATTGAAAGACAAGCCAGTGAAGTACGCAAAGTAAAGCGTTCTGAAAGTGGTATGATCCAGGATCCGGTTACTTTATTGGAATCAGCAGTAGTTGCCGATGCTTTCAAAATTATGAAAGAACATAAAATTGGTGGCATTCCGGTAGTAAGCAGCGATAATAAATTGGTAGGTATTATTACCAACAGGGATCTGCGTTTTCAAAAAGACATGAAAAGACCGGTTTCTGAAGTAATGACTAAAGAAAACCTGATTACCGCACCAGAAGGCACTACCTTGGTTCAGGCAGAAGAGATTCTTCAAAATCACAAGATTGAAAAACTTCCGGTAGTAAGTAAAGATGGCTATTTAAGCGGCTTAATTACTTTTAAAGATATTTCGAAAGTTAAAAACTACCCGGCAGCCTGTAAAGATGACCGCGGACGTTTACGCGTAGGTGCTGCAGTTGGTGTAACTGCCGATACTTTACAACGTGTTGATGCATTGGTACATGCAGGTGTTGATGTAATTACCATCGATACTGCCCACGGCCATACCAAAGGTGTAGTTGATAAATTAAAAGAAGTTAAAGCCAAATATCCTGATTTGCAGGTTATTGTTGGTAATATTGCTACAGGCGCAGCTGCAAAATTCCTGGCAGAAGCAGGAGCTGATGCCGTTAAAGTAGGTATTGGTCCGGGATCTATTTGTACCACCAGAATTATTGCCGGTGTAGGTGTACCGCAATTATATGCAGTTTACGAGTGTGCCAAAGCTTTAAAAGGTACCGGTGTACCGGTTATTGCCGATGGTGGTATTAAACATACCGGCGATATTGCCAAAGCAATTGCATCGGGTGCAAGCACCGTAATGGCAGGTTCGTTATTTGCAGGTGTAGAAGAATCGCCAGGCGAAACCATTATCTACGAAGGACGTAAATTTAAATCGTACCGTGGAATGGGATCAATCGAGGCGATGGAGCAGGGATCGAAAGACCGTTATTTCCAGGATGTGGAAGACGATATTAAAAAACTCGTTCCTGAAGGTATTGTAGGTCGTGTGCCATTTAAAGGTACATTAGCAGAAGTAATGTACCAATACATTGGTGGTTTGCGTGCAAGTATGGGCTATTGTGGAGCAGCCAATATCGAAGCATTGCAGGAAGCACAATTTGTACAAATTACCGCTGCAGGTATGCGCGAAAGCCATCCGCACGATATTACCATTACTAAAGAAGCACCTAATTATACCAGATAAGGTTTAAGGTAAAATGCAGAAGGTTTAGGGAGTAGATAAATACCTGATCTTTATTAATAAATAGAAAAACGGGGCATCGGTTACGATAGCCCCGTTTTTTTTGCGCTACCCCAAAGGTTTTTGCAAGCTGCGAGGTTTAAAACGAGGTCTGACGATTAAACCCCGAAGAAAAATCAAACATTTTGCAAAATAAAATTTGGCAGTTATATTTTTTTAATATATTTGTCGACTAAATCTATAGATTTAATATAATAAGAATGAAAACCAAACAAAAAACACGTTCATACTGCTGTTGTAGTTACCATTTAATAGCTGCCAAATACCACCGAACGGATAACTAGTTAACAATAATTAAAATAAATACGAATAACCAATCATGAAAAAAAGTTTACCAATAATCTTTTTCTTACTATTTATAGCAGGAGCCATTTTTGCTCAAAGCCCGGTAACCGGGATTATAAAAGGAGCAAATGGTGCCAAAATACCACATGCAACCGTAAAAATCAGAGGTACAAACACAGCCGTTGTGGCTGACGAAAATGGCGCTTTCGCCATCAACGCAAAACAGGAACTTCCTTTCTATATCCAGGTGAGCTCAGTAGGCTATAAGCCACAGGATTTTCAAATTATAAAATTACAGGATACCCCAATTGAACTCGTACTGGTTGAAAGTGCCTTGTTAGATGAAATTGTGGTAACTTCGAGAAGACGCTCGGAAGTGCTGCAGGATGTGCCAATCCCGATTACTGTAATTGGTGGGCAGGCTGCAGAGAACTCAGGTGCTTTTAACGTTAACCGTTTAAAAGAGCTGGTTCCTTCGGTACAGTTATATGCTTCGAATGCAAGAAACACTACGCTTAATATTCGCGGATTGGGTTCTACATTTGGTTTAACCAACGATGGTATCGACCCGGGAGTAGGCTTTTATGTGGATGGGGTTTATCACGCCCGTCCGGCTGCTACTTCTACCGATTTTCTGGATATCGAACAAATTGAGGTAATCCGTGGTCCGCAAGGTACTTTGTTTGGTAAAAACACTACAGCCGGTGCATTTAACATTACCACAACCAAACCTACGCAAACCCCAAGCGCTAAAGTAGAAATGAGCGTTGGTAACTACAATTTCCTGCAAGCCAAAACATCAGTTTCTGGTGGTTTAGCTAAAAACCTGGCTGCAAAAATCTCTATCTCAGGTACGCAGCGCGATGGTACCATCTGGAACACCCGAGAAGAACGCAAATACAGCGGCCAAAATAACCTGGGTTTTAAAAGTCAGTTATACTACACACCTTCAGATAGGTTAAAAATCTTATTAAGTGGTGATGTAAGTGTACAACACCCTGCAGGTTACCCATTGGTAATTGCAGGTGTTGCTACTACCGAGAGAAGTGCTTACCGCCAGTACGCTAAAATTGTTTCCGATTTAGGCTATCAGCAACCTAAAATTGATCCTTTTTCAAGAGAGATCAATACCAATACCCCATGGAGACACAATCAATCGATTGGTGGTATCTCTTTAAACGTTGATTATAAAATTGGCAACGGAACGCTGACTTCTACCACCGCATGGAGATTCTGGAACTGGGATCCAACCAACGACAGGGATTTCTCTGAGTTAGCTGCTTTAACCAAATCGCAGGGTAACTCGCGCCACGATCAATATTCGCAGGAAGTGAGATACGCAGGTAACATTACCGATAAAATAAGTGGTGTAATTGGTGTATTTGCCCTGGCCCAAAATTTAAAAGGTTTGGCACAAACCGAAGAAGTTGGTAAAGATCAATGGCGTTTTGTTCAAACCAGCAATACCGGCAGTCAGGCTTTATATTCAACTCCAGGTTTGTTAGATGGTTACGGTATTAAAACCAATTCAACCATTAAATCGTTAAGTGCGGCAGTTTTTGCTCAGGTTGACTGGGAATTTTTAACCCATTTCCACATATTACCTGGATTGAGATATACTTACGATAAAAAAGATGTTAACTATGATAGGGTAACTTATGGTGGTTTACAAACCACTGATGCTGCTTTATTAGCACTTAAAGCAGCTGTATATAGCAACCAGCAATTTACAACCAACGTAGATAACAATAATTTATCTGGTAACTTAACAGTTTCTTACCGCCCAAATTCAAACCTGAATATTTATGGTACTTTCTCCACCGCTTACAAACCAGTGGGGGTTAACGTAGGTGGTTTGCCAACAACCTCAACCGGTGCGGCTGATTTATCAGTGGCAGTAGTTAAACCAGAGTACGTGCAACATTACGAGTTAGGTTTAAAAACCAGACCAATTAGAGGCGGATTATTAAATGTTACCGCTTTCGATACCGATATTAAAGATTACCAAACCAACGTGCAATCACCACAGTTAGGTGTAAACAGGGGCTACCTGGCCAACGCAGAAAAAGTTAATGTAAAAGGATTGGAAATTGATGGTACCTATCAGTTAGAAAGATTTTTAACCCTTAATGCTGCTGTTGCGTATCTGGATGGTAAATACGTGAAATTTACCAATGCACCATTACCTTTAGAAGAAACAGGCCATACCGAAATCATTAATGGTACAGCAACTCAGGTGGCATTTAAAGATGCATCGGGTGGCAGGTTGCCGGGTATTTCTAAATGGAATATCTCTGGCGGTTCGGAGTTTAGCCTTCCGGGTACGTTAGCTACTAAAGTGGGCAGGTTCTTTATTGCAGCCGATGCCAGCTACCGTTCTGATTATTCTTCAAATCCAACACCATCAAGTGTGTTAGTTGTTAAAGGATATGGTTTGTTCAACGCGCGTTTAGGCTTTAAATCTGATAAGTTCTCGTTATTTGTTTGGAGCAGAAACATTGGCAACAGAAACTACTACGAGCAGTTACAGGCAGCAGCGGGTAACTCGGGTTTATACGCTGGTGTACTTGGCGACCCTAGAACTTATGGCGCAACCTTACGTTACGCATTCTCAAATTAAATCTTTTCTCTTATATTTGGTTAAAGGCGTCGGTTTATCCGGCGCTTTTTTGGTTTTATGCCTATATAATGCTGTATAATATTTTGCAAAGCGCAGCTTTTTATATATCATTGTTTTAATGGCTGTAAAGCTTCTCCTAATAGGATTTTGTGAAGAATTAAACTTTACAGCGCGTAGAGAAAAACTTAACTTCGGTGAAATTTAAACGAAATGAATAAGCTTAAAGCGGTTTGCGTGTATTGTGGCTCCAATTTTAATGGCGATGTACAAGTACGCAATGCGATAAAACAATTGGCCGAAACGCTTATGAAGCAGGAAATCAAACTGGTTTATGGCGGCGGGAGTGTAGGGGTAATGGGTGTGTTGGCTAACGATGTGCTTGAAGCAGGTGGCGAGGTTATTGGCGTAATTCCACAATTTTTAATGGATAAAGAAGTAGGCCATACCGGCGTAACCGAGATGATCGTTACTGAAAATATGCACCAACGCAAACAGAAAATGGCCGATTTAAGCGATGGCTTTGTAATTTTGCCTGGTGGTTTCGGTACACTGGAAGAGTTTTTCGAAGTGCTTACCTGGTTACAGCTGGGCCTGCACAACAAACCAATAGGCGTTTTAAATGTTGGTGGTTTTTACGATCCGTTGTTTGCGCAAATGGAGATGATGGTGCAACACAGGTTTTTAAAACCTGCCAACCGCGATCTGGTTTTTAACGAAGCCAACGCCGCAATTTTAATTGATAAGATGGATCATTTTTCTGCCACACCCGACGAAGTTTGGTTTAGGGATAGGAATTTGAGCTAGAGAGAGGTGTACAGTCTGTAGTCGGTAGTCCATAGTCTTTAGTCGGATTGACGAGCAGGCCCTTAACTATAAAATAAAAAATTACGAAATACCTTATTAAAGGAACTAAAACTATAACAATGCAAATTATTAAATCACACGCAGAATTTGAACAATACCTGGGTAAGGAATTGGGCGTTTCTTCATGGCACACCATTACGCAAGAGCAGATTAACAAATTTGCCGATGCTACTTTAGATCACCAGTGGATACACATTGATGAAGAGCGGGCGCAAAACGAAGGTCCGTTTAAAGCCACCATTGCCCACGGTTATTTAACGCTATCTTTAATCCCTTTTTTATGGAAACAGATTGTCGAAATCCGTAACCTGAAGATGGAGATTAATTACGGTATCGAAAATTTAAGGTTTGCCCAGGCTGTTACCGTTAATAGCAAAGTAAGACTTAAAGCAAAACTGGCTTCAATTATTAACCTTCGTGGCGTAACCAAGGTAAATATGGGCATCGAAATGGAAATCGAAGATCAGAAAAAGCCTGCTTTTAATGGTGAGGTAGTATTCTTATACCACTTTGAAAGTTAATTACATTCCGCAACAAAAAAAAGGTGCTGTAGACTTAAGGTTTACAGCACCTTTTTTACATATACTACAATTCTTTATCAAACTTTTTCTTAATTCTGCTCACAATTGATGGATCGTCAAATACCTCCAGACTGCTCAATTCGAGCTCAAGTGCTTTGGTACTGATTTGTATCTCAATTAGCGAAATGATTAATGATATCATGAAAAAGATCAGGCTTAAGGCAAAAAGTATTTCGGCAACGGTATTCCATTCCAGATAAATAAAAAACATACAAAAAAGACAGCATGCAAAACTGATTACGCCAAAAGCCTGCATGTTTTTAATCAATCTTAAGCGGTAACGCAGGTTTTCGATTTGTTTGTGTAAAGCTGCATTTTTATCGCCATCTTCATATTTAGATTTTAAACTCCTTACCAGACTGGCCAGTGCCAGAAAGCGGTTGGTATAGGCCAGCATAATTAAGCTAATGGCCGGAAAAAGTAATGCTGGGATATTGATGGTTAGTTCCATTGTTGGCGTTTAACCAAAAATATCATTTTAAATGGATAATTTAATCACAGTTTCTGTATGCTCAGTGATTTCTCTTATTTTCTCTGTGGCAAAAATATGCCGTATACCAGAAACCGTTTTGGTCAATACTGTTTTAATAAAATTAAATTTAAATTGCCTCCATGAATATCGAATTCAATAAAAATGAGGATGTAAACAAACAGTTGGTATACGAACTGAAAACCAAACTCAAAAAAATATACCTGGGCGGTGGCGAAAAAAATGCAGCCAAACAAAAAGAAAAAGGCAAGTTACTGGCCCGCGAGCGCATTGCCTATTTGATTGATAAAGGCTCCGAATTTTTAGAAGTAGGAGCTTTTGCAGCTGATGGGATGTATAAAGAGCAGGGGGGCTGTCCGGCAGCAGGGGTTGTTTGTGGTATTGGTTATGTAAGCGGTCGTCAATGCATGATTGTGGCCAATGATGCAACTGTGAAGGCGGGTGCCTGGTTTCCGATGACGGCCAAAAAGAACCTCCGTGCACAGGAAATTGCCATGGAAAACCGCTTGCCGGTAATTTACCTGGTTGATAGTGCAGGGGTTTATCTGCCCATGCAGGATGAAATTTTCCCTGATAAAGAGCATTTCGGCAGGATGTTTCGCAACAATGCAATTATGTCGGGAGAGGGGATTGTACAGATTTCGGCCATTATGGGCGCTTGTGTTGCCGGTGGCGCTTATCTGCCTATAATGAGCGATGAGGCCATGATTGTGGACAAAACAGGCTCGGTATTTTTAGCAGGTTCCTACCTCGTTAAATCGGCCATTGGCGAAGATGTAGATAACGAAACCCTGGGTGGCGCAACTACACATTGCGAAATTTCGGGTGTTACCGATTATAAGCATCCTAATGATCAGGCTTGCCTGGATTCTATCCGCAACATCATGAGTATGCTGGGTGCGCCAGAAAATGCAGGTTTTGATCGTATTAAAGCTGTAAAGCCCAAAGAAAAAGAAGAAGAACTCTACGGAATCTTACCCGAAAACAGAGATAAACCTTATGAAATGATGGATATCATTAACCGCCTGGTTGATGGTTCGGAATTTGAAGAATATAAAAAAGGCTACGGACAAAGTATTGTTTGTGGATTAGGCCGTATTGACGGTTGGGCTGTTGGTATTGTAGCCAATCAGCGTAAAGTAGTAAAATCGAAAAAAGGGGAGATGCAGTTTGGTGGGGTAATTTATTCGGATAGTGCCGATAAGGCAAGCCGTTTTATCATGAATTGTAACCAAAAGAAAATTCCTTTGGTTTTTCTGCAGGATGTAACCGGTTTTATGGTAGGTAGCCGTTCTGAACACGGTGGTATTATAAAAGATGGCGCTAAAATGGTTAATGCCGTAGCCAATTCGGTGGTGCCTAAGTTTACCATAGTTTTGGGCAACTCTTACGGCGCCGGCAATTACGCCATGTGTGGTAAAGCTTACGATCCGCGCTTAATTTATGCCTGGCCAACAGCAAAAATTGCGGTTATGGGTGGCTCACAGGCTGCTAAAACCCTGTTGCAAATTCAGGAAGCATCGTTAAAAGCCAAAGGCGAAGTAATTACTCCTGAAAAAGAAGCCGAACTGTTAAAAGAAATTATTGATAAATACGATAGCCAAACTACGCCATATTATGCGGCATCAAGGCTTTGGGTAGATGGAATTATCGATCCGCTCGAAACCCGTAAGGTAATTTCGATGGGAATTGAAGCTGCCAACCAATCGCCAATAACCAAAAAGTTTAATGTTGGGGTGATACAGACTTAAGTGCTGTCAGGTATTTTCCGTGCTGTCAGGTGTTACCACCTGACAGGTCAAACGATAGGTGTCAGATAGAAATATCTGACACCACGAGAATTATTAGCATCTTCCGCCAAACGCTAATCGCTTTCCGCCTGGCGCTTGTTAATAAGTAAACTATGTTGACAATGTGCGCTTGTTAACAATTATTTAAAGCACTAGATTTGCGCTACAATTAATGAATTTCAAATACATCATATAATGTCACAAGAAAACGAACACGTTCAGTGTTTAATTATAGGTTCTGGTCCTGCTGGTTACACTGCTGCAATTTATGCAGCCAGGGCCGATTTAAAGCCAATTATGTACACGGGTATGCAAGCTGGTGGTCAGTTAACACAAACTACTGATGTAGAAAACTTCCCGGGTTACCCGCAAGGAATTATGGGACCCGAAATGATGGAAGATTTCCGCAAGCAAGCCGAGCGTTTCGGAACTGATATCCGTTTTGGTTATGTAAGTTCAGTAGATTTTTCTTCAACACCGCATAAAGTAGTCGTTGATGAAATTAAAACCATTACTGCCGATACCGTAATTATTGCAACCGGTGCTACAGCAAAATGGTTAGGCTTACCAAGTGAGCAACAATACAATGGTTTTGGTGTTTCTGCCTGTGCTGTGTGCGATGGTTTCTTTTTCAAAGGCCAGGATGTGGCTATTGTAGGTGCCGGCGATACCGCTGCTGAAGAAGCAACTTATTTAGCCAAACTTTGTAAAACCGTGCATTTATTGGTTCGCCGAGATGAATTCAGGGCTTCTAAAGCCATGGTGAGCCGTGTGTTAGCAACGCCTAACATTGTGGTACATTATAATACCGAAACACAGGAAATTTTGGGTAACGGTAAAAATGTAACTGCTGTTAAAGTTTTAAATAACAAAACTGGTGTAGAATCTGATATCGCTGTTGAAGGTTTCTTCGTAGCTATCGGTCATAAACCTAACACCGATATTTTTAAAGGTCAGTTAGATATGGATGAAACCGGTTACCTAACCACTAAACCAGGTTCTACTTTAACCAATATCGAAGGTGTTTTTGCCTGTGGCGATGTGCAGGATATGTACTACAGACAAGCGGTAACTGCTGCGGGTTCTGGTTGTATGGCTGCACTCGATGCCGAAAGGTATCTGGCTGCAAAAGAGCATCCGGTAGAAGCATAAGTCAATTAAATCGTATTTTAAAAGAGAAATCAGCAGTGGTTTCTCTTTTTTTGTGCTTAATGTTTTGTAGAGCAGATATACATGACTTTTTCTGACTTAAAATTTATATGCCCAGTGCAGTAAAATCAAACGTTTGATCTAAATTGTAACAAGAATGTGGGATTAAGAATCTTGCTACAATCTTTATCTTGGTCATGCTAAAACAAAAATTTAACCTTAAACTTAACACAAATGAACAAAACACTATCGGTTTTTATTGGCGTCTTAATGGGCACAAGTGCGTTTGCCCAGAGCGATGCCAATTTGGGCATTATTCCAGCCCCGGTATCCATTACCAAAAATGCCGGAACCTTTATTTTAGACAAAACAGCTGTATTGGTGCATAACGATGCCGACGGCCAAAAGATGGGGGATCTTTTAAACGCATTTATTGTAAGCAGGGGAGGCTTTGCCTTGAGAGAAGTGAAAGCGGCTACCGCTGGTCAAAAAGCCATTGTATTAACTGCAGCTGGTGCCGATAAGTTACCTAATGAAGGTTACAATATTAATATTTCAGCTAAACAAATCACTTTGGTAGGTAAAGGAGCAGGTTTATTTTATGCTGTTGAATCGCTAATGCAAATGATGCCTGAAAAAAACGGTGATAAGATTACTTTACCTGTAGTATCAATTAAAGATTATCCGCGCTTTACTTACCGTGGAGCAATGCTGGATGTTGGCCGCCACTTTTTCCCGATTTCTTTTATCAAAAAGTATATCGATCAGCTGGCCTACTACAAAATCAATACTTTCCACTGGCATTTAACTGATGATCAGGGCTGGAGATTGGAAATTAAAAAATATCCGAAATTAACCGAGATCGGTTCATCACGTAACGGTACCGTTATTGGTCACTATCCCGGTAACGGAAATTACCTTACACCTGTTAAAGGTTTTTACACCCAGGAAGAAGCTAAAGAGATTGTTAAATATGCAGCTGCTAAATATATTACCGTAATTCCCGAAATTGAATTGCCTGGTCACGCTTCTGCTGCCATTGCTTCATACCCTGATTTAAGTTGCTTCCCTGATCGCGATACTTTTATCAGCGATAAAACCCCATGGGCGGGTAGCCGAAAAGGCAAACAAGTACAACAAACCTGGGGTGTTTTTGATGATATTTTTGTGCCTTCAGAAAACACCTTTACTTTCCTGAACAATATCCTGGATGAAGTGATTGCCATTTTCCCTTCAAAATATATCCATATTGGTGGAGATGAAGCACCTAAAACCTATTGGAAAGAATCGCCGTTTTGCCAGGCTTTAATGAAAGAAAAAGGCTTAAAAGATGAGCACGAGTTGCAAAGTTATTTTATCCAGACGATAGAGAAACATGTAAACGGTAAAGGCCGCTCTATTATTGGCTGGGATGAGATTTTAGAAGGTGGTTTAGCGCCAAATGCTACCGTAATGAGCTGGAGAGGCGAAGATGGTGGTATTGCTGCAGCACAACAAAATCACGATGTAATTATGACCCCAGGTTCGATGGGTTTGTATATCGACCACAAACAATCTAATTCACCTGATGAGCCGGTTACCATTGGTGGTTTTGCGCCATACCAAAAAATATATGCTTACGATCCAATTCCGAAAGTGTTAACTGCCGATCAACGTAAGTACATTAAAGGTGTACAGGCCAACATGTGGACAGAGTACATTAAAACTCCTGAAAAAGCAGAAAACCACGCTTACCCACGTATATTGGCTTTGTCAGAAATTGCCTGGTCGCCGGTTGAACGTAAAGATTTGAAAAACTTTAGCGAAGAGCGTTTACCAGCACACTTGGCCCGGTTAGATAAAATGAATGTTAACTATTGGGTACCAACACCAATTGGCCTGAGCGATAAAAATTTAACCGGTGGCGAATTTACTATCGATTTAAAAGTGCCGGTTAAAGGTGGTAAAATCTATTATTCGATTGATTTATCACGCCCTTCAGAAAACGCTTTTTTATACACTGGTCCGGTTAAAATTACTGTTCCACAAGGTGAGAAAAGAGTTTTGAAAACCATCGTTGTTGCGCCAAGCGGCAGAAGAAGTGTAACTACTGAAACGGTTTTAAACAATGGTGCACCTGATGTTAAAACAGAAGCCAAGAAATAAAAAATAATTGCTTTGATAGGGTAAAATCCTTAATTTGGGACAACCAAAAACGTCCTGAATTAAAATGAAACTACAGAAATATACATTACAGCATCTCTTGTGCATAACAGGGATGCTGTTTTGTTTGGCATGCACCGAAGAAAAACCCAAAGAAGTTGCCGTTGCACCGGCCAAAGCCAGTAAAAATCCTTTCCCTTTTTATAAAGATATTGAAGTTAAACCCGGATTAAATTTCGAAATTGTAAGCTGGGGCAAAGGAGTTGATTCTATTGGTGGTTACCAGATTTTAATGTCCGATTCCATCCGCAATAATTACCGTTCAGCGGCAGTAGATCGTAAAGGTATCATTACCGATGCCTGGAACATGGATTTGGATAACGACGGAAATCCGGAATTATACATTCAGTTGCTGAGCAAAAAAAATGTTTCCGACCTGAATGTTTTTGAATACGCAGGTGGCGATTTTAACAAAATCAGTTTCCCTTCTTTAAATGACAAGCAAAAGAAAGGCTATACAGGAAATGATAAGTTTTTTATCAAAAATGGCGATCTTTTTCGCTCTTTTCCGGAAAAAGATACTGCTGATAGTACTAAAACTGTGACCAAAACTTACCAGTACAGGTTAAGTGGAAATAGTTTTTCAACCAGCGAAGTAAAGCCAGAAGAAGAAAATACCAAGGCAAAAAAGTAAGAAATTTATTATAGATTCGTCATTCCCAGCTTGACTGGGAATCGTAATAATTTTTGTATTAACGCATTAAGATTTCCGCTTTCGCGGGAATGACGATTTTGGCTGGGTAAAAGGCAAGGCTTCGTAATTGCGCGGTATGAAGCAAACCGATTCCAGTAGCCGTCATTTCGAGCGAAGTGAAACGAAGTCGAGAAATCTATCTCGAAGAGAGCCCTTTTGATTTAGATCTCTCCATTCGATGCGCTTCAGTCGAGATGACGACTATCTTTATTGCGATTAGTATAAATTTAAAACAATGGACAATCAGAAATTCTCACTTATAGATCGAATTAAAAGCTTTAAATATGCTTTTCAGGGCTTAAAACTGTTTTTTATTAACGATCATAACGGAAGGGTTCATCTTTTTGCCGCAATTATCGCTATAGGTCTTTCTTTTTACCTTAAACTTTCTGCGTTGGAGTGGATTGCCATTTTAGGCGTTATTTCTGCGGTTATTGTTGCCGAAATTTTAAACTCAGCCATCGAAAAACTGGCCGATGTGGTTTCACCTGATTTTCATCCTAAAATTAAAGTAGTAAAAGATTTGGCTGCTGCTGCGGTTTTGGTTGCCGCATTTTTAGCAGTCGCCGTTGGCGCCATTATATTTATCCCTAAATTATTTTTGTAAGGCCAGCGTAGCAGTTCTCGATTCCTCCATTTTATCTTCGATAATCTGGTCCCAGCGCCCTTGCATTTTGTGGTTGCTGCCATGCTCGGTTTCTTCGTCGTAGTTGCGCTGCATGGTATCAAAATACTCGCTAATCTGGTTGGCCAGCTCAGATATCTGTGCCTTATAGTTGTTAACCGAATAATTGCGGTTTTTTAGCACCCTTTCGGCTTCAGAAAGCAAAATGTACTGGATATTTACATGGCCCTGTTCGTGGTGCAGTAAACTGGCCCTGATTTCGGGATCTTTAATTTTATCCCATTTCACCCAGGAGCGGGTTTTGTCTATTCGCACCTCATTTTTAAGCTTAATCACCACCCGGTTGCGGTATACAGTACTGTTGTAGCTGTACTCCCAGGTCATGGCCGTTAGAGCAAAAAACGGCGAACGTTCATCGGCTTTGCCTTTAAAATAAGTTTCCCAATTCAATTGTACCGGTTCGGTAAAATCTTGCTTAAAAGCAAATGAAAAGGGCAGGGCCAATAGCAATAATATCGGTATAATCAGTTTTTTCAATGTCGTAATTTTTTTCAACGTTGTTGCACCACGATCATCTGCTGCCTTAAGGGCTGGTCAAATCATCAGGTTTTTGTGTGTCGAATTTTACAACGAAAAAACCGTGCCTAAAATTACTCCGGGGTAGAAATCTGTCCGCTAATGCGTTCAAATTTTTCGATCAGTAAGGCAATTCTTTCTTTTTCCCTCTTCATTACGGCTTTACGTAAAATCGTCGAGCAGAAAATCATCCACAGTGCTGTTAAACCTACGGCAATTACTTTTTGGGCGGTATTAAAGTGTGTCAGTATTTCTACAAAATAAAATATAAGCCCCAAAGAAAGTGCAACCATATAAAACCAGTAGAGTGAATTGTATAGTTTGTAACGGTTTAACTGATAGGTTTTTAAGTTGTTTAAAAACTCGTTTGGATGGGCCGTGAAATCATTCTTCGCAATCAGGCGGTAATCGCGGTAAAGGATTAAAGTGTAAACGCCAATGGCAATAATGGTAATGCTAATGCCTACGTGTGTGGTCCACGATTCGAAGTGGAAAAATATCCATAAGGCGGCAATGGCGATAAAAGATAGCAGCATGCCCCCAATGTTTAAAGCCGATTTCAGCTTCAAACCATTTACCTCTTTCTTAGCTTGTTGCAGCATTTCATCGGCAGAAACCTTAACTTCAACCTCGTGCTTTTGCCACAATTCCTGTATTTGATCAAACGCTTGCATACTGGCTATATAATTCTGTTAATTTTTGTTTAATACGGTGAATTTTTACCCTTAAATTGCCTTCGCTTATGCCCGATATATCAGCGATTTCGTGGTATGGAAGCTCATCAAGTACCATGGTAATAATTAAGCGGTCATTCTCTTCAAGTTTAGAAATACATTTATAAAGGAGGGCTACCTGTTCGTTTTTCTCCGAAAATTCTTCTACTTTATTTTCAATAATGTTATCCGTTAATTCGTCTTTAGCCTGTCTCTTTTCCGATCTCAGGTAAGTTAAACAGGTGTTTACTGCGATGCGGTAAATCCAGGTCGAAATCAATGATTTGTTGCGGAACTTATCCAGATTTTGCCAGACCTTTAAAAAAGTTTCCTGTAAAAGATCATTTGCAGCGTCGGTATCGCCGGTATAACCATAACATAAATGGAATATTTTTTTGGAATTCGAATCGAAGATCTGCTTAAATAACTTGTCTTTTTGTTCCATTTAGGGGATTATAGTTGCGTTTTAGATGTTGGTGCACTCTTTTTGTTACACGAGAATGCGAAAATAATATATTTTTTAATGCCATTGAGTTAAAAGTTTTTAACCACAGACTTACACAGATTTTCATATCTGTGTGCATCCTTTCTATCTGTGGTTAAATTATTTATGCTTTGTAGAATAGCTTACTCAACGACGTTGATATATTTTTTAATGTGATTAGATTAAAAGTTTTAACCACGGATTCACACAGATAAACACAGATTTTCCTATCTGCGTGCATTCTTTCTATCTGTGGTTAAATATTTGTTGACATATTTTTAATGCCTCCCGATATCAAAATTTGTTACAAGCGGTAATTATCGTAGTTTTACCGAATTAAGAGTGCCACAAACTTTTTTATTCATGAAGAAAAACAAACTCACGCTTTTTATTTTTATAGCGCTGATTGCAGGTATTGCACTGGGCTATATTTTAAACGTAAACTCCATCAATGTTTACAACCAGAATATCCTGAATGCCGATGCAAAGGTTAAAAGTATAGAAGTAAGCATTGTAAAATCAACCGATACCACCAGTGCGGTTTATACACAACTTAAAGCTGATAAAAAAGCAGCCGCTAAAATCAAAAAAGAAAATGAGGGTATAAGAGAGAAAAAATTGGAGTTTTTTACTCTGCTGAGTGATATTTTTCTGCGGCTAATTAAGATGATTGTTGCACCATTGGTTTTCACTACGCTTGTTGTTGGTGTTGCTAAAGTAGGCGATATTAAAGCTGTAGGCCGGATTGGCGGTAAAACACTCGGCTGGTTTTTAACGATGTCCTTAATGTCGCTGGTTTTAGGAATGATTCTTGTGAATTTGTTTGAGCCTGGTAAGCACATGAAATTATCTCTGCCCGATCATCTGGTTGATACCGGAATACAAAAGGCGGCTATGAGTGTAAAAGATTTTATAGCACACGTATTTCCTAAGAGTATAGCCGAATCAATGGCTAATAATGAAATTCTTCAAATTGTAGTTTTCTCGCTATTCTTTGGCGTGGCTACAGCAGCAATTGGCCCGGCAGGAGCGGTTGTGATTAAAGCTTTTGATGCCATTGCACATGTAATTTTAAAAATGACAGGCTATGTGATGAACTTTGCACCACTAGCAGTTTTTGGTGCCATGACGGCCATTATTGCCAAGCAGGGCTTAAGTGTGCTAAATACCTATGCCATTTTTATCGGCGAGTTTTACTTTGGTTTAGTTATTCTTTGGGGATTATTGATATTCCTCGGCTTCCTGGTGCTGAAAAAACGCATTTTCCGTTTGGTAAACGATATGAAAGAGCCTGCACTCCTGGCATTTAGTACGGCGAGTAGTGAAGCAGCCTATCCAAAAACAATGATGTTGTTAGAGCGTTTTGGCTGTAAAGATAAAATTGTAAGTTTTGTATTGCCATTGGGTTATTCGTTTAACCTGGATGGATCGATGATGTACATGACCTTCGCCTCATTGTTTATAGCGCAGGCTTATGGTATTCATTTAGGGTTTGAGCAACAAATATCGATGCTGTTAATCCTGATGTTAACCAGTAAAGGTATTGCCGGCGTGCCAAGGGCATCGTTGGTGGTTATTGCCGGTACCATTGCCAGTTTCAACATTCCCGAAGCAGGTTTAGCCTTACTAATCGGTATCGATCCGTTATTGGATATGGGCCGTTCGGCAACCAACGTGGTGGGAAACAGTATTGCAACCGCTGTGGTAAGTAAATGGGAAGGGGAGCTTAAGGATAGTGTTGAGTCTTAAGTCCGGAGTCTTGAGTCAAAAGCATGCAATCATTCAAAAAACTGATCATTCTTTCGTTAAATAATTACGTAATTCGTTCATTCAAAAATTAATATAAAAAGTGTCAAGCAGAGGAAAAAAAATATTCTTAGCCATTACCATCATCGTGCCGATGATTATTTATTGTTACATCTATTATAAACCAATTATCCAGAATGCGCCTTTCCGTAAAAAAGATTTTGTATCGATGGAGTATAAATGGGGCATTAAAGATACCTTAGAAAATCATTACAACTCGGCCACCGGCGAATATCAGTATGTAAACGGGGCCGATTCGGTAATTAAGAAGAAAATCTTTTTAAAGAGCGATGATATCCTTTACATGCACGGTAAAGCAAATGAAATTGGATTATGGAATTTTCCGGATACCATAGGTAAGAAAAGCGAAAAATCGATGAGCGTGCCACGTTATGATTTGCTGTTTAAATATAAAGAAAAAACAAAGCATGTAGTAATTTATGGCGATTTTGATGGCAATCCTAAATTGCTGGATGCAGCGGTACAGATGCGTAAAGTTATTGATCAAACCCTGTTGCAGGCCGAGAAACGAAGTGCAAAATAAAATATTGATTTAATATCAAACAAAAAAAGACCTTAATCTGAGTAGATTAAGGTCTTTTTTGTTTAGGATGTTTTCGTATATTTACGATATATTCGTAAGTATGGAAAAATTAACATTGCAGGAAGAAGAAGCGATGCTGGCGGTTTGGCAGGTTGGGAAAGGCTTTATTAAGGATTTTATGGATGTGCTGCCCGAGCCTAAACCACCTTACACTACGTTGGCCTCAACAATTAAGAACCTGGAGCGTAAAGGCTACCTGTTAAGCGAGCGTTTTGCCAATGCCAACCGCTACAGTGCAAAGGTTAAAGAAGTAGAATATAAAAAGCGTTTCATGAGCGGTTTTGTCAATAATTACTTCCAAAGTTCCTATAAAGAGCTGGTTGCTTTTTTTGCCAGGGATAAAAAGATCAGTGCGGAAGAACTTAAAGAGATTATAAATTTAATAGAGAACCCTGAAAAGTAAAGGCTATGCCACATTTCTTTCTCATTTTATTGAAAATTAACCTGGTGCTGATTTTATTTTCGGCTACCTATTATCTGGTGTTGCGCAGGCTTACCTTTTATTCGCTCAACCGGTTGTTTTTGGTATTTGGAATTATTTTTTCATCCGCGTACCCTTTTATCAACCTTACTGGTGTTTTGGCCGGCCGTAAATCTGTTCCTGCCTTTGTTCCCGAACTGAACCAGCAGGTAAGCCAATTGGTAAAACAACATGCCATTCCGGTGGTGTGGCAAATACTTACCGTACTTTTTTATGCAGGTGTGGTGCTCATGGCACTGCGTTTAATGGTGCAGTTTATTTCTTTGTACCGTATGCATCAAAAGTCTTTACCCGATAGTTTAAATCAGTATCCGGTAAGAATTTTAGCCGATGAGGTAAGCCCTTTCAGTTTCTGGCAAACCATTTACATTAATCCGGGTTTGCACAAACAGGAAGACCTGTCCAATATTTTGGCGCACGAGCAAGTGCACGTAGAGCAATGGCATACGCTCGATATTATTCTGGCCGAAATTTGTGTGGTTTTTTATTGGTTTAACCCTGGCGTTTGGCTGATGAAAAAAGCAGTTCGCGAAAATATTGAGTTTATTACCGACGCCCGCATCTTAAGAAAGGGAATTGATAAAAAGGCCTATCAGTATAGTTTGCTTGATGTGGGTACTCTACAACCTTCAGTGGCTATTGTTAACAATTTCAGTCTGTCTGATTTGAAAAAACGGATTAAAATGATGAACGCCAAACGCTCATCCAAGGTGAATTTAACCCGTTATATGCTTGCTTTGCCGGTTTTATTATGTGTAACACTTGCTTTTACCATCGATAAAAAAGCAGTACAGAAAAGCCTGGCCCCCTTAAGCAAAATGGTTGTTAATGTGATCCCGTATAAGGAGGCTGGATCTGTTGTACAGGCCAAGACGAGTACAAAAATCAGAAATAAGAGAAAGGCTGCCCTGCCATTGATAAAAAAAACAGATACAGCCACCAAGCTGACTTTTGTTTTTAAAATGATTGGTAAAGAAGGCGATTCGTCACAGCGCCAGATAGGCGAGGTGATGAAAAAAATGGTTGGCAATGTTAAATTTGATTTTAAAACAGATGGAAGTTTAAGTAAGCGAGCCTTTGTAAAACATTTTACTTTTACCGATTCGGTGCCTACCAACGAAAAAATTGAGCAGGCAATCCTGGCCGATCAGGCAAACAAAGGCTTCGGGAGCTTGACTGATGCCAAAGGGAAGAAAATAACTACAGTTTTTATCATGAAATCTACCCTCAATACGAAAGGAAACAGTGAGGATGGAAAAAATAATTCAGAAGCAAAAGAATCGTCGGTTAGCAGTATCGGCTATTATTTAAACGGCAAAAAGGTAAGCAAAGCAGAGCTGGAAAAGCTTAATCCGAATATGATTATGGATCTTAAAATGGATCAAAACAGACAGTTTATCCAGATTAACACTAAGCCTTCGGCAAATTAAAGTTGTCAACTTTAATGGCAAGGATGCCAGAAAGTTGACAACTTTCGCAATTGATTTATTAAAAATTAAATGTAGCCTTTAGCATGGCCACCCGCCCGGGGATATAATAGGTACCGGTTGTTAACGAATTTGCCAAAAGATAAATCGCATCGAAACTTTTAATATTCGTTAAATTGGTTATCCCAAATTCAATATCAGTCTTCATTTTTAACCACTTGTAACGCATATTCGCATCAGCAAAGAGGTACTTCAAATCAGGTTGCGAAGATTGCCTGGTTAAAAGGTGCTCGGCAGATAAGTTTAAATATAGATTTCGTACGGTAGTGATGGACAATGCAGATTGCTGTCTCAATTGTTTGAAATTCGTTTTTATCCCATTGGCAACCATTGCTTTATTATCGGTAATGGCAAAATTAGCTGCGTACGACCAGTTAATGAAGTTGGTCAGCTTCGCTTCAATGCCAACTTTGTAAGCTACTGTTTGCGTGTTAAATGGTAAAAGCGCATTGTTCTGCAGCTGACTGTAGCGGCTTTGCGCAAAACTTACGCCGGCATTTACAGTACTTTTTAAGCTAAACAGGTATTTGCTTGCATTTGCGGCTAAAGAGAGACTGCGAATATGGTTGTTTAATGGCAATACAATTTTCTGCTGAATATTGTTGCTTAGGTTGTAGGCTGAAATGGTGCTCAACTCAGTATCGCTGTAATTAGCCGTTAAGTTCGCAAACAACATTTGCATGGCTTTTCTAAAATTAAAACCTGCCCCAACATTATGCGATTTGGATTCGGCAATGGGTGCATCATTCGAAAACAGTGAGCGGTAGTTTTTTAATATTGTGCCGCGGTAAACATCGTTAATACCTCCTAAATCATTTCTGAAGCTATAGTTCGCCGTTACGTAATTTTCGGTACTGGTTTGGTATTTTACATTAAATGAAGGGTTTATAAATAGTTTGTTCAAACTGTTATCCAGTTGATTAAGTGCATCACTATAGTTAATATGGTTGTAGCTTAAAGGCAAGCTCAAACCAGCCTTTAACTTATCGTTGGTATACTCGTAAGTGGCTTCGGTGTAAAGTTTGGTTTTAAGCCAGTCGAGATCGTTTACGGTGCTGCCCGTAACTGGCTCTGTTTGCTGGTTGTTTTGTGTGCGGTATAATTCCGAGTTAAGTTGTTGTTGTTGCACATTGAACCCCGCTTTATACGTTTGTACGAAATTGTTTTTTACAAAGGCGAACGATACATAATTATTGGTGTACCAGGTTGGTAATTTAATGTACTGCGTTAACCCCAGGTAACTGTTTCCGTTATTCAAAATGTCGGCATTTAAGCCGGGAGTAATATTTAAAGTTTCAGGTTGCGTAGTTCGGTTTAAGTAGGAGTAGAGGTTAATTACATCTTCCGATTTCAGCTTTTTCCGGTAATTAAATTCGTTCGATAAATCGAAGGTCTCCTGTTTAAGCACCTGGTTGGCCGCTACATTATTAATTACAAAACCTGAAGTAGTTTTAAAAGGAGCATATTCCAGCACCAGGTTGTTGTTCAGGTAATATTGATCCGCATTGCCGTTTAAGTTAAACTGCGCCCTCAGCTTTTGCGGATTAATGGCATTGTTTTGAGTTTCGGTATACCGTATAGTTTGACCGGGAAGATAAGTCTCCGAAAATTTGTTGTATTCCTGACGCCGCTGGTCATACAAATACGAAATATTAGCCCTCAATTGCAGGTCTTGATTAAACTTATATAAATTGTTCAGGTTAATCAATCCGGCTTTGTTAAAAAGATATCTGCTTTGCGGCAGCGAAGGCACTCCGGCGGCACCAGTTGAGAGGAGCCCACTGGGTTTATCGTTATCCAGTTTCTTTAAATAATCAGAAAAATTGTGTGCAATAAGATCGCCACCCGGATCGCTGCCAATGTTATTGCCCTTAATGTTGTTAATGAACTTTAGCTTTTTGTTAAACAGCATGGCGGTTAGGTTTTCGTCAAAGCGATTGGGCATGCCTGCGCCCACAGTAGCATCGCCCATTACTTTAAGCTTGGCCTCATCTTTGATCACCAGGTTCAGGGCAACATCATCGCTCATATTATTTTTGCGCATCATTTTAATGGGCTGGTCGTTTTGAATTACCTGTACCTTGTCAACCGCGCCATGTGGAATGCTTTTAGTGCCAATATTGTACTTATCGTCTAACAAATTATCGCCATCCACATAGAGGTTCGAAATTGATTTTCCGTTGTAGCTGATTTTGCCATCTTCGGCAACCTCTACACCAGGCATTTTTTTCAGCACGTCGCCTATGCTTCTGTCTTGTTTATCAGCAAAATCAGCTGTACGGTAATTTAAAGTATCGCCACGGGCAGTTAACGACGGCCGGTTTTTGACGTTAACTGTTTCTAATGCGGTTTCACTGGGCTGTAAAGTCAGGTCGTAGTTTTTTGCAACATCTGTTACCGTTGTAATCAGTTTTTTATAGCCAATGCTCGAAGCTTCAATTTTGTAACCTGCAATCTGGTCGTTTTTGAGTTCTATACTAAAAGCACCGTTTTTGTTGCTACGCGTAAAGTTAATGATGTTGCCTTCGGAATCCTTTAAAGTTACATTCACCGATTCAACACCTTTGCCACCAACATCTTTTACCACACCTTTAAGTGGTTTTTGGGCAAAAACCGAAAAAGCTGCCAGCAAGAGCCAGCAGGTTAATACGAGCTTTCTCATTTTTTGTCTTCAATTTCTATCGGGTTGTTCACTTCTGGTTTAGTTGTCGCTGCTCCTGCCGGACGAGGTGCCTGGTTAGTTCTGAACGAGCCCTGCATACCACTTGCTGCCATTTGTGCCTGCATAAAGCCTTGCGGATCCTTATCGCGGGCAGCTTTAAGTTTATCGAGCTCTTTCCGGGTAGTTTTTATGGCATCGGCAGGTAACTTAATTTCGGCTCCGAGATAGCTCGTACTTACATCCATACCCATAATTTTTACCGAACCTACGCCGCCACTTGGTGCCGCAATTTTAATGTCGCCGTCAGGGTTGGAAGCGGCATCAGCATCTTTTACGTTTTCAAGTCCGGCAAATTCAAATTTCACCTCTTTTTTATCATCGTAAGCTTCTATAATTAAGCCGGGCAGGCCGTTTAATTTCCACGGACCGCTTTGAAAGGGAATATCGGCAGCAAACCAGGCAATCCAGTTACGGCCTTTTAACCGTGTGGTTGCTTTTTGGCAGGCAACCCCCGAAAAACTCATCGTATCTTTTAGTATTTTCCAATCTAAAGTAGCAGCAGATTCTTCAACCAGGTAATTGTTAAACAGGCGTTCTTTGGTAATCATTTTATGCTCGCTGGCAAAAAAGAAATAATCTTCCTGGGTAGGCTGGGTTTTCATTTCGCTTTTCAGCTCAATTTTCACGTTACCGTTGCCTGTTTGGTTCTTAATCTGCTCTTGTAGCTGCTTTTGCATGTTCAGCGCCTGGTTCAGCTTATCGTAACTGGTATAAACCGAAGCATTTTTACCGGTTACCAGTAGCATATTTTCTACTTTAGGTTGGTCTCTTTTGGTGGTATCTCTCACATGTGTAAAAGTATAGCGCACCCTAGCCAGCGCTTTATCGGCTTCCTGAGCCTTAGCCGAAAATAAAATGGCCGTAGCCAAACAGGTAGTTAAAATTCGTTTCATGGTATTGGAGTTTAATTGTCTATTTAATTTTCGTAAATCTACGAAATTTTCGTAATACAATTGATGTTTAACATTTTTTAACAGACAGGCGTCTAATTATTTGGAAAAGGAGAGGACAGTAGTACCTGGTGGCTTGCGGTCCCGCTATTATCCATTACAAGCACCGCCGAAAAAGCGGAGGCTTTCCATTGCTATCGGGTTTATAAACAAAGCGAGTGCAGGATACATGAGGGCGCTAAAATGCTTATCTTTGCATCTCGAAAAACTAAAGTCGGGGTGGGTAAACGGATATGGAAAGGGAGGTAACGATGGGACGAATGTTTTATCGAAAAATATTTTCGATATCTATTTGTGTGTTAATTGAAATTGTTCTATATTTGCACCTCGTTAAATAAAAATTAAAAAACTAATATTTAAACAATGTACGCAATAGTAAATATAGCAGGGCAGCAATTTAAAGTTGCTAAAGACCAGCACCTTTTTGTACACAGATTGCAAGGAGATGAAGGCGCTAGTATTGAATTTGATAATGTATTGTTGGTTGATAACGGTGGTGCAATTACTGTAGGTGCTCCTGCAGTTAAAGGTGCTAAAGTTTCAGCTAAGATCGTATCTCATTTAAAAGGTGATAAAGTAATCGTTTTCCACAAAAAACGTAGAAAAGGTTACAAAAAGAAAAACGGTCACCGCCAGTTTTTCACTAAGATTCAGATCTCTGACATCACGTTATAATTAATTGTTAACCCAATAATCCGCTTTTTGGCGGGTTACAAAATATAAAATCATGGCACACAAAAAAGGAGCCGGTAGTTCGAAAAACGGACGTGAATCGCATAGTAAGCGTTTAGGTATTAAAGTTTTCGGTGGTCAGTTAGCTATCGCAGGAAACATTTTAGTACGTCAACGTGGTACAAAACACCATCCTGATAAAGGCGTGGGTATTGGTAAAGACCATACTTTATTCGCTTTAGTTGATGGTACTGTTGTTTTCAAAAAGAAACAAGATAACAAATCATACGTTTCTATTCTTCCTATCACTGATGCGGAGATCGAAGCAGCAATCGCTAAACCAGCTGCTAAAAAAGCAACTGCAAAGAAAGAAGTTGTAGCTGAAGTTGAAGCAGCACCTGCTAAAAAAGCACCTGCAAAAAAAGCAGCTAAAAAAGACGAATCTACTGAAGAAGCTGCAGCTGCAGAATAATTAGTACGAAACTGATATAGAAAAGTCCTGATGAAAGTCAGGACTTTTTTTCGTTTATACCTTTTGTTATTCGGTTAACTGTTTAAATTGGTTAACTGGTCAATTGGACATTCGTTCACTGGTTCATCAGTTCAGTAGTCAATATTCAAATCCAACTGAAAATTGTGAACTGAAAACTGAAAACTGTTCCATTTCATCGCTTAGCTGACTTCTGACTTCCGACTCCGGACTCCCGACTAAATTGTTAAACCCTGTTAAATAACAAAAATTAACATTTCAGGCCTTTAGATTTGGGTATTGATTTTAAAATAAATCCCCATGAATCTGAAGAAAATATCCTTATTAATTCCATTACTTATTTCCGGGCGGTTATTGCATGCACAAGATGTAGAAGAAAACATGCGCATGGTAAAGCTATTTAAAGCTGATGGTATATCGAACGAATGGAACGAACCGCTTAATGAGTACAACGATGCTACCCGTTTGGCTTTTGCACTGGCTAATGATGATCAAAACCTGTACATCATTATCGAATCTTTAGATCCGCAAACTACATTTAGCGTGCTAAGAGGAGGTATTACCTTAAACATTAATACTACTGGCAAAAAGAAGGATGGAATGAAATTAACCTTTCCGCTGATGGAAAGACCACCTATGCCTAAAGATGTTAGCGGATCGCCAGATCATCAAATGCAGCACCCTGATGTGGATAACGGGATGCTGCGCGATCCATCAATGATGAATAAAAGTATCCGTGTTTCAGGTTTCAAAAACATTGCTGATGGCGATTTACCTGCTGATAACCAGAGTGGGATTGAAACTGGTATGAGCATTCACCCCAATAAAGATCTGATTTATGAACTACGCATTCCACTGACGCAACTGGCGGTTAATTTAGATATGAAAAAGCCGCTGGTGTACAACATTAAAATTAACCAACCGAATAAAGCTCAAATGCATAGGGGAGGTAAGCCCGAAGGCGGTGGAAGAGCAGGCAGTTTTGCTGGCGGCGGTGGAAAAGGTATGGGCGGAATGGGCGGTGGCCGTGGTGGTATGGGTGGAGGAAGATCAGGAGGTGGTATGGGTGGTGGCCGTAGTCAAAGACCTCAGGAAGGCGGAGAATCTGCTGGTAAATCAGCTGATTTTTGGATTAAATATAAGTTGGTTAGGGCTTAGGTTTTTGCGGCGTCATTACAAGAAGGCTTTTTCAGTCGCCGAAGCAATCTTTATGCGGACACTTGGTTGTAGCGACCGTTGTAAGATTGCTTCGTCGTTCCTCCTCGCAATGACGATTTTTTGTGAGGTCTGTCTTTGGTAATGGGGGCGTACCAACTTAGAGAGGTCTAACCATAAAAATCTCTCTCCCGACCTAACATCGGGACTGCGCTTAAGTCGAAATGACGGTTTATCAAACCAAATTAAACTCTTTAATAATCCCTGGCCATTAATTGGTTGGTAAGTGTTAACAGGTTTGCTTTTCTTTCCCCGCTCACATTTATTTGTGCAAAAAGCACCAGTGCTTTATCGCGGTAATGGTTCATGTGTTCTTTCGCAATTTGCTGTATATCCAGTGTATCGTAAACGGCCCTAACGGTTTCTACCTTTTCTTGCGCGTTAAACGCTTTAGAGGTAGTCCAGGTGTTTAAAGCAGCTTTGGTATCACCTTCTGCGAGTTCAAAGGCTTTTAACAGCAAGAAAGTCTTTTTATTCGCAATAATATCACCGCCAACCTGTTTGCCAAATTTTTCCGGATCGGCATATACATCTAAAATATCATCCTGCAGTTGAAAGGCAATGCCAATATTTTCGCCAAATTGCTCAATCAGATCGGCATCTTTTGCCGATGCACCGGCAATGATAGCGCCTAATTTTAGTGCACCGCCTAACAATACCGCTGTTTTGAGCCTGATCATGTTGATGTATTCTTCAATACTTACATCATCACGGCCTTCAAATTCCATATCCAGCTGCTGACCCTCACAAACGCCCTGAGCAGTAGCATTAAAAGTATCCAATACATCTTTAAGGAAAACCGGATTAACTTTAGCCAGGTTTTTATTGGCTTCGACCATCATCACATCGCCACTTAAAATGGCCACATTGGTACTCCATTTTTCGTGCACGGTAGCCTGTCCTCTGCGCAACGGTGCATTATCCATAATATCATCGTGTACGAGTGTAAAATTATGGAAAATTTCAATCGCCATCGCGGCATGCACAGATTCGTTGGCATCAGCACCAAACAATTCGGTGGCCATAAGTACCAATAGGGGCCTTACACGTTTGCCTCCAAGGTTAATGATGTAACTGATTGGATCGTAAAGCTGCTTCGGGTGATCTGGGAACTTTAAATTTTGTATTGCGGTATCTAAAATCTGCTGTAATTGTTCTGTAGTCTGCATGTTTTGTTTAAACACTGTGTTATGGGCACAAATGTCTTAATTTTTTAATCAGGAATTAGGGTAAAATCGATCTGGCGCTTAGAAAGGTCAACTTTTTTTACACGGATCATCACTTCATCACCCAGTTGGTATTTTTTCTTCTTTCTCTGGCCTACAATACAGTAGTTTTTCTCGTCGAGCACGTAAAAATCGTCAGATATATCACGCAAACGGATCATGCCTTCGCATTTATTCTCTTCAATTTCTACATACATACCCCATTCGGTAACTCCCGAAATAACGCCTTTGTATTCAGTGCCGATATTGTTTTCTAAATATTCGGCCTGTTTGTACTTAATAGAAGCCCTTTCGGCATCAGCAGCCCGTTTTTCCATCGCCGAAGAGTGTGCAGAAGCAACTTCGTAAAACTCCATATCGGCCGATTTACCACCATCCAGGTAGGTTTGTAGTAAGCGGTGTGCCATTACATCAGGGTAACGACGGATGGGCGAGGTAAAGTGGGTGTAATATTCGAAAGCCAGGCCATAATGACTGGTTTTTTTAGTGGTATAAATGGCTTTGGCCATTGAACGGATGGCCAGTGAGGTTAAAATGTTCTGCTCTTTTTTGCCTTCTACATCTGCCATTAAATGGTTTAGTGATTTGGCAATTTCCTTATCCGATTTGGTATTTATTTTATAGCCGAAACGGGAAGCAAAATTGGCAAAAGTATTCAGTGTTTCCATGTTTGGCGAATCGTGTACCCGGTAAACAAAAGTTAGTTTTTGTTTGCCCTTGCTCTTTTTGGCAATAAACTCGGCCACTTTACGGTTAGCTAAAAGCATGTAATCTTCAATCAGTTTATGGGCATCTTTACGCTCTTTTACGTAAACGCCTATAGGTTTGCCAGCCTCATCGAGTTTAAATTTAACTTCCGTACTTTCAAAGCTGATCGCACCGTTTTTAAACTTGCGGTCGCGCAGAATGTAAGCCAGCTCATTCAGTTTTAGTATTTCGGTGGCGTAATCGCCGGTTTTATTTTCAATTACCTCCTGGGCTTCTTCATAGCTGAATCTTCTATCCGAGTGGATTACCGTACGGCCATACCATTCGTTTTGGATGTTCGCTTGTTCATCGAGTTCAAAAACAGCGGCAAAGCAGAGTTTATCTTCGTGCGGACGAAGTGAGCATACGCCGTTACTTAAGCGCTCAGGGAGCATCGGAATTACACGATCGACCAGATAGACCGAGGTTGCGCGGCTGTAAGCCTCTTTATCGAGATCGGTGCCTTGAATTACATAATGCGAAACATCGGCAATGTGAACACCAATTTCGTGGTTTCCGTTGGGTAATTTTTGGTAAGAAATGGCATCATCAAAATCTTTGGCATCTGCCGGATCAATGGTAAAGGTTAACACCTTTCTAAAATCTTTGCGTTTGGCAATTTCTGCTGCCGGAATTTCTTCAGGAATGGCATTGGCTTCTCTTTCTACCTGCGGAGGAAATTCGAGCGGAAAACCATATTGCGCTAAGATGGCATTCATTTCGGTATTGTTTTCGCCCTGGTTGCCCAGTACGTGTTTCACAATACCTATTGGGTTTTTAGCACTTTCAGGCCAGTCGGATAGGGTAACTAAAACCCTTTGACCGCTTTTTGCACCATGTGTATCGGCCAGTGGTACAAAAATATCGTGCATCATTTTTTTATCGTCGGCAATTACGAAGGCAAAACGATCTGAAATTTTAATCACACCTGTAAAGTCTGATTTTGCCCTTTTAATGATTTCGACTACCTCGCCATCATTTTTACGGCCGCTCTTTTTTGCAAAAACATAAGCTTTTACAGTATCGCCGTGAAGGGCATTTTTAAGCTTGCGTGGAGCAACGAAAATATCTTTCTCAAACTCATCTTCGGGTACGATATAAGCCGAACCATCGGCAGTCATATCCACAGTTCCAATAATGAAGTTCTGTAATTCTTTAAGTTTAAATTTCCCTTTTTCGGGTTCTAAGAAAATACCGTTGTTTTTCCCTTCCTTTAATATCTCTAAAATCGTTTCTCTTGATTCCTGATCGTTTAGGTTCAATTTTGCTGAAACCTGTTTGTAATTGAGTAACTGATTATTGTTTTTTTCAAAAACATCACTAACCAATTGATTCAGAACCAATTTTATATTTGCCGATTTTTTCTTTGCCATACGCTAAACTGAATTTACCGAAGATACAGAAAAGATAGGGAAGTGGCGGGATTTGGGGCGTAAAATGTATTGTGTACTTGAGATGTGAGGCTTGAGATATGAGACTTGAGATGGAAGATGGGGGTGAGGTGAATCACAAGATTACTGTTTGGTTAACTTAAGTTCAACATAGGTGATGTTTTTACGCTCAGTGGTATAACTGATATGGATGTTTCCCTTTTGATCCTGAATAATGGCCGGGTAGCTATATTCGCCTTTCAAATGATTTTCTAGGGTGTAAATATCTTTCCAGTTTTCGCCATCGGTTGATATAGCCAATTTTAATACCGAGCGGCCTTCCCACCAGTTTTTACCTGCTGTTAATGGATTGTAAACGAGGAGCTGTCTGCCATCTTGTAGAGTTACTGCATCGCTACCCGAATTGGGGTTGGGTAGTTTTGTAGGTCTTAGTTTTGACCAAGTTTCGCCTCCATCGACCGACCAGCTTTCTACGATTATATTTTGCCGGCTTCTGCACAGCAGTTGTAATTTTCCTTTTGGATGAATGAGGATGGACGGTTGGATAACGCCAAAGGTATCGCAGTTGATCTTGATTTTTCTCCAGTTTTTGCCTTTCGCATCCGATTTTTCGAGGTGAATATTCCATGTTTTTTCATCCAGGCTTTCGGTACTCGAAGGGTAAAGTATAGTTCCGTTTGACAATTGAACGGGCTTGTTTTTAATAGGACCTAAAAAATCATCGGGTAATTTTTGTGCTTTCGACCAGGTTTTGCCATTATTAGCTGATGTTTTATACTCGGCCCACCAGCTACGCGGATTTAAACCCACTTTGTAGTGTAAAAATAAAGTGCCGTTTTTTGCCTTAAACAATACCGGATTCCAGCAGGCCAAACGGCTGGTATCGTTTTGTATCCCATCGGCAATTTCAACAGGTTTGCTCCAGCTTGTACCATTTTTTACCGCCGACCAAATAACCACATCTTTACTGCCTTCGTATTTGCCTCCAAACCAGGCGGCCATAATTTGTCCGTTTCCGAGGCCGACCAGGGTTGAGGCATGACAAGCTTCGAAAGGTACCTGCTTAAAAACGGGGCCTGACTGTATAATTTCCACTTTTTGTGCGTAAGTGGCTGCACAAAAGAATAGTATAGCAATAATGGAAAGGATTCTTAGCATAATTTATTGGTGACCGGGGATGGCGGCGATAAGTTTTTGGGTGTAAGCGGCTTTGGGAGAACTGAATAAAGCTTCAGGAAAGCCTTCTTCTTCAATTTTACCCTTGTTCATCACTAAAATACGATCAGAAATGTGTTTTACTACAGCCAGATCGTGCGAGATGAAAATGTAAGTCAGGCCGAATTCATCCTGTAGCGATTTGATGAGGTTGAGTACCTGTGCCTGAACAGAAACATCGAGTGCGGATACCGATTCATCGCAAATGATGAATTTAGGCTGCAATGCTAAAGCCCGTGCAATTACCACACGCTGCCGCTGCCCGCCACTAAACTCGTGCGGATAGCGGTTGTAATGTTCGGCTTTTAACCCAACTTTATCCAGCAGCTCCAATACCTTTTGTTTACGCTCGGCATCGTTTTGATAAAGCCTGTGCACCTGTAAAGGTTCCAGGATAGATTGGCCAATGCTTAGTTTAGGGTTTAACGAAGCATAGGGATCCTGAAAAATAATCTGGATATCTTTTCTGAGCTTTCTCAGCTCGTTTTTACCCAGATGTGTAATGTCTTGTCCGTTAAATATTATGGAGCCTGAAGTGGGTTGGATTAACCTGAGAATGGTACGGCCCAATGTTGTTTTTCCGCAACCCGATTCGCCTACAAGGCCCAGGGTTTCACCCGGAAAAACCTCAAAGTTAATTTCGTCTACCGCTTTAACATAGTCGGTGGTTTTACCGAACAATCCATTACGGATGGGGTACCAGGTGCAGAGATTTTTGATTTGTAACAATGGTTTTTGCTGGTACAATGTTTCCCGCCTTTCGGCAACTTCAGTTGTCGTTAACTGGTTTGCGGCCTGTAAATAGGCTGGTACATCTCCGGTTTCGTTATTTAAAAAGTCGGCTACAACTGGTAATTTTTTTAACTGTAAATGTGGCGAGGGCCTGCAGGCCAATAAGCCTTTGGTGTAAGGATGTTGGGGATTCTCGAATACTGATTTCGCCGGTCCCTGTTCTACAATTTCGCCTTTATACATTACAGCAACTTCGTCGGCAATTTCGTTTACCACGCCTAAATCGTGGGAGATAAAGATCATGGCCATGTTGCGCTCTGTTTTGAGTTTGAGCAGCAGTTGCAAAATGGTTTTTTGAACGGTTACGTCTAAAGCCGTTGTAGGCTCGTCGGCAATAAGCAGTTTGGGGTTGCAACTCAAAGCCATAGCAATCATTACCCGCTGTTTTTGTCCGCCAGAAATCTGGTGCGGATAACTGTCAAATATTTTTTCGGGCCGTGGAAGCTGAACTTCGTTAAATAGGGCAATGGTTTGTTTTTTTGCTTCGGTTTTACCTACCTTTTGGTGAAGAATAATGGCTTCGGCCACCTGATCTCCGCAAGTAAAAACAGGGTTCAGCGAAGTCATGGGTTCCTGAAAAATCATCGAAATCTGATTCCCCCTGATGTGCCTTATTTCGTTTGCATTTAAATTAAGCACGCTGATGTCTTCAAAATCAATAGCGCCGGTAATTTTGGCAAGGCGTTCATCGTGCAAGCGCATAATGGAGAATGAAGTCACCGATTTACCCGAGCCAGATTCGCCCACTATGCCTAAAACAGTGCCTTTTTTTACGTTAAAGCTGATTTTTTTAACGGCTTTGAACCAGTTTTTATCTTCCTGGTTGTAGAAATCGATATTTAAATTTTCAACGTTTAGCATCAGGTTACAATGGTAATATTTTCTTCCGGAATTACCTCCATCCCTTTAAATTTTAACAACACCTGTGCGGTAGTAATTACATCTTTCTGGCAATAGGTAACAATTCGCGGAAGGTTTTTTTCTTCGTAATACACCTGTTTCACCTGACTACCATTAATGTCGTCTTTGGGTGTAGGAATATCGAGAATGGTAGCAAGCAGATTGAGCGAGGTGAAATGTTTATGGTCGCCAAATTTCCAGAGCTCCATGGTATCGATGTGGTTTACTTCCCATGGCTTTTTGCCCGCTAGCTGCAACTGTGCCGGAATTTCGATGCCGTTAATTAAAAGCCGGCGGCACAGGTAGGGAAAATCAAATTCTTTTCCGTTATGGGCGCAGAACATTAAGTTAGGGGCTTGTTTATTCAATAGTGACGAAAACTGTGTTAATACTTCGTATTCATCATCGCCTGCAAAAGACTTGATGCGCAATTTATTTGTTTTCTCTTCTGTATAGAAAATGCCGAGGCTGATACAGATAATTTTACCAAACTCGGCCATCATGCCCGCACGTTCGTAAAATTCTTCTGCGCTTTGGTCGTTATTGCGCTGGTAATGTGTTTTGTGTTCCCAAAGGTCCTGAAAGTTTGGCGGAACATCCTGAAATGACGGGTATTGCGGAACGGTTTCGATATCGAGCACCATTACCTGATTGAGATCTAACGTTTTTAGCATATAACAGATAGTTTTCTTTCAACAATTTACAGTTTTCCTTTTACAATTATAGCAGGTGGATTATATTTTATAAGTTTGGATATGGCGAAAAGTAAATTCGAGCAATCTTTAGCAGATGGTGCTCATCAACAATTGCAAAAGCTGGTTGGCCGCTGGCAAGGCAGTACCAAAACATGGTTTGAGAAAGATATCCTGGCAGATGAATCGCCATCAGAAGGCGAGATTACGGCCATTTTGGGTGCACGATTTATTTCTTTTGATTACCAGGGAAGTTTAGAGGGCAAACCTTTTGAAGGTAAAATGATTATCGGTTTCGATATCCCGTACCAAAAGTTCAGGGTAAGCTGGATCGATAGTTTCCACATGGGCACACAGATTATGCTTTCGGGTGGCGAGGCAACCGGAAATGGTTTTTCTGTTTTTGGCGAATATGGCAGTCCGGAATATGGGGAGCAGCTTTGGGGCTGGCGAACAGTTTTAGCAATAAACAGTGCTGATGAATTCGTGCTTACAGCTTACAATGTTTCGCCTGAAGGAGAAGAAGCCAAAGCTACAGAAACGGTTTACAAGAGATATTGATATTCGGGATATTAGTCGGGATTTTCAACCCGACTTTTGCGAAGCATTCTCTAAGTGGATTAAAAATCCACAGCGCATACAGCCCGAATTAGAAATCCGGGCTAACTGAAAGAAAAATGGTTCGTGGTAACACAAACAATTGCGTTGGTGGATTAAAAATCCACAGTTCGTGCAGTCGGGATTACAAATCCCGACTAACGGTGCTCGACTAACGGTAAATCTAAAATAAAGTTGGTGTAGTGGTAGCCAGTACCGGAATTTTTAAATCGGTATTGATGGCTTTGTTTAATTTTTCGATAAAATAGGCCGATAACAGGGGCGAGGCCAGCTCTACGTTTTGGTGTACAAAGAAATAGAGGTTTTCGAGTCCTTGTTCTTTCCATTGCACAATTCTTTCTACCCATTCATCTAAACGGCTATAATCGCTTTCGTGGTTTGCGCCTACATAACGTACAAAAGCTGTTGGGGTAGTTAGGCGCATGTGTAACATATCGCGTCTGCCTGCGGTATCTACAATGATATTGGCTATGCCATTTTCGGCAAACAGTTGTGCAAATTCGCTTGCAACAGCCGGATTTGAAAACCATTCTTCGTTGCGCACTTCTACACCCAGCGGAATTACTTTTGGAAACTCGGTAATTACGGTTTTAAGTCGCTCAAAATCTTTTGGTTTGAAGTTGTCGTGCAGCTGAAGAAAAGCCATACCCAGTTTATCTTCAAAATTACTGATGGCATCGCAAAACTGCTCTACAGGTTCTTTTACGTTAATCAGCCTTTTAAAATGACTAATGGTATTGGTTAATTTCGGGAAGAATTTAAAATCTTCAGGCGTTTTTTGCGTCCAGGTGATTACCTGCTCGCTCGAAGGCATACCATAAAAGGTTGCGTTGAGTTCAATTGAATTGAACTGCGTAGCGTAGTAAGTTAACTCATCTTTAGTACCTTTTGGATAAAAGCCTTTTAAATCGGCCTTGTTCCATTTTGCACAGCCTACATGGGCTGTAAAAGCCTGTTTGGGTTTATTGGCTGCCAAAACTGCTGCGGTTTCAGGCGCATCAGCCGGGAGTTTAAAATCTATTATCGAGGGGTCTTCTACTTGGCCGAATTTCATGGTAATATATTTATTAGTTGCTAAGTTAATAAAGAAATTGTAAAGCACTCGGAATAAACGGCCGTCACCCTGAATTTATTTCAGGGTCTACATTGCATGAGAGGTGCTGAAATAAATTCAGCATGACGATACGCTTAGTTCAGCTTAAAATAAGCATTCCCTAAACGGTCAAGAACGTAAAAGGCGCCAAGTAAACTTAGCGCCCTTTGCGAAAAACTTTGTGTCCTTTGCGTTTAAGTCTAGTAACCTAAAATCTTCAATACCTGCTTGCTGTTCTGCTCTTCGCCAAAAACTTCGAAGTTGAAGCTTTCGTCGCGGTTTCTGCGAATTAGTACATGTTTCGGACTAGGCAACAAGCAATGGTGTATACCGCCATATCCGCTCAGTACTTCCTGGTATGCCCCGGTGTGGAAGAACCCTAAATACTGTACTTTTCGGGTTTTAGGCATAAATACACTGTTCATGTGTGCTTCCTGGTTGTAGTAATCCTGTCCATCACAGGTAATACCACCTAAGTTAACACGTTCGTATTCAGCATCCCAATTATTAATTGGTAATAAAATGTATTTTTGGTTCAGCGCCCAAACATCAGGTAAGTTGGTAATGAAAGAGCCATCCAGCATTAACCAGCGCTCGCGGTCGTTTTGTTGTTTACGGCCTAAAACTTTATATAATATACCCGAAGCTTCTGCCACTGTGTATTTACCAAATTCGGTAATAATATCTGGTTCCATTACTTCGTGGATGGCGCAGATTTCTTTAATCCGTTTTACAATTTCGTTTACCATGTATTCGTAATCGAAATCGAAAACCAAGGAATCTTTGAATGGCATACCACCACCAATATCCAAGGTATCTAAATCAGGATTGATTTTTTTGAATTTGCAGTAAAGGGTTACATATTTCTCTAACTCGTTCCAGTAATATGGCGAATCGGTAATACCCGAATTGATAAAGAAGTGCAATAGTTTTACCCTGAAATTAGGATTGTGTACAATTTTATTGTTGTAGAACTCAATCACATCTTCCATACGCACCCCTAAACGCGAGGTATAAAACTGCGAATCTGGTTGCTCCTCAGCAGCAATACGGATACCCAGGTTACAAGGAGTATCGATATCTACTTCATCATCAAAAAGGTTAAATTCTTCTTTGTTATCTAAAACCGGAATAATATTGGTGTACCCATCGTGCAGCATATCGATGATGTACTGTTTGTACTGGTAAGTTTTAAAACCGTTACAGATAATGGTGGTATCTTTGGTTAAAGCACCTTTTTTCTCCAGCGCATCAACCATTGGCATATCAAAAGCCGACGAAGTTTCGAGGTGGATGTTGTTCTTCAACGCCTCTTCTACAATGTGTCTGAAGTGTGAACTTTTAGTACAATAGCAATATTTGTAATCGCCACGGTAGTTGTTTTTTAAAATGGCAGTCTGGAAAAGAATCTTCGCCTGTTGAATCTTCTTACTCACCATGGGTAAGTACGTGAAACGTAGGGGAGTACCGTAAGTTTCGATCATTTCCATCAGGTTTAAATCCTGAAAATATAATTCATCATCTATAACATCAAAGCCTTCCTGTGGAAAGCCAACGCTTAGATCGAGAAATTCTGAGTAACTCTGCATTTACTTTTAAATAATTTTTGCAAAAATGTAATTTTAAATCGAGAAATAAACGGTATTGATAATATTTTTACTGTAGAGAAACGGATGGAAGCTTATTGTCATAGCAGCGGAAAGCGATGTCGTAGTAACGATACAATCGTTAGGCTATTTAGGCACGCGTTAGAAACGCGCGCCAGCGCTTAAAAGATCGTCAAGCTGAATTTATTTCAGCTTCTCACAAATGAATTCTTTTTGTTCCCGCAAATTACGCGGATTTGCGCAGATAATTTTTTTATCGAATCAATTTAGAAATGTAACGATACAATCGTTAGGCTATTTAGGCACGCGTTAGAAACGTGCGCCAGCGCTTAGAAAGTGCATTAGCCTTTGGTAAGCTTTTCATTACTTTTGACAGCTATTTGAGATTGCTTTTTCCATTGCTCTAACGTTACAGCGGTTTCTTCTGTTTCATCATCAAAAATAATCCAGGTATTTGCAAGAGTGGATAACCTGCTTAATTGACGGATGTCGTTTTCATCAATGTTATCTTGCCCGTATTTTCGAGGACCGTTTAAAACACTATCCCATAAAACATATTCAAGATTCAACATCCATGCTGCGCTATAACACCGCTCGGAAAGATCACTCATGAAAGTTGCCAATTTCAGTTCGTTTTCAGTTAAATCTTTTAGCATTTGATGAATTGAGACTGTTTATTTTTACATGTTCTCGCTGATAGCGCAGATTTACGCAAATAATCAGCTTTCCAATTAACGTAATTATGCATAATAAAGATACAATCGTTAGGCTATTTAGGCACGTGTTAGAAACGCGCGCCAGCACAAGGTGTTTAGATATTATCCCTTCCTTAAATATTTTGTTAAAATAACGATGGTTTGGCCTTCTACCTTACCCTCAATCTGTTCGATATTATCGTGCACCAAACGGATGTTTTTTACCACAGTACCCAATTTGGCGCTAAGTGTGGAGCCTTTAACATCGAGTGTTTTAACCAAAACTACGGTATCGCCTTCAAACAAACGGGTACCATTGCTATCCTGATGAAATTCTACAGTTCCTTCCTGTTCATGGTCGCCGGTTTTTTTTGCCCATTCTAAAGTTTCATCGTCGAGGTATAAAATATCCAGACTATCAGCAGCCCAACCTTCATTTCTCAGTCGGCTTAACATGCGCCAGGCCACTACCTGTACGGGTGCAAATTCCGACCACATGGTTTCTGTTAAAATTTTCCAGTGACTGGCGTCAAGCTGCTCGCTTTTTTCAATCTGGTTTAAACAGGTTTTACAAACTAAAATGCTATTATCGCTATTGGCATGACTGGTTGGCGGCACTTCGTATACCGATAAATTGGTTTCGGCTGTGCATAATTCGCATTTATTTCCCGAGCGGGTTTGTAATTGTTGTAATAAAGACATCTGATTCAAAATTTTCGGCGAAAGTACTAAAACTTACCGGAATAATTGGGTTTGATTTTTTTGCTTATTTCTCTGGTAAATGAATTTCTGCAAGCATGCACCTTGCACTACCACCACCATTTTTTTCGATGGTGTAAAGCGGGGCATAAATGATCCGGCTGTATTGCTCCAGTGCCACAATCTGCTCGGGATGAAGTGATAAATAAGCCTGTTCTGACATTACCAGTAAACTTTCTCCTGCAGCATTAGCAACCTGTAACATATTGCCTGCAAATTTATTCATCTGACCCAGGCTGATTTCGATAATTTCTTTTCCACCACCTTTTAAACTGATGCTTACCTGTAAACGTTCTTCGGCATTGCGAATCGAATCGAGACAAATAACGGCAAAACGATCGCCAATACACATCATCACATTGGTGTGGTAAATAGGAAAATTATCACTGTCTACTGCCTGGAAAGCTACGGGCTCATATCCTGTGAGCATGCAAAAGTTATCTAAAACTTCTTCATCCGTGCGCACACTTAAACAAGCGTAAGCAATTTTATTGGCGCGATCTAACACCATACTACCTGTGCCTTCTAAAAAGGCATGCTGCATTTCATAAAAGCTGAGGTCGCTTACATGGTTTACTTCAAAACGGCTGCTGAGGCCATCTAATATTTCTTTTCTCCGCTCTAAACGGCGGTTTTCAGAAAACATAGGGTAGAGGTAAACCGATCCATCTTCGTGAAAAGACACCCAGTTGTTAGGGAAAATCGAATCGGGGGTTTCTGGTTGTAAAGTATCGTCTACTACGGTTACATCCACATCATTTTGCCGTAACAGTTCAACAAAACCATCAAATTCTTTTAAGGCCTGTGTTTGTACATCCTGTGCTTCAGATGCTACCTGAAATTTATTGTTCGCGGCCGTTTGCTCATTAAACTTAAAGTCGACCGGGCGGATCATGAGGATATGGTTGGTAGTTTGCATTTTGAGGTATCAAGTATTCGTAATGGGTATCAAGAACAAGTATTAAGTATTAGGTATCAAATAAAAAGTATCAAGTATCAAGTAACAAGTAATAAAGTATTTGGTAATGAGTATAAAGATGAGATTATTTTGTTAGCTATTTCCATCACCCATTTACCATCTTACATTTTATAAATTGTCTCTTAAAATAGGTAAACTCATACAGTGGAAACCACCACGTGCCCGTGAAAGTTCTGCTGATGGCATTAAAATTAAAGTATCGGTTATGGTTTCGGCACTTACCTTGCCACTTTCTAAATCCTGTATTAAATCTTTAACATCAACTACATCAAATCCGGCTGCTTTAAAGGCTTCAACAGTTTTATCGTTTCTGTCGTAACCTAAAACTACCCCTTCTTTAATGGCCAGTAAGTTACAAGAATCGGTCCATTGTTCCCTCGAATCGTAAGGGAAAGTATTGTTGCCGCTGTAAATAATTTTTGTCGGTTCGGTACTCTTTAAATCATTCTGGCTAATATCATTTAGCAAAGCTTCTACATGTTCGAAATGTTTAGGCGATTGTGGATTGGCTTTAGTAAACTGTATGGCGGTAGTAGCCTCAAGTTTTTCGGGTTCCTTTAAAAAGTTAATTGGCTCGTAAGGATTGTATTTCGGTGAGTGCGCAATGGAATTTAAAATTACCCAGGTATTGCGCTTTACCTGCGTAAAAACGGTATCCAGGTGCATGTAATCGCGCTTGCTTGGTATTTTTACAACGGTTACTTTTTCTACCACGTTTTGCTCAAACAGTAATTTTATGGCTTCGTTGGCGCCGTGCTCTGAAGTACGTTCGCTACAACCAATGAGCACATGGTTCGGGCTGACCATCATCACATCGCCACCTTCTAAAGTGGTGCTGAAAGCAGGTTCATCGCCCGGGCGCAAAAAGTGCATGGTTACATCCGGAATTTCGAGGATGTTGTTGCGATAGCTTTCAAACAGCGGGTGATTAAAGAAAATATAGCGCATTAAAAGTGTTTCGCGTACGCGGGCTTTTTTTGCAGGTTTGTTTAGTAAAATGTGGTTGTTAATGGTGGTGCCCACATCGCGTGTAAAAATGAGGTTGGGAATTGGCGCAAAGATCATGGTATCGTTGGCCAATGTACCTGAAATAAAAATCTCTGCCAGTTCTTTGGCAGGGGTATTGGTCAGTGCAATTTGTACTTTATAGGTACAACCTTCAATGGCACAAACAGCGGCTACCAGTTTCTTCCGGATGGATTCATCTTCGAGCATTTCGCTCAATAAATTCTGGATTTCGATTACAGCAGTCGAATTGTGAAAATCGGGGTGGTTAGGTTTGTAAAAATTTCGGTTTGCAGCTTCCGAATCGATTTCGGCCAGCTTGCCTTTAATCTTACCGGGATCTAAAAAGTACATCAACAGTTTGATGTAATAATCGTATTCGCCCTTGCGGATGGTATCTAAATGTACAATATCTTCGAAAAGCCAGTCTTGCGCTTTAGAAGGTACGACCTTTCCCAAACCACTATCCGGACTATGAATTAACAATTTACGCAACCTGCCGATTTCGGTGTTTACATTCACTTTAAAATTTAGATTCTGCTCGCTCATAAATAAATTAGTTGTTGCAAAGCTATCAGAAAAAATCAGATATGAGAATTGAGATGATAGATTTGAGATGGACTTGCGCTCATGGCAATTTCTTATAGTCAGGAAGTCCGATGTCGGAGGTCAGAAGTTTTGACAACTACAAAACAAAACAAGCCAAAAAGTTTAATTTAGGTAATAATATACTGCCAGACTTCTGACTCCGGACTTTCCGACTCCGGACTTTTTTCTCTATTTTTACGCCATGAATTTTATTATTACCGAGACACAGAAAGCTATTTTGGAGCTTTATAAAGAAGAAGTAGCCGAAAGTGTAATCAATATACAGGAAACGCGTAAAGAATTTGAAGGACAGGCTACTATTGTGGTTTTTCCAATTACTAAAATCTCTAAAAAATCTCCGGAGCAAACTGCAACCGAAATTGGTGAATATTTAGTAGCCAATGTGGAGAATATAACCAAATTTAACGTAGTTAAAGGCTTTTTGAACCTCAGTATTGCCGAAAGTTATTTCTTAAAGCAATTTAACGAAGAAGTTTTGGCGCCTGATTTTGGTGTATATCCCTCAAATGGCAAAAAGGTAATGGTCGAATATTCATCGCCAAATACCAATAAACCACTTCACTTAGGTCACGTACGTAATAATTTACTGGGTTATTCTGTTTCTGAACTGCTTAAAGCTTATGGTTACGATGTAGTAAAGGTGAACCTGGTTAACGACCGTGGAATCCATATTTGTAAATCGATGCTTGCCTGGGAGAAATGGGGCAATGGCGAAACACCAGAAAGCACCGGCGAAAAGGGCGACCATTTGGTTGGCAGATATTATGTAATATTTGATAAGGAATATAAAAAAGAGATTGATGCCTTAAAAGCAGCTGGGCAAACCGAAGAAGAAGCTAAGAAAAATGCACCATTAATTAAAGAAGCGCAACAAATGCTTTTAAAGTGGGAGCAGGGTGATGAGGAAGTGGTTTCGCTTTGGAAAACGATGAACGAATGGGTTTACGCAGGTTTTAATGTTACTTATAAAAACCTGGGGGTAGATTTTGATAAATTCTATTATGAAAGCAATACTTATCTTTTAGGAAAGGGAACGGTTGATGAAGGTTTGGCCAAAGGTGTTTTCTTTAAAAAAGAAGATGGTTCGGTTTGGATCGATTTAACTGCCGATGGTTTAGACCAGAAACTGGTATTGCGTGCCGATGGGACTTCGGTTTACATTACACAGGATTTGGGTACTGCCGAAATGAAGCACGACGATTTTGATATGGATGAGTCGATTTATGTGGTAGGGAATGAGCAGGATTACCATTTTAAAGTATTGTTTCTGATTTTAGAGAAACTGGGTAAAAGCTGGGCGAAAGGTTTATATCACCTATCGTACGGGATGGTAGATTTACCTAATGGAAAGATGAAAAGCCGTGAGGGAACTGTGGTAGATGCTGACGAACTGATTGAAAGCATGGTGACCACCGCACGCGAGAAAACCGAAGAACTGGGTAAAACCAACGATTTTGCGCAGGAGGATAAAGATGAGCTCTACAAAAACATTGGTTTGGGTGCTTTAAAATATTTCTTGCTAAAGGTAGAGCCTAAAAAACGTTTATTGTTTAATCCCGCAGAGAGTATCGATTTTCAAGGTAACACCGGTCCGTTTATTCAGTATACCCACGCAAGGATTAAATCTTTGCTGGCAAAAGCAAACTACCAGTTAACGGCAACGAAACCAGCCGAAATTTTGCCTGTAGAATTGGAAATGATTTTGCAACTGGCAAAATATCCTGCAGAAATTGCCATTGCTGCTAAAGCTTACAGCCCGGCGAGTTTAGCTAACTATTTATATGAATTAGCCAAATTGTTCAATAAATTTTATCACGAGGTTCCTCATATCCTTAAAATGGAAGATGGCGCAGACAAACAATTCCGCTTAAACCTTTGCAAAAAAACTGCTGATATTATTAACAGTGGAATGCTGATTTTAGGGATCACTTCTCCGGAAAGGATGTAGGTTTTAGATGGAAGACGTAAGAGGTGAAATGGAAGGTAAGGAACCGAACAGGCAATTATGGCAACTGAACTGATTTTACTTTGTATGGTTGCCTTTGCAGCCGGCTTTATAGATGCTATTGTAGGTGGCGGTGGTTTATTACAAACTCCCGCCATTTTACTTATTTTACCTCATTATCCTGTTGCTACACTTTTAGGAACGACCAAAATCCCATCTATGGCCGGCACCACGCTTGCTGCGTTTAAATACGCCAGGCAGGTTAAGTTTAATTATCAGGTGCTTATTGCCTGTGCCGGCACTGCATTTATTTCTGCTTTTTCGGGAGCTTTTCTGGTAAGTAGAATCGATAATTCGGTAATTAAACCGGTTATATTGGTGGTATTGATTTTAGTGGCCCTCTACACTTACTTTAACAAACAGTTCGGGATTCATCAGGAAAAGAATCATTCTGTAAAAAAGCAGATTTTAATGTCGGCTGTTTTTGGTCTGGTTATTGGCTTTTACGATGGATTGATTGGTCCCGGAACTGGCTCTTTTTTGATATTGATTTTCATTGCTGTGCTCGGCTTCGATTTTATTGGTGCAAGTGCACATGCTAAAATTGTAAATATGGCAACCAATCTGGCCGCGATTTTTTATTTTAGTTCAACCGGACATATCTTATTTCAATATGCCATACCCATGGCTATTTTTAACCTTTGCGGTGCTTTTTTCGGTACAAGACTGGCATTGCTTAAAGGCAATAAATTTGTACGCGTTTTCTTTTTAATCGTGGTTTTCGGAACGATTTTGAGATTTGCTTATGATGTATTTAGAACGCGTTTATAGAAATTGTTGGTGAGATGGAAGAGGTAAAATGGAAGATGGAATGATCATTTCTTGCCTGTACTGTAGTACAAAAAGTTAAAGCATAAAAAAGCATCGCCGGATTAAACCTGGCGATGCTGTTTCTTTTCCATTCTATGGACTATGGACTATGGACTATGGACTATAGACTATGGACTACTTTCCCTCCAACCCTGATTTCGTTGCCACAGGTTTCTTTTTCCTGAATGCCGGGAATGTCATAGGGCTTCTTGCAGGCCGTTCATCGCCTAATAAAACACCCCATTGTTTAAACGATTCGGTGCGATCGAAAATGATTTTCAATACGGCTACAATTGGTAAGGCCAGGAACATACCCGATACCCCGGCGATGCTGCCTCCAATAAATACCCCCAAAATGGCAAATAATGCATTGATTTTTACTTTAGAGCCTACAATACGCGGCATCAGGATATTATTGTCTAAAAATTGCACAAATGCAATTACACCCAGCACAGTAACCACAGGCCAAAGCTCTTGCGAAGAAGTAAGCGTTAGCAACACCCCGATAATGTTTCCAATTAAGGCTCCTACATAGGGGATGAGGTTTAATATGGCAAAAATAACCCCAATTAACAGGGCATGTTTAATACCGATTAACATTAATATACCACCCAATAAAATGGTCATGTAGGTGATCTGGATGAGCAAACCAATGAGGTAACTTTTAATGATGGATTCGGTTTCATAAATGGCTTCTTTCACTTTGGGGTGATCGTCTGTTTTAAACCACATAAAAATAAAGCGAAGCAAAATATCTTTGTAAAACAGCATTAAATAAATGTAAATGGGCAGTAAGCCAATAAACACGAAAATACCGCTAAGTGTTACTGCTGCACCACCGGCAAGCGAGGTTCCCATGTTCATCAGGTCGTCGCTTTTGGCCTGAATGAAAGCTTTTTGCTGCTTATCATCATAATGTGTAATGCGGCTAATCCAATCACTGAGCGAATTAATATGCTGGCTGACATTAGCCTTGATTTGCGGAAAATCTTTAACCAGAATACCAATCTGGTTGGAGAAAAACCATACAATGAGCCCTATAAAAAGTGCTACCAGTAAAATGGGAAGTATAATGGAGAGAGATTCGGGAATTTTTTTTCTTTTTAAAAAACGATAAACTGGCAGCAACATAATGCTGATAAAAAAGGCCATGAGCATGGGCATGATAATATCACGACCTATAACCATAACGGCTACTATAGCCATCAGTCCCAGTAATTCAATTGATCGTTTAACGGTGAGCGGTAAATTGTTAGTCATATATAGCTTATTCTGATTGAGGTTTAAACAGCAATATTGTTAAAATGTTTTTCACAAGGTAATTTAGTTAAGTTTCGGATAGGGCGATTGGTTGTGAATCAATTTCAAACAAGCGATTTCCACATTAAGCTAAATAGTTAATAAATGAGTTTGGAGTTGGGACTGGGTTAAACTATGGTTTGATACTAATGAACCAATGACGAATGAACTATTGAACTAATCACGATTTGTGAAAAAAATTACTTCCCAAACACCATATACCCACAGATTAGGCTTATTTTTGCGGCTTTTACAATTGCACATGAACAATCAGGATACCATCATCGCATTATCTACCCCTCCGGGATCGGGCGCCATCGGCGTAATCCGCTTATCGGGACCCGAAGCCATTTCGCTCACTAATGCCGTTTTTGCAGGTAAAGATCTCGAAAAACAGGCTTCGCACACTTTGCATTTTGGCCTGGTAAAAGATGGTGGTCATATTGTAGATGAAGTAGTAGCTGGTTTGTTTGTAGCCCCGAAATCGTACACCAAAGAAAATGTGGTCGAAATTTCGTGTCATGGCTCCAATTATATTATTCAGCAGATTATTAACCTGTTGATTAGTAAAGGCGCTAGGGCCGCCAAACCCGGCGAATTTACCTTGCGTGCTTTTTTAAATGGTGCATTTGATTTGAGTCAGGCCGAAGCCGTAGCCGATTTAATCGCTTCTAATTCCAAAGCCTCGCATGATGTAGCCATGCAGCAAATGCGTGGAGGTTTTGCTACAGAATTAAAAGGTTTGCGCGAGCAATTGATCCATTTTGCTTCGATGATTGAGCTCGAACTCGATTTTGCTGAAGAAGATGTAGAATTTGCCAACCGCGAGCAGTTGAAAAACCTGGTCAATAAAATTAATTATGTGCTGCAACGCCTTATTTCTTCGTTCGAGATGGGCAACGTAATTAAAAACGGAGTACCTATTGTAATTGCCGGTAAACCCAATGTAGGCAAATCGACCTTACTAAATGCCTTGCTAAACGAAGAACGCGCCATTGTTTCTGACATTGCCGGTACCACCCGCGATACGATTGAAGATGAACTGACCATTGGTGGTGTGGTTTTCCGTTTCATTGATACTGCTGGTATCCGCGATACAGCCGATATTATTGAAGCGCTGGGGGTAGAGCGTACCCTCGAAAAAATGAAGCAGGCCAAGCTGATTATTTACATGGCCGATGCAGCCCAAAGCACTGCCGAAATTGAAGAACAAGTACGCGGATTGGAGCAACTGGCTATTCCATATTTAATTCTGATAAACAAAGCCGATTTAATTACCGAAGCACAGCGCAAAGCTTTTACCGGTTTGAATGTGGTATTTATTTCGGCTAAAGAAAAACAAGGCATCGAAGCTTTAAAAACTACCTTGTTGGAGCAGGTAAACCTGCACCATATCAACACCAGCGAAACTTTAGTAACGAATATCCGTCACGTAGAAGCCCTGAAACAAACCGAACATGCCTTACAACGCGTGCTCGATAATGTAGATAATCCGGTAACTTCCGATTTTTTAGCCATGGATATTAAACAGGCCTTACATTATTTAGGTGAGATTACGGGCACGGTGACCACTGATGATTTGCTGGAGAATATTTTTACGAAATTTTGTATTGGAAAGTAACAAACGATAAACAACGATAATAAACACTTAATAAAACTTATTAAAATCCTTATAATCAATGATTGTAAGGATTTTTTGTTTCTTGATGATTTTTGATTTTTTTGTACCTTTCGTTAATATTTGTACCTTTATTAGGATGTTTTTAAAAAGGTACAAATAGATACAGTATTTTATTTGTGTCGGCGATATAATGAAACACCCTGAAACATCAGGAAACAAGCGGAAACATCCTGAAACAATTTTATATGAGTTCGAATATTAGATTGAATAGATTTTGTGAAGAGTGTGATACTTTATTTGTTGCTAAGACTACAGTAACAAGGTTTTGCAGTAGGGCTTGTAATGGCAAAAATCTTAAAGGGAAAATCAAACTTTTAAAAATTCAATCCAGTAATCAGGAAACAGAAAAAAAGATTGCACAACCTAAAAAGGAACTTAGCGGAATGGACTATTTAAGTATCCAAGATACTTGTAAACTACTAAGTATTAGTAGAACCACATTGTGGCGTTTACTTAATCAAGAGGTCCTTAAAGCTCATTCTTTGGGTAACCGAAAAATTATTAAGAGAACAGAAATCGATAAGCTATTTACCAACCTATGAAACAAAACCGCACAGTTAAATTAAGAGAGAAAAAATTGAATGATGGGCGATTAAGTCTTTATTTAGATTTTTATCCACCAGTTTACATTCCTGAAACTGGAAAAGAAACCCGCAGAGAATTTTTAAAAATCTATCTTTTCGAGAAACCGATAAACGCAATTCAAAAAGAGCATAATCACGTTTGCAAAACAAAGGCAGAGAGTATCCGTGCCGAAAGAAGTTTGCAGTTCATCAATAAAAGCTTTGATTTTACAGACCGTCTATCTTCCAAAATGGATTTTCTGATCTATTTTGAGCAAAAAGTTAAAAAACGTAACTCGTCAAAAGGCAATGCTGATAACTGGTTTGGCTCATTTAAATATTTGAAACTTTATACTGGTGGAAAATGTACGTTTGGCGATGTGGATGAAAGATTTTGTGAGGGATTTAAAGACTTTTTGAAAAATGTAAAGTCGATTAAATCTGATACCGTTGGTTTGGCGCAAAATTCTCAGTATAGCTACTTTAATAAATTCAGAGCTTGTGTTAAAGAGGCTTTTGAAGAACGCCTATTTTCTATTAATCCCATTCTTAGAGTAAAAGGAATTCCCCAGGGCGAAAGCGAAAGAGAATATTTAACCTTTGAGGAACTGAAAGCCCTTTTCGAAACAGATTGTGAGCCAAACGTTTTGAAAAGAGCATCTATATTTTGTGCTTTGACAGGTTTAAGATGGTCGGATATGATCAAACTTACTTGGAAAGAAGTACAACACTCCGAGCAAGATGGATATTTTGTCCGTTTTACTCAACAAAAAACCAGCTCTAATGAAACGTTGCCAATTGCTGAACAGGCTTATGAGCAATTAGGAGAAAGAGGCAATTTAGAAGATAGGATTTTTAAAGGGTTGAAATATTCTGCTTACACGAATTTACAATTATCCCGTTGGGTTATGAATGCTGGAATAACCAAAAAGATTACTTTCCATTGTTTCAGGCATACCTACGCTACTTTACAATTAACAATGGGTACAGATATTTATACGGTATCAAAGCTTTTAGGCCATAGGCATTTAAAAACCACAGAGGTTTACGCAAAAGTGATAGATAAAAAGAAAGTAGATGCATCAAAACGTATTGTGCTATGATGATGAAGCCAGTAATTTTAAGGCATAGTAAAAGCTTAAAAGACCTTCCTCTAGCGTTGAACAATAACATTGAAGTTGTTAAAAAAATATTAAATGCTGGTCATTCAAATTTCAAAGTACTTCAAGTTCAGGATGTTGAAGGAATTCTGTTTTTTACAGAAAGAACGATAAATGATCGAAATATTTATGAGCTTTTTGGAGCGCAGATTGAACTTCTATTGAAAATACTCAAATACTTAAACGAAAATATTGATGTACATGAAAGGTATGAAATATTTACAGGTTTTAAATCAGAGTATGAAATATTAGCACAATTAGAAACAAAACCTGTCTTCGAAATTCTTGCAGATCATATAGGTTTTATGGGTAATGAATTAATCCCAATAGTAAATGTTCATATTCAACGGATTGACGATGAACTCAGAATTAAAAACCACAAGAGTTTTGTCAGGAAGAAATTAACTGATAAAGGGATAGTGACATTTCAGTACGGTATTGATGATAGTGTTATTCAAAATATACTCGCATATTTTAAACTAAAATGCTCAACTATAGATGAATTTATTGCTCTTGAAAATGAACTAATCAATAGTGCTGTATCGCACTTTGAATTTTATAATCTAGATAACGTTACTTGCGACGAAGTAATATTGTTTTTTAAGCTGATGCAAGAAAGGCAAATTTTGTCACAGATTCCAACGCTTAATTTAGCCAAGTGGGTACACCGAAAATTTAGATATTCTAAAAATGGAACATATTCTATTTTATTAAAACAGAGACCGGTTATTGATAAGTTTTATAAAAAACTTACAGCAAAAGAAAAAACAAAAGAATTAAATATAGATTTCAAGCGATATTGAAATTTACGTGTTTTGGCATTACACGTAATTTATGGGGCTTACTTTGTGATATTAATAAATACTTGTCATTCATCACATAAATAAAGCCTTATGAACGATTTAATGTTAACATCAATAAGAAAGGAAGAACTATCGGCAATGATAGAAAACAGTGTCAGAAAAGTTCTTTCCGAAAATCCAGCCTCAAGCTTAGAAGAAAAGCCACAAGACTTTTTAAGTATAGAAGAGGCATCCAAATTCCTTAATCTTGCCAAAGCAACGCTTTATACTTTGACCTCGGCAGGAAAAATACCAGTTATTAAGAAAGGCAAAAGGCTATATTTCACTAAACAGGAATTAATGGACTGGCTAAAAAAAGGGCGTAAAAAAACAATTGAAGAAATTGAAGAAGAAGCGACCCAGTATGTTTTAAAAAACAAATACACTTCGAGATAGGGTTAGTCTATTTCATCTTTTCTTTTTGCTGTAATCAATTCATTTAAACAAATTTTTATTGCCAATATGGAACATTCGAATTACGTTCGAGTAGGTACATCGTATCTAAAAATTTCTCATAAACCACTTTCAACAGGAGATACCATGAAAGTTTTAATCCCTTGGAATATCGAAACTATTATTCGTGATCACGGGAAAGACATTGTTGCCGAAATTCCAAAATATGATGGATGGTGCATTGTCCCAGAACATTTAAACTATCAGAAGGAAATTAAAGGGTATTTAAATCGATATGAGGAAATACCACATTTACCAAAACAAGGAAACTGTGTTAAAATATTAGAATTCATAGGACATATTTTTCAAGAACAATATGAACTAGGCTTAGATTACATCCAACTGCTATATCAAAAGCCTAATCAAACTTTGCCAGTACTATGTTTGGTATCAGAGGAGAGAGAAACTGGTAAAACTACTTTCTTAAATTTTTTGAAGAAGATATTTGCAGGCAACATGACTTACAATTCGAACAGCGACTTTAGGTCAAATTTTAATATTGATTGGCTTAATAAACTAATAATTGCAGTTGATGAAGTGCTTTTGGATAGAAAAGAAGATGCAGAACGTATTAAAAACTTAAGTACTGCCAAATCATTTAAAGCAGAAGCAAAAGGACAAGACAAATTCGAGGTTGAATTTTTTGGTAAATTTATTTTGTGCAGTAATAATGAAGAAAATTTTATCATTATTGACCCTTTAGAAATTCGTTATTGGGTAAGGAAGATAGCTCCTATAAAACTAAAAAGACCAAATTTATTGAAAGAATTGCAAGATGAAGTCCCACAGTTTTTAAACTTTCTAAATGAACGTAAGCTTAGCACTTCAAATACAGGCAGGATGTGGTTTACAGCGGAACAGATAAATACCTCGGCATTGCGGAAAATTAAATCGCAGTTCGTTGATAAAGTTGAATTAGAGCTACTAGAGATTATAAAAGGAATAATGGAAAATAAAGAATTGAACGAAATATGCTTTACCAATTCTGATATTCAATCCTTACTCCAAAGAGCAAATTTCCGTGTGGGTAGAACTGGGGTTAGAAAAATTATAGAAACTAAATGGAAATTAAGCCAATATCCAAATGCCTCAAATTATACCTCATACCAGTATGACACATCGGGTTTCTTATTAGAACATCAAGATAAAGGCAGATATTATAAAATTTCAAAAGATCAATTGGATCAAATTTTTGTAGATATGTTGACTTAGTAGGTTAAATATTTGATTTATAATTTATTATGAAGTAAACATTTAATCAACAATTGGTAAACAAATAAAAAAAGGTTGACAATATAAATTCATGAATAATTAAATGTTGACCAAAAGTTTACTGATTGTTTACCATTTAACTTATTGATAAATAATTATTTAAATGCATTAGTAAACAAATCAACAAAAATAAAGTGATTTGTACGCATAGGTACAGCAAAAAGAAAAATAGAATGCAGTGGCCTGTTGTTTTATAACAGATATACGCATATATAGCTATCTGAATATATGTTTATAGACATATACGTATAGATGTATATACGCAAGGATTCTTACAGGCGGAAATAGGCTTGTTTTCTATTGTTGTTTTTCACATTGCAAGATGTGTTTTTGTACGGTAAAAAACCTCCCAAAAACATACTTGCCTAAAACTTGAAATTCAAGTTTTAGCATAAGAAAAACTCGCAACTCGTTTTTTAATATTAATATTCAAGTGTTATGGCAAGAAATATTGGTGGAAGACCAAAGATGTTAACTGGTAAAAGAGATAGAAGAATTGAAATAAGGTTGACGGAACAGGAATTGATCATTCTTCAAAGATTAGAGAATGAAACTCATATTTCACGCTCTTATTTGTTCATTAAAAGAATCTTGTACCAACAAGATTTTTTTGTGACTACCGATGTTTTAAAAGAGCTGGCGTCCGTAGGAAGAGAAATAGGACGAATAGGGGTGAACATCAATCAAATGGCTAAGCATTGTAATACTCTTATCAAGAGCCAAAGCTTGAATCCAAAAATAGCTGAAGAGTTTAACAAGTTGATGGGAGAATTTTTGGTTGAAGAAAAAGAGCTAAATAAACTATTTCGTCAAATGTATAGAACAATGGCAAACCCGAGAGGAACTAAAGAGGCAAATCAGGGAAGAAATCTTTGATTGAGCAATTTAAAACCTGCGCCAATTTATTCAAGTGACTTAAGTTGTATTTTGCTCTGTATTTGGGGCTTTCGATATGACCAATAAATCCTACAGATAAATCGAGAGCTAAAGCTAGATCGGCTTGTGAGATACCAGCATTAGTTCTTAATTCACGAACTTTGTTAATAACGTAGATATCAATTTCTGATTTTAAAAGTGCCTTGCTCATCGCTGTGCAAGAACGGGAAAGCAACTTTTTTAAACACCTATGCAGGTATAAGTAAAATTTTGTAGTTTTACTTATATAAAGGCAATCTAGAAATTTAAAAGTAGACTATGAAAAGAGCATTATTTGTAATAATTATTGGGCTTTCCGCCTGCACAGCAGAAAATAAGCAGGCTAATGTATCCGTTGATACAACATCTAAATTTAAGAATATTGATTCTTCGAAAGTGGACACCCTGAATAAAGCACCTGCAAAAGAAAAATCTCTTGAACAACAAGCAGACGAAAGGCTTGATAAAATAATGAAGAAAAAGAAGTATGTGAATTAAATACATTACTAGATATCTCCCAAAAAAATAATTTCTTATTTTTGAGTATGCCTGAAACACTAAACATCAAAAACAATGGCTCTGTTGCCTACATTCGTATAAGCGAGTTACCACAACACGAGCAAGAACCATTTAGAAAGTGGCTTCTAGCCGATGGGCAAACACGACCAGTAATTGAAGAAGAAACTGATCCTCTGGATTGTGCCTATCCTTGGGATTACGAGCTATGGAAATCAAATCCAAATGCTACTCATTTGCTTTAAATTGATTTTTTCTTTTTGCTGTAATTTTAATTCTCGAAATTTCACCCAATATAGTTTTGCTATATTATCAAACTTTTCACCCGCACAATTTATAGCTACGCTATATCTACGCTTTCAAATATATAGCGGTCGGTATGTTATAATGCTTTTGTAAAATTGGTTTGTTTTAGTTTTAAACGCTGTTACTTATACCTGTATCGGTCGAAATACTATTAGGGTTTTAAGGGCACTTATACTTTTTGTAAATCGGCATATTGGTTTCGTAGCGATAGATGACAGCATATCATTTATTATACCTTTTTTTTAAAAAAAAACTTGAGCGGATTAATTTACTATAATCGGCTCAAGTAATTTCGTTTTGCATATTAAAATAATTGGTTTAATTAAATAAATCCATTTGATAAGGAACACTGTATTGTTCAAACATTTTAACTCTAAATTCGTACCAAGTAGTTGAGTTTTTCATTACTTCAACTGCTTCTTCAATAAATTGTTCAAGTTTGCTTTGCCCAGCTTCATTTAAGTATTGAAAATGTTTAAATCTCCTAACGCCAGCAACTATATAAGGATTTTGCAATTGGATAGCCATCAATATATCTTTTGTGAAACGACCATAAATTACTTCAACAGTATACTTTGCAACTAGCCAAGGTTTTCTGTAGATATTAGCACCTTGGATTTTCCAGCCTTTTAAGCGAAACATTTCTCTGTAATACTCTTGTGGGAAAGTTACTTGATGAGCTTTCGCTGTGAATAATACAAAGTTTTTAATAGCATCTAATGAGATTGAGCTTGCACCAAGCAAGGCTAGTCTTTCAAACTCTTTTTCTTGCTCATCCTTTGAGGATCTTTGCTTAATTCTTAATTCGGGGCCATCTAATAAGAACTGGAATAATTCTGCTCCTGCAATTGGGATGTTGTCAATTTGATACCCGTCCTTGACGCCATCTTGTGCTTTTGGTATGTGTTTTTTCATATTTTATTAATTATAAATTTTTAATTTTAGTGGTTTTATAAATTGAGAAATAGGTTTGTAATCTTCCCAAGAATTTTCTAATAAGCTTAATATATTAGTAATGTCGGGGTTGTATTTCTTTGCTCTAGGCCATGCGAATTTATCTTTATTTTTTCCTATGTTATAGGCGTGAAAGACATAGACAAAGCTTTTATGAACGTGATTTGCCTTCGCATATGAATCTACATAGCTGTCGTCATTAATGTAGGCCTGGATATGTTTTAGTTTCTCGTTCGAAAAAAGATATTCCCTAGCAAAATTATCTGCTTCCTGTTCTTTTTCTCTTACCGAAAGCTGTCTCTCGCTTTCATCTTCAGAAAAATGGTATTGCCCAACTTTTATTTCACTCCAGTCAAAAATTACGTGATAAAGTTCGTGAAGTAGTGCAAACCAAATTGTAGGATAAAAACCTCGATAGTCTGTTAATATAATACAAGGCTTTCCATTAACGGGTATTGTAGCACCTCTTAAGTGTATAGAGGGAAGTGAGGCTTGCCAAACCACTGTAATACCTAATTTGAACAAATCCTTTATTACGTTGATTAATCCAAAATTTACATCAGTTGAATGCCATCTTATTTGTGAGAAATATTTGATTAGTGAATCTCTGTTGTATTCATAAGGATTGTTTAAAGCCTTTATAGTATTTTCTGCCTGCATTAACCAAATGGCTCTATTCTGCAAGTTTTTAGGTTGCACAGCACCAGAGCTAAAAGCAACATCTACGCTTGGACTTTTATATTCAAAAATATCATGCAATTCAAAAAGCTCGCAGATATTGCGCTCAATCTCTTCAAAATCACTTATACTTTTGATAAATCCAACCTTTTTAAGAGTTGCTAAATCAAACGTAGATTTTATAAATTCAATTTTATCACTAGCTAATATATTAGTATTAGGAAAAGATTTTTCTAGTGCTTCTAAATAGAGTTCCGTGATTTGCTGTTTAGAAATTTTTAGAAAACCTGCTAGCTTTAATAGATTAAAAAAGTCAACCCGCTTTTGGGAACCGCTTAAAATGCCATTCAAAGTTCTATATTCAATATCTATAATCTTCTGTGCATCAGTTCTAGTTATATCCAGCTCATGAAGTCTCTTGTCAAAAAGGCTGTTGAGTGTTACTTTCTCGTTGATTGCTTGAGGTTTATATAAGTCGTTAAGTAGCTGGTCTAAGCTAAAGCTTTCGTTGCTTTCTGTCATTATTAAAATGTATTAATACAAGCGCTAATTTATACATAATATTTGCTTAAATGCTATTAAACTTAAAAAAATGTATTATTACATTTTTTTAAGTTTAATTAAATCACAACTGTTTGATTTAAATCACAACAAGAATTAACAGTTGAAGACAGAAAATTATATGAGATCAAAATCTATCTTAATCGGGTAATTTGCTTTGCTGTAATTTCTTATCACTATAAACTTCTTAAAACATAGCGCTTGACATTTTATAATACTTTTTGAAAAAATAATTTTGAAAAAAAAATAATGCATTGGTTTACATCACATAGTTAAATAGACCTTTTTTATATGAAATGTAAAATGTAGATTTATCAACATCTAATGCAGATTAATATGAGTAATAAAGCGATTAATAGGCTGAAAGCCGTTTTAGCTGAACAAGGTAAAACGAATAAATGGCTAGCAGTTGAATTAAATAAGAATGAAACTACTATTTCTCGATGGTGTACAAATGAGGTACAGCCACCAGTTGAAACTATGCTTCAAATTGCGGAATTATTAAATATCGATATCAAAGAACTATTAAACTCAACAAAATAAATGGCGTCTGATTTTTTTACCAATAGAAATGGAAATACACTTCTATCTAAATTTGAAGGTGTTCTTGGACATATCCCTAATCTATATTCGTTCGATGCCTTAGTAGGTTATTTTCGTTCCAGTGGTTATTTTAAAATAAGACCATTTCTGGAAAACATCGAACAGATTAGGATATTGGTTGGAATCAATATTGATGAGCTTTCAGCTCAATATACAGGCTTAGGGCAGCAATACTTGAAAGATCCTACCGAGACAAAAGAAGCTTTTTTAGAACGATTGAAAGCTGACATAGAAGAAGCGGAATACGCTAAAGATATTGAAGGAGGTATTTTTCAATTTATCGAAGACATCGTTACTGGTAAAATTCAGGTTAAAGCACATCCCGAGAAGAACCTTCACGCTAAAATTTATATTTTCAAACCTGAAATATTCAATGCTAATTCAACAGGAACTGTAATTACAGGATCTTCAAATCTTACTGACAACGGACTTGGAAGTTACGAAAAATCAAACTACGAGTTCAATATAGAACTGAGAAGATTTGATGATATTAAATTTGCTTCTGATGAATTTGAATTATTGTGGGATGAAGCCATTGATATTTTACCGACTGATATTCAAGAATTAAAGAAGTTAACCTACTTAAATGATGAATTTACGCCATATGAACTTTATGTAAAATTGCTTATAGAGTTTTTCGGTAAAAGGATTGACTATGATCCTGCAAATGTTGATTTATTATTACCTGACAATTATATGCGTCTCACTTATCAGGCTGAAGCTGCCATTGAAGGGTATGAAAAACTGGACAAATATAATGGTGTTTTTCTTGCTGATGTTGTAGGTCTTGGAAAAACTATAATCGCCTCAATCATCGCCAAAAAGTTTGTTTTTGAAAATGGCTATCATTCAAAAATACTAATCGTTTATCCACCTGCATTGGAAGCCAATTGGAAAAAAACGATTAAGGACTTTCACATTTGGAACAATTGCTCCTTTATTTCAACAGGAAGCTTGCATAGAGTTATTGATAATGAAATACTAGACTATCCAAATGCTGACGAATATGATTTAATCATTATTGATGAAGCACACAAGTTTAGAAACGACACTTCTCAAATGTATGAGAAGTTGCAGACAATAACGAAAACTGACAGAAGAATTCCGGGAGTTGATGGAGATGTGAAGAAGAAAGTAATGTTGCTAACCGCAACACCATTAAACAATCATCCAGCGGATATTGAAAACCAAGTTTATTTATTTCAGGACAAGCGAAATTCAAACTTACCTGCAGTGAAAGATTTACAGCAATTCTTTACACCACTTAAAGAAGAATACGATAAACTTAAAAAAGATAGAGTTTTAAATGTGAGAAAGGTTAAAGCAATCTTTGACAAGATTCGAGATAAGGTAGTTGAGCCTTTAGTGATTAGAAGAACTCGAACAGATATTCTCAATAACCCCGAATATCTAAAAGACATTAAAGAGCAAGGAATTGAATTTCCAACTATTAACCCACCAAATGAGGTAAATTATGAGTTTGATGATAAGCTTTCGCTCTTGTTCGACCGTACAATTACGCTTTTAACTGGTTTAGATGAAAATGGGAAAGAAGTTGGTGGATTGGGTTATTATAGATATCGTGCTATTGAATATCTAATTAATGAAGAGGACAGAAAACGTTACGGTGATGTAGAATCTATTTCAGGCAGACTTTCTGCCATTATGAAAACTTTATTAGTGAAAAGACTTGAGAGTAGCTTTCATGCTTTCAAAATGTCATTGGGTCGTTTACTGAAAAACACCGACCATATGATTAAGATGTTTGAAGATGACAAGGTTTATGTAGCACCAGACATTGATGTAAATAAATATTTAGACGAAGGTGACGAAGAAGGACTAGAAGCTAAAATCAATTCAAAAGGTGGAAATAATCAAATTTATCAATCCAAAGATTTTAAAGAGACTTTTATCCCCTTATTGAAATTTGACAGAAAAATGGTTGCTGATTTAGTTGATACTTGGAAAGAGATTGACTATGATCCGAAATTGAACAGGTTTTTAATAGAGTTAAAACAAACTTTCTTAAAGAAATCGGTAAATCACTCGGGGAAATTGGTGATTTTTACTGAATCCAAAGAAACAATGGATTATTTAGAGAAAGCCACAAATGAAGCAGAATATTTAAAAACTATCGGCATTAGCGCCAGCAATCGCAAAGAAAAAGAGAAAACCATTCGCTTAAATTTTGACGCAAATCAAGATAAAACGGAATGGCAAAATGATTTAGATATTGTTTTCACAACGGAGGTATTGGCGGAGGGTATCAACTTACACCGTTCAAATGTTATCATCAACTATGATGTGCCTTGGAATTCTACTCGATTAATGCAGAGAATCGGTCGTGTCAATCGTATTGGAACAGAGGCTAAAGAGATTAACGTATTCAATTTCTACCCTTCTGACAAATCAGAAAACCAAATTCAATTGACGCAAACAGCCATAAAAAAATTACAAGCTTTTCATTCTGCTTTTGGCGAGGATTCTCAAATTTATTCTCAATTGGAAGAAGTTGGCGAAGCGGGTCTGTATGGCTCTAAGCTAAAAGAGGAGATTAATGAAACCTTATTGTTTTTGCAGGAATTAAGAAGTTTCAAAAAAGATAATAAAAAGCACTTTGATGCAATCGCAAAAATACCGCAAAAAGCTCGATTGGCAAGAAATGGAGAAAATGTAAAGTCTCAACCAGTTGCTAAATGTTCCGTAACGTATTTAAAAAGTGAAGGACATCCAGGCGTTTTCTATAGAATAGATGAAAACGAAATTGTACACGAGCTCAATTTTGTTGAAGCCGCTAAAATTTTTAGAGCTTCTGAAATAGAGGAAGCTCTAAAACCACTTCCAGAATTTCATCACGACCAAGTGAATAAAGCAACGGAACATTTCAAAACGGTGGTAAAGGTATCAGTCAATAGTAAGGTTGATAAAAAAACTTTAGGTCCGAGTGAAAAACGAGTATTAGACAAGTTACCAAGTTATGCTGCTCAAATATCAAATCCTTTTTACAAAAAAATGCTTTTAAGGACGATTGATGAAATTTACAAAGGGTCGCATAAAAAACTTCCAACAAGAATTGACACGTTTTTCAAAAATAACAAGGTTAATGATCTTGAAGTGATGATAGACAAACTTTATAAGGAAGTTATAATGGAATATAAATTCAGTGATGTTGAACCAAACAACGATGCAAATGTAAAGAAGCTTTTTGCAAAGCCGCAAATTGTAATTTCAGAATCATTTAATTGATAAGATGAATAAAGATACTCTAATACAACTCTTCAAAGCACCCTACAAACGTCAAGCGTTTATAGACAATGGCTTGTTGCCTACTTTTCAAGGTAAGGTTTCTGATTTTAAAATATATGATACCCAAGGAGTTCAAAAAATAGATTTAACTGCATCTGAGCGGAACTATGCGGTTTCTGCTGTAAAGTATGGTGAGTTTCAAACCCTAGACGAGATACCAAGAACCGTTGAATTGTATGAAATCATTGTAAATGACAACAAACAAATAGAGCGCAGCCGAGTAGGTTTGGGAGCATTGGTTAAAAAACATATCATTGGTAACAATGCCGTTTTGGTCAATTTTGCTTATGAAAATCCCGAAAAAAGAACGTGGCGGTTTTCATTTATTGCTCGTGATGGTGTGTTTCAAGACGGTGAAATGCGAATTAAAGAGACACATCCCAAACGCTATACTTATGTTTTTGGTGAACCCGAGGAAACTTACAAAACAGCTCTTGACCGCTTTTTTGTTTTAGGTAATGAATTGGAAATAACTATCAACAAAATCAAAGATGCGTTCGGTGTGGAAGCAATGTCCAAAGCGTTTTTTGATGAATATCGTGATATGCATTATGCTGGATTTGTAGATTATTTGATGCGTTCTAATTTTAAAAAAACAGCATTCCATGGCGATGATAAAGACATTCGGGATTTTGTAAAGAAATTATTGGGTCGGATTGTATTTTTATACTTTCTGCAAAAGAAAGGTTGGTTAGGCGCAAAAGATACTTCGTATAAAAACGGTGATAAAAACTTTATGACCAATTTTTTCAAAAAAGCAAGTGCTAACGATGCCTTTTATGCAACTTGGCTTTCCAAACTCTTTTTTGATGCTTTGAACAATGAACGACCAAATGATGATTTCACTATGCCTGATGGTGAAGTAGTTAAAGTTCCTTATTTGAACGGTGGACTTTTTGAAAAAGAATCAGAGAAATATAATTTCTTGACTTTTCCTGCCGATTTGTTTTCCAACTTATTTGAATTTTTCGACCAATACAACTTTACCATTTTTGAAGATAGCCCCGAAGAACATACCGTAGCGGTTGACCCTGAAATGCTCGGACATATTTTTGAAAACTTGCTCGAAGATAACAAAGACAAAGGAGCATTCTATACACCAAAGGAAATTGTCCATTATATGACACAAGAATCTTTGATAGAGTACCTTTACACCCATATAAACGATGCAGATAGAACCGAATTAGAAAATTTTGTAAAAAACAAAGACAACCAACTCAGCAAAGAACATAAACAGGAGATAGATCAAAGACTCGATAACGTAAAGATCTGCGACCCTGCTATTGGTTCGGGGGCTTTTCCAATGGGGTTGCTGCAAGAAATTTTTAGCTTGAAGGAACGCGTTGCTTATGATTTAGACTACAAAGTGTGGAATCCTGCTGCTGTAAAAGAAAATATCATTCAGAAATCAATTTATGGAGTTGATATTGAGCGTGGTGCAGTAGACATTGCTCGCTTGCGTTTTTGGCTCTCGCTGATAGTTGATGAGGAAATGCCCAAAGCCTTACCCAATTTAGATTACAAAATTGTAGTGGGAAACAGTTTGATTAGCAACTTTGATGATACCGTCATCGAAATTGACTGGGATAGAAAAGGAAGCGTCGGTGAGGCAGATAAACACGTAAAAGCTGTGCAAGAAGCATTAAAAAGCATTTCGGAAAATCAAAAGGCTTTTTTTGAAAGCAAAAATAACACACAAAAAAAGAAACTAAAAACCGAAATACGTGATTTGAAATTGGATGTTTTGATAAACCAGCTTTCATTTAACAAAGCATTTTATCTCAACAAAAGCCAAAAAGTTATTGATAGTGGTTTGGGCTTAAAAGCTACCGATTATAAAAAGAACCTAGAAATCGAGTTAAAAGTAGCAGAGTTTGACCAAGCTCTTGCTAAACTTCAACATTTAAAAAATAACTCTGAACTGCCTTTTAACCACTTTGACTGGAAGCTAGATTTCCCTGAAGTGCTGAATCCATTGGTGAATGAGTTAACTGGTTTTGATATTGTAATTGCAAATCCACCGTATTTAAAGGAAAGGGGAAATGCAAATACTTTTAAAATGGTCAATGATTCGCAATTTGGAAAATTATGGCATCAAGGCAAAATGGACTATTGGTTTTATTTTTTACACAAATCCATTGATAATATAAATGCAAAAGGAGTGATTAATTTTATTACATCAAGGTACTGGATTAATAGCGCTGGAGCTACAAAACTGATTAAAAGAGTAAAAGAAGATATTTATTTTGTAGACGTTGTTGATATTGGAAAATTAAAGGTTTTTGATAATGTAGCAGGGCATCATATGATCCATCTTTATTCTAAAACTCCAAAAACTGACTTTAAATACAAGCGACTTTCCAATATTATTACAGACATTAACCTTACTTCCTCCACGCCAAATATTGAAATATCGATATGTAATAATGAAGAAGTCTTTGTTAGTAATGAAATTGTATTTGGAAACAGAGCTACATCCTCTGCGGAAATTTTTGAGCTAAGGAATTTGTTCGATATTTCTCAAGGTGTAGTTGAAGCATCTGATAAGGTTTCATCAAAGATGTTCAAAACAATTAACGATGACTCCTTTGAAGTGGGGCAAGGTGTCTTCGTACTATCTGAAAGTGAAGTTCAATCTTTAAATTTATCTTCCCATGAGTTTGAGATATTGAAGGCATATATTGACCCCTCAGAAGTCAATAGATATTTTATAAATAAAGAAAAATCAAAATTCCTTATTTACTCAGACGGTCAAATTAAAAGTAAGATAAGCAACTCGGATAAATTTAAAAACATTAGAAACCATTTAAATAAATTCTCGCCATTTATAACATCCTCTAATGCTCCTTATGGCTTACATCGAGCAAGAGACAAAAAGTATTTTGAGAACCCCAAAATACTTTTTAAAAGTATGTTCAAAAAGAACGAGTTCTTCTATGACACGAATGGATTATACTTTGGGATGTCATTCTCTTCGATTATAAATTCAAGTAGCGTTAATTTACTTCCGAATCTTTTGGCTATTCTAAACTCTAAATTTGCACTTAACTGGTTCTACAAAAATGGAAAACATAGAGGTGCAGGTGTTGATATTGGTGTTGAAAAACTTAGAACATTTCCACTTGTCGAAAATTTTAAGCAGAATTCTTTAAGATCATTTTCTAAAGTAATGTCGTTTGTTCTTTCATCTAGCAATCTAATTAACGAACAAGTTCCAAATTCGCATCTAGCTGATGTATTTGACGAAGTTATAGATGCTTTGATTTTTGAGTTGTATTTCCCTGAGGAGTTTAGAGAGAAAGGTATTGAAATAGAAAAATACGCAAAGAGTATTCTTAAACCCATTGACGATTTGCCGGAAAATGAGCAGATAGAAGCTATTAAAGAGGCTTATCAAACCTTAAGAGAAAAAGACAATGCACTTCGTAATCAAATTAAGTTGATGAAAATAGAGTTAAACGATTTGTTATTACCAATTTTGAGTATTTAGTTATGGAGAAAATAAAATCAATTACACTCCGAAACTACAAATTCTTTTACGGTGATGAAACAACTCAACCGCAAAACAAATTGGTCTTAAATGGCGATCATTTATTGCTTTATGGTGAAAATGGTAGTGGTAAAAGTTCATTATATTGGGCATTCTATACGTTTCTGCAAAGTGCCATAAAAACAGATCAAGCAGAGATTGAGAAATATTTTAATCCTAATGATGTTCAAAATTTACGCAATCGTTTTGCTGGTAATGATCACGAATCTGGAATTGAAATAGAATTTCAATCCAATGCGGGTGAAACAACGAAAAAACTAAGAAGGAAAACGGATAGAAGCTATGAATTAAATTGCTTTAATGATATTCCTATTCGTAGAGTATTGGAAGGGAGTGATTTTATTAATTACAAGTTCCTTTCAAAAATTTATGATTTCAGAAACAGTGAAGCCATTGATCTGTTTCCAATGTTTGAGCGTGATATATTAATGTTTATCAACTTTGAACAATCTTTTAATGAACATACTGGGATTTTATCCAATAAAACTTATGCGAGCGATTGGTGGAAGTTCATAGAAAATGCGCCAAATTATTTTTCTCCTAATGGAAATGTTGTAAGAGTTGGAACAGATGAATATAAAAGGTTTAAAATTGTTACAATTCCGAAATTTATTGAATTACTGAAATCATTTTTGATAGATATTACTCAAGAGGTAAATAGATTACTAGATGAAGAATTTAACGAACAATTTTCAATCGATTTCGATATCGACTCTATTTCATGTGATTATAATAAAAGTATTAGTCAACGAGCTAAAGATGGTATAATCCATAAACCGTCTATACCGTTAAAGGTTAAATTTAATCACAATAGTTTACTAGAAGCAAATAGGGAGATTCTAAAGCCTCATACATTTTTAAACGAAGCCCGATTAACAGCGATAGGGCTAGCTATTCGTTTGGCTATTTTAGATAGACGGCCAGTGTTTCCCAATTCAGCAAGGATTTTGGTATTGGACGATCTTTTATTGAGTTTGGATATGAGTCATCGAGATAAAGTTTTGGATATTCTTCTGAGCTCTAGTTTTACAAATACTTATCAATTGATGATTTTTAGTCATGATAAATCGTTCTATAATCTGTGTAAAAAAAGAATTCAGGATAGGTTTACAGAAGGATGGACATTTAAAGAAGTGTATCAGCATGAAACTGAAACTGGTATTCCTTGTCCATTTATCCCAGATCAAAAGAGCTATTTAGATTTAGCTAAAAAGTACCTCAAGGAGTTTGATTATCCAGCAAGCGCCAATTATCTAAGAAAAGAATCAGAGAGACTATTAAAGTATTTAATACCATCTAATTTATCCGTTTACACTGGAGATGAAGGTACCAAGGTTCTTCAGCTAGATAACTTAATATCAAATTTCGATAAATACTATAGGGAATTAGAAGGTGATTTTATGCCCTTTAAGAAACTTAAAGAATACAAGGATTTATTATTGAATCCATTGTCTCATGACAATATTCATTCACCAATCTATAAGCGTGAATTACTAAATATTATTGAAATTCTTGAAAAACTGAATAAATTAGAAGTAAAGACGTTAGGGCTAGCCGATGAAGACAACTTGATCATTTTCAATTTAAAGGAAACTCATGTCAATGGAGATCTTTGGAATTATGAATTGACATTAAAAGAAAGTTGGCGCGGTATAAAAGGATTAGATAACAATTGGAAATATTCAAATCCTTTAATCAAAGTAGTTGCTCGTACGAATATTACTCAAAATACGCCAAGAGAAGAGATTGAATTTAGAAATGTTACGCTTAGTCAAGCTTATACTAATATTCGGTTTGCTTTAGGTATAAGAGTTAAACTACCGGACGAAAGTTATTCAGATAACGTAAAACCATTAACGGACATAATGTATAAGGATGGTAACAGGTTATTGGTAAATTAGATCATTCAAAGCGTTCTATGGAGGAAGCAATAAAGTCCCATTTAAAATAATTTGTACCATTTTTGTACCTTTAATAATATAACTATCTATTAACCAGCGTTACTTTACTTTCTGTATCGGCAAATAATCCCCTAAAATCCCGATAATTTCTGATAACTTTTGAGAACTAACATTCTGATTGTTAGTTGTTTGTGTTGATGGTTTTCTTCCAATCTTTTGGAGGGTTCGCCCTATTTTTCGCATTTTTGTTGCTCATTTGTAGCTCGTGGAGGCAAATTTCATCCTAAAAAATCATGGGTGAAATTACCGCGCTTATTGACACTTAATGACACTAAAATATCCTAATAGACGCTAATTTCGCCCTTTTTTAGGGGGAAATTACCACTGATGTTGTTAGCGTATGAAAGGACGATATCTTACTGCTACAAATGGGAGAAAAGACAGGGGAAATGAGTACAAATATCACAGTTGAGCGGATTTGCGAGCTATGCGGTAAGATATTTACTGCAAGGACTACAGTTACCAGGTATTGCAGCCTAAACTGCAATAGGCGGCATTACAAACAGAAACAGCGTAATTCAAAAATTTCCAAAAGCCATGAGGAAACGCTTAAGGTCAAGCCTCAGGCTGTACCTGAGCAACCTGTGGAGTTTCTCACCATCAGACAAGCATCGCGCCTGCTGCATTGTAGTGAAAGGATGCTTTATGATCAGATCCGGTCCGGTAGGATTAAAGCGATAAGGTTGAGCGAGCGTAAAACGTTAATCAAAAGGAAGCATCTGGATAAAGCATTCAAACAGGATGATTTTAAACCCATTCCATTCCAAGGGCAGACCGGAAAAGGGTTCCAGCTCTTATCTATTGTATCAGCATGGGGGAGGCCCAGCGGCAATATGGGATTTCTGAAAAAGCACTTTTTGATTTGATCAAAAGAAATGACCTTGAAGTATTCAGAAATGGCAGACACAGCTATGTACTTAAATCGGCATTGAACCAAATATTTTACAAAAGTTAATCATTATGGGAACAGTAACATTGAGAAGGAAAAACCTGAGCAAAGGTAGGCAAAGTCTATATCTGGATTATTATCCGCCTTTGCCTTGCGCTAAGAGTGGAAAACTACTGCGTTTTGTTACGCTAAAGTTGTACCTATATACAAGGCCTGATGGTGCGTTGCAAAAGATCCACAATAAGGAGACCCTGCTTACTGCACAGACTGTTTGCGCGCAGCGGCAGATTGAACTTCAGAACAAACGCTTTGGGATCATTTCAGAGCAGGAGCGTAATGCCAGTTTTACAGACCTATTCAGGCAGGTTGCCAAGAGCCGCAGGAAATCAATGAATGACCACTGGGATATGGGACTGCGTTATTTTATTGCGTTTAGTGGCCCAGATTTGCGCTTGCCTGAACTTTCTGACTTTCTCTGTGAGGATTTTTAAACATTACCTTTTGAGTGGCCCTGGGATAGCGCGTTATGGCCGCCCGATTAAAAGAAATACGGCGGTAACTTATTATGCTAAATTTAGGGCGGTATTGCGTATCGCTTACCGGCGAAAACTAATTCCTTTGGATCTGCATACCATGGTAGACCCGATACCACCGAAGGAAACCAACCGGGAAAGGCTGACACTGAAAGAATTCCAGCTATTAGCGGATACGCCTGCCAGCTCAGAGCTGATGAAAAATGCGGCGATATTTTCCGGGCTAACCGGGCTTCGCTGGTCAGACGTGAGTACTTTGCACTGGTCTGAACTCAGGGGCAAAATGGGGAGTTACGAGGTTCAGTTTTCGCAAGGCAAGACAGAAAAAGCCGAGGTTATGCCGATATCGGACCAGGCTGTTGAACGCTTAGGGAAAAGGCAAGCGGCCGAGGAGCTTTTGTTCCCGGGCTTGAAGTATTATCAGTTAAAATCGTTTTTCACCGGATGGCTGGCTGCAGCGAATATCAATAAGAATATCACCTTTCATAGTTTCAGGCATACTTTTGCTACGTTGCAGCTGGAACTGGGAACCGATATCTATACCGTATCCAAGCTTTTGGGGCACAGGTCACTCAAAAATACAGAGATTTATGCCAAAATTGTGGATAAGACCAAGCGTCAGGCTGCGGGTAAGATTATAACTTAAAGGGGGGGCTGGAGATGAGGAGGATGATGGCCAGACGAAAAAAGCGGGGATTTTTATCCTACATCGAAATGATTCAAAACTTGGTGTGAGTTAAATGAAAATATCTTTTTTATCCAGTCGGCTGTTGTTTTGCTGAGATTCCTGGAAAATTTCAGCCGCGGTTTTTCGTCTGGAGTCGCTTACCCACTTTTTAAGTTCGGACTGACTGAAGTATAAGCGCCTGCCAGGTTTACTTACAGGAATTTCCATTCTACTAACCTTGCAATACAGGGACTGGACGGAGATTTTTAGAAAATCAGCTGCTTCACGCACAGTGAGCAAGTCATTTGAGCCATCATCGGCTGGGTTAAGTGTCGAAACAATTTCTTCGATGTGTTCAACTTTTTCGAATAACTGACGGATAATCTCGGGAAGTTTTTCAAAGCCAAAGGGTTCCATTGTCATAAAATTTAATGAACCACAAATTTGGGCCTGGATGCTGCGGCTTTACCCAATATTGGACAGATAGGTTTTGATTGGATAATAAATTGGCTTTTGAGCAGGCTTTTTTACGGTGGTCTTTTATTCTCGATCCGGATTAGGTAGAATGGTCCAGGTGATTGGTGTTTCCTCTTCAATTCTTTCCCGAAGTTAAGGTTCAGTTCTGGCACGCAAAGGAATTTCCGGCATAAACGCTCCTGTGGCCTTTACGCGCTCACCCATTTATTCCGTTCCTCCTTTTGCTTTGGCAGAAACTGAACCTTGACGGGCGCCATAATTAAATCAGAAAAATTATGGAAAATGTAAGTTTTAGGGTAGCTGAGATCCAGATCAGTTATCGTCCGGCATTTAAGGCAGCTGAGCAGCCACAAATTACTTCATCTGATGAAGCTTATCAGATTTTACTGGAGCACTGGGATGAGGGAAGGTTAGAGTTTTTAGAGGAGTTTAAGGTGGTTTTACTGAACAGGAGAAGCAGGGTGCTGGGTGTAGTGAATATCTCTCAAGGCGGGTTATCCGGGACTATTGCGGATCCGAAGGTGATATTTGCAGTGGCTTTGAAGGCATGCGCGAGTTCAGTGATTTTGGCGCATAACCATCCCAGTGGGGAGTTGTCTCCGAGTGAAGCTGATTTGGTATTAACCAAAAGACTGGTAGCCGGTGGAGATATTTTGGGGATTACGGTACATGATCATTTGATTGTGTCGCGGTGTGGGTTTTATAGTTTTGGGGATGAGGGATTGATTTAGGCTGCAATGCTTGATTTTAGATTTCAGTTTACCCCAAGTTTCGGTCGTAGCTTATAAAAAGAAAAAGTACTTCTACAGGCTGGTCCACTTAGAGCAACCAACGTTATTGGCGGACTTGTGTAAAAAGCTAATAGATAGCTAAACCAGAACTAATTGTCGTTTGATGGGATGACCATGTTAAACGGGCGGTCTGGTAAATGGGGATATTCTGGTAAGGATCGTTGCTTTTTAGTATTTATTAGTAGAATTTGTAAGATAAATTTGTTAAAATGAAATATTAATGTTTTTTTTGGGTGTTAATATGCTCTCAACATCAAAATGTTTTCTCCATTCATTTTCCACGCTTTAATTAAGTGCTCCTATAGATCTTTTGGGTTATTGCTATATTTTAAATATTGGCCAGGTATTCAGGTCAACTTAAATATGAAATTTTTTTATTTATATACCATTAATTCATGATGATCAGAAAACTAAATTTAGCGCTCTCGGTATTTTTTCTCTTAGCCATAGCGGGCTGTAAAAAGGAATCTCCGGATATTAGCGGAAACCCTAATGTTCCTTCAACTACTAAAAAACACAATCCTTATTCAGTGGCCAGTATGCGCCAGGCTATTGCTACGCTTTTAGTCGGAGACGTTCAGCTCAGCAAAGCCGGTAAAATGGCATATGTTAAGGGAAAAATGCTGATGTCCGGTGCAGGCGCTGGTGCCTCCCGGCAAATGTCAATGGACAGGGGGCTTGCAATTGCAAGCCAGACGATAGCTGCTTCCCATTACTATATCAAGTTTATGCCAAGGGATCAGGCCGATTATGATAAATTAAAAGCTGATTCGAATCTAACGATATATCCTTTTCCACTAGACAACCCGAAACAGCCGTACTCAGGAAGTTACCGGGACCCTGGCGTACCGCAAGGGGTGCCTACTTATCAGTATGCAGCTGTGCCTGTAGCTTATCGGCTTCCTAATGTTCCGTACGAGAAAATTGAAGATTTGTTCCTGCCAGTGGAGCAAGCTAGTGGCGGGCTTATCACTTTGAGCGAAAATAATCAATCGATCTACGCCATTTCTGCCCAAACATTGTCCAGCGAATCAGAATGCAGTGAAGGAGAGACTGGTGGGGGAGACAACGATGGAACCCAGCATGAGGATCAAATGCCGACAAATGATGACTGGTATTGCGGACCAGACGGCCCGGGAACAGTGGACCCATATGATGATGGATATAATTTCAGGGCTCATGGAAGAATAACGGCCCATGATAATAGTTTGGGTACTGTTGGGGTAGAGGGCTTAAGGGTTCGCGCCTACCGGTGGTTTACCACTTATAACGGTTTTACAGACGCCAATGGATATTATGCAGTTGATGGCACTTTTACTAATCCGCCCAATTACTGGATGGACTTTGAAAGGTACGAGTTTTCGGTAAATGATGGGAGTGGAGGTCCGAGAGAAATCGGTGGGCCCCAGATCAGGGCAGCATGGGACTTGCACTTCACCGATGGCCAGGATAAGTTCTGCTCGGAGATTTTCAGGGCGGCATATCACTATTATTATAAGGATATTCAGGGATTGAACAGGCCACCTGAAAACGGTTTCTGGAATACGCAAATGAAGTTGGGCGCGTTTTATCAGAGCGGGACCAGTAATACACTCCCGATCCGGCATACTTTTGGTTTGGGAGAAATGATCAAAATCTATAATCCGGAGGTTGGTAGCAGACAGGTTTATGCAACAACAATTCATGAACTAGGTCATACCGTGCATCTGCAGCTGACGGGGGGCATTTGGGCAGACAATGATGTTTGCGAATCATGGGCCCGTGGTGTGGAGTTCGTTTTGACTAGAATGCAGTATCCTGATTACCCGGGAGGGAGTAACAACATTCCGGAAGGATATACCAATGTGGTGGTGGATTTGATGGATGAAAATCCAACATATGGCAATCGGGGCTACATTGATTCGCGCGATATGGTAATTGGATATAATATTATACAGATCCAAAACGCTTTATATACCGGGCGCAGCTGGAACTCCTGGAAAGAAAATCTAAAAAACAACTATGAAAACACTACAAAACAACACCTGGATGCCCTTTTTAATGCTTGGGCTAATTAGCATGATTGTCTTTGGCTGCGCGAAAAAGGAATGGACCAGACAAGGCGAGTTTGATATTGTCAATGCTACTACAAGGACAGTGTCCATCACTGATCCAAACAAGACTTATGAGATTTTGCCAGGGACAACCCTGCATATCAGTCAGGTTCAGCCAAGTAACAAAGATGTGGTGCCACAGAGCTATGAAGACCCCATTACCCAGGAAGTCGGTCCAAGACAATCCCTGACGGTAAAGATCGGAGATAAATGCCTGATAGCTACGAAAGACAGTCAGCACAGTATACTCAATATCGCAAGTTATCAGAACCAGAAAATAGATGAGCGGAGTTATAAGTTCACTTATACTTTTACTGATGACGATTATAAGCGTGCGGGGGACTGTAAGTAGTCTCAAAAAGATCGAGACGAGAATCCAGGGCTTTGGGCCTGGAAAGATTTTTTCTGGTAGTGTAAAAAATAGGCTGTTCGATTAGTTTCGGACAGCCCATTTTCTTTTTTGACCTGATATTTTTAGGGCTATCTTTTTTGTTTTGAACTCACTCTGGTCGTTTTATAGCTTTTGTGGCTAGTGGCGCAGGGGTTATTTGGGGAATTTACCAGAGGCGATTTTTTCTGTTTGGGAAAATAGTGCTCTAGCTGTGCCGCTGCGAGTTGGAAAAGGATCTGAATGACAGCCGGGATCAGGTATTTGAGGATAATTTCGATGATGTTCATGATGGTGTTTAAATTTATATTGATTCGGTTTTCACAAATCTCATCAGGTTTTGTTGCCCCTGCAAGGACAGAGAAAACGTCTTTTGAATTGCTTGAAACAAATGTCGGCAACACTACTTTACCGGTAAACGACAGGTCATTTTGGAACGGATTATTTCTTGTTTTGGTTGTAATTAGTTGTTTATTAGGTTTTTATTCTTTTGTCTAGGGTGTTAACTGGGCAAAATTGGGAGCGATTTGATTTTGGCTAATAGCGGATAAAAACTAAAAATATTTGTAATTACCTGATAATCAACGTGGTTTTTGTGCTGGTTTTTTTTTGTGATACGCGACAGTTTTGTGAATAAAAGATATTGCCGGTGGGAGGATTTGTGCTTGGGGTGAAAATGTTATTCGGCCTGGCGCGCGTTTGTGGCCTGCCGGCTTCGCCCGTCTTTTTACTTTTACAGGATTTATGCTGTTACTTGGGTTTGTTTCTTCACTAATTTTTAGGTTTTGCAACTTTTGGTATGAGTTGGTTCTATTAACTTTTTGGTCAGCTATTTGAGGACATTTGTGCTTTTCCAAAAGGTGCTTCCTAACTGAACTGAATGCTTTGATATTGTTTTACATTGAAAACCAGTTGTTGTTGCTGTAAGCGACGGTTTATTGGCCACCCTTTTTTCGACACTAAATAACCTTAAAGAATTTATTACGCTTGCAATTAGATTGTTTACCTGATTTTGATAAAGATGGTATTGAATTTTACTGCTGCCTAAAGGTTTTCGGCCTTTGTGTTATATTTGTTTTTACGTAATTAAAAAATGACCTCTCTTTATAAATTAATATCGGACCTGCCTGAAGGTGATTGGAATTATTATTGTTCTTTTGATAACAACAGGAAGATCTCCAAGCCCTTAATTGGCAAAAAAAGTTCACAGGAATTTTATACAGCAGTATTTTAAAAAAGGTGGCAACGAGGATGCTTTTGCTGATTTTAAAACAGATGATTTTGTTAAGGATAGGGCTGACCATACCGTATCAATATTTTTCTTTGGCCTGTTGATTTTTCATAATTCGGGAATAAAATCAAGCCTATTTTACCAAAGTGTAACTTCAGATAAATACGAATTCTTCCAATTATCTGGTTTGTGACCTGTTTGTCCCATGACCTGGCATTTTATGAAGAGGGAAGTTTGGACCTGCTCAAAAGTTGTGGAGATTGGAATGCGATGAAAGCGCATTTGGCAATTAAATATGACCTTTGGGAGAAGGTGCCAGATCTCATACCCCAGGATCTATTTTCACTCTGCGAAAGCTATTATTCTTTCGCTTAGTTCATCAAATGATTGAACATAATAAAGCCATTTGCTGTTTAAAATAACTAAACTTAGTAATCCGTCATCGTAAGGCATTGGGAGTGATGATCTACTGGAAACCTCTGGCTTTTTTCTTTGGTTTTGAGCCGCTTAGCCTCGGCGCACTTTTAATAAGCGCACTGCTGGGATTTATTTCCGTAGCTTGGTATGAAATCATTAAAATAAAAAAGCGTATAGACTATTCTAAAATGCAAACCGCTTAGAAACGTTTTCTTCTACCATCCTTTTTTACTCCAACGTTTTACAGGGTTCCTTCTCGGGCCTGAATAGGTGGTTTAAATATTCACAGTAAATGTTCTACAGGGCTTATTTTTTAAAATGATTATTGCCAGTCTTATTCCAAGAGACAGCAACAAAGCCACTTTGTTGCTAGGTTGCATTTGATATGAATCTAACTTCACAGTACGGGCAAAACCCTAAAAAGGATGTTATATTTGTAGGCTCAAATCAGATATTTGAATTATATGTATTCAGTATGTGTTTATAAAATGGCTGTGTATGCCAAATTTAGTGTATAAGTATGCCTATTGTCATTAAGAACAAAATTCAGGGGAATAAGACCTTAAAAGTGTCGCCATTTAAAAAGGATGTACGTGTAACCGAGCCCCATAAGCACAATAGCTATTTTGAAATTATCTACCTTTCCCGTGGTAGCGGCTTTCATTACATCGATTCACAGCGTTTTGAGATCTTTTCGGAAAGCGTTTTTTTTGTAAGAAAGGAACAAATGCACCACTGGGAAATGACTTCAGAACCAGAAGGCTACGTCGCCATCATTAAGAAAGGTTTTATTGACCAGAGCCTCGACAAGGAAATCAGGACCCTATTGCTCCAGTTGAGCAGAAATGCCGTTTTGCAATTAAAAAAAACTTCATCCATCAATACAATTTTCGAATTACTTGTGAATGAATCAGATGGAGCAGAGCATTCATCAACTGCAGTAATGGAAGGGTTATTAAAGGCATTATTGGCTAAGATTCAGTTGGAAGGTGCAGTGTTAAGGGCAGGAGTAAAGCAGGATGGTAATGGACTGTGCTACCAGTTCCGTGAAATTTTGAGCCAGGAAAAACAGTTAAAGAACAGTGTTGCCCATTATGCTGCCAGATTAAATACCTCTCCGCAGAATCTGAACCTGGCATGCAGAAAAGAAATGAAAGTTTCCGCTTCGGTTATACTCTCCGAATTCATTATTAATGAAGCTAAACGTTTACTGATCTATACCGACAGCACCGTGGGCGAAATAGGATTTGACCTCAGTTTCAGCGATACATCGCATTTTGTCAAGTATTTCAAGCGCTTTACAGGCTACACGCCTCAAAATTACCGGTCCGGTCTTATTTAATACCATATTATTTTCAAATATACCGCGTAAAACAGAATTTTAAATGCTTCTTTGCGGAATCTAATAACCATTTGATAGTTGAATATCATTAAATATTTTAGCCGACCGTTCATGCAATTCTCCAGATCCCTAGTATTCCTTTTACTTGTTCTTTTCAGCCAGGTCACCAAAGCCCAGTATGTTACCCTCAAAGGTATCCTTATCGACCAGCAAAGCAAACAACATCTTGAGTATGCCAGCATGGCCCTCTTAAAAAAGTCTGATTCAACAGTTGTTGGAG